>OLPR01000114.1_pt1 | contig 79934 bp, 66 predicted proteins | sample 1672761 | NCBI WGS metagenome assembly OLPR01 (sample SAMEA3136721, study PRJEB25190) | human gut metagenome | biome: human gut; feature: human-associated habitat; material: faeces | place: Austria | collected 2013 | reverse complement strand
CGATGGAAAGAACATGGTTGATGGGGATGGCGAAGCCGATGTTGTCGATGGACGCGGTGGAGGAAGAAGAGGAGCTGGAATACTTGGCGTTGGTGATGCCGATGACCTCACCGTAGAGGTTAAAGAGCGCACCGCCGGAGTTGCCGGAGTTGATGGCGCAGTCCGTCTGAATGAGGTCCATGGTCAGGGAATTGGAGAGGGTGACCTCCCGGTCCTTGGCGCTGACGAGACCCGCGGTGAGGGAGAAGGTCAGCTCGCCCAGAGGGTTGCCGATGGCCACCACGCTGTCGCCCACGTTCAGGTTGTCGGAGTCGCCCAGAACCACCGGGGACAGCCCCTCGGCGTCCACCTTCAGGACGGCCACGTCGTTGCTTTCGTCGTAGCCGATGAGGGTCGCGTCATAGGTGTCGCCGTTGTACATGGCTACGGTGATGCTGTTGGAGTTTTCCACCACGTGGTAGTTGGTCAGGATATAGCCGTCCTCGGTGAGGATGAAGCCGGAACCGGCCGCGGCGGAGGTGGTCTGGAAGCCCCAGTAGTTGGTGGTGATGGAGGTGGTGATGCCGACGGTGGAATTGACGTTGGCGGCATAAACCTCTGCGGCGGTCATCTCCTTGCCGGAGTCCACGGTGACGGTGTTCAGGACGCTCTTTTCCCGGATGCCCTGAAGCATGGCGGTTTCGTTCTTGCTTACCGTGCCGGTCTGGCCGCGGCTGCTTTCATACCAGATGACGCCGCCTGCGCCCAGAGCGCCGCCCAGCAGGGCGAACACCAGCGCCAGCGCGCAGATGCGAAGCCCCATGCGGTTTTTCTTTTCCCGCTTCTTCGGCGTGGGGGGCGTGTAAACGGGAATTTCCTGAGAAGGGGTTTCGTAAGAGTTGTTGGAATCGTAGAATTGTTCATCCATAATGGTTTGCTTCCTTTCATGTTTCATTGCCCACAGAATAGCACTTGATCCTGAATAGAATCTGAAAAAATCGGTGGGAGGTTGTAAAAGAACTGTTAACAAACAGGATTTCAGTTCCAATTCAGGATTATCTGGTATTATAATGAAAACGGAATTTATGGAGGCATGCAATATGAAAATTCTGGTAATCGAAGACGAAAAGCTGCTGGCCGATTCCATCAAGACCCTTCTGGAAGGGAAGGGCTTTGAGGTGGAGGTAGCTTACGACGGCGAGACCGGCGTGGAATATGCCGAGCTGGGAATTTACGATCTGCTGATCCTGGATGTGATGATGCCCAAAATGGACGGCTATCAGGTCGCCCGGGAGGTGCGCGCCAAGCGCTGCACCACGTCCATCCTCATGCTGACGGCAAAGTCCGCCGTGGAAGACCGGATCTACGGCCTGAATTCCGGCGCGGACTATTATCTGACCAAGCCCTTCGACACCCGGGAGCTGCTGGCCTGCATCAACGCCCTTCTGCGCCGTCAGGGCAAGCAGGTGGACGAGCTGGTGTTCGGCAATACTTCCCTTGACTTAGACACCTGTACACTGGTCTGCGGCGGGAAAAGCGTGCGGCTGTCCGCCCGGGAGTTTGACGTGATGCGGTTTCTGCTTCAGGCGCAGGATCGGATACTGTCGAAGGAAATGATCCTCGCCCGGGTGTGGGGCTACGATTCCAACGCAGTGGAAAACCATGTGGAGGTCTATGTGGGCTTTTTGAGGAAGAAGCTCAGCGCCATCAATTCCAATGTGCGCATTGAGGCCGTCCGGCGTCTGGGGTATCGTCTGGAGGTGGCGGAAGCATGATTCGCCGACTGAGAGTCAAATTCATCTGCATCAATATGGCCATCGTCACCGTTATGATGCTGGCGATTCTCGGTATGCTGCTCCACTTTACCCGCAATGATCTGGAACAGCAGAGCATCCGGGTGATGCAGAGCGTCATGGAGGATCGCGCCTATCTCAGCCGTCCGGGGGAATTTCCCAGGCAGGCGCAGCTCCCTTATTTCTATGTAAGCGTCAATACCCTGGGCGAGCTGTCCGCCAGCTTTGGCGGCTATTATGACCTGACGGACACGGAGGCCATTCAGGAGATCATCACCCTCGCGCTGAATTCCGACGACCAGACCGGCATCCTGAAGGACTACAGCCTGCGCTTTCAGAAGCGCACCACGCCCTTCGGGCAGACCATCGTCTTTGTGGATATGTCCAGCGAGCTTACCACCATGCGCAGCCTGACGAACACTTGCGTGATCATCGGCGTGCTGAGCTTCGCCGCGTTTCTGGGGCTGTCCTTCCTGCTGGCCAGATGGGCGGTGAAGCCGGTGGAGACGGCGTGGAACCAGCAGCGCCAGTTCGTGGCGGATGCCTCTCACGAGCTGAAAACACCCCTGACGGTGATCCTGACCAACGCGGAGCTTTTGCAGGAGCCGGAGTATGACGAACAGGCGCGCAGCCGGTTCGTGGACAGCATCATGACCATGTCCCACCAGATGCGGGGACTGGTGGAAAGTCTGCTGGAGCTGGCACGGGTGGATAACGGCGGGCAGAACATGGTTTTTTCCCGCCTGAATTTCAGCGAGCTGGTGAGCGACGCCCTGCTGCCTTTCGAGCCGGTGTATTTTGAGAAGGGGTTGACGCTGGAAAGCAATGTGGAGGAAAACCTCTTTGTCAAGGGCAGCCAGCAGCACCTGAAGCAGGTGGCGGACATCCTGCTGGACAACGCATCCAAGTACGCTTCCGCCGATTCCACGGTGCGGGTTATCCTGCGGCGGCAGGGGAGCCACTGCCTGCTCTCCGTGGCAAGCGCCGGGGACGCCATATCCAAAGAGGATCTGAAGAACATTTTCAAGCGGTTTTACCGCATGGACAAGGCCAGAAGCATGAACCACAGCTACGGCCTGGGACTGTCCATCGCGGACAGCATTGTCTCCAAACACGGCGGCAAAATCTGGGCGGAAAGCGCGGACGGGGTCAATACCTTCTTTGTCCAGCTGCCCACGGCATAAATATCCGGGACGGCACCGCCGTCCCGGCTTCGTTTATTCACAGACACGTAACAATTTTTTAAGAGTCCTTTCAGCTTCCGGTACTATAATCGGGTGTGAGTATGGGCAGTGCCCACCGGATGAAGCTCATCAATAGAAGGAGGAACCGCGTTGATTGAAGTAAAGCATCTGACCAAGCGCTACGGCAGTCATACTGCTGTGTCCGACCTGTCCTTCACCGTGGAGAAGGGGCAGATCTACGGCTTTCTTGGGCCGAACGGCGCCGGAAAATCCACAACCATGAACATTATGACGGGCTGTCTTGCCGCGACCTCCGGCGAGGTGGTCATCGGCGGCTACGACATCTTTCAGGATGCCGCTCAGGCCAAACGGCTCATCGGGTATCTGCCCGAGCAGCCGCCGCTGTATCTGGACAGAACGCCGAAGGAATATCTGCGCTTCGTGGCGCGGGCAAAGGGCATCCCAGAGAAGCGCATTCCCGGGGAGCTGGACAGGGTCATGACCGTCACCGGCACACTGGATGTTGCCGACCGGCTGATGAAGAATCTGTCCAAAGGCTACCGCCAGCGGGTGGGCATTGCGCAGGCGGTGCTGGGCGACCCGGAGGTCATCATTCTGGACGAACCCACGGTAGGGCTTGACCCCCGGCAGATCACGGAGATACGGGAACTGATCCGCCAGCTGGGGAGGGAGCACACCGTCATTCTTTCCAGTCACATTCTGTCGGAGGTGCAGCAGGTCTGCACCACCATTTTGATCCTGTCCAAAGGTAAGCTGGTGGCCTGCGACACTCCGGAAAATCTGGAGCGGCTGTTCGCGGGAAAGAGCACCGTGGAGCTGACTGTGGAGGCGGCGGAGAAAGAAATCCCCGGCATTCTCTCCGGTGTTTCCCACATTGTGAACCGGACGGCAAGACGTCGGCAGGACGGTGCCTGCGACGTGACGCTGGAGCTGGACATCTCGGCGGAAAATGAAGTTTGCCGGGAAATTTTCTTCGCATTCAGCAAGGCGGGCAAGGCCATCCTGCGCATGACCGCCGGGAAGGCGAGTCTTGAGGACATTTTCATGGAGCTGACCGATTCCGGGAAGGGGGAGGAAACCAAATGAGAGCAGTATTCCGGCACGAGCTTTCGTCCTATTTTACGGGGGTGACGGGGTACGTGTTCAGCGCGTTTCTGCTGCTGTTCACGGGCATTTACACCATGGTCTACAATTTGCAGTCCGCCTCCGTGCATTTTGAATACGTGCTTGGGAGCATGAGCTTCGTGTTCCTGATCATTGTTCCCATCCTGACCATGCGGGTGCTGGCGGAGGAGCGGCGGCAGAAGACCGACCAGCTGCTCTATTCTCTGCCCCTGACCATGACGCAGGTGGTGTTGGGCAAATTCGCCGCCATGCTGGTGGTGTTCGCCGCGCCCATGGCGGTCATCTGCCTGTACCCGGTGGTGCTGTCCGCCTACGGCAATGTGTATCTGCCCGCGGCCTACGGCGCTATTGTGGGATTTTTCTTCCTTGGCATGGCGCTGCTGGCCATCGGCATGTATATTTCCTCCGTGACGGAAAGTCAGGCCGTGGCGGCGGGGCTGTGCTTCGTGGTGATGCTGGTCAACTATTTCCTGTCCGATCTGGCGGGGTTCGCGTCCTCCACGGCCTATTCGTCCCTCGCGGCGCTGGCGCTGACGGCGCTGATCGCCTGCGGCATTGTGTACCTGATGACGAAAAACGGCTTCGTGTCTCTGATTCTGGCGGCGGTGCTGGAAGCGGGACTCATCGGGGGCTATCTTTGGGATTCCAGCCGGTTCGAGGGGCTGTTCCCGCAGATCATCTCCCAGCTGAGCCTGTTTGCCCGGTTCTATACCATCGTCAACGGCGTGTTCGACGTGACCGCCATTGTGTATTACCTGTCGGTGACGGGGTTTTTCCTGTTTTTGAGCGTGCAGTCTCTGGAGAAGCGGAGGTGGAGTGAATGAAAAAGCCCAATTTCAGCTGGAAGCGGGTGGCGGATTCCTTCTCCACCCGGTCGTTCCGGGCCGGCGGCTACAGCGTGGCCGCGGCGGCCATTGTGCTGGCCATCGCCGTGATGGTCAATGTGTTCGCCGCCGCCCTCCCGGCCAGCGTGACAAAATTTGACACCACGGCCAATCAGCTGTTCACATTGTCTGAGCAGACGGAAAAGCTGGTGGGCGGCCTGACGGACGAGGTGACGGTTTACTGGATCGTCCGCAGCGGGCGGGAGGAAAAATACCTCGAATCCCTGCTGAGCCGCTACCAGTCCCTCAGCGACAAGATCCGCGTGGTGAAGAAGGACCCGGACGTGTTCCCCACCTTCACCCAGCAGTATACCGACAGCTTCACGGAAAACAGCCTGATCGTGGAGGCCGGGGAGCGGTACCGGTACGTGGACTATAACGACATTTTCGTGATGGACTACGCCAGCTATTACTACTACGGTACGGAAAACTGGAGCTTCTGCGGAGAAAGCGAGCTGACCAGCGCCATCGACTACGTGGTGAGCGAGAACCTCCCGAAGGTGTACCTGCTCACCGGCCACGGGGAGAGCAGCCTGAGCGACAGCTTTACCTCGGCCGTGAAGCAGCAGAACATCGAGACGGCAGAGCTGTCCCTGCTGACGCTGGAATCCGTCCCCGCAGACGCGGACTGCATTCTCATCAACGCCCCCCAGAGCGACATTTCCTTAGACGAGCAGAGCAAGCTGCGGGAATATCTGGGCAACGGCGGTAATCTGTTTCTCATCACCGATCCGCCGAAAAACGAAAAGCTTTCCGATCTGGAAGCACTGATGGCCGATTACGGTGTCAGCACTGTGGACGGCATCGTGGTGGAGAGCGACCAGAGCCATTATGTCTGGGGCACGCCCTATTTCCTGCTGCCGGACATTGCGTCCCACGCCATCACCACGCCCCTGACCGACGGCGGCTACCGCGTGCTGCTGCCCATTTCTCAGGGCCTGACGGTGGCGGATGACCTGCGGGACACGCTGTCCGTTACCAAACTGCTGACCACGTCCTCTTCCGCCTTTGCCAAGGCGGCGGGGTATGACCTGACCACCTACGAGAAGGAGAAGGGGGACGTGAACGGCCCCTTCGCTCTGGCGGTCGCCATCAGCGACACCGTGGACGACGGCATCACCAGCGACATTGTGTGGGTATCCTCCGCGGCGCTGGTGGACGACCAGACCAACACGCAGGTCTCCGGCGGCAATCAGGACTTCTTCCTGAATGCGCTGGGATACCTGTGTCAGGCGGAGCAGAGCAGTCTGTCCATCCACGCAAAATCCCTGAGCAGTGACACGCTGACCATGGACAGCGCGGCGGTATCTGCCCTCACCGTTGCGGTGGTGGGTGTGATTCCTGCGGCAGTCATCACGCTGGGCATTGTCATCTGGATAAGGAGGAAGCGCAGATGAAAAACGGAAAAAAGCTGCTGCTTCTGCTGCTGGTTCTGGCGGTGCTGGTGGGCGCGACCGCAATAGTGGGAACCATCAGCAAAAATGCCGCCGATCAGGAGGACGAAACGCAGACAGTGTTTTCTCTCGACCCGGAAAACGTGACGAACCTCGGCTGGGACTACAGCGAAAAGGTCTCCTTCACCGCCGGGGAAGACGGCTGGGTGTGCGATCAGGACGCGGCGTTCCCCGTGGACGAAACCTATCTGGATAAAATGCTGGAAGCCCTCACGGACGTGGAATCCACCAAAACCATTGAAAACCCGGAGAATTTAGACCAGTACGGTCTGGAGATCCCTGTGTGCGTCATCACGGTGGAGGATGGCCAGAGCCACACACTTTCCATTGGGCTGGAAACCGCCGTGGGCGGCCAGCGGTACTTCTCCAACGGCGATGGAAACGTCTATCTGGTGGACAAAGACATTATCGAAAATTTCCAATATGGCCTGTATGATGTCCTGAAGCACCAGACCCTGCCGGAAGTCACCCAGCTTACCGGCATAAAAGTGGAGCTTCCGGAGGGCGGTTATGAAATTACCCGTCAGGAGAACAGCGGTCTTGCCTATTCCGACGATTACGTCTGGTTCATGGACGGCAAGGCGCTGGATAACGACCTGACCCAGACGCTCCTGGACATGGTGACGAACCTGAACCTGAGCGAGTGCGTGGACTACAACGCGTCCGACCTGTCTCAGTACGGCCTGGACGCCCCGGCGGTGACGGCGACGGTTCTGGACGGGGGCAAGGCAGCTTATACGCTGGAGATCAGCGCCTCGGAGGGCGGCGAGTGCTACGTGCGTCTGAGCGGTTCCAAGATGATCTATCAGCGGGACGCCGCCCTCAGCGATACCCTGCGCTACACCACCTACGCCGATTTACAGCCCGACGACGTGATTCTGATGGACTGGGATACGGTGCAGAGCGTCGCCGTCACGGTGGACGGCGAGGAGTCCGTGCTGACGAGAACCACCGAAGAGAAGACGGACGACGAAGGCACCGTCACGGAGGAAACGGTCTGGAAGCAGGACGGGCAGGAAGTGAAGTTCGCTTCCGCCCTGAACAGCCTGTCCGACATGACCTCCAGCGGCTATGCCACCGGCATCACCCCGGAGGGAGAACCGGAGATCACCTTCCGTATCCTGAGAGACCGGGAGAACTTCTCCGAGGTGACCCTGTGCTTCTACGCCTACAATTCCACCTCCTGTCTGGTGACACTGGACGGCGTGTCCACCGTCACCGTCAAGCGGGAGACTGCGGCGGAGCTGGTTTCGTCGGTTGAGAAATTGCTGAAATAAAAGTGGCCGGGAACAGGGCAAAACCTGTTCCCGGCTTCTTGTGTACATGATTGGATGGAAAATCTTTTTACGTCTCCCCAGTGCTAGGCCGGAAGCTTCCGGTAGCAGCGGAAAAAGTACCAGTTTTCAAAGGCGGCGGTGATCGACCAGGAGAAAATGTAAACGAGGTACAGCGATGGAATGGTCTTGAACCATGCGAACACGGTCAGAACCCAGATGATCCGGAAAATACAGGAACCGGAAATGACGATAATCATGGGCACAAGACTCTTTCCCAGCCCCCGGCAGCCGGCGATGGCATTGTCCATGAAGGCGGAGACGCAGTAGGAAAAGCCCATAATGGTCAGCCGCTTCATGCCCGCCTCGATGACGGCGGCGTCGGTGGTGAACAGCGTCAGAAACGTCGGGCCGAAGGCCACCAGAGAGAAGCCCAGAATGGCGCCCGCGCCGAAGGAATACCCCAGGCAGATCAGGTAGCTGCGCCGAATCTCCCTGCGCCGCCCCGCCCCGTAGTTCATGCCGATGAAGCTGCTGCACGCGGTGTAAAAGGCCGCCATGACGTCGTAAACCAGGCCGTCGGCATTGGCGGCGGCGGAATTGCCGGCCACCATAACGGTGTCAAAGCTGTTGACGCCCGCCTGAATGAACATATTGGCAATGTAGAAAATGGCGTTTTGCAGACCGGAGGGAATGCCCAGCGTCAGAATCTCCCGGCAATTTTTCCGGTGCAGGCGTAATAGCTTTGGGGAAAGACCGTAGGCTTCCCGGCTCCGGAACAGCGCGGCCGTGAGGAAAATGGCGGAGAGGTACTGGGAAATAATGCTGGCGAGGGCCACGCCGGCCACGTCCAGATCGCACACAATGACAAACACCAGATTCAGCACCACATTGACGATGCCGGAAAACAGAAGGTAGTACAGCGGCTTTTTGGTGTTGCCGATGGCGCTGTACACGGCGTTTCCGAAGTTATACAGGGCGAGGGCGGGCATACCGCAGAAGTAGATCTGCATGTAAAGCGTGGCCTTGTCCAGCAGCTCCGGCTTGGTGTTCAGCAGCCGCAGCAGCGGCCGGGAGCCGAAGAAGCCGAAAATCAGCAGCAGAATGCCGCAGATCAGACAGATGATGGCCGAGGAATGGACGGTTCTTTGCAGCTCCTGCCGATCTCTGGCGCCGTAATACCGGGCGACGAGGGCGTTGATGCCGCCGCCGACACCGATGAGAATACCGGTAAACAGCGTTACGGCGGTGGCGGTGGAGCCGACGGCTGCCATGGACAGCGAGCCGGCAAACCGGCCGATGACGGCGATATCCGCCATATTAAACAGAACCTGAAGCACGTTGGAGGCCATCAGCGGCAGACTGAACAGCAGGATCTGCCGGGGAAGCCGCTCCGACGTGCCGGGGGCGATTTTGGATTTCATGGAATTCTCCTTTTGGCCCAGGCGTTCATCACAGTGTTTCCCCAAACCGTTTTTTTGGGGGGGGGAAAGCGGAGACATTGTAGCACATCCTGGGGATGAATGCAATGCTTCCCGCCGCCTTTTGAAAAAAGAAAATTTCCTGCAAAAAATTGTTGATTTTCCACAGGACAGGGATTATAATTTCAGCGAAAACGTTGATTTTCCGGGGCTTCCTCCGAAGGGTCGGCGGGTTTTCAGGGACATATTGAAGCAAGGAGCCAAAGGAAATGAAAAGATACGCAGGTGTACTGCTGCCCGTTACCAGCTTGCCGTCCAAATACGGCATCGGCTGTTTTGACCAGGCGGCCTATGATTTCGTGGATTGGCTGCAAAAGGCCGGTCAGCGCTACTGGCAGATTCTGCCTCTGGGGGCTACCAGCTACGGCAGCTCCGACGATTCCCCCTATCAGGCCTATTCCGCCTTCGCCGGGAATCCCTACCTCATCAGCCTGGACGCGCTGGTGGAGGAGGGGGTGCTAACCCGGGAGGAATGCGACGGCGTGAGCTTCGGCGACAACCCCGCCAAGGTGGACTTTGACAAGCTCCACGAGCACCGCTTTGCCCTGCTGCGCAAGGCCTACGAGCGCAGCGGCATAAGCGCAAACCCGGACTATCAGAACTTCATCCGGGACAACGGCTGGTGGCTGAACGACTACGCTCTGTTCATGGCGCTGAAAACCTTCTTCCACGACCAGCCCTTCCGCGCCTGGCCGGAGGACATCCGGATGCACTGGGGCTTTGCGTTGGAGCATTACAACCGGGAGCTGTACTTTGACATAGAGTTCCAGAAGTACATGCAGTTCAAATTCAACCAGCAGTGGAGCCGCCTGAAGGCCTACGCCAACGGCAAGCATATCCAGATCGTGGGGGACATTCCCATTTACGTTTCCCCCGACGGCGCGGACGTCTGGGCACACCCGGAGCTGTTCCAGCTGGACGCGCACAATGCCCCCACCGCTATTGCGGGCTGCCCGCCGGACGCCTTTGCCGAGGACGGTCAGGCCTGGGGGAATCCCCTGTACAACTGGAATTTCCACCGCGCCACGGACTACGCATGGTGGGTCAGCCGGATGTGGTACAGCTTCAAGCTCTACGACGTGGTGCGCATTGACCACTTCCGGGGCTTTGACGAATATTTCTCCATCCCCGCGGACGCAAAAACCGCCAGAGACGGGCATTGGGAGAAGGGCCCCGGCATGGAGCTGTTCAACTCCATCCGCCGTCACTTGGGGAACGTCAGCGTCATCGCCGAGGATCTGGGACTCATGACCGACGGCGTCCGCGCTCTGGTGCGGGACAGCGGTTATCCCAATATGAAGGTGCTGCAATTTGCCGTTGACCCGGCGGATGTAGGCGGCGCGAACGACTACTGGCCCCACAATTACAATTCCAACTGCGTGGTCTACACCGGCACCCACGACAACGAGACGCTGGCCGGTTGGTACGCGGGCCTCAGCATCGAAGCAAAGACGCAGGTTCGGAACTACCTGAGCGATTACTACACCCCGGATGACCGGATGTACAAGGTTCTCATCAATCTGGCCATGACCGCGGTGGCGAAGGACTGCATCGTCCCCATTCAGGATCATCTGGGACTGGGCAACGAAGCCCGGATGAACCAGCCCGGCACCGTCGGCTTCAACTGGCGCTGGCGCCTGCTGCCGGGGCAGCTCACCGACGCTCTGGCGCAGGAGCTTCTGGCAATGGCAAAGCGCACCGCCCGCGCCAACTGGGACACCCTTCCCAAGAAGAAGGACACCGACGCGGACAAAACGGAAAAATGACAAAAAACCGGCTCAGCTGCTTAGCAGCTGGGCCGGTTTTGGCGACGCGGGTCTATAAGCCGGGTTCTGTCTTGACAGCCATCTATCTAGTCCCGGGGTTGCTCCCGGGATCAAGCCGCCTCCTCGGAACGGTCGGGCAGACCATGTGTTCCTCCACGGCGTTGCTCCGGATAGAGTTTACATCGTAAAACCTGTGTTTCCACAGGCCGGGTGGGCTCTTACCCCACCTTTTCACCCTTACGTTCTGCACCCTGAGGACGCGGAACGCGGTATCTCTCTGTTGCACTTGTCCTGAGATCACTCTCGGCGGGCGTTACCCGTTATCCTTGCCCTGTGGAGCCCGGACTTTCCTCATCCGCTGCCTTTCGGCATGCGTCCGCGGCTGTCCGACCCGGTCGTGAAAACATTGTACCCCATTGGGAACGAATTGTCAAATACCTTGCAAATTCTTTTCGGATATTGCCGTTACACGGAAGCACTCTCCGCTGCCAGCGCCTCGCGGACCTCCTCCGGCACGGTATTCCACTCGCCTTTCCTGTAGAACAGAATGGAAATGACCGTCGCCACCGTCCAGCCGATGGGCCATGCGCACCAGATGCCTGTGGAGGCCAGCGCCGTCCCCGACAGGACGAAGGCCAGCACCACCCGCACGATTAGGTCGGTAAAGGTCGCTGCCATGAACTGGCGCATTTTCCCCGTTCCCCGGAGAATGCCGTCCGCCACCAGCTTGGCGGAGACCACAAAGTAGAAGGGGGACAAAATCCACAGGAACCGCATTCCGCTGCCCAGCGCGGCCTCCGTGGCGTCTTCCATAAAGAAGTTCATCAGCGCCCGGCCGCAGGTGCAGTACAGCGCCACCAGCGGCAGGCAGATCAGCCACACCATTTTCAGCGCCGCCCGGAAGCCTTCCTGAATTCGTGTCAGCTTGCCCGCACCCAGATTCTGGGCGGCATAATTGGAAATGCCGTTGCCGATGGTGGTAAACGAAGTGATGACCAGATTGTTCAGCTTCACCGAAGCGGAATAGCCCGCCATAATGTCCGTGCCGAAGCGGTTGATGACGCTCTGAATCAGGATATTGCCCACGGAGATGAAGCTCTGCTGCAAAACGCTGGGGATTGCAATGACCACGAACCGTCCCAGCAGATCGCCGGAAAACAGCACAGTCTTCCCCTGGCTGGGAAGCTGCTTCAAGCGGCGAATGACCACGGCCACCGCCAGCACGCAGCTGATACCCTGACACAGGAACGTTGCCCACGCCACGCCCGCCACGCCCATCTTGAAGGCCGTAACGAACAGAATATCCACGGCGATGTTGCTCAAGGAAGACACCGCCAGAAAGATAAAGGGCGTCTTGCTGTCGCCAAGGGCGGAGAAAACGCCCGTGGCAATGTTATAGAAGAATACGAAGGGCAGACCCCAGACGTAGATATCCAGATACAGCGCCGAGTCGGCGAACACCTCCTCAGGGGTGTTGATCAGCGTCAGCAGACCGTCGCAGCCGAGGATGCCCACCAACATCAGCAGCAGGCACACCAGACTGCTGGACAGCGCGGCGGTGGATACGGCGGTCTTTACGTCGCCGTATTCCCTCGCACCGAAAAGCTGGGACACCAGCACGGAGCACCCGATGTTGCAGCCGAAGGCGAAGGCAATGAAGATCAGGGTGATCTCATAGCTGTTGCCCACGGCGGCGAGGGCGTTCTGGCCGATAAATTTACCCGCGACCCAGCTGTCGGCGATGTTGTAAAGCTGCTGGAACACAATGCTGCCGAACAGGGGCAGGCAGAATTTCCAGAGAACCGTTGACGGATTCCCAACCGTTAGATCCTTATTCATGATGACCTTCCTTCCCGTGGAATCAGACGGCATTGCCATGAGCGGTACACATGCTCAGCATCATCCGCAATTCCACGATAAATCTCCAATTTCTGATTGACTTCTAACCAAAGGCACATTATAATCCAAATGGAACGATATGTAAAATATATATTTCTTATGGCGTAATATCAAATTGATATGGAGAAATCTATGAATATCAGCTACGAAGCCTATCGCGTTTTCTACTATACCGCCAAAACCCGAAGCTTTACGCAGGCAGCAAACGCGCTGGGAAACAGCCAGCCCAACATCACCCGGATCATCAAGAATCTGGAGCGGGAGCTGGGCTGCGCATTGTTTCTTCGGAACAACCGCCATGTGGAGCTGACCGCCGAAGGGGAGACCCTGTACCGCCACGTCAGCGCGGCCTTTGAGCAGCTTCAGGCGGGGGAGGAAGCGCTGCTCCGGGGCGGCGGGCTGGACGGCGGCATTCTGCGGATTGCGGCGACGGAGATCGCGCTGCATGTCTTCCTGCTTCCGGTACTGTCCCAATTTCGGGGGCGCTACCCCGGCGTCCACATCAGGCTGTTCAACGGCTCTACCCCGGCCGCCATCGACGAGCTGAAAAACGGTCTTGCAGACCTTGCCTTCGTCACGTCGCCCATCGACATGACGGACAAGTTGCGAAGCACGCCCCTGACCGATGTGCAGGAGATTGCCGTATGCGGCAGCGCTTACCGCAGTCTGACGGGTTCCCCGGTCACGCTGGAAGCGCTGGCGGAGTATCCCATGATCTCTTTGGGGGCGGATGGCAGCGCCTACCGGCTCTACCGGCAGTTTTTCGGGGAGAATCACGTCCCCTTTGAGCCGGACATCGAAGCGGCCACGGCAGATCAGATTCTCCCCATGGTGAAGGCAAATTTAGGAATCGGCTTCGTCCCGGCGTCCTTCCCGTCGGAGGAGGACTGGGGGCATTCCATATTCCGGATCGACCTGACGGAAACCGTCCCGCTGCGAAAGGTCTGCATGGTGGAATCCACCCAGCACCCCGCCGCCGCGGCTGTAAGGGAGCTGAAAAGCATTTGTCTGGCGCAGGCAAGAGTGTGAGTAAAAGCGTCCATCCCAAATCGTACAACGCCGCCGCACGTTCCGGGAAGGGAACCGTGCGGCGGCGTTCTTTGATGGATAGTCGTAAAACAGTGAATGGAGCGTATCGGTACCGATACACTCCATTTCTCAATCCAAAATATGTACACCCCTTGGCTCTCCCGCTGGGAGAGCTGTCACCGAAGGTGACTGAGAGGGCGTTGCTCCCATATTTCCCCTCTCCGGTCTCGCTTCGCTCGGCCACCTCTCCCATAGGGAGAGGCAAGAGGTGCAATTCATTATCCCACTGTGCCTGCCAACTGTCTGATACGCCCCGTCCATTGCGGCGGAATTCACCTTATTCCAGCCAGATCTTTCACTACCTCACCGGCCAGAATCAGACCGGCTACGGAGGGGACAAAGGCTGTGCTGCCCGGAATGTCACGGCGGTTGGTGCAGTGGCGCTTGGTGCCGGGAGGACAGATACAGTGCGCCCGGCAGCTGATGGCCATGTCCTCAATAGGGCGAAGAGGCTGCTCCTCGGAATAGACGGCCTTTCATTTCCGGATGCCCCGCTTTTTCAGCTCCCGGCGCATGACCCGCGCCGGAGGATCAACCCGGGTCTTGTAGATATCCGCCACCCGGGACGATGCGAGCCGCTCCATGGCGTCCTTGCCCAGCAGCTCGGTTCTGGAAAATGGATTCAACATCCTGATTCTCCGTTATTCGTAATCGAAGGATTTGAGAAACGCCTTTGCCCGGTCGGTAGCAGGGCTTGCAAAGAAGGCCTTCGGGTCGTCGGACTGCTCCACCACCGCACCGTTTTCGATGAACAGGATCCGGTCGGCAATGGCCCGGGCGAAGTTCATCTCGTGGGTGACAATGACCATGGTGCTGCCCGCCTTTGCCAGAGACAGAACCACATCCAGCACTTCCCGCACCATTTCCGGGTCAAGGGCCGCGGTGATCTCGTCCAGCAGCAGAATTTCCGGGTGCATACACAGCGCACGGACGATGGCCACCCGCTGCTTCTGTCCGCCGGACAGCTGCCGGGGATAGTCGTCCTTCCGGTCGGCAAGCCCCACCCGTTCCAGCAGCTCCAGCGCTTCTTTTTCCACATCGCTGCGGGGGCGCTTCTGCACCTTCATGGGCGCGAGCAGGATGTTTTCCAGAATGGTCTTGTGGGGGAACAGCTCATAGCTCTGGAACACCATGCCGATCTCCTGCCGCATCCGGGTGATGGATTTGCTTTCCCGGAGAACCGGCTCCCCTTCCAGCAGGATTTCGCCGCCCTGAATCGGTTCCAGACCGTTCAGGCAGCGAAGCAGGGTGCTTTTTCCACAGCCGGAGGGGCCGATGACCACGACCACCTCGCCCTTGCGGACGTCCAGATCAAAATCTTCAAAAATCATGTGGTCCCCGAAGGCTTTCTTCAGATGCCGCACGCTTAACAGCACATTTTCCACAGTTATGACCACCTTTTCTCCAAGTACCCCGCCAGACGGCTGATGGGCCAGCAAATCAGGAAATACAGCAAGAATACCACCGCGAATACCCCGAAGGCGGCGTTGGGGGAGGTGCGCCGGTTGGCCTCGATGATCTGCTGGGCAACCTTCAAAACCTCCACAATGCCGATCATCATGACGAGGCTGGTGGTTTTCACCATCCGGGTGATGAGGTTGATGGACAGCGGGATCAGCCGCCGGACGGTCTGGGGCAGAATCACCAGCGTGTACACCTGAATGGGCTTCATGCCCAGCGCCTGAGCGCTCTCCCACTGAATGACGGGGATGCTTTGCAGCGCGCCCCGCACCAGATCGCCCATTTCCGCCGTACCCCAGAAGCTGAACACGATGATGGCCGCCGCTTCCGCTTCCAGATTCCAGCCGAAGACCCGGGTCGTGCCGAAATACACCACAAACAGCAGCACCATCTGGGGCATAATCCGGACAATTTCCAGATAAATCCGGAAAATGGCTTTCAGAAGCCGGCTTTTGGAGGTCATGAGCATTCCCATGGCGATGCCCAACACAATGCTGATGGCGACGGAGATCAGGCTGATGCGCAGCGCCACCCACAATCCGCCCAGCAGCCGCAGGAAATTCGTGCCTTTGAACAGAACGTCAATTCCCAAACTCTGCATAGCGCAGCCTCCTTTCCAGCCAGCTTCCCAGAATGGACACGGGAAGGAGCATGATCAGGTAGAAAGCCACCAGCAGGGTCAGGCACTCAATGGTTTTGGCGTACATGCCGATCAAATCTTTCGCGGTGAACATCAGATCCATCAGGCTGATGGTTGAAAACACGCTGGTCTCCTTGAGCAGGAAAATCAGATTCGCGAGCAATCCGGGGACGCTGGATGTCACCGCCTGGGGAAGAATGATGTAGCCGAACACCTGCGCCGGGCGCAGACCTAAGCTCTGGGCGCTTTCCGTCTGGATAATGGGAATGTTTTCCAGCCCGCTGCGGAAGGTCTCTGCCATATACGCGCCGCCCAGCAGTCCCAGTCCCAGCTTGCCGCAGGTTTCCGCGGAAATGCGGACGCCGATTTTCGGCAGCGCAAAGTACAGGAAAAACAGCTGCACCAGCAAAGGCGTATTGCGGAACAGCTCAATGTACCAGCCGACGATCTGCCGCAGCACGGGAATTTTCCAATGTACCGCCACCGCGCAGGCAACGCCCAGCGCCAGTGCCAGCGCCACGCCCTGCCAGCCGATGCGAAGCGTCAGCAGCAGCGCGTCCCAGAACCTTGGCAGATAGGCTTTCATGACCTCAAAATCCATAAGCACCCTCCGGTTTCCGCCTGATACGGAACTTCTTTCCTGTTACTTCCTGTGATCGATCTTCCGCGCCGCCAGATTGCCCATGCCCTGCAGCAGCTGCACAATGGCGACGATGAACACCAGCGTCACCAGCATGACCCCGGTGTCGTAGCGGTAGTAGCCGTAGCGGATGGCAATGTCGCCCAGTCCGCCGCCGCCGATGACGCCCGCCATGGCGGAGTAGCCCAGCACCGTGCCGAGAACGATGGTGCCGCCCACAAGCAGGGAGGTTCTGGCTTCGCCGATGAGCACCTTCCGGACAATGGTGCCGGTTTTCGCGCCCATGCTCAGCGCCGCTTCAATGACCCCGGCGGGAACTTCCTTCAAGGAAGATTCCACCATTCTGCCAACCAGAGGCGCCGCGGCCAGCGTCAGAGGAACGATGGTGGCGGTAGAGCCATAGCTCTTGCCCACAAGCAGCTTGGTCAGGGGCATGACCGCGATCAGAAGGATCAGGAAGGGGACGCTCCGGGTGACGTTGATGATGATATCCAGAATCCGGTATACCGCCCGGTTCGGGGTAATGCCGTTTTCGTCCGTCAGCGTCAGGGCAATGCCCAGCGGCAGGCCGATCACATAGCCGAAAAAGGTGGAGACGAGGGTCATGTAGCAGGTATCCCAGATGCCCTGCGCCATCATTTCAATCATCGCTTTATCCAGCATAGCTTTCTTCCTCCTCGTCTTCGATCAGCAGCAGCCGCTTGGCCGCCCGGGACGCGGGATGGGCAAAGATGTCGGCAACGCGGCCTTCCTCCTGCACCAGTCCGCCGTCCAGCACCGCCACCCGGGTGCACACCTGCTGGATCACCCGCATCTCGTGGGTGATGACCACGATGGTGATGCCCAGGGTATCCCGGATGTTTTTCAGCAGCTTCAGAATGGTCTGGGTGGTCTCCGGGTCAAGGGCGCTGGTGGCCTCGTCACATAATATGACCTCCGGCTCGTTGGCAAGCACCCGGGCAATGGCCACCCGCTGCTTCTGCCCGCCGGAAAGCTGGGCGGGGTAGGCGTTTGCCTTGTCCGCCAGCCCCACTTTGTCCAGCAGCTCCAGAGCCTTTTCCCGCCGCTCTTTTCTGGGGATGCCCCGAATTTCCAGCGGGAAGCAGACGTTTTCCAGCACCGTCTGCTGCTCCAGCAGATTGAAATGCTGGAAGATCATGCCGATCTTCTGCCGGCGCAGGCGAAGCTGCTCTTTGCTCAGCTTCAGCAGACTTTCTCCGTTCAGCAGAACGTCCCCGCTGTCGGGGCGCTCCAGCAGATTCATACATCGCACCAGCGTACTTTTGCCCGCGCCGGACAGGCCGATCACGCCGAAAATTTCCCCCTTGCCGATGGAGAGGGACACACCCTTCAAAGCCTCAACGCTGCCGTTTTTCGCGGTGAAGGTCTTACACAGGTTATGAACTTCCAAGTAGGTTTGTGTCATGTTCTTCAGCTCCCTGTTCTAGATAGCAGAGTAGGGCAGCCGCATTTCGCGGCTGCCCGCTTATTTGTCAGTCCTCGAAAGGAATCACCGCACCGTCGTAGGTGTCGTCGATAAACTGCTTGATCTCGTCGGACTTGAGAACCTTGACCAGAGCTTGAATGCCCTCGTTATTCTCGTTGCCTGCCTTGACCACCAGAACGTTTGCGTAAGTCTTGGCGGCGGCGGAAGCGCTGGTTTCATAGGCCACCGCGTCATGGGCGACGGAGAAGCCCGCCTGCAGGGCGTAGTTGCCGTTCAGCACCACGAAAGCTACCTCGTCCTTGACGCGGGAGACCTGCGCGGCTTCCAGCTCCTGAATCTTCACATTGTGGGGGTTCTCCACAATGTCCTTGACGGTGGCGGCAAGACCCGCGCCGTCTGCCAGCTTGATAACGCCGTTGTCCTGAAGCAGAAGCAGGGCGCGGGCTTCGTTGGTGGTGTCGTTGGGGACTGCAATCACGTCGCCGTCTGCCAGATCGCTCAGCGCGGTCTTGGTACCCGGATAAATGCCGAAGGGTTCATAGTGGATGGCGGCCACGGCGACCAGATCGGTGCCCTTCTTTTCGTTAAAGTCGTCCAGATAGGGGGTGTGCTGGAAATAGTTGGCGTCGATTTCGCCGCTGTCCACCACCAGATTGGGCTGCACATAGTCCTCAAACTCGGTGACCTCCAGCGTCCAGCCTTCCTTGGCAAGAAGCTTTGCGGCTTCGGCAAGGATCTCCGCGTGGGGCGTGGGAGAAGCGGCCACGGTGATGGTGCCTTTTTCCGTTACGGTTTCCGCGGCCTCGGCACCGGCGGCTGCGCCGCCCTCTACTACCAGGGTGTCCTCGTAGTCCTTACCGTAGGTGTCCAGCAGGGTCGCCTCGTAGTCGGCGTGGAAGAAATTCTCATTGCCCAGCGCCTTGATCTCGTCGTTCAGCCAGTTCAGCAGGGTGGTGTTGCCCTTGGTGACGGCGGGGGCGATGGTGTCCGCGCTGCCCAGAGAGGGGATGCCTACCACATAGCCGGGATTCTCAATGGAGAAAGCGATGACTTCGGTGTTGTCGTTGGCCCAGGCCACGCCGTTGCCGTTTTCAAAGGCGGTCTTGGCTTCGGCGTAAGCGTCGTACTTCTGCAGCTTGATCTCGGGGTTGTTCTTTTCCAGATAGGTCTCGGCGGTGGTGCCGGAGATCACGATGACCTGATCGTCAGCGCCAATCTCGTCCAGAGACGTGATCACCGCGTCCTCGGGGGAGACAACGCCCAGCGCCACGTTCATATAAGGAAGGGCGAAGTCCACTTCCTGCGCCCGCTCAGGGGTGACGGTGAAGTTGGCGAGGATGATGTCCACCTTGCCGGTCTGCAGATACTCAATGCGGTTGGCGGCCTCAGTGGAGACGTAGTTGATCTTCACGCCAAGATCTTCGCCGATGCGGTTGCCGAAGTACACGTCATAGCCCTGATACTCGCCGTTCTCGTCCACGTAGCCGAAGGGGCTCTTGTCGGAGAATACGCCGATGTTGATGGCGCCGCTGGACTTAATCTCCTCCAACGTACGGAAGGTACCCTTGTCTGCGGATGCGTCAGGTTCGGCCGTCTTTGCGCCGCAGCCTGCAAGCAGGGAGGCGGCGACGGTCAGGCTCAGGAAAACGGCTCCTATTTTCTTAATAAAGTTTTTCATGGAAAATTCCCCTCTTTTTGATTAAATTCAGGGAATCCAAGCACAAAAAATGCCGGGGCTTCAATCAGCTCCCGGGCAAATGGCGTTATGATATCCCTTCGGAAAAATCACGTTTCAGGTGCAGCAAAATGTATACGAATGCACCCCGCCATACGGATATGCCCGGGAGATACGCATTCGACAACAAGACTGTGCTGCATAAGAATTGATTTCAAACATTGCATTCCGCTCCTTTCGTTCATCTGCTTAGATTCGATGGCTAGATAATACACCCACTTTCCTATCTTGTCAATAGGTTTTGAAAAAATATTTTCCTATTTTTCTGGTAGGGAATATAGGCTTATCGATCATCAGGTGAAAGCCCGCCCCACGGAATGGGCGGGCCGCATTAGACAGTTAACAAACACAGCGGGATAATGGAACTGCACCCCTTGCCTCTCCCTATGGGAGGGGTGTCAAGCGAAGACGGAGAGGGGGAACGAGGGTGCAAGACCCTCTCAGTCACCTGCGGTGACAGCTCCCCCAAAGGGGGAGCCAAGTGGCTGTACCTCGACCCATCAAATGCGGAGCGGGCAATTTGCTCTCATATCACGTAATCGTCTCCAACGGGACACTGCTCGATCAGATCGGCGATGGTCACGCTTTCCAGATAGTCATGGATCACCTTATCCAGCCCCTGCCACAACGCCAGCGTGCGGCATTGCTGCGACCGGGGGCAGGCTTCAGCGGTTTCCTCCAGACAGGCCACCGGCGCCAGGGATTCCTCCGTCAGTCGCAGGATGCTGCCAACCGTGTACTTCTCTGGGTTTTTCGTCAGCCGGTATCCGCCGCCCTTGCCCCGCAGACTCTCCACGACCTTTGCCTTTACCAGCGTCCGGATAATGCTCTCCAAATATTTTTCGGAAATCTCCTGCCGCTGGGCAATCTCCTTCAGGGAAATAAACTCCCCTGACCGATGCTCAGCAAGGTCGATCATCACGCGCAGTGCGTACCGCCCCTTTGTGGAAATCAACATAACCGCTGCCTCCAAGTGGAATTCTGTAATTCCTATTATACAGCAAGGTTTATGGGAAATCAAGAGGGACAAATCCCCAATATCTGATCTGGAGAAAATCAACCCCGCAAGCGTCCGCGACAGACCCAATCAATTGAACTGCACCCATGATTTGCAGCTGCGGCGGCGGAAATATCCTGGAGACAAGCTCCAGAAATAAATCCGTTTTTAACGGGTATTCCCGCTCTATGCCATAACGACTGCAGCTTCGTAAGGAAGCAAAACATCGGTTTTCTCATAGTTCACGTTGGTCAGAAGCACCTTCTCTTTACACAAGGCTTCCGGCAGCGGGGCATCCCGGTCTGTAAAATTGCAATAGATTCGTATTTGCTGTCCCTCAAAAGTCCGCGCATAGGCAAATACCTGCGGGTGCTCGTGAAGCAGCAGCGAAAAATCACCATACCGCAGAACATCCCGCTCTCTGCGCAGAGCAAGCAGCGCCCGGTAATAATGCAGCACCGAATCCGGGTCGCGGATGGCCGCAGCCACATTGATTTCCCGCGCGTTGGGATTGACCATGATCCACGGCGTTCCATCCGTAAAGCCTCCATTGGGCGACGCATCCCACTGCATAGGTGTGCGGGCATTATCCCGGCCTTTGCTCCGGATACCCTGCCATGCCCAGTCCATCCTGCCGCTTTCTTCGGCCTGGTGCAACAGGTTCAGGCTCTCCACGTCCCGCAGTTCGCCGATATCAGAGAAAGGACAGTTGGTCATGCCGATCTCCTCACCCTGATACAAAAACGGGGTTCCTCTCAGGAGATACATGGCAGTGGCAAGACATGTGGCGCTCCGCCTTCGCAGCGTCTCTGTCCGCGTACAGCCAAACCGGGAGACCAGGCGCGGCTGATCGTGATTGCCCCAGAACAGCGTGTTCCACCCAATGGCCGCCTGCCATGCGGAGATGATCTGCTTGAACCGCATCAGGTCAAAGGGCCGTGCATCCCACTTGGTCTCGCCGCTGTCCATGTCCATGACGTCAAACTGGAACAGCATATCCAGCTCCCGCCCGTCGTCTACCACGGAACCGGCGTTCTGTGTGGTAACAAAGCTGGTTTCCCCGACACACATACAGTCCCGCCCGTCAAAGCACTCCCTTCGCATTTCCCGCAGATAGTCGTGCAGCCTGGGCTGGAACGCAAAATACTCCGGGGAAAACACATAGCCGCTTCCCGTTCCATCCGGCAGCTGCGGATCCTTTGCCAGAAGGCTTATCACATCCATCCGGAACCCGTCTGCACCGCGATCCAGCCAGCGGTTCATCATCCCGTAAATTTCCTGCCGAAGTTCGGGATTTTCCCAGTTCAGATCCGGCTGCTTCTCGGAGAACAGATGCAGATACCACTGTGCTGTGGTCTCGTCATAGCTCCAGGCTGAGGGAGTAAAAAACGATGCCCAGTTGTTTGGTTCCCGTCCATCCTTTCCATCACGCCAGATATAATAATCCCGGTATGGGCTGTCCTTCGCCGTTCTGGCCTCCAGAAACCACGGATGTTCGTCTGAGGTGTGATTCACGACCAGATCCATGACAAGCTTTATATCGCGGCGGTGCAGCTGCGTCACCAGCTCGTCGAAATCCTCCATCGTTCCGAATTCCGCCATGACTGACTCATAGTTCCGGATATCATAGCCCATGTCGGCATTGGGCGAGTCATAGATGGGACAGAGCCACACGGCACCTACCCCAAGCCACTGGAGATAGTCCAGGCGGGAGAAAATACCGCGCAGATCTCCGATTCCATCTCCATTGGAATCCTGAAAGCTGCGCGGGTAGATCTCATAGAACACCCGTTCCTTCCACCAGCAGTTATGTGTTTCCATCATGCGTTACCTCCCGCCGGAACACGGCAAAGCCCTGCACCGTTCCCTCCGCTACGTGCCCTTCCGGCGATTCCAGCAGCAGGCTGTCGGAAGCGTCCAATTGGGGCGTGACAGCCTGTCCCCGCTCCGTTACAACTGCCAGAATTCCATAACCAGGCCCGTCAAAGTGAAGATACAGGGCGTCTGTCAGCTCCATCGCCGTCAGGCGGCAGTGCCGCAGTACATCCCGTTTCAGCCACAGCAGGCTGTGAAAAAAGCCCCGGATTTCCTCTTCCGGATCCGTCCAGCGCATAGGGCGCCGGTTATCCGGGTCCTGCCCGCCGTCCATCGCAATTTCATCCCCATAGTACACGCTCAGATTGCCGCCCAGCAGCGCCGCCAGCACATAGGCAAGCCGGAAATCCGATTTGTTCCCGCCGCAGAGGGAAAGCGCCCGGGGCACATCATGGTTGGAGCAGAAAGCCCACTGGTACGGATGAACCGCCTCCGGCGCCGCGGCATACCAGCGCCGGATCCGGTGGGCGAAGGTTTCCAGCGGGTCTGTATGGGTCATCGCAAAATCGCGGATGGCATGGTAGAGCGGATAATCCATAACGCCGTCGAAGACAGACTGTTCCAGCCACCACCCGGCGTCCTGCCAGATCTCCCCGATCACATATACCGCCGCATTGCAGCTGCGCATTCTGGCTCGGAATGCATGGAGGAACCGCAGACTGACCTCATCCGGGACATCCAGCCGCCAGGCGTCAATGCCGTATTCCCTCGTCCACTGCTCCGCGATGGAAACCAGATACCCGATCACCTCGGGGTTCTCGGTGTTCCACTTCGGCATATTGGCCGCAAAGGCGAAGCACTCATAGGGTGGGGTCTCTTTCATGCGCCGGTCCGAAAGCTGTTCCAGCGGCAGCCGGGACAGCTCCCCGGCGTCATAGACGCAAAACCAGTTGTAATACCGGGATGCCTTGCCATGGAGACGCACATCCTGCCATAATGGGTGACGCCAGCCGCAGTGGTTGAACACGCCGTCCAGCATGATCCGCATTCCCACCTGATGAAGCGTCTCGACCAGGACGCGGAAGTCCGTTTTCCCGCCGAGGCGCGGGTCAAGCTCGGTATAGGAAACGGTGTCATATCTGTGGTTGGAATCGCTCCGGAAAATGGGATTGAGGTAAATTCCCTGTACGCCAAGTTCCCGGAGATAGGGGATTTTCCCGGTGATTCCCCGCAAGGTTCCGCCGAAGAAATTTTCCCGTGTCGGAATAAAATCCTCTCCCCCCTGGTTTTCCTTCCCGTCACAAAAACGATCCGGAAAGATCTGATACCAGGGGAAGCCCTCCGCCCAGTCCGGAGGGGCAGGGTGATCTCCGGCATACACATAGGGAACATTGAACGGCCGCAGCACGGATTCCGGCAGCGGCGGCGTGACGCCCAGCTCCGAGAGATACACCGTATCCCCATCTTCCAACGTCAGCACAAAATGATAGCGCAGCTTGTGGGTCCGCATGGGAACCGAAACAGAATAATACTGTTCCCCAGAGCAGCGCAGAGCAGGCTGCATCTCGCTTCGCGCCAGTACAGGCTGTTTCTCCGCACCGGAAAACCAGAAGGGGTCGCCGTACAGAACCGCAGCCGATTGCAGCGCTTCCCCGGTGCGCAGGCGGAGATGGCAAACCCTGCCCTGCACAAGCTGCCATGGATAAGCGGCATGATGCTCGATTTCATAACGTAAAATCTGCATAACTCACCCTTTCAGCATTCCATCCATGGCGCCGCCATGGATCAGTTTTTTCTGCATGACAATATAGATCAGCAAAATCGGGACTACGGCAATCAGCGACGCCGCGAAAATCAGCCCCCAGTTGTTGAGATTCTGCCCCTGGAACAGGCGCAGCGCAATGGGCAGCGTCCGCTTTTCCGGTGTCTTGATCATGGTCAGGGCGATCAGAAATTCGTCCCAGACATTGGAATAGGCCAGAATGGCAAAGGTGCCAAGCGCCGGCTTGGACAGCGGCAGAACCATTTTCCAGTAGATCTGCCAGCGGTTTCCGCCGTCGATGATCACGGCCTCCTCCAGCTCTTTGGGCAGCCCCAGGAAAAAGTTCCGTAAAAAGAATGTATTCTGGGGGACACCGATTCCGATGTAGATGAGAAGCAGCCCCAGATAACTGTCCACCAGCCTCATATCCTTCATCAGCAGGAACTGCGGGATCAGGTTTGTTACCGTCGGCACCATCATGGAAAACAGGTACAGATAGAACAGGACATCCCTGCCGGGAAATTTCATCCCCGCAAAGGCATATGCCCCGGCAGAGGACACCAGCATGATCACCACCGTGGCCACTGCCGCAATGATAAGACTGTTCAGAAAGTACTGACTGAAATGATTGGCATTCCACGCTTCCGCAAAATTTCCCCCATACATCGTTTCCGGGAACAGAATCGGCGGATACGGCATGGAGTAGCTGGACGGCGTCATGGCCGTTGCCAGCATATACTGAAACGGGATCAGTGCCGCCAGCGCAAAGCATATCAGCGCCAGATATTTGGGGACTAAAGTCATAATACGTCTCATACCGTCTCTCCTTTACGCGGTCTGATCCCGGGAGACTCTTCGCTGCAGCAGCGTCAGAAGCAGCACAATAACACCCATCAGCACGGCCTGTGCTGCGGCGGAGCCAAAATCGAAGGTCGAGAATGCAGTGTTGTACATATAATTCATCAGTTCATTGGTCGTGCCCAGCGGCGCACCGTCCGTAATCATCATGACATGGATATATGCGCCGAATGCGCCGATTGTCAGAACGGTCAGCAAATAATTTGTGGTATTGCGCACCATGGGCAGCGTAATGGCAAAGAAACGGCGGATGCCATTGGCACCGTCCAGCTCAGCCGCCTCATAGATCTCCTGGGGAATTCCCTGCAAAGCGGCCATGTAAATCACCATGACCCAGCCTGTCCCCTTCCAGATACCAAACAACCACAACACCAGGTTGGCAGTCCAGGTGTGCTGAAGCCAGGAGACCGGGCTTTCAACGAGGTGCAGCTGCATCAGAATGTAGTTGACCATGCCGCCCTTGCCGGACATAAACAGATATTTGAACACCATGGATACCACAACCCAGGAGGTGATGACCGGCAGGTAACAGATCACCTTGAACGCCGTCTGTCCCCGCCGGACGGAATTGACCAGACATGCCAGCACCAGTCCGCAGGCCATTTGTCCGGGTACCGTCACCAGGGCATACAGAATGGTGTTCCGGAACGCGATCCGGTAGCTCTGGTCTGACAGCAGGCTGAGATAGTTCCGGAGGCCGACCCATGCATTGGGTCGGTTCTGGATGACATTGAAGTCTGTAAAGCTGATCCAGATATTCCGAACCAGCGGATAAAGCACAAAAAGCGCCATCAGCACAAAACCGGCCAGCAGAAACGGCAATGCCTGCATCCACTGCTGCAGGCCGGCTTGCAATTTTCTTTTTACCGTCTGCATCGCTGCACCTCGATTCGCCTGATTTCTTCCGCGAGGGGCTGTAACCCCCCTCGCGGAACCGGAGATCATTCCTGTGCCAGCAGCGCGTCGATCTGCGCTGCCGCGTCATCCAGCGCCTCCTGAGAGGACGCCTGCCCCCGGAGCACGCTCTCAAAGGCAGTGTTGAGGATCGTCTCGATGGTCGGCCAGCTGGAGCACGGGATCCGCGCCTGCGCCGTCTTCAGCTGCTCCATATACACCTCTACGTACGGCGAGCCGCTGGTATCCACCTTTTCCATGGCGGAGGAAGTGACCGGGATCATGCCGGCGCCCGCCATGGCAACCTGCTGTGCATCCTCCAGCATAAACTTCATGAAGGTCCAGGCCGCGTCCTTTTTGCTGCTGGTCGAGGTCATGACGATGTCCTCGCCGCCTACAATGGAGATGCTCCGGCCGTCTACAGAGGGCATCAGCGCCGGCGTATAGGTGTCGAGCTTATCCTCAGAGCTGAAGAACCAGGGGCCTTCCACGATCATCGTATAGTTTCCGGCTTCAATGCCGCCCCATCCATCGGGCTGCTCTCCCATAATGGCGGGGCCAATGACGCCGTCCTTGTACCATCCCACGATGGTATCCAGCGCCTTCACCGTGTCCGCTCCGTTCAGGTAGCCGGAAGCCGTCGTATAATCCCCGTCGGTGACGGAACCGCCCAGGGTCCAGATAAACGGGAGCATCGCCCAGTTATAGGAGCCGGACACGGCAAACAGCCATTTTTCCTCGGCGGGGTTGGTTTTGTCCAGAGCGCCCATCAGCGCATCCAGCGTCTCAGGCGGTGCGTCAAAGCCATACTCCTGAAGCACTGCATTGTTATATACGGCAACGGTGGTGTTGGCATTGAGGGGAAGGCCGTAATTCTGCCCCTTATAAAGTGTGGTGCTCATGGAGCCGGGCATAATGCCGGCGGATATGTCGTCAAACTCTGCATAATCGTTGAGACATTCCAGAGCACCCAGCTTTGCCATCTGGGAAACCCATGTCAGATCCAGACGGATCACATCCGGGGCAGCATCCCCTGTGACGGCAGTGATCAGCTGCTCGTCCAGCCCCTCATAGGGCATCCGGATGGCGTTTACCTTGATATTCGGGTACTGCTTTTCAAAAGCAGTCCGAACGCTCTCCGTAAATATTTTTTCCTCACCTTCGCTGTAAGAATGCCAGAAGGTGATTTCAACCGGTTCCTGAGTATCCGGCGTCTCTGCGGACGGGTTATTCTCCGTCTGCGCAGGGGCGGCATTTGCCTCCGTACCCGGATTCTGCGGGGTGTCCTTTGCACAGGCCGACAGGGAGAGCAGCATGGCTGCCGCAAGAATGAACGCTAAAATTTTCTTCTTCATATGGTTTCCTCCGTTCAATTTTAAAGTGTGGGATAAATGTCCGCTGCTGTGTTTGCTATCACCATGAAAAGATTCTGCTTTAAAGGAAATCCCCTCCAATCTCTCAATTGTAACTGGTTACATTTTTGAGTAAAAAAACGCGTTTTATTTATTCACGCATTTTTGTTGACCCCCTCTCAATAATGCTGACAGGCAGAAGCAGATGTTCCGGACTCTGCTCACCTGCCCGCAGCTGCTGAATGAGCATTCTGGCTGCAGCCATGCCCAGACTGACCACATCAATTTTCACCACCGTCATTGCAGGCTCCGATACACTGGCGAGTACGCTGTCGTCAAAGGCAGCCACCTGCACATCCTCCGGGATACGAACCCCACGCTTGGTGAGTTCGCGCATAAAATGGAAGGCAATGGCGCTGTCCGAGGCCACATAAGCCCGGCACAGACGATCCCGATGGGCTTCCACATAGGCGGCAATATCCGCCGGCGTCAGCAGTCCTTTCGCCGCACCGCACGCAGGCTCGGAAAGCCCTGCCGCCTCCAGGCAGCTCTTGTAACCGGCATACCGTTCCGCCGCAAACACCTTTTCAAAGCTGTTTGTCAGGAAACCGATCTCCGACGCGCCGGTTTCCAGAAGCCATGCCGTCGCGCACCGCCCCGCCTCAATGTTGTCAATGTCCACCCACGCCGCCTGCTCCACAGAGGAGCGGCCGCCGATGACGAAGGGAATCTTGCTTTTCCAAAGTACCTCCAGAACCTGGGCATTGGCCAGTTCGCTGAGCAGAACCACGCCGTCGATCCGGTTTTCATTCACAATGGATTCCAGGGTGGAAACATTTTTGCTGCCGATGTGGCAGATCATGAGATAGTAGCCTTCCCGTGCCAGCGCGTGCTCCAGGCCATACTGGATCCGCAGAAAATAGTCGTTGCCGTAGGTCTCCACATTGCTGTCGTCCACCACCAGCGCCACGGTATAGCTGTTGCCATGGAGAAGACCCCGGGCCATCATGCTTGGCTGATAGTTCAGCGCCTCAATGGCCTGCCGGACCCTTTCCACGGATTGGGGTGCGATCAGCGGGCTGTTATTCAGATAGCGGGACACCGTCGCCACAGAAACGCCCGCATATTTGGCTACGTCACGAATGGTTGGCTTCATATTTCTCTCCATTGGAACCGGTTACAATCTTTTCTTCAGTATAGGTCTTCAATTTACCGGTGTCAATAGGGATTTTCCCCAATGTTTTGTATGTAAATTTATGAAAAATAACAATCGTGCCCCGTGTGAACAGCGCAAAGCATTGGCGGGCGGGATAAACCCTGCCGGGAAATCCCCCGCCGGGTTTATCCGCCCGCCGAATGCGCGCCCCCCTGCCGCCATGTCATCAGAATCCGCCAGGGGCTGCTCTTTTCCTGATCAGTCGGTCACGATCCCTTTGGCGATGTCGCTGGTCATACAGTATTGCAGCTCTTTTACCCGGCGGAGCAGAGTCGCCGGCCACTGAGGCTGTTCCGGATCAAGAAGCACATGCTTCAGCGGCCCATGCTGCCAGGTTCTGTTCAGGGCAATGTAAATTTTCCGGGATGCCAGAATCTGCTTCATGCCGATGGTAATGCACAGTTCAGGCATACCCATCAGGTCCCCCCGCTGATAGCCGAATTCTTCCTTCGCTGCCCCGGAATGAACAGATGCTGCCGTGCGAGCGCAGATAACAGCAGAACGTGGGCGCGAATACGTCGGATTGTTGTAAACAATTTGAGAAAGTACTTTCTTTTTCGCGAGGAAATATGGCGGCAATCCTTCATTCATTCTTCTAATAATCGGCATTGATTTCGTGTGTATTACACAAATTTTACAAATTAACTTGCAGCAAATTAACAATATCAGGTTGCGAAATTACTTTCGCAATCCAACGTTGACGGTGGAAAGAACAGGTGCTATATTGGGCTTACCAACAAAAAACAGGAGGGTAAACCATGAAAAAGATATTTGCTGTTTTGCTGTCCGTTATGATGCTTCTCGGAATGCTGGCTGTGACGGCTTTCGCGGACGAGAGTGCGGATGAAACCATGATCCCCGTAGTCGTTCAGGTTCCGGAGGGCTGGGGCACGCCCAATCTTTGGGCTTGGGCGGATGATGGTACCAATGCCTTCGCGGCATGGCCCGGCGAGGAAATGGACGCCCTGGCTGAGGGGTGGTATTACACCTATGTTCCCGGTTTTGTCCAGAACGTCATTGTGAACGCCAATCAGGGCACCGATGCGGCTGTCCAGACCGAAGGCATCGTGGTAGAGGCCGGTAAGGAAGTGTGGATCACGGTCGCGGAAGATCTGACTGCCTCCGTCGCTTACGAGGCGCAGCTGCGGGGCGAAATTCCCGCCTATGTGGAAAAGTTTGTCGTTCACGCCTACGTTCCCCTGTCATGGAAAACCGTGAATCTGTGGGCGTGGTCGGCGCCGGACGGCACCAATGCCTTTGAAAGCTGGCCGGGCAAGGCTATGCAGGAGGGAGACAACGGCTGGTTCACCTGCAAAGCCCCCACCTGGGTCAACTCCCTGATCATCAACGGCAACGAAGGAACCGTCCAGACCGAGGACGTCAGCATTGAGGGGAAGGAGCTGTGGATCACCGTCTACGAGGACATGACCTACGATTTGAGCTACGAAGACCCCGACAAGGCCGTGGACGATGTGACCGTACATGCGCAGGTTCCTGAGGACTGGGCTGACCCCAGCTGCTGGGCATGGTCAGCACCGGACGGCACCAACGCCTTTGCCTCCTGGCCCGGTGAAGCACTGAGCAAGGACGGCGACTGGTATAACATTCAGGTTCCCGGCTGGATTAACTCCGTAATTATCAACGCCAACGAGGGCGCTGTCCAGACCACGGATTTGTCCGTCGAGGCCGGCAAGGAGGTCTGGATCGTGGTGACCGACGCTGAAAATGCGCAGGTCTTCTACGAAGAGCCTGCACAGGATGCCGCGGCCACCGAGCCTGCGGCAGAGACGACCGTCCCCGCTTCTACGGAAGCGCCTCAGAAAGCTGCCAAGAGCAGCAATACCGGCGTGATCGTCGGCGTTGTCGCCGCAGTCGTCCTTCTTGGCGGCGGCGCGGCAATCGTGGCAAAGAAGAAAAAGAGCTAAAACACTCAATCGTATCCCCGGCGGGTACACGTCAGCCGTGTACCCGCTGACGGTCTATCAAGGAGGCTTTTATGAAACGGTTTTTCATTCTGATTTTATGCTTTGCGATGCTGCTGAGCCTGACCGCCTGCGGCGGCAAAACGGACAGCGCGGATACAAACAGGCTGGTCATCTGGCATGACAAGGAAGATGCGGTGATCACCGCCCTTTCCGAGTACCTGGCGCAGGCCGTACCGGACCTGGAAATTCAATTTGAAAAGAAAACCAGTCTGACCGATTCCCTGAAGCTGGTGGGCAATGACCCCTCCGCCGCTCCGGATCTTTTCCTGTTTGCCCACGACAAGATCGGCGTTTTTGCCGAAATGGGGATTCTGGCTCCGGTGGAGCCGCTGCTGGAGGAAGGGGCGCTGGATAACTTCCTGCCCATGACCCTTCAGGCGGCTACCTACAAGGATACTCTGTACCAGCTGCCGCTGTATTTTGAAACGCTGCTGTTCATGTATAACCGCCGTTATATGCAGGACGGCGAGGTTCCCGCCACGACGGAAGAACTTTACGCCTATATGGAGAACAATACCGGCCGGGGACGCTACGGCTTCGTGGAGCAGCACAGCACCGCCTACTATTCCGCCGCGTGGATCCACGGTTTCGGCGGCTCCATCATTGACAGCAGCGGCACCCCATTCCCCGACGCGCAGGCCGTGCAGGATGCGCTTGCTTACCACCTGAAATTCGTAAAGCTGATGCCGGGGGAGACAGAATACAATACCGTCAACACGCTGTTTCTGGAAGGAAAAGCGGACGCGACCATCGGCGGCCCGTGGATGGTCCCCTCTGCCCGAGAGGCCGGGATCGATCTGGGCATTGCCCCCATGCCGACTGTGGACGAAACCGGGCTTGCACTGGCTCCTTATTCCGGTGTGCAGGGCGTTCACGTCCTGAAAGCTGCCGCCGAAGGGAAAACCGCGGCAGTAAAGCAGCTGCTGGCGGCGTTGGCAAAACCGGAGATCGGCACGTCTCTGGCGCTTGCCAGCGGGTGCGCCCCGGCAAACGGCAGCTGCTATGATGACGCCCGCGTCGCGGAGGACGCTCTGGTGCAGGCAATGCGGCAGACTGCGGAAATTGCCATCCCCATGCCCAATATTCCCGAAATGGACGTTATGTGGACTGTGGTCAGTAACCTCCTGACCGATGTGAACCTGTCCGGCAAGGACGTTCCCTCCAGCTTCCAGTCGGCCAAGGAACAGGCGGAAAGCCTGATCGCGGGGATGAAATAAAGGGAGAACGCCATGGAGAAAAAGAAACGGAAGGAATGGATACGCTCTTACGCCTGTTCAGCGCCCTCTCTGCTGCTGATCGGGCTGATGGTGGTATTTCCGATTCTCTATACCTTCTACATCAGTCTGACCAATATGAATGTCTACCACTGGTTCGACTTTACCCTGGTGGGGCTGGACAACTACATCCGGGCGCTGTTCGTGTTCGACTCCGGCTTCCTGTCCGCGCTGCTGGCAACGATTTTGTGGACAGTCGTCAGTATGATTTTGCAGCTGGTCATCGCCTTTTTCCTTGCAAACCTTCTGAATATCGAAAAGCTCCGGCTGCGCAAGCTCTACAAAACAGTGTTGATGTTTCCATGGGCCATGCCCGGATATGTGGGGATTCTGCTCTGGAAAACCGGAATGTTCAACACCCAGTTCGGCCTGCTGAATCAATGGATGGACAAGCTGGGGCTGACGGCGGTCAAGTGGCTTTCTTCCGATGTATCGGCATTTCTGAGCTGCACGGTGGTCAATCTGTGGCTGGCGCTGCCATTCATGATCATGATTATGGACGGGGCATTGCAGAGCATCGACAGAAGCTACTACGAAAGCGCCATTCTGGACGGCGCGGGCGCTTTTGCCCGGGCGAAGTACATCACCATCCCCGCCATGCGCCCCATCATTGCACCGGCTGTGATTATCACGGTGTTTACGACCTTCAAGCAGTTCGACGTTGTCTACCTGCTGACGCAGCAGGCCGGCGCGAAGACCGGTTCCGGGTTCCACACCATCCTGACCTACGCCTACGAAAACGCGTTCATTACAAACAATTACGGCTATTCTTCGGCCATTTCCATGATTATTTTCGCGCTTCTGCTCCTGTTCTCCGCAAAATTCCAGCTGAAGGAGGATGCCTGATGACGAAACGCAGATGGCGGGAGGGCGTTGGGCTGACGGCGCTGAATGCCTTTTTCATTGCGCTGTGCTTTCTGACGCTGATCCCCATTCTCTATGCCCTGAGCGTCTCCTTTAACGGGTCGAACAGTCTGCTCAGCTCCGATTTTTCGTTTATTCCCAGAAATTTCACCCTGAAAAACTACCGGGAAGTCCTCTTTGGGGAGAACATCACCCTCTGGTTCCGGAATACCATTTTTCTGGCAGTTGTGACCGTTTTTCTGTCCCTGCTGGTGGCAGTCCCGGCGGCCTACTGTTTCTCCCGCCGCCGCTTTCCGGGCAGAAAAGCCATACTTCGGTGTCTGGTTCTGCTGAATTCTTTCCCGGCGATTCTTTCCATGTTCGCGATCTACCGTCTGCTGCGGCCGATGGGGCTGGTCAATACCCGGCTGGGACTGATTCTCGTTTATACGGGAACCATGGCGGTGTTCAGCCTGTGGAACACCAAGGGCTACTTCGACACCATCCCCACGGAAATTGAGGAAGCCGCCAGAATCGACGGCGCTTCCGACGGGCAGATCGTCCTGAAAATCGTCATGCCTCTGGCAAAGCCAAGCATCATCACCACCGCATTGCAGGTGCTGATCTATGTGTGGAATGAATACATCTATGCGACGACCTTCCTGACCGGGGAAAACAAGTACACGCTGGCCGCCGGACTGAATGCTTTGCAGGCGACGGAGATGACCGGCTCATGGCCGGTATTCGCGGCGGCGGCCATTACCGTATCCCTTCCTGTACTTGCGATCTTCTTCCTGTGTCAGAAATATATGACCTCCGGGCTGACGGCTGGAGGTGTCAAGGGATGAAGCTGGACGCTGTTTTGCACATTCCCATGTCGGAATACTGCTGCGGGCTGGACGAGCGCCGCATCGTTTACCGACTGCGCTGCGCCAAGGGGGACATGAAGCGGGTGACGCTTTTCTACGCCGACACCGCGTGCCGGGTCAATCCGATTCTGTTTACCTCCGTCCCCATGGAAAAGATTCTGTCGGACGCCTGCCACGACTACTGGCAGGTAATTGTGGACAGCCCCTATAACCGGGTCTATTACTACTTTCAGCTGGACGACGGTGCGGAGACGACGCTGTACTACAGCAATCTCTTTACCGACCGGCTCGCGCAGGATCGTTCGGAATACTTCAAGCTTCCCTTCAACCACCGCAGTGACATTGCCCGCGTGCCGGCGTGGGTGAAGGATGCCGTCGTGTATAACATTTTCCCGGACAGCTTCGCCTCCGGCAAATGCGAAATTTCCGGGCAGCCCCGGTCACAGCGATTTGAACGGCAGACCGTGCGGGGAAAGCTTGGCGGAACGCTGGAGGGGGTTGCGCAGAATGTGGATTATCTGAAAGCGCTGGGTATCAACTGCGTTTATCTGAATCCGATCTTCACCGCCGGGGAATACCACAAGTACGATCTGCTGGACTATTACCATGTTGACCCCTGCTTCGGCGGAAATGACGCCTTCCGGAATATGGTCAATACGCTCCACGCTTCCGGCATCCGGGTTATTATCGACGGCGTGTTCAACCACTGCGGCTGGCATTTCTTCGCCTTTGAGGACGTGGTTAAACATCAGGAGAAGTCCCGTTACAAAGACTGGTTCTACGGCCTGACCTTCCCCGTGTATCGTCCCCAAACCCCGGAGGAAATTCCCGGCTACGCCTGTTTCGCCTATGAACGCATGATGCCAAAGCTGAATACCGCAAATCCGGAGGTGCAGAAATATTTCTGCGACGTAGGCGCTTACTGGGTACGGGAATACGGCATTGACGGCTGGCGGCTGGATGTGGCCAGCGAGGTCAACGATGGCTTCTGGCGGGCGTTCCGCGATGCGGTCAAGGGCGAGAATCCGGAAGCGCTGCTGATCGGTGAGGTGTGGGAGAGTGCCGGTCACTGGCTTCAGGGGGACATGTTCGACTCCACCATGAACTACGATTTCCGGAAGCACTGCTGCGCATTTTTCGCCGAAAAGCGCATCGACGCAGCAGAATTCTCCGGTCGTATTACGGATATGCTCATGCGCTACCGGCTGCAAATGCTCCCGGCGCAGCTGAATCTGCTGGACAGCCACGACGTCAGCCGTTTCCTGTCGCTGTGCGGCGGGGATACCGCAAGCTATCGCCTTGCCATCCTGTTTATGATGTGCTTTGTGGGGATGCCCACCATTTTCTACGGAGACGAGCTTGGCGTTCAGGGTATGCAGGAGGAAGAATACCGCGCCCCCATGCCGTGGAAGGGCGGCGATCTGGCGCTGCTGGGCTTTTTCCGAAAGGCCATCGCCATGCGGCACGCCTTATCCCCATTGCGGGAAGGCTCATTTCAGACGTTGTCCGCTGAGGGGGGCAGCCGCGTGATCCGCTTCCGCAGGTATACCGGAACGGAGTCCGTAACGGTCTGCATCAACGCGGGAAAAACCGATGCCGCAATTCCTTCCTCTGAAGGAACGCTGTATTGGGCAGAGGGACTGCAAGATGGCATCCTGTCCCCCGGTGGATTTGCCGTAGCTTTTCAATAAAGTTTTCCCCGACCCTTTCGGGCCGGGGAAAATTATGCTATACTGGAGAATAAGGTGGTGAAGAAACGATGGGTGTTACCATTAAGGATGTAGCCGAGGCGGCAGGCGTCTCTATTTCCACTGTCTCTAAGGTTCTGAACGGGCATTACAGTATTTCCGAAAAGACAGCCCAGCGGGTTCGCGGCATCATGCGGGAGATGAATTATTACCCAAACGCCAATGCCCAAAGCTTTGCCAGCGGCTCCAATCACACGGTCGTGTTGCTGGCAAACCTTGCCCCCAACGCCGCTTTTCAGAACCCTCATATGTTTGAGATCATTTCCGGTCTGGAGGAAGCGCTCTGCAAACGGGGATACCGGCTCATCCTGCGGGGCGCGGATGCGACCTCCGCCTGCGGCATTGCGGAGGAGATCATTTCCCGCCGCAGCGCGGACGCCATTGCCGTTCACGTGGGTGTCATGTCCCATCCTCTGGCCGCCGTGCTGACCCGGCTGCAATTTCCCCACATCGTTCTGGGCGCACCGGACTTTGAGAGCCAGGTCTGTTGGATCGACAACAGCAATACTTACTCCGGGACGGTTGCCGCGAGCTTCCTTCTGTCGCGGGGGTATAAGCGGCTTGCTTTTATCGGAGGAAAATCCTATGATTTGGGTTCCGCCCTCCGCCTGCAGGGCGTGAAGCAGGGGCTTTCCAACGCGGGAGAGAAACTGGAAGACCAGTATATCTGGCTCGGGGAATCCACCCGGGCGGACGGCTTCCGTATGGCAGAAAGTCTTTTGAGTCAGAAAGAACTGCCGGACGCCATCATCTGCGCCAACAATTACATCGCTCTGGGGTGCGTGGATGCGGCCGCAAAAAAGGGACTGCGTATTCCGAAGGATATCGGCATTATGGCCTTTGATAATTTCCCGTTTTCCCAGATCATAGAACCGCCGCTGACGGTCGTTGACATCAACGTCCGGGACATGGGCACGCAGGCGGCAAAATTCCTGACAGACATCATGCGCCATCCAAATATGCAGATACAAACCTATATCACAACATCCAATGTGATCGTAAGAGGGTCTACGCGGTAAAGAATCATGTGCCCCCGATTCCTGACAGCAGACGGATTCGGGCATGCAGCACAACCCCAGCAAAGTCCGCCTGCATTTTGCAAAATACAGGCGGACTCTGCTGTTCTTTGAAAATTGACAAATTCCCGGTATACCAGGATAAAGCGGATAGGAAGAGGAGCGGGGCATATGCCCAATGTCACTAAGTTATACTGAACTCCAATTAGGGTCTATCTGAAAACCGGGAATATGACCAACAGCGAGGGATTTTTCGCCTGCTGAAGCCATTTTTCCGCAGGAATACTTTGTGTATTACAAGGGAAAATGGTGCACAGCAGGCGGAAAAGACCCGCTGTTTGGGCATGTTGACGGTTTTCAGATAGACCCTAAAATCTTAAAAAAAGATTTTAATTGCCCGAAGGGCGCGGAGCTCATATGAGACGTGTTTTGTGATTTCTTTCCTTATAAATCACAAAACAGGCAGCGCCGTCAGACAGTGCCTTTCTGATTAAAATCTTGATTTTAATCAGAAAACAGTATTACATTTTCCGGGGCGCACCCATTTGGATGCGCCCCATCTTTTATTTTCGGGAAAAAGACCCGTAATTTTTTACATTTTGCGCAATTTCCTGTTGACATTTTGTGCATTATGGTGGTATAGTATGTCAATAAGTATTCGGCGCACGCACAAAGGTACACCGGATAGAAACAAAAGGAGAGGATTGAACATGAAAAAAATTCTTGCTATTGTGCTGGCGGCTGTGATGCTGCTGTCCATGACCGCCTGCGGCGCTGCCGCGAAGAAGGATACATACGTTGTGGGTATCTGCCAGCTGGTTCAGCACGACGCCCTCGACGCCGCGACTAAGGGCTTTCAGGACGCTCTGACCGAAGCGCTGGGAGACAAGGTGGAATTTGAAGTCCAGAACGCCTCCGGCGACTCCGTGAACTGCACCACCATCATCAACGGCTTTGTTTCCAGCAAGGTCGATCTGATCATGGCCAACGCCACCCCCGCCCTTCAGGCTGCCGCGTCGGCGACCAGTGAGATCCCCATTCTGGGCACCTCCGTCACCGACTACGCTTTCGCTCTGGAGATCGAGGGCTGGACGGGCACTGTGGGCGGCAACATCTCCGGCACCTCCGACTTGGCTCCCCTTGACCAGCAGGCTGCCATGATTCAGGAGCTGTTCCCGGACGCCAAAAACATCGGCCTGCTGTACTGCTCCGCCGAGGCCAATTCCCAGTATCAGGTGGATGAAATGACCAAGTATCTGACCGAGCTGGGTCTGACTGCCACTGCTTTTGCCTTCACCGACACCAACGACGTTGCGTCCGTCGCTCAGGCGGCCTGCGATGCCAGCGACGTGCTCTACATCCCCACTGACAACACCGCTGCCTCCAACACCGAGGCCATTGCCAACGTGGTGCTGCCGGCCAAGGTTCCCGTGATCGCCGGTGAGGCCGGCATCTGCGAGGGCTGCGGCATCGCGACCCTGTCCATCAGCTATTACGATCTGGGCGTCGCCACCGGCAAGATGGCGGCCAAGATCCTCACCGGCGAGGCGGACATCTCCCAGATGCCCGTGGAGTACGCCCCTCAGGTGACCAAGATGTACAACGCCGCCAACTGCGAGGCGCTGGGCGTCACCATTCCCGACGGCTACGAGCCGATGGGGTAATTTTCCCGTAAAATCAAGCGGCAGGGCAGGGCTTTTACCCTGTCCTGCCTTGGCGTCATTCTGCGCCCGGACCGGGCAATTTCTTTATTATTGTAGAGGTATCAAGATATGAGTTTCTTCCTATCCCTTTTGAATGCCATGCCGGGCGCGATCACTCAGGGAATGCTCTGGGGAATCATGGCAATCGGCGTGTACATCACCTACCGTATTCTGGACGTGGCCGACCTGACGGTGGACGGAAGCCTTGCCACCGGCGGCGCGGTGTGCGTCATGCTGATGCGTGCCGGGTGGAATCCATGGGCAGCGCTGCTGTGCGCGTTTCTGGCGGGTGTGCTGGCGGGACTGTGTACCGGTTTGCTCCACACCCGGTGCGGGATTCCTGCCATTCTGGCCGGTATCCTCACCCAGCTGGCGCTGTACTCCGTCAATCTTCGGATCATGACAGGCAAGGCCAACCAGCCCATCGGCGTGGATAAGTACGACCTGCTGGTCTCCCAGCGCTACGTCCGGGATCTGGCGCTGAATAACCCCATTCCACTGGTGATCCTGTTTCTGGCGGTGCTGATCGGCCTGCTGTACTGGTTCTTCGGCACCGAGTACGGAAGCTCCCTGCGGGCGACCGGCGCGAACCAGAACATGGCCCGCGCACAGGGCATTGATACCAAGTCGGGCATCACCTTCGGTCTGATGCTGGCAAACGGTCTGGTCGCCATGGCGGGCGGCCTGCTTGCCCAGTATCAGGGCGCAGTTGACGTGAACATGGGACGGGGCGCCATCGTCATCGGCCTTGCCGCCGTTATCATCGGCGAGGTGCTGCTGGGACGCGTGTTCCGCAATTTCGCGCTGAAGCTGGTGTCCGTCGTCATCGGCGCGGTGATCTACTACGTAGTCATCCAGATCGTTCTGCAGCTCGGCCTGAACACCAATGACCTGAAACTGCTGACGGCACTGGTGGTGGCGCTGTTCCTTGCGGTTCCCTACTGGAAGACCATCGTGCTTCCCAAGAAGAAGGAGGTATGACGATGCTGGAGCTGAAAAATATCAGCAAGACCTTCAACGCCGGAACTGTGAACCAGAAGGTGGCGCTGAACGGTCTGAATCTGACCATGAACGAGGGCGATTTCGTCACCGTCATCGGCGGCAACGGCGCGGGCAAGAGCACCATGCTCAACGCCATTGCCGGAGTGTTTCAGGTGGACACCGGGAAAATCCTCATTGACGGCGTGGACGTGACCGCCCTGCCGGAGTATAAGCGGGCAAAGTACATCGGCCGGGTGTTTCAGGACCCCATGATGGGCACTGCCGCGACCATGCAGATCGAGGAAAACCTTGCGCTGGCGGCACGCCGGGGCAAGCCCAGAACCCTCCGGCCCGGTATCACCAAGGCGGACCGGGAGTTCTATAAGGAGCAGCTGCGGATTCTTGATCTGGGACTGGAAGACCGGATGACCACCAAGGTCGGTCTGCTGTCCGGCGGCCAGCGTCAGGCGCTGACGCTGCTGATGGCGACTTTGCAGCAGCCGAAGCTGCTGCTTCTGGACGAGCACACCGCGGCGCTTGACCCCAAGACTGCGGCCAAGGTGCTGGAGGCGACCCAGCGGATCGTAGAGAAGAACCACCTGACCACCATGATGATCACCCACAATATGCGCGACGCCATTTCCTATGGCAACCGCCTGATCATGATGTACGAGGGGCATGTTGTGGTGGACGTTTCCGGAGAGGAAAAGAAGAATCTGACGGTGGAGCAGCTGCTGAATCTGTTCAGCAGAGCCTCCGGTTCCGACGAAGCCGACGACAAGCTCTTACTTTCCTGATATGATCAACAGGGCGCGCATTTCTGCGCGCCCTGATTTTACTGGGAGGAATCAAAATGAAGCCCAAAGAACTGCTGGAAATTCTGTCCGTGGCGGAGAAGCTGAAATGCAACACACGGCACTGCTATACCTCCTCCGGCCGCCGGGAGAGTGTGGCGGAGCACAGCTGGCGGATTTCCCTGATGGCGATGCTTCTGACGAAGGAGTTCCCGGAGGCGGACATGGACAAGGTGATCCGCATGTGCCTGATCCACGACATGGGAGAAGCCTTCACCGGGGACATCCCGACCTTTGAGAAAACCAACGCCGATACACGGAAAGAGGACGACATCCTGCTGAATTGGGTGAACACCCTCCCGGAGGACGCCCGGGAGGAATGGGCGGCGCTACTCACCGAGATGAACGCCATGGAGACACAGGAAGCGAAAATCTACAAGGCGCTGGACAAAATGGAAGCGGTGATCCAGCACAATGAGTCGGATATTTCCACATGGCTGCCCCTTGAGTATGACTTGCAGCTGACCTACGGCGAGGAAAACGTGCAGTTTTCCCCCTACATGCAGCAGCTAAAGGCAGAGGTCAACGACTGGACGAGAGAGAAGATCGCCCGGGAGAAGCCGGAATAAAGCGCCACAATATTGTAAAACCCTCCGTATGACAGTTCGTGCATACGGAGGGTTTTGCGTCAGGAATCCAATTATCGTCTGCGCCGGACGGGCTGCGCCAGCTTGCGCAGCAGGAGAACCAGCCCCGCTGCCGCCAGCAGGCAGGCGCTCATGATGCTGTAGGAAAAGGCGGCCAGATCGCCGTGGCGCTGGACGTAATATTCCATGAAGCCCGCGCCGCCGATGCAGGCGGCGATGCCCAGCCACACCAGTACATTCCAGAACCGGAAGCCCCGGGTCTTCACCATCCGCAGGGAGAACACCACAATCACCAGCAGTAACCCCAGCGCACCCAGCACCTGCACCACGCTGACGAAGCCGTTGCTCCGGAAAAACAGCTTGTCATACCGGGTACTGTCCAGCACGATCTGGGACACGCCGTAAAACAGCAGGAAAATCAGTGCCGTGTCCCCATCCTTCTGCTGTTTTTTGGGCAGGTAGAACGAAAGCAAAATCAAAAACAGCACCAGCGCCGCCATGGCCTGCAAAATGAACGTCGCCAGGCGGTACTCCGTAGCGCCGGAAACGGCGTTGGTCACGGGATAGACCCAAGGAAGCGACTGAGTGGAAGTAATGATCTGTCCCCGGTCAGTGGAATTGAAGAAGCAGGCAAGCCGCCCCACGGCAATACCGGCGCACCCGGAAACGGCCATGCAGTCCAGCATCTGGGGCAGATTCCGGTCAAAATGCAGCAGGCGAATAACAACTGCCGCCAGTACACATCCGGCGAAGACGCCCAGCAGGGCATATCCGCCGGGGGAGAAGGGCTTCATGGCGGCTTCAAAGCTGTCGTAGCTGCTGGTGCGGCAGTACCAGTGAACCAGCCGCCCAAGCAGAAGGGACAGCGCGATGGCCAGCGGAATCACGCTGAAAGCGGCGATTCCATTGCCGCCTTTTCCCAGATACAGCGACCAGAAAAAGCAGATGGCGGTCAGCGTCGCCAGAGTCAGCACGATGGAACTCCAGTAATAGATGGTCTCCCCGGAAATGAACGCAATTTTTTCCATACCGTCAGCCTCCTTCCGGCATCGCCGTGGCGAAGTAGATGATGTCGCTGATCTTCCGCTGCTGGCCGTAGACCGGGCGGTTGATGAGCTGGTCGCCCATCACGATGGCGGCGGTCTGTCCGCCGTCCAGGCAGTAGGCCATGCGGCAGCCGGTGGCGGCGATGTTTTTGGCAAAGGTCTTGACGGTGGGGATGTCCTGCCAGGGGCCTTCCGTGTTCGCCGTGGCGACGATATAGTGCAGCTCGCCCATCTGGCACAGCGCCGCACGGGCGTACCCTTCCGTGATTTCGCCCACGCCGTACCATGTGTGGTCGATCACCTCGTAATTGTCGATCAGCACCGGGCCGAAGCCAAGGCTGAACCAGATGTCGTTCTCGGCCACGTATTCCTTGGCGGCCGCCGTGGTCGTAATGTCGCCGCCGTAGGTGAAGTGGAGATCGCCGTTCCGGTCAATATAGCAGGTCTCGGCGTAGGTTCCTTCCACCTTCCGCACCTGTCCCTGATAGACGATGATGCCAAAATTGCGGAAATTGTAGAAATCGCCGGAGGAAGCCACCACCGCGTTGACGCTTTCCGCCATTTCCGAGGTGTAGAACTGGGTCGCCGAACCGTATTCGCCGCCGGCCAGATGCCGCCGGAACTGGGACGGATGGTTGACCTTCACCTCGGAGAAGGTGTACACGGAACCGTCGTGGACCTCTTTCCATGTGATAGCGAATATGGTGTCGTCCAGATAATAGTTGACAAGACTGCCCTCAAACAGCTCCACGTCGGTGCTGAAATACAGCTCCTGCCCGTCCAGAAGAAAGGCCGCTTCGTCCAGAAGCCATTGCAGGGAAGACGGATCGTCGGTCTGGCCGTAGCAGTCCGGGTTCGGCTCCGGGGCGACCTGCGCGTCGTCCGGAATTTCGATGACGACCTTTTCCCTCACGGGGACGGTGGTTTCGGGAACGTTCTCCGGCGTTTGCGCGGCGGTAAGCATATCCCGGGCGGCGTCCATTTTGGCGGAAACAAAGCCGTCAAACTGCTCCATGATCGCCATGTCCGCGGGCGCAGTCTGCGCCGCAGCTTTGGGACGGCTGAGGGACTGTGCCATCTTTCCCAGCAGAACGGCCGTCAGCGCCAGAGAGATCGGCACCACGATGACCCCCAGCAGGACGAAAAACGGACTGACCCGGTCCTTTTTTCGGGCAAATTTCGGTTGATATGCCATGTCCGTCCTCCTTACGCCACGCCGGAGATGATTTGCAGCAGCGCCTGATCCGGCACCACCCACCATGCGCCGTCCTGATAGATGAGACCCAGCGTCACATCGCGGGTGACGGTCTGGGCGTCTTCACTCAGCGCCTGCGTTACCGCGTCGTTCAGCGCCTGGTCTACCAGCTCGTTTCGGTAGCTGTTATCCTCGTTGTAAATTTCCGTTTTGTCCTCTGCCGCCGCGGCCTTTGCCTCCAGCAGCGCCTTCGCCCGCTGGGGAACTGCCGCCGTCACGCCGGACACATCCAGACAGGTGACGGTCGCGTCCCGGGCAAATCCCGTGTCCGTGACCCGGCACAGCCCGGTAAATTCGTAGGAAAGGCTGTCCGTGAAGGCGTCCCAGAGCAGCTTGCTCACGGCATCCTCCGGCTCCCCGGCACCCAGATCCGGCCGACCGTAAATGCAGCTCTGGGCGGCTTCGTAGTCGCCGGCGCACAGAGCGTCCATCATGCGCTGTGCCTGCGCCGAGGCGGCTTCGGGAGACTCCAGCATCCTCGGCTGGGCGTTCCGCGACGCGATGCTCACCGCTGCCGTCGCCACCATCAGCAGAATACCCAGAACGCCGAACACGGCAGATAAAATCTTGCTTCCTTTCATATGCACACCTCGGATTTTCCATATACCGTTTATTATACAGGGCAATGGGAAGGTTGTCAATTGAACGTTAGATTAGGGTCTATCTGAAAACCGGAAATATGACCAACAGCGAGGGATTTTTCGCCTGATGAAGCCATTTTTCCGCGGGAATACTTTGTGTATTGCAAGGGAAAATGGTGCACAGCAGGCGGAAAAGACCCGCTGTTTGGGCGTGTTGACGGTTTTCAGATAGGCTCTAAGATTTTAATTGGAGTTCAGTATCAGACAGGGCTGGGAAGGCTCCCCCATTTAGGGGAGCCTTCCAAAAGTGTGCGCACAGAATCAGATTTCTTTTCCGCCGATGAACACCCGCTTCTGGGTGTAATCCGCGTTGGTGACAACGAAGTCCGCCAGCTTGCCGGTCTCGATGGTGCCGACCTTGTCCGCCGCGCCGATGGCCTTGGCGGGGTTGAAGGTCGCCGCGCGGATGGCCTCTTCCTCGGGGACGTTCCACTTCAGGACGTTTTGCAGGCAGGTCCACAGGTTGGTAGCAGAGCAGGCGATGGTGCCGTCGGCCAGCTTGGCCACGCCGCCGCGAAGCCACGCGTCCTGACCGCCCAGCTGGAACCTGGTTCCCTCCGGCTCACCGGCGCAGCGGCCGGAATCGGAGATCAGCACCATCCGGTCACGGAACATGGTGAAGGCCAGACGGACAGCGGCAGGATGGATATGGTAGCCGTCGCAGATGATCTCGGCCTGGACGCCCGGGGTCTCCACCGCGGCGGGAATGACGCCGGGGTTGCGGTGGTGAATGGGAGGCATGGCGTTGTACAGGTGGGTCAGGTGGGTGACACCGGCGTCGATGGCGGCTCTGGCGTGGTCATAGTCGGAATCGGTGTGGGCGATGGAGACGGTACACAGCTCCTTGGCCTTGGCGACAAATTCCGCCGCGCCGGGCAGTTCGGGCGCGACATCCACGATGCGGGCAAGACCGCCGCAGCCCTCGTACAGCTTCTTGAAGCCCTCAAAATCCGGGCCCTTCAGGTAGTCGGGGTTCTGTGCGCCGCGCTTCTTGTAGGAGAAGTAGGGTCCCTCCATCTGGATGCCCATGAGACGGGACAGTCCCTCGGGGGCTTCGGCGTGGAGCTGCTTCGCGGTGGCGAAGGCTTTTTCCAGCACGTCGTAGGGCAGGGTCATGGAGGCGGGGGCAAAGGAGGTCACGCCGCACTTGGCATAGAAAGCGGCCATCCGCTTGAGTCCCTCGTAATCGCCGTCGGAGAAGTCCGCGCCGGAGTTGCCGTGGCTGTGGACGTCGATCAGGCCGGGGATGACGGTGGCACCGTTTAAGTCAACGGCGTCAGCGGGGACGTTTTCGGGGAGAATTTCGCCGAACAGGCCGTCCCGCACCTCAAAGGCACCGGTATGGAACCGGAAATCAGGAGTAAAAATTCGCGCGTTTTTGTAAAACATGGTCTTTCTCCTTTTCGGGCTGAATATTTTCCGTATGAGTATGGTAGCACGCTGCGGCGAAAAAAGCAATCCGGAATCGCGGAGTTTTCCCAAATCTTTTCCTTAAGAGCGTTTGTCGAATTGCGCCGCGTTTCCCTTGACTTTTTTCACTGGGGCGTTATAATAAATTCAGGATTATTTCCAGAAAAGAAGGAGCGGAAATTCTATGTATTATCATATGAACATTGCGGGCCTTGAGCGGGATCTGCCCATCTGCCCGGTAAACGATTCTCTGTCCATTGCCGGATTTGTGATCTTCGGCGATCAGGAGCTGACCGTGGCCTGCGCCCGGGAGCTGCTGAAGCGCGCGCCGGAATATGACTACATCATCACCGCGGAGGCCAAGGGCATTCCTCTGGCCCATGAGATGGCCCGTCAGGCCGGGGACAAGAAGTACATCCTGGCGCGGAAAGCCCCCAAACTGTACATGCGGGACATTTTCAGCGTTTCCGTGCATTCCATCACCACCGCCAAGGAGCAGAAGCTGTATCTGGACGGCGCGGACGCCGCACTGATGAAGGGCAAGCGCATCCTCATCGTGGACGACGTGATCTCCACCGGCGAGAGCCTGAAGGCGCTGGAAACTCTGGTAGAGGAAGCGGGCGGCATCATCTGCGGACGCATGGCCGTTCTGGCTGAGGGCGACGCGCAGGAGCGTTCCGACCTCGTCTATCTGGAAAAGCTGCCCCTGTTCAACCCGGACGGCAGCGTGAAGGGATAAACTACGTACCACTGCGGGAAAGCCCGCTAAAATAAATGTAAAGAGGAGAGATATTTATGTATTGTAAGAATTGCGGCAAGCAGCTGCCCGACGGCGCACAGTTCTGCGACGGCTGCGGCGCGCGGCAGGTCGATGACGGCTACAGCGCACAGCAGGTCAAGAGCGGGTACGTCGCCTACTCCAACGGCCGGGAGCCGAAGCCTTCCGTCGGCTTCATTGATGCCATCAAGATGTTCTTCACCAAGTACGCGGACTTCAACACCCGCTCCAGAAGAAGCGAGTATTGGTGGGCTGCGCTGTTTTGCACCCTTGCCGGTATGGTTGCCAGTGCGATTTTGAAGAACTACGCATGGCTCTGGACGCTTGCCATTCTGGTTCCCTCGATTGCTCTCGGTGTCCGCCGTCTGCACGACATCGGCAAGCCCGGCACATATTATCTGTTTGTTTTAATTCCTCTGGTAGGTTCGATCATCCTGCTCGTCTGGTTCTGCCAGGACAGCACAGGCGACAACCAGTGGGGCCCCAATCCCAAGTACTGATTCGCTGACATACCAAAACAGGCACAGCAGGATAACCTGCTGTGCCTGTTAATGCCAGCACCCCTTGCCTCTCCCTGTGGGAGAGGTGGCTGAGCGCAGCGAAGACGGAGAGGGGACAAGGCTGCAACACCCTCTCAGTCACCTTCGGTGACAGCTCTCCCAGAGGGAGAGCCAAGGGGCTGTACTTCGTCACATAGCATGTTGGCACGAGAAATGGAGCGTATCTGTACCGATACGCTCCATTAACTATTTTACGATTCTTCCATCTGCCCCGCGATTCTGTTCAGCAGCAGCGCTTTTGCAAAGTACATCGTCTCATAGCGGATGTACTGGTCGGCGTTCTCATCCCACAAAAAGCGCAGATTCGGCGGGAACTCGTCGTCCCCCAGCCACAGCTGGACGGCGACGCCCAGACCGTCGAAAATCTCAAAGGCATAGGCCGCGTCCCCCACGGGAAGGGGCTTGCCGCCCAGCGCCAGACACGCCCGGCGGAAGGCGGGAAGATCGTTCTGGAACCGCTCCGCCCAAGGGTCGTGATCGTCTTCCAGCAGCTTCTGGTGAAATTGCAGGCCGAAGTCCTGCATGGCTTTCCACCGTCCGCTGACATGCCGGTCTTCCCGACTGTCGCAGATCAGGTCAAGCAGGGTCATGACCTCCTCATAGCTGTTTCCGTCCTGCCACGCGCCGTTTTCCAGCCGCTGGATATCACCGGTTTTCCGGGAGACCCGGTAGCTCTGGCCGAAAAATGTGGTGTACAGGAAGTCCGCGTCCAGCTTTGCGTTCAGCTTTTTCGCCAGCGCTTCCGCGTCGTAGGTCAGAAAGCAGCTCTTTGCCTGCTGCGCCTGAATGAGATAATTGTCCGTTCGTGCCATGGGCGTACCTCCCTCTCGGATTACGGAAATTATACCATCTTCCGTTTCATAAAGCAAGGAAACCTTAATGACTTTGCGTGTTTACTTTCCTGACTTTCTATGGTAAGATAAAAGGTACTTATCCATATGCTGGCAGGAAATCACAAAATTCCGCCGCTTATGCACGAAAGGAACCTGATGGATTATGTCCCACGACTGCACCCGGGCGATCATTGACCTGGACGCTGTTTCTTCCAATTTTGACGCGGTCTGCCGCAAGGCCCAAGTGCCTGTGCTGGCCGTCATCAAGGCCGACGCCTACGGCCACGGCGCCGTGCCGATCGCCCGGCTGCTGGAAAATCGGTGCGCCTTTTTCGGCGTCAGCTCCATGTCCGAAGCGCTGGAGCTGCGGGACGCCGGAATTGCCCGGCCGATATTGATTCTGGGCTACACGCCGCCGCAGGCTTTCCCCGACGCCGTTCGTCTGGGTATCCGCCCCGCCATTTTCCGCCGGGAGGACGGGGAAGCCCTGTCCCGGGCTGCCGTGGAAGCGGGGGTATCCGCAGCCTTTCACTTTGCCGTGGACACGGGTATGAGCCGCATCGGTTTTCAGGTAACGGAAGCCGACGCCGACATCTGCGCTGAAATCGCCGCCCTGCCGGGGCTGACCGCAGAGGGGCTGTTCAGCCATTTTGCTACCGCCGACAGCTATGACCTCAGCCGCGCCCGCGCACAGGCGGAACGTTTCGACGCTTTCGACGCCATGCTGAAACGCCGGGGTGTCCGCATTCTCATCCGCCACCTGAACAATTCCGCCGGACTGATGAACTTCGACCACCACTACGAGATGGTTCGTTCCGGCATCGTCACCTACGGCCTGTACCCCAGCGACGAAGTGGACACCGGCCTTCTCCCCCTGACCCCCGCCATGCGTCTGCTCAGCCGGGTTTCCTACGTGAAAGCCCTGCCCCCCGGGCGGGAGATCAGCTACGGCGGCACGTTTGTCACCACCCGCCCCACTGTCGTGGCCACCGTCCCCATCGGCTACGCCGACGGCTACCGCCGCAGTCTGTCCGGCAAGTTTTACGTCCTGATCCACGGACAGCGCGCCTCCATTCTGGGGCGGGTCTGCATGGATCAGATGATGGTGGACGTTACCGATATCCCCGGCGTTCAGGCTGGTGACACCGTCACCCTGATCGGGACGGACGGCGATGAGACCATCTCCATGGAGGAGATTGCCGCCGCGGCCGGAAGCTTCAATTATGAATTTGCCTGCGGTATCAGCCGGCGGGTACCCCGGGTGTATCTCCGCGGGGGCAAAGCCGTCCATACCGTACATTACCTGACCGATGTCTATCATACGATTTCTCGATAAAATGGTTAACACCATTTTATCCTGCGAATCCTTCGCAGGCCGCCGGTGGCGGCGAGAAATGTATGGACTTACGTTTTTTGCGGCTACGCCGCTGGCTGCTGAAACAGCAGCCGGATAAAACGGTTTTTAACCGTTTTATTAAAAACTAGTATCAGGAGGAATCCCATGGCACATAAACCGAAATACGCAAAACAGGAACCCCGCCGGAATACCGCGCTGAAGCTGCTGCCGCTGGTGCTGGTGGCGGTCGTCGCGGTAGTCCTCATTGTCCGTTCCGTGGGCAAGGGGAAGCCCGACGACGCCCCCACCACCCCGCCAACAACGGAAGAGACTCCGCCTCTGGAGCCGGTCGCCTCCGCCACCGTGGGCGTCCAGGGCGATCTGTTGATGCACAAGCCCGTGATCACCGCCTGCACCACAGAGGATGGCGGCTACGATTTTGAATCGATTTTCCGCTACGTGGCAGAATATACTGCAAGCTATGACTATTCCGTCGCCAATCTGGAAACCACCCTGGGCGGCGATAATTACCCCTACCAGGGCTACCCCGACTTCAACTGCCCCGACGAGATCGTGGAGGCGGCGAAGGACGCGGGGATCGACATGTTGCTCACCGCCAACAACCACTGCTCCGACACCACCACTGAAGGCGTCCTGCGCACGGTGAAGCGGGTGCGGGAAATGGGTCTGACCCCTCTGGGGACCCAGCTCAGCGACGAGGAACCCAAGTACGCCGTGGTGGACGTGGGCGGCATCAAGGTGGGTATGGCGGCCTACACCTACGCCACCAGCGAGGTGAACGGGCGTCCCTCCCTGAATTATGAGCCGGAGGTCGCCCAGGTGGGTCTGGTGAATTACTTTGTGGAAACCAATCTGGACGCCTTCTATTCCGAGGTACAGTCTCTCCTGTCCCAAATGCAGGAAGACGGCGCGGAAGCTACCATGCTGTATATCCACTGGGGCACGGAGTATTCCCTTCAGGCGGATTCCTCCCAGCGGATGATCGCCCAGAAAATGTGCGATCTGGGTGTGGATGTCATTGTCGGCGGACACCCCCACGTGGTGGAGCCGATGGAGCTGCTGACCAGCAGCTCCGATTCCCGGCACAAAACGGCGGTCATCTACTCTCTGGGCAACGCCGTATCCAACCAGCGCCGGGACCTGATGACCCTGAACACCGGCCACACCGAGGACGGCGCTGTGTTCACCGTCACTTTTGAAAAATACGCCGACGGCGGAGTATACGTTGCCGATGTGAACGTGATGCCCACATGGGTCAACCTGCACAGCGTTGACGAAAAGCAGGAATACAACATCGTCCCGCTGGAAGACGCCCGGCGGACGGAGTGGCAGAATCTGTATGGTCTGGACGCCGCCGCTCTGGCGAACGCCGTGGCATCCTACGACCGCACCATGAACATCGTCGGCCCGGGGCTTGAGCAATGCCGGAGCTACTACGCGCAGGAAAAGCAGGCGCGGGAAGCTCCCGTTGTTCCGACCGAAGAGGCAGCCTGACAAGGAGGAGTACCCATGTCCAAAAAGCCGAAGGGAAACAACACAGCAGTCGTTGTGCTGCTGACCGTATTGATTTTCGTCATGATCGCGCTGACAGGTCTTGTGATCTGGATGTGTGTTGATCTGGTGAATAAGACGCCCCAAGCCTCCGTCCGGACGGAGACACAGGCTTATACCCTTCCCACCGCCCCCCGGACAGAGCCGGCGCAGGCCGAGACCCAGCCCCCGGAGACCACCCTGCCGGAACCGGAGCATGTGGTGGCTACCGCTTCCATCGGCACCATGGGCGATCTGCTGATGCACAAGCCGGTGTTTGACACCTGCCTGCAAAGCAACGGCACCTACGATTTCAGTTCCATTTTCCGCTATGTCAAGGATATCGTGTCCGGTCTGGACTACGCCATCGCCAATCTGGAGACCACCTTCGGCGGCGACGATTACCCCTATCAGGGCAATCCCGCTTTCAACTGTCCCGACGCGCTGATCGACAGCGTAGTGGACACGGGCTATGACATGCTGCTCACCGCCAACAACCACGCGGGCGACACCATGGCGTCGGGCATCACCCGCACCGTGGAAATCATCCGCGGCAAGGGACTGACCGCCCTCGGCTCCCAGCTGAACGCCGACGAGCCGAAATACGCCGTGGTGGACGTAAACGGCATTAAAATCGGCATGGTGTGCTACACATGGGCATACAGCAGCAACGGCACCTCCTTCTCCCTCAATGGTCTTACCCCCATCAAGGACGAGGGGCAGATGAACTACTTTCTCAACAATAACCCCGACAAGCTGTACACCGCGTCGGAACAGATTCTGGAACAGATGAAAGCGGACGGTGCGGAAGCCACCATGATGTTCATTCACTGGGGCGTGGAATATAACATCAAGGAAAATTCCCTTCAGGACACCATGGCGCAGAAGCTGTGCGATCTTGGCTTTGACGTGATCGTGGGCGGGCATCCGCATGTTGTTCAACCGGTGGACCTGCTTACCAGCACCGTTGACCCTGACCACAAGACCGTGGTCATCTACTCTCTGGGCAACGCCGTATCCAACCAGAGAAACGGCTATATTCAAGCCGCGCCTCCCTACTATACGGAGGATGGCATTCTGTTCACCGTCACCTTTGAAAAGTATTCCGACGGAGCCGTGTATCTGCAAAGCGTGGACGCGCTGCCCACATGGGTGAACATGCGCACTGACGGGGCGAAGCAATATAACATCCTGCCGCTGGACGAAGACAATGAAGATCAGTGGGCGGAGCTGTTCAACCTGAACGACGCTATGCTGTCCTCCGCGAAGAAGTCCATGGAGCGCACGGACTCCATCGTCGGCGCGGGCATGGAAAAATGCCGGACGTATCTGGAACAGCAGAAGGCCGACCGGGAAGCCTACTATCAGGACCTGGCCAGCCATCCGGAAACCTACGTTCCAAGTACCGTTCCGGAGGAAACCGCCGGGGAAACCATCCCGGAAACCACCGCCGTCACCGCCCCTGCGGCATAACAAACCCTACCCAAATACCGTGCCGCGGCAAACGTCAGTTCTGCCGCGGCACGGTTTTCGTCTGCCGGAACGGAAAACGAAACTTTCCCGGGAAAAAACGGATATAATCCATTGACATTGCAAAAATTTACGGTATAGTAGTATCTGTCGTATTTCGGCGCAAAATAAAAAGAAACGGGGGAGGATAATGTCCAAGGAACTCATCAGACTCCAGGACCTGACCATGGAGTTCGACGGGGAGCGTATTCTCGACGGCATCAATCTTTATTTCAACGATCACGAATTCCTCACACTGCTCGGCCCCTCCGGCTGCGGCAAGACCACAACGCTTCGGATCATCGGCGGCTTTCTGACGCCTACTTCCGGCACGGTGACGTTTGACGGGAAGGTCATCAACGACGTTCCGCCCTACAAGCGGCAGATCAACACCGTGTTCCAGCGTTATGCCCTTTTTCCGCATCTGGATGTGTACGACAACGTCGCTTTCGGCCTGAAGGTAGCAAAGCTGCCCAAGGACGAAGTTGACCGCAGGGTCAATGAAATGCTGGAAATCGTCAGCCTGAAGGGCTACGAAAACCGCAGCGTGGACAGTCTGTCCGGCGGCCAGCAGCAGCGTGTTGCCATCGCCCGGGCATTGGTCAACCAGCCGAAGGTGCTGCTGCTGGACGAACCCCTGGCAGCGCTGGATCTGCGCTTGCGCAAGGACATGCAGATCGAGCTGAAACGCATCCAGCAGACCACCGGCATCACGTTCATCTATGTCACCCACGATCAGGAGGAAGCTCTTTCCATGTCCGACACCGTGGTGGTCATGGACAAGGGACGGATACAGCAGATCGGCAGACCTGAGGATATCTATAATGAGCCGAAGAACGCCTTTGTGGCGGACTTTATCGGCGAAAGCAACATCCTGGACGGTGTCATGCTGGAAGACTTCAAGGTTCGGTTCTTCGGCCGGGTCTTTGAGTGCGTGGACAAGGGCTTCGCCCCCAACGAGCCGGTGGACGTTGTCATCCGCCCGGAGGACATTGACATCGTGAAGCCCGCGGAGAGTCATCTCGTCGGCACCGTCACGGGCATTACCTTCAAGGGTCTTAACTACGACATCATCGTGGAGTTCAAGGGCTTCAAGTGGCTCATCCAGACCACGGACTACCACGGCGTGGGCGAGACCATCGGCATCCGCCTGAACCCGGAAGACATTCACATCATGCACAAGAGCGAATATTCAGGTCTCTTTGGCGACTACAGCTCCTACTCCGCCGAGTATGACGAGCTGACGGAGGATGCCGAAGATGAAGAAGAATAAGTCTGTTCTGCTCAGCACCCCGTATTTGATATGGATGGTGGTATTCACGCTGATCCCTCTGGGTGTGGTGTGCTACTATGCCCTTACTGACCCGTCTACAGGGGAATTCAGCCTTGTGAACCTGCGAGGGCTGAACCTGTACTGGGGCGTTCTGTGGCAGTCCATCTTCTATGCGGTGGCGTCGGCTTTCATCTGCCTGCTGCTGGGCTACCCCATGGCCTACTACATCGCCCACCGAAGCCAGACCGCTCAGAAGTTCCTGTATATGCTGGTGATGCTGCCCATGTGCATGAGCTTCCTGCTCCGCACCCTCGCATGGGTCGGATTGCTGCAGGACACCGGCATCATCAACAATATTCTCGACGCTATCGGTATCGGCCGGCTGCGGCTCATCCGTACCCCCGGCGCGGTCATTCTGGGCATGGTGTATAACTATCTGCCCTATATGATCCTGCCCCTGTACGGCGTCATCGTCAAGATCGACCCCCGGCTCATTGAAGCGGCGGAGGATCTGGGCTGCAACAGCACGCAGGTGTTTTCCCGGGTGGTGCTGCCGCTGAGCGTTCCCGGCATTCTCTCCGGCATGACCATGGTGTTCGTCCCGGCGGTGTCCACCTTCTATATCTCCCAGAAGCTGGGCGGTACGGACACGGTGCTCGTCGGCGACGTGATCGAGCGCCAGTTCAAGCAGGGCAACAACCCCAATCTGGGTGCGGCGCTGAGTCTGGTGCTGATGATTCTGGTATTCATCTGCACCGGCATCATGAACCGCTTCGGCGGCGGCAATGAGGAAGGCGGTGTCATCGTATGAAAAGAGCCAACCGCATTCTCACCGTTCTGATTTTCATTTTCCTGTACGTCCCCATGGCAGTGCTGATCGTGGCGTCGTTCAATACAGGCAAGGACGTTACCCAGTTTGAAGGGTTTACCCTGCGGCAGTACGCCCGTCTGTTTCAGGACAGGACGCTGTTAAAGCTGCTGGGCAACTCCCTGCTCGTCTCGGTTCTCGCCAGCTTCATCGCCACGGTCTTCGGCACGGTGGCGTCACTGGGCATCTACAACCTGAACCCCAGACTGCGCAAGGCTGCCATGACGCTGACCAACATCCCCATGACGAATCCGGATATCGTCACCGGCGTGTCCCTTTCCCTGCTGTTCGTCTTCGTGGGGACCCGGATGCTGGGGCAACGGAACAGCCTGACCTTCTGGACGCTGCTCATTGCCCACATCACCTTCAACCTCCCCTACGTCATCCTGAACGTCATGCCGAAGCTCAAGCAGACGGACAGCTCCCTCCGGGACGCGGCCATGGACTTGGGCTGCACGCCCCTGCAGGCGTTTTTCAAGGTGACGCTCCATGAGATCGCCCCCGGCATCGTGTCCGGCGCTATTATGGCGTTCACCATGAGTCTGGACGATTTTGTCATCAGCTATTTTGTCAGCGGGCTGGATTTCGTGACCCTTCCCGTGGAAATCTATTCCTACACGAAAAAGCCCCTCCATCCGAAAATCTACGCCCTGTTCACCCTGCTATTCCTGCTGATTCTGGTGCTGATGGTCACCATGAACCTCATTCAGCTCCGCGGGGACAAAAAACGAGCCGCTGCCCACAGCGGGGTATAAAGGAGAATTATCATGAAAAAAGGGATTTCCGTTATTCTTGCCGTCTTGCTTGCCGTGAGCTGCCTGACCGGTCTTTCCGGCTGCGGCAGCAGTAAAAAGACCACCCTGTACGTCTACAACTGGGGTCAGTACATCTCCGAGGGCGACGACGGCTCTCTGGATGTAATCGCCGCCTTTGAGGAAGCCTACCCCAACATCCGCGTGCAGTATTCCACCTATGACTCCAACGAGATCATGTACTCCAAGCTGTCCAACGGCGGCATCACCGTGGACGTGATCATCCCCTCCGACTACATGATCGGCCGGATGGTGCAGGAGGGTATGCTGGAGGAGCTGAACTTCGACAACATCCCCAACTACCAGTATATCGACGATTCCTTCAAGAACACCTCCTACGACCCGGAGAACAAGTATTCCGTTCCCTACACCTGGGGCACCGTGGGTATCATCTACAACACCAAGTATGTGAACGAAGCCGACGTCACCGGCTGGGAACTGCTGTGGAACGAGAAGTACGCCGGAAAGATCCTGATGTTCGACAACTCCCGGGACGCCTTCGGCATTGCCGAGTACCTGCTGGGCTACGACGTGAACACCACCGACGAGGCCGAGCTTCAGGCCTGTTCCGCCAAGCTGGCGGAGCAGAAGCCCGTGGTGCAGCAGTACGTCATGGATCAGATTTTTGACGCAATGGAAAACGAGGAAGCGTGGATCGCCCCCTACTACGCCGGCGACTATCTGACCATGGTGGAAGAGAACCCCGATCTGGCCTTCTACCGTCCCACGACCCAGGGCTACAACATGTTCATCGACGCCATGTGCATCCCCACCTGCTGTCAGGAGAAGGAGGCGGCGGAAGCCTTCATCAACTTCCTGTGCAGCCCGGAGATTTCCTCCGCCAACATGGAGTTTTTGGGCTACAGCGTCCCTTCCACCGCGGCGAAGGAGCTGATGGATCCGGAGGTCGCGGACAGCGAGGTCGCCTACCCCGACGCGGACACCCTCACCACCGGCACCAGCTTCAACTTCCTGCCGGAGGAAACCTCCCGGTATATGGAAAGCCTGTTTATGGAAGTCCGCAACGGCTGATGGGCTTTTGACCTGCCGAAAAAAGTTCGTATAAACAGAAAGATTCCCGTCCGCAGATTGCGGACGGGATTTTTCTACGCAGATTTAAATCGCATTTCCCGGCTTCGCGGGCTGTCCAAGCTCGCTTTGAATCGGGCGCACCATGCAGAACTGTTTCAGATGAAAATGCTTTTCCAGAACCTCGTAAATCTCAAACCCCAACTGCTGGTATAGCGTCACGTTGTGGGGATTGTGGGTCTCCAGCGACATCATCATGTGATGGTTGTCCGCGTAATCCACCGCCGCCTTCAGCAGCTTCACCGCAATGCCGTGGTGCTGCATCTGGGGGTCTACCGCCAGATAGATCACATGGAGACGGTTGTCCTCATGGAGCTGGGTCGTCCAGTGGGAGTTCAGGTAATCCCGTGCGGCAAAAAAGTGGAACAGGGTTCTGAGCGACGGGTCTTCCTTGATCAGCCATGCGTCCGTCTGCAATTCCGCTTCCAGCTCCGTAAAGTAGTATTGGAGGAAATGGTACGGCTCGGTCTCGTCGGAAACGACCAGAAGGCCGTTCAAATCCGGGCTGTCGGCAAAAATGTCGCAGTTTTTGTAGAATTCCTCCATGTCGCAGGCAAAGAGCTTCGGCAAAAGCTTCTTGCGGATATCCTCGTTGGGAATCAGGGTCTCGTACAGCGGGTCGGAGGCAAAGCACTTGTTCAGCAGTGCCTGAAGCTTTGGCAGGTCTTTTTTTGTAACTTTATATAATTCGCTTTCCATATATTCGTTCCTTTATCTTGGGAGGCAGTCGCGGAGCATCCGCTTCATTTCCTCCACACTGATGTTCAGACTGCCCACCAGATCCCGGTAGGCGCCCTCCTGCGCGGCGGCCGCGCCCTGCAGGAAGGCCGCTTCCGCGGTGTAGTCCGTAATGCCCTTGGATTTCTTTTCCAGCAGGCTCTTGACCGTGGCGTAGAGGTTGATATACCCCACGATCCGGCGGTAGCCCCATTTCAGGCGCTCCTTGGGCTGAGAAAATACGTACTGGGTGAAGTGGCGGTACACCCGCTGCTCAAACAGGAAGGCATAGCGGTTATTGTCGATCTCGTAGAGCTTTCGCAGTGCCGCAGAGAGATTTCCCGCCGCCAGGCTGCCCGCCGCGCCGTGGAGCAGTTCAAGGCTTTGCTGCAGGCTTTCCTGGGGGAACTGGACGTTGCCGTACCAGTCGATGCGGACAAAGGTGTCCTGGGTCTGCTGGAACAGATTCAAAAGCTGCCGCTCCAGCCGGCCGGCGTCCTCGTCGGGTGCCTGCCCCCGGTTGATGGCCGCCGCACGGTCATAGACCTGCTGTGCCAGTTCCGCGGCTTCGTCCAGCGCCTGAGCAAGGCTTTCGCCGTCGGCTTCCGTCCGGGCGCACCAGTCCAAATCCAGCGCTTCCTTGGCCTTTTGGAAGGTTCCGGCAAAGTTCAGCGGAACGACTCTAGTCCTGTCAATGGCCATCAGCAGCAGACCGAACAGCTCGTGGTGGAGGCGGTACACGTCCTCGTCATAGTAGGTGTCGTTGTCGAACTGGGAATGATAGTGGGTCTCCATGAAGCTGCCGCCGGTGAAATCGTTGACCATGGAGGGAATGCCCGCAATGGCGATGGAAAAGTCGTCCGACCATGTTTCAATGGGGGCGGTGATCCGGGTTTCCTCGGGATAGCCCTGTGTCAGCTCCGGGAGATTCTCCAGAAATTCCTCCAGAAAATCCACATATTCGTAGGTGCTGCGGATCCGCGCCCGGGTGCCGTGGGCAAGGGCGGGCAGCTCAAAGTTCAGGTCGGCAATGACCTGCCCCCGCCATTCGGGATGCACGGTAAACACCTGCTCGTAAGCGCCGGTGGACCAGTCGAACTGAGAATCCGCCACGCCCCATTCCTCCGACGCCATGGCGCAGAAAAGGATGGTGTTCTCCGGCTGCCAGCCGGTCTCTACCAGTGCTTTGCCCATGCCCAGCATCATGGAAATGGCGGTGTTATCGTCCTGAAAGCCGTCAAAATAGGAGTCGTAGTGGGCGGACAGCATGATCTTCCGGTCAGGGTTCCGGCCGGTCAGCTCGCCGATGATGTTGTAGGTGGTGCGGTCGCGCTCCACCCGGGTGCAGGCGTCCAGCGTAACGGCCACCGTCGCACTGTCCGCAAGCAGCTCCTTCAGCACCCCGGCGTCCTTCCGGGAAATGGAAAAGGCGGCGGCCTCGGGAGGGCCTGCGATATCCTGCGCGTTCAGCGCGGCGTCGTCCACCTCGCCGTAGCCCCCGGTCTGCACGGCGATCAGCGCTGCCGCACCCTTGAGGTGGGACTGATACACGGGGTAGTTGATCCACCATTCGTTCCGCTGATTGATCTCCACCAGCACCAGCTTCCCGTTAACGTCCAGCCCCTCGTAATCCGCTTCCGTGCCCTTGCCCGCATAGACAAGCTCGTAGGCGGTAGGGCCGTCCGTGACGAAATTCGTCTGATACGCGCCCAGCTGGACGCGGCGTTCCTGTCCCTCGGCGTCGGTGAAGGACAGCTCCGCTTTCTCAAATTCCCACGCGTCCACGGTGATGGCGTCCTTCCATACTTTGGAAAAGCCGATTTTCTTCATCTCCGCCGCCAGCATGTCTCCCGTGGCGATCTCCGCCGGGGAGCCTGCGGTGCGGTAGCCCAGCACGGGGTTGGTGCAGTGCTCCTCCATCCGCTTTGCAAGGCGGTAGGAATAGCCGATATCCAGCTTTTCCAGATACCGCTGCGCCTGACTTGTCAAGGTCATCATCTCCTGTTTTCCCGCTTTTGGGAATTGTAGCATACTTAAAAGGCGTTGTACAGTGCCAATTTGTCTAAAAAAACGCGGCTTTGAAGCCGCGTTTTTTTCGTTAACTTTCAAGAGCCTGCAGCCGTCCCTGAATGATCTTCCCCACGGTCTGGGCAAACCAGCCCACGGAGGGCAGCCTGACCACATCCCGGCCGTAAATGGTGCGGGCGCTGCTCAAATCGCCCTCCCGGCCGGAGAACAGGCACAGCGGCGGATTGCCATGCCTGCGCAATGCCGTCGCTTCTTCGGCAGCGTCGGCCACGGCGGGCCTGCCGCTGTAGTCCCGGCTGAAAAACTGATTCCCCGTGCCGGGGAGGCGGGTATCGTCGTTGGGGTTCGCGTCGGTGAGGATCAGCAGAAGCCGCTGCTGTTCCCCCGACCGGCGCAGAAGCCAGTCCACTGCCCGCAGGGCAAGGCCGTCCCGGTTCCATCCGGCGGCAGCGAACTCGAAAATCCGGTTGTTGCCCTGATTTTCCCGGTAGTCTCGGTACTCCCGCAGCACCGTACAGCCGCTGACGGAACAGTAGGACAGCACCCGGACAGGAATTGCGCACCGGGTCAGCGCTTCGGCCAGAATGTAGCCTTGCGTCGCCAGCTGCTCCTGCCGCCGGTTCTGGGAGGCGGAAGCGTCCAGCAGAATATCCACGATCAAATCGCCGAGGGTATTGGGCTGCTGCCAGTCAAACACCCGGCCGTCCCCCAGCGAGGGGGCGCGCCATGCAAGCGCCGGGTTGACCCGTCCCGCGCGGCACCGAAGGCTCCCGTCCTCCTGAAGCAGCAGGATGGTGTTTTGCAGCTGCTGGGCAAGGCGCTGAATTTCCAGCCGGTTCTGGGCAAGATGCGCCTGAAAATAAGCGCGGTTGCGCTCCGCCTGCTCCTGAATCTGCTCCCATTCCCGGGTGGGTGCCTCCCCGGTTTCCGGCGCTTCCCCTCGGGTGAAATGCAGCACACAGTTGCGGTGATGGCCGGTGCAGCAGGTTCGCTCCGCGTCCGCCAGTTCCGCCGGGGTCAGCATGGACTTGCCGAAGCACGCGGCGGCGTATTTCCGAATATCGTCCTTCCGGGCCTCCCGCCAACCGAAAATGCGCCGCCCCAAAGAACGCAGTCCCACGCCGCCCTCCGGCGCGGCCTGCCCCAGACGGTGCAGCCCTCCCGGGCGAAGCATCAGCCGGGCAAAGAAACCAAGATCCACCCGGTTGGAATTGAAGTGGTCAATTTCGTTGCGGAGATTCCTCCCGAAATATTTGAGGACGATCTGCTCCATCCGCGTCTGGATGGCCTCGGCGTCCCAGTCGGGGTCAAATTCCAGCGCGTCCAGAATCTGCTTTTCCCGGTCAGATTCCTCGCTGGGCAGCCCCAGCGCCCGGCGGAACCAGCCAATTTTCAGCCGGTCCTGCTCGCTGTTCACGGAAAAATCCTGCTGTAACTGCCGTTCGGCATAGCCCCGGCGCAGGGAATCAAGCGCCGGACGGGCATCCCGGCACCTGAGATAGGCGCACCGTTCCAGCCCCAGCCAGAGCAGCTCACTTTGCAGCTCTCCCCCGGAGTGGCGCTCCAGTGCGGTGAACAGCAACTCCAGCTTCTTGTAATCATACAGCTGCCGCACAAGGCCGATGGCGGTGTTGAAATACAGCGACGCTTCCCCGTTGGGTTCATAGCCCCGGCTGCCTGTGGCGAAGCCGTAAGCGCCCGCGGCGTTCCATATCTGGTTGTCCGCCCGGCGGGCTTCCTGTTCCCCGATGTCCATATCAGTCTCCGAAGAACTCGTCCGCTTTCGCCGTTCTGGGGACACGCGCCCAGACCACGTCGGCGGTGAGCTGCCGTTCGAAGGGGTCGAATGCCTTGTTGATGATGCCCATTTCCAGTGCGGCTTCCGGGGAAAGTCCCCGTTCCATCAGCCGCAGGGCAGTCAGCAGTCCCCGCAGGTCCAGCGCCCGGGCGGAAATCTCCCCGCTGCTGCACTTGGCGCGCAGATCGTCGAACAACGCCGCCAGCTGCTGCGCCCAGCTCTTTTTCAGGCTCGGGAAGCCCCGCAGCAGGAGTTTGCACAGATCGTCCTGCCCGATTACCGGCATATCCACCACCACGAACCGGGAAACCAGCGCTTCGTTCAGCTCCCGGGTTCCGGCGTAGCCATAGTTCATGGTGCCGATGAACCGGGCCGCGTCGTCCAGCATTACGCGGCGGTAGCCCGGAATGTCAATGACCCGGCGGAAATCCAGCGTGGCGTGGAGCACGGCCAGCGCTTCGTTTTTCGCCATATTCACCTCGTCCAGAATGCCGAAGCCGCCAAGTCTCGCGCACTGGCACACGGGGCCTTCCCGGAAGCAGACCTCGCCTCCCTTCAGCGTATCGGTGCCGATGAGGGACGCCGCATCCACGTTGATGTGCATGGAAATGTCCCACACGGGGCGGCCGAACAGGGCGGCCAGATTCTCCGCCAGCACGTTTTTTCCGGTGGCCTTGGGGCCTGCCAGAAGCAGGTTCTCCCCGCACAGCACCGCCGCGGCGGCGGCTTCCCAGACGTCCTTGCCGTAGTATACAAATCGGGGGTTTGGAATCCGGCCGCGTACTTCCTCCGCCACGCCGTGGGCGTCCCGGAAGGAACGGACTTCTGCAAGCAGGTGCCTGTTCACGCCCTCAGCTTCCAGTTCTTTCCAAATATCCATGACAAATCCCTCCTCGCAACGTTCCTCTTCTATTTTAGCATGATGCACGGCATTTGCAAGGAGAATCTTTCCCTTTCAGCTTGCGTGTGGAAAAGGTTTCCTGTATAATAGGTTACATTCATACACTTTGGAAAGAAGGGGTACCTATGGAGAAGATCAGGCAATTTCTGGCGCGCAAAGACGTGGTGTTTACCCTCCAGCGCTACGGGATCGATGCGCTGGGGGCCATGGCGCAGGGACTGTTCTGCACGCTGCTGGTGGGAACCATCCTCAATACTCTGGGACAGCAGTTCGGCATCGGGTTTTTGACACGGATCATCGTTACCGTGGGCAAGGGTGAGGGCGCAGTGGGCTATACCATCGGCGGCCTTGCCTCCGCCATGGTCGGCCCCGGCATCGCCGTGGCCATCGGCTTTGCGCTGCACTGCCCGACGCTGGTGCTGTTTTCCCTGATCCCCGTGGGCTTTGCCGCCAACGCCATGGGCGGCGCGGGCGGGCCGCTGGCGGTATACGTCGTCGCCATCGTCGCGGCGGAATGCGGCAAGCTGGTGGCAAAGGAGACCAAAATCGACATTCTGGTGACGCCCATCGTGACGGTTCTGGCCGGCATCGGCATTGCGCGTCTGGTAGCAGCGCCCATCGGTACGGCGGCCAGCGCCGTAGGCAGCTTCATCAAGTGGGCGACGGTGCTTCAGCCCTTCTTCATGGGCATTGTGGTATCCGTCGCCGTGGGCGTGGCGCTGACGCTGCCCATTTCCTCCGCCGCCATCTGCGCGGCGCTGGGACTGACGGGTCTTGCCGGCGGCGCCGCCGTGGCAGGGTGCTGCGCCCAGATGGTGGGGTTCGCGGTGATGAGCTTCCGGGAAAACGGCTGGGGCGGTCTGGTCGCTCAGGGCATCGGCACCAGCATGCTGCAAATGCCCAACATTGTGAAGAACCCCCGTATCTGGATACCGCCCACACTGGCATCGGCCATCACGGGGCCGCTTGCCACATGCCTGTTCCGTCTGGAGATGAACGGCACGGCGGTCTCCTCCGGCATGGGCACCTGCGGCTTTGTTGGGCAGATCGGCGTTTACACGGGCTGGATCAACGATATTGCCAGCGGCGCAAAGACGGCCATCACCGCCATGGACTGGACGGGCATGGCGCTGATCTGCTTCGTTCTTCCGGCGGTGCTGAGCTGGGTTTTCTGCCTGATCCTCCGGAAATGGGGCTGGATCGGGGAAAACGACCTGAAATTGGAGCTGTGAAGAATTTCCCCGCCGCGTCGGAACATCCGCGCGGCGGGGGAATTTTGATTGCTTTACGCGCCGAACACCTTTGTGTCCAGATGCCGCTTTTTGACGGCGTAAAACAGCACCGTGCCAAAGGTCAGGAGCACCGCCAGCTCTCCCAGCGCCACGTACAGCGCGTTGAGGAAGAAACCGCCGCCGATGTATACCGTCAGTTCCCAGCCTACCAGCAGTGCGTTGAACAGCGCGGGCATCGCCATCCCCACCAGAGGATAGCCCTTCACCGTGACCCGCCGGGTCAGCCACATCCCCCCGGCCGCCAGAAGCGTCGCAAGACTGCCCACGAGAAAATCCAGCGGCAGTGCGGCGGCATAGGTGATGTTGAAAACCAGACAGCCCACCGTCAATCCGGGAATCGCTGCCGGGGTGAAAAAGGAAAGCACACACAGCGCTTCGGACAAGCGCATCTGGATTGCCCAGGTGGTGGAACCGGGAAGCAGAACATTCTGCAGGTGGGTCAGTACAGCGTACAGCGCCGCAATGACGGCGGCATGGGTCAGAAATCTGGTGTTTTTCGACATGGTGTTCCTCCAAAACAGAAATTGGGGACAGCGCAAGACCGTCCCCAACAAAAAATGAGCGCATATCGCCCATCGGAAATCCCTAGTTTTGTTTACCGACAGGATGGTCACGAACTGTCCTATGAAATTTCTCTCATTATACACATTGGCGGCAGAAAAGTCAAGGTTGCATTTTCCCTGAATATCTGATATTATGACATGGCACGCAACAACAAGGAGATGGTAGTTTATGGCAAGAAACAACACCCCGGTGGACAAGAACTCCCGGGAGTACCTGCTGCGGCAGGTGGCCAACGGGCGCTACAGCCTGCTGCTGATCGTCATTCTCACGGTGGTCAATCTGATCATGACGATTCTGGACACGAACACGTATTTCCTGTTCTCCGCTTCCGTACCGTACTATCTGGTATTCGTGGGGATGGGCATAGAGAACGGCTTTGTGGACGGTGCCTGGAATGTCAAGGGAACTCTCACCTACACGGGTCTGGTCATCGCGCTGGTCATTGTGGCGGTGTATCTGCTGTGCTGGCTGCTGAGCAAGAAGCGTGCCGGTTGGCTGACGGCGGCGCTGGTGCTGTTCATCATCGACACCGTGGCGCTGGTGGTCATTGCGTTTGCTCTGTATGATAGCCCCATGGGCAAGCTGGTGGATTTCCTGCTGCACATCTGGGCGATTGTAGAGCTGGTTCAGGGCGTGCGGGGCAGCAAAAAGCTCAAGGCGCTCCCCCCGGCGGAAGAACCCAGGAACGTTTACACCGGCCCGGAACTGTAACCCCTGTCAAAAAAGGCCGTTGGCCTTCTTTGATAAAGAGATTGCAGTCTGCGGGCGGCAAACTCTGCGAGGCTTTTTTGACACGCTGAAGAAGCTCCCTCAGAAGAGGGAGCTTCTTGATTTTATGCCAGATAAATCGCCTTGCAGGCCAGCATGGTTTCGTAGCAGTCCAGCTTGGAGACCAGCTCCAGCGGCGCGTGCATGCTGAGCACCGGCACGCCCGCGTCCACGGTGACGATGTTCCGGTTGGCCATGTAGGCCGCCACGGTGCCGCCGCCGCCCTGATCTACCTTGCCCAGAGTCGCGATCTGCCAGATGACGCCCGCCTTGTCCAGGGTGGAACGGACGTGACCCATGGCCTCGGCGGAAGCGTCGGACGCGCCGCCCTTGCCACGGGAGCCGGTGTACTTGCAGATGGCAACGCCGTAGTTCAGCTGGCTGTTGTTCCGCTTGTCGCAGGTCTCCGGCCAGTTGGGGTCGAAGGCGTTGGAAACGTCGGCGGACAGGCAGAAGGAATTGGCGAAGCAGTCGGACAGCTTGACGCCCTGGGCGTCACACAGACCCTCCATGAAATGCTCAAAGTAGTGGCTCTGCATACCGGAAATGCCCACGGAGCCGATCTCTTCCTTGTCGGCAAGGATGCAGACGGCGGTCTTTTCGGGCATGTCCAGAGAAAACAGGGCTTCCAGCTCGGCGTAGGCGCAGACCCGGTCGTCGTGGCCGTAGGAGCTGAGCAGGCTGCGGTCAAGACCCGCTTCCCGGCAGCGTCCGGCGGGAACCACCGTCAGCTCAGCGGAGAGGAAGTCGCTCTCCACAAGGCCGTACTTCTCGTTCAGCAGCTTCATGATGTGCAGCTTCACGAGGTCAGAGCCATCGCCCTCCAGCGGCTCGGAGCCGAGGATCACGTTCAGCTGCTCGCCCTCGATGATCTTCCCCGCAGGCTTCTGCATCTGATCTGCCGCCAGATGGGGCAGCAGGTCGGAGACCATCAGGATGGGGTCGCCCTCGTCCTCGCCGATGGTGACCGTGACCACAGCGCCGTCCGCCCGGTACACCACGCCGTGGAGCGCCAGAGGAATGGTCGTCCACTGGTATTTCTTGATGCCGCCGTAATAGTGGGTCTTCAGGTAGCTGATCTCGGAGTCCTCGTACAGGGGATTGGGCTTGATGTCCAGCCGGGGGGAATCCACGTGGGCGGCGCAGATGTTCGCGCCCTCGCCCAGGGACTTGGTACCGACAACGGCCAAAGCGATGGACTTATTGCGGTTGTTGTAGTAAATTTTGTCGCCGGGCTTGGCTTCCATGCCGGGGGCGAAGGGCTTGTAGCCCAGCTTCTCGGCTTTCCGAACGGCCCATGCGGTGGCCTCCCGCTCGGTCTTGCATTCGCTCATGAACGCCATGTAGCGCTGAGCATAGCCTTCCATTTCATCCCGCTGGCCGTCGGTGAGCCGGGTGTAGCCGTTCTTGGGCGACGCCAGCAGGGAATTGCGCAGTTCTTCTGTGGTCATGTTGCATCCTCCTATGTTTCTTTGCGCCTCCGCCATCAGGCGGGGCGTTACGTTGGGGTAGGTCAGATTTTCCGGCAGCGCCGAAAACAGTCTGACTTCCCCGATCTCGCTTTCCGGCAGGGGTTCCAGACGGCGAACCGCCGCGAAAAACACCATGCCGTTGGCACTGCTTTGGGCATCGAAGCCGTGGTAGTCGCAAACCGGGTACAGCTCCGCGTCCCGGACGCCGCTTTCCTCATACAGCTCCCGTCGGGCAGCCTGCATGGGCGTTTCTCCCGGCTCGATGTGGCCGCCCTGGGTTTCCCAGGTGTCCCGCTCCCTGTGCCGGCTGAGAAGCCACTTCCCGTCGTACCGGGAGCAGACGACAACGAAGGTATATGTTCCCAGCGTTCCCGTCGGGTGGACGGTGCATTGCAGGGACTTACGGCGCTCGCTCGCTGCGTCCATTATACCAATTCCCCGCAAAAACGCAAGGCATTTTTCCCGAAATTCCGACGCTGACCCGGTGTTTTCCAACACAAAGCCGCATTTTTCCCGGAACCAGCTCTCGTCCGGCTGGGCGGCGATGCGGCGGCGGGCATAGTCTTCCGGAATACCGTCCCGGCGCATGAGGCGGCGAACCCGATCTTCCACCGGGGCAGTGACGGCGACCGTCACGTCGCACAGCCCGGCAAGCCCGCCCTCAAACAGGGCGATAGCGTCGATGGCGGCAAGGGCGGGCTTTTCCGAAAGGCGGCGAAGCACCTCCCGCTTCACGGCGGCGTGGGTGATTCTGTTCAAATCCAGCAGAGCGTTTTTGTCGGGAAATACCAAATTCCCAAGCTTTTTCCGCTGCAAAACGCCGTCCTCCACCGTGCCGGGGAAGCGTTCTTTGATGGCCGCAAGGAGGGACGCGTCCCGCGTCAGCAACTCGTGGTAGATGGCGTCGCAGTCCAGAACCACCGCGCCCCGCTCCTTCAGGATGTTCAGCAGGGTGGTTTTTCCGCAGCCGGTGCCGCCGGTGATGCCGAGAATCATGCTTCCTCCTCCGCGTCCACGATGTGGAACGCCGCGGCCTTTTTCAGCCGGTTCTGCACGGCGTAGGCCACACCGCCCCCCACCGGGCACCGGGCATAGACCTGATGAATGTGTGGGTCGTCCAGTTCCCGCAGGGCGGCAAACAAGCCGGCGGACAGGGTGTTGACGTCCGCCTCCCGGCCGTAGGACAGGGGGCTGCACCCGGCGTACAGGGGCAGCTCTTCTTCAAAGCACAGCACCCGGTCGCCGGGGGTGAAATGGCGGCGGATGTAGGCGGCGGCCTTTTCCCGGCTGCCGGAGACAATAACCACCGGCTCCGCCGGGGCGTAATGGCGGTATTTCATGCCGGGGGCTTTCACCACGGCGTCCTTGTCGATCTGGGCGGTGACAGCCTTGTCGATGACCAGATCCCCCAGAACGGAGATCAGCTGCTCCGGGGTGATCCCGCCGGGGCGGAGCAGCCGGGGGCGGTCTTCCGTCAAATCCACGATGGTGGACTCCACGCCCACCCGGCATGGGCCGCCGTCCACGATGGCGGCGATTTTCCCGTCATGGTCGTGAAGGACGTGCTGGGCGGTGGTGGTGGAGGGCTTTCCGGAAATATTGGCGGAGGGCGCGGCAATGGGCACGCCCGCAAGGCGGATGATCTCCCGGGTCACGGCATTGTCCGGGCAGCGGACGGCCACGGTGGAAAGTCCTCCGGTGGTGCGCCGGGGAACACAGTCCCGTGCGGGCAGCACCATGGTCAGCGGTCCCGGCCAGAATTCCTTCGCCAGCTCATAGGCCGCCGCAGGTACGTCGTGGCAGAACAGTTCGATCTGCTCCGCGCCGCAGATGTGCAGAATCAGGGGGTTGTCCTGTGGACGACCCTTGGCTTCAAAAATCTTGGTCACGGCAGCTTCGTCCAGACCGTTTGCGCCCAGACCGTAAACCGTCTCCGTGGGGATCGCCACCAGTTCCCCCTGACGGATCAGGTTCGCGGCGATTTCCGGAGTTGCCTTGTCCTGCGCAGACAAAAGAAGTGTTTTCATCAATACACCTCCAAATATTTAAGGGCAAAGATGGGCAGCCGCGGATAAAAGCGGCTGCCCATCTTTACAGGGTAAAGTTACACGGTGGGCTGGTTGGCAGCCTCGATGATCTTGACAAACTTCTCGGGAACCAGAGACGCGCCGCCGATCAGGCCGCCGTCGATGTCGGGCTGCGCCAGCAGCTCGAAGGCGTTCTTGTCGTTCATGGAGCCGCCGTACAGGATGGAGATCGCACGGGCGTTCTTGGAGGAGTACAGCTTGCGCACCACGGTACGGATGTTCTCGCAGACCTCTTCCGCCTGATCGGGAGTGGCGGTCAGGCCGGTGCCGATGGCCCAGATGGGCTCGTAGGCGATGATGACCTTGCGGATCTTGTCCTCGGGAACGCCAGCCAGACCCAGCTTGATCTGCATGGTGATCCACTCGGTGGTGATGCCGCTCTGGCGCTGCTCAAGGCTCTCGCCGCAGCACATGATGGGGGTCAGACCGGCGTTCAGAGCAGCCAGAACCTTGGCATTGACATCGGCGTCGGTCTCGCCCATGGCGCGGCGCTCGGAGTGGCCGATGATGACGTACTTGCAGCCGGCGTCCACCAGCATATTGGTGGCGATCTCACCGGTGTAAGCGCCGGAGGCGTTGGCGTTGCAGTTCTCGGCGCCGATGCCTACCCGGGTCTCACGCATGGCGCGGACAGCGGCGGGAATGCACACGGCGGGAACGCACAGAGCCACGTCGCACCAGCGGCCCTTGGGCAGAATGGCCTTCAGCTGGGTCATAAACTCCTTGGTCTCGGAGGGGGTCTTGTTCATCTTCCAGTTGCCGGCGATAACGGTCTTACGGTATTTTCTGTTCATGATTCCATTTCTCCTTTTATTGATAGGAATGTTAATAGAAACTCAATTCCCGGATTACTTATCTTCCAGGCAGGCGATGCCGGGCAGCTCCAGACCTTCCAGGAATTCCAGAGAAGCGCCGCCGCCGGTGGAAATGTGGGTGATCTTGTCGGCAAAGCCCAGCTGCTCGCAGGCCGCAGCGCTGTCGCCGCCGCCGACGATGGTGGTAGCGCTGGAATCTGCCAGAGCCTGCGCCATGGCGATGGTGCCCTTGGCCAGAGTGGGATTCTCAAACACGCCCATGGGGCCGTTCCAGACGACAGTCTTAGCGTCCTTCACAGCGGACGCGAACAGAGCGCAGGTCTTCTCGCCGATGTCCAGACCTTCCTTGTCGGCGGGGATGGCAGCGGCGTCAACGGTGGTAACGTCGATGGGGCCGTCGATGGGGTCGGGGAAGGAATCGGCAACGACCACGTCCACAGGCAGGAGCAGCTTGACGCCCTTGGCTTCCGCCTTGGCCATCATGTCCTTGCAGTAGTCGATCTTGCTCTCGTCCAGCAGGGACTTGCCAACGGCGTAACCCTTGGCGGCAAGGAAGGTATAGGCCATGCCGCCGCCGATGATCAGGGTGTCCACCTTTTCCAGCAGGTTATTGATGACATTCAGCTTGTCGGAGACCTTTGCGCCGCCCAGAACAGCGACGAAGGGACGCTCGGGGTCGGACAGGGCCTTGCCCATGATGGAAACTTCCTTCTGAACGAGGAAGCCGCTGACGGCGGGCAGATAATCGGCCACACCGGCGGTGGAAGAATGGGCGCGGTGGGCAGTGCCGAAAGCGTCGTTGACGAACACGTCCGCCAGAGAGGCCAGAGCCTTGCTCAGCTCGGGATCGTTCTTGGTCTCGCCCTTCTCAAACCGGGTGTTCTCCAGCAGCATCACGTCGCCGTCCTTCAGCGCGGCGGCCTTGGCCTTGGCGTCCTCGCCTGCCACGTCGGCAGCCATGATGACTTCCTTGCCCAGCAGCTCGCTGATGCGCTTCGCCACGATCTTCAGGCTCAGCTCGGGCTTCCATTCGCCCTTGGGCTTGCCCATGTGGGAGCAGAGGATGACCTTTGCGTTGTGGTCAACCAGATACTTGATGGTGGGCATGGCGGCGACAATCCGCTTGTCGGAGGTGATGACGCCGTTCTTGGTGGGAACATTGAAGTCGCAGCGGCACAGGACCCGCTTGCCGGCCACGTCGATGTCCTCGATGGACTTCTTATTGTAGTTCATGATAACTCCTCCATATTCTCGGGAGGTCACTCCCGCATTTTACCAAAGTCGCGCAAATTGGGAAACGACAGCTGACGCAGTGCCTCGTAGACGGTGACGGCAACCGCATTGCTCAGGTTCAGACTCCGGGCATCCGGACGCATGGGAATGCGAACACACGCGTCGTAGTGCGCCCGAAGGAAGTCCTCCGGAAGTCCCTTGGTCTCCTTCCCGAAAAACAGGTAGCAGCCGTCGTGAAAGGCAGCCTCGGTATAGCTCCTCGGCGCTTTCGTGGACAGGCACCACATTTCCTCCACCTGATTCTTCGCGAAGAAGTCCTCCAGATTTTCGTAGTCCCGAACCTCCACCATGTGCCAGTAATCCAGACCCGCACGGCGGACGGCCTTTTCGGAGATGTCAAAGCCCAGCGGCCGTATCAGGTGCAGACGGCAGCCTGTTGCGGCGCAGGTGCGGGCGATATTGCCGCAGTTCTGCGGTATCTCCGGTTCCACCAGAACAATATTCAGCATGCACATCACCCCGGTGGCAGTCGCGTCGGACTGTTTTCTCAAAATCCGCTCGTCTTCTATTGTAAGTCAAACGGGCGGTAAAATCAATCGGAAAAAATGTTAATTTTCAACTTTTTTATAGTATTCACATAAAAAATGGACATTGGGGCAGAATTTTGTGAATAATGCAGAAACTCGCATAATTTGTGCCGTTTTTTCGGAAAAATCCCCGCCGATGCAGGAAAAAACGTTTCCAAAAAATCAACCGGGAACCCGGACAAAATCCCGGTTCCCGGTGAAATTTCGCTACATTATGGTTCAGAGCAGTTTTTCCTTGTTCCGCAAGGGAAATCCGTTATTTCCCCACGCGTCCGTACAGCTTTGTGGCAGCGTAAATTCTCGCGGCCAGAGCGTCGGAGTCAAAGCCCTTTTCCGCGCGCCACGTCCAGTTGGCGCTGGACAGCGTACCGGGAAAGTTCATCCGGGCTTCCTTGCCCAGTTCCAGATAGTCCTGCATCTGCACCACGCACAGCCGGGACACGGAACCCATGCAGCCGCGAATCATGCCCCGGATATAGCCCTCCTCCCGGTTCAGTCCGAGATAGGTTTTCGCGCAGGCCACATCCTCCGGCGCGGCTTCGTCAAACCACTGCTTCAGGGTCACGTTGTCGTGGGTGCCGGTGTAGCACACGGAGTCCACGGGGTACAGGTGGGGCATGTAGTCGCTTTCCTCCCGGGAGTCGAAGGCAAATTCCAGAACCTTCATGCCGGGATAGCCGGAGTCCTGCTGCAACTTCCGCACCTCGGGGGTGATAAAGCCCAGATCTTCGGCAATGAATTCCAGATTGGGCAGAGCCTGCTGAATGGTGCGGATGAAGTCCATTCCGGGACCCTTCACCCACTTGCCGTTCCGGGCGGTGGTATCTCCTGCGGGCACCGACCAGTAGCTTTCAAAGCCGCGGAAATGATCCAGACGGATAACGTCGTACAGCTTTCCGGCAGCCGTCAGGCGCTGAATCCACCAGAAATAGTGAGTCTGCGCCATCTTTTTCCAGTCGTAAATTGGGTTGCCCCAGAGCTGGCCGTCCACGGTGAAGGAATCCGGGGGGCAGCCCGCCACCTGTTCCGGATGGCGGCTTTCGTCCAGCTGGAAGAGTTCCGGATTTGCCCACACGTCCGCCGAATCCAGCGGCACGTAAATGGGAACGTCGCCGATGATCCGGACGCCCTTGGCATTGGCGTAGCTGCGCAGCGCCTTCCACTGCCTGTCAAATTCGTACTGAACAAAGTATTGCAGCCGGATCTCATCGGACAGCTCCCGGCGCTTTTCCGTCAGAGCGTCAGCCTTTCGCAGACGCAGGGCTTCCGGCCAGTCCAGCCATGGCTTGCCGCCGAGGGTGTCCTTCAACGCCGTGAACAGAGCATAGTCTTCCAGCCAGTTCCGGTTCTGCTCCACGAAAGTCTCATAGGCACCATCCGGCGTGAAGCGCTGAAACGCCTGCCGCAGCACGTTCATCCGATGGGCGTACATGGCTCCAAAATCCACCCGCGCCGGATTGCTGCCCCATGGAATGTTCTGGATTTCCTCTTTTTTCAGCAGTCCTTCGTCCACCAGGGTGTCCAGGTCGATGAGATAGTGGTTGCCCGCGCAGGCACCCAGAGACTGATAGGGGGAATCGCCGTAGCCGGTGGGAGTCAGGGGCAAGATCTGCCAGTACCGCTGTCCGGCCCTGACCAGAAAGTCCACAAAGGCATAGGCGTCCTTTCCCATGGTGCCGATGCCGTAAGGAGCCGGCAGGGAGGTAATATGCATCAAAATTCCGCTTTCGCGCATTGCAATAGTCTCCTTAATTGATACCGCTTTACGTTCTTATCGAAAAAACAGCATCTGTGATATGTGATCGTTCATTAAAATGCTCAATTCAGAATTGAGCATTTTAATGGATTATCAGTGTGAAATTTCCCGGATGCTCTCCCGGGAGAGGATCTCAAAGGGTACCGTCTCGTGACAGGCGGGCGCGTTCCGCTCGATATTCCCCAGCAGAATTTCCACGCTGCGCTTTGCCAGCAGGGAAACGGTCTGACGGACGGTGGCCAGTCTCGGCACCAGGAAGCTGCTCAGCGGCAGGCCGTCCACGCCCATGACCGACACGTCCTCCGGCACCTGCAGGCCGTTGTCCTGCAAGGCGCGGATGGCGCCAATGGCCATCACGTCGGCGGTGGCGAAAATCGCGGTGAACCGGCAGCCCTTATCCAGCAGCGCCTTGGTCGCCTGATACCCCGCCTGATAGGAATAGCGCACGCCCTGATAGTCCCGCTTGGGGTCGAAGGGGATGCCGTGGGCAGTGAAGGACTGCATACAGCCCTCGTAGCGCAGACGGCTGGTGTCGGAAATGGCCCGGTCGCCGCCAATGATGGCGATACGGCTATGTCCCAGACGAATCAACGTATCCATGGCGCTGCACGCGGCCTCCCGGTCGTCGGTGGAGACGCTGGACAGGTTGTCAAAGGACAGCATGGAGGCGTCGTTGGTGACCACGACACAGGGAACGTCAATGCCCCCGAAATCCCGGATAAAGTTCTCGTTGTTGCCGCCCAGAAACAGAATGCCCAGAGGCTTCTTTTCCCGGCACAGCTGCGCGGCTCGGCGCACTTCGTTTTCGTCCTCGTCCATGTAGTCCACCACCAGCTGGTAGTGGGTCTGGGCGATCAGGGTCTGGATGGACTCCACCATCTCCCCGAACAGCTCGTTGCCGATACCCTTGACCACCACCAGAATGGTGGTGGAGTGGTGCTGCTTGAGCTGCTTGGCGTTGACGTTCAACTGAAAGCCGCTTTCGGCGGCGGCCTCCAGGATTTCCTGCCTTGCCCGCTCGCTGACGTTGGGATGATTGTTCAGCGCCCGGGAAACGGTGCCGACGGCATAGCCGGCCTTTGCAGCCAGATCTTTGATTGTCATGGCATCCGCCGCCCCTCTCTTTTCGGAATCTTTGAAATACCCACCGGCTGTTTACACAGCCGGTGCGTAAAAATCAGTTACGGGAACTTAGCCCTTCACCGCGCCGGCAGCGACGCCCTTGATGATGTACTTCTGGCAGAACAGGTAGACAATGATGATGGGCAGAATGGCCATCATGATGACCGCCATGGTCGCGCCCAGATCCACGGTGCCATAGCTACCCTTCAGGTACTGGACGTGGATGGGGATGGTGCGGTACTTGGTGATATCCAGAACCAGATACGGCAGGAGATAGTCGTTCCAGACCCACATCAGTTCCAGAATACCCACGGAAATGAGGGTAGGCTTCAGCATGGGCAGCACCACGTTGAAGTAGGTGCGCACGGGACCGCAGCCGTCAATGGACGCCGCTTCCTCGATTTCCAGAGGCAGGCTCTTGACGAAGCCCACGAACATGAAGATGGCAAGACCCGCGCCGAAGCCCAGATAGATCACGGGAATCGTCCAGGGGGTGTTCAGCTTCAGGGAGTCGGCAGTGGAGGTCAGGGTGAACATGACCATCTGGAAGGGGACGATCATGGAGAACAGGCACAGATAGTAGAAGAACTTGGCAAAGCCGCTCCGCACCCGGGCAATATACCACGCCGCCATGGAGCAGCACAGCAGGATCAGCGCCGTGGAAACCACGCTGATGAACAGGCTGTAGCCCACGGACTTGAGGAAGGGGTAATTGCCGAAGGTCATACCCTTGACATAGTTGGCAAAGCCCACGAAGCTCTCCGAATTGGGCAGGGCAAACACGTCCAGATTGATGGCATTGTTGGACTTCAGGGAGTTGACGACAACCTCGTAAATGGGCATGATCCACACAAGGCAGATCAGCACGAAGGCAACGGTCAGCACCGTGCTGCCGGCGGAATACTCTTTGGTTTTCATTCTGTCTTTACGCATCACTGCTGCACCTCCTTGCGGCGGGTCGCGGTCTGCTGGGCAATGGCCAGAACGGCCACCAGAATAAAGAAGATAACAGCCTTTGCCTGGGCAACGCCGTGCCAATTCTTATTGATGTTGTAGGTGGAGTAAATGTTCAGCGCCAGCAGCTCTGTCTGGTTGAACTTCGCGCCGTTCTGAATAATGCTGGGCAGACCGCCGGTCAGCGCCAGGTTCTGGTCGAACAGCTTGAAGGAGTTGGTCAGGGTCAGGAAGGTGCAGGTGGTGATGGAGGGCATCACGTTGGGGATGATGACTCTAAACAGCGTCTGGCTGCCGCTGGCGCCGTCAATTTCGGCGGCCTCCAGCATGTCTCCGGGAACTGCCTGAAGTCCGGCAATGTAGATGATCATCATATAGCCGATCTGCTGCCAGGCCACCAGAATGACCAGACCCCAGAAGCCGTAGGTGGCGTTGGCGGTGAGGTAGGTGGAATAGTTCCGCAGAATGCCGTCAAAAATCATGCTCCATATGTAGCCCAGCACCACGCCGCCGATCAGGTTGGGCATGAAGAACACGGTGCGAAACAGGTTGGAGCCGCGCATCTTCTGGGTCAGGGCATAGGCGATGAAGAAAGCCAGCACATTGATCAGGAGAATGGAGACCACGGCAAAAAATGCGGTGTTCTTGAAGGCGTTCCAGAAGCTGACGTCCGTCCAGATTTTGGAATAATTCGTCAGGCCGACCCATTTGGCATCCTTGGGAATATTGAAGGTGCAGAAGGACAGGTAGATGCCCTGCAAAAACGGCCAGACGAAGCCGATGCAGAAGGCAGCGAACACGGGGAGGATGAACAGCGGCGCCCACCGCTGAATGGGACGGCGGATCAGTCGGCTGTTCAGCCCGGCGCCGTCATTTTTTTTGCTCAATGAGATTCCCTCGCTTTCCTGTATTGTATTTTTATTATATTTGGCTGCTTACCAAAATAACCGTGTCAGAACGGAACTGCGTTCCGGTGCTGCCGCGCAGGACAGGAGGCTGCATCCGCCCAAAAGCCGACGTACCCTCCCACCCTGTGCAGGCCGGGACATTCAAAGGGGCGGGCTTACCGCCCGCCCCTCTGGGTTTCAGTTGTGGTGTGCCGATCAGCCGTTCACAGTCTTGTACTCGATGGCCCAGCCGTCAACGAAAGCGGTCTTAACAGCTTCCCAGTTGGCGTCGGTGGGATCAGCGGAGTAAGCGGCCAGAGCGGTGACAACGGTAGCTCTCCAGGAGTCCACGTTGGGGGTGTAGTTGAACGCCCAGGTCACAGCGTACTTGCCGTCAGCCAGCAGCGCGTTGCCGTCAACGATGAACTTGTTGGCGGAAGCGGGGCAGCTCTTGAAGGGAACAGCGCCCAGCTGCTCGACCAGGACAGCGGATGCGTCGGGATCGGTGACCAGCCAATACAGGAAGTCCAGAGAAGCCTGGATGTCCTCTTCCTTGGCCTGGCTGTTGATCGCCCAGCAGTTCTCGGTGCCGGAGCACAGGCCGGCCTTCTCTTCGCCGTCAACGCCGCAGTAGATGGGGATCATGGCGATCTCGTCGGGGTTCAGGTTGAACTTGTCGGCGGTCAGGGCCGCGTACTCCCAAGTGCCGTTCTGGTAGAAGACAGCCTTGCCTTCGCCGAACTCAGCCTCGGACTGGTCGCCGGTGGCGGTGGACAGAGCGGTGGGGTCAGCGGCGGAATCGGTGATGTACAGATCCCAGATGTTGCGGAAGTTGTCCAGGTAGGTGCCCTTGATCTCAGCGGGCTGCTCGGTCACGCCGTCGTCACGGAACTCATAGTAGAGGGGCATGTTGGCCAGGTGACCGGAGAAGCGCCAGGAAGAGGAGCCGTCCAGGCCGGCGGAGGAGAAGGCGTCGAAGCCCAGCTCAGCGGCGCGGGCGTGGATGTCGTCAGCGACGGCCTTCAGGGACGCGAAGTCCTTGATCTCATCCAGAGAGTGACCGGCATCGGCCAGCAGCTTGGTGTTGACGATGATACCGAAGGACTCGTAGCAGTAGCCCATGGCCTTCAGCTCACCGGCCTCGTTGTAGAGGTTGAAGTCGTTGGTGGCCAGCTCGCCGGCGAGAGCCGTTCCGGTCAGATCCAGAGCGTACTCATCCCAGTCCTTCAGGCCGGACATGTTGCCGATGTTGTAGATGGTGGGAGCGCCGTCCTTGCCCATCTGAGCGTTCAGGGTGTTGGAGTAGTCGCCGGAAGCAGCGGTTACGACCTTGACCGGCACGCCGGTCTTCTCGGTGTAGCTGGCGGCCAGACCCTGCAGAGCCTGGTCGAACTCAGGCTTGAAGTTCAGGTAGTAGACGGAACCGGCAGCGGCAGGCGCGTCGGTCTTGGCCTCGGTGGCGGGAGTGTCAACCTTGGCTTCGGTGGGAGCCTTGGTCTCGGTAGTGGTCTTGGAGCCGCAGGCGGCCAGACCCATTACCATGACAACTGCCAGCAGCAATGCAATCAGCTTTTTCATTTGTGTTTCCTCCTATTTTCGTTCCGGCAGAGCCGGATGGTGGTTTGGAAACGATTCCAACGTTTCCATGTCAACATCGTAGCGCACTTCATCCAAAAGTGCAACTGAAATTTTTGCTTTTTTGAAAGTTCTGCATATTCAACAATTTTCGGTGCGCTGTTTTGGTGATTATTTCGGCTATCCCGGGATTTGCGGCCGTTTTTACCGATTTGCAGGCGGTGCCGCCACTTTTTGGGTGACGGCGCCGCGGATGTTACTTCTTATATAAGATGCGAATGGAATTCAGGACGCACAGCAGCGCCACGCCGGAATCGGCGATCACCGCCAGCCACATGGAGGCATAGCCGCACAGGCCGAGGATCATGACCGCCAGCTTCACTGCCAGAGCGAACACCACATTCTGCCACGCAATCCGGGCGGTCTGTCTGGAAATGCGGAGCGCCTGCGGCACCGCCGCCACGTCGGAGGTCATGAACACCACGTCCGCCGCCTCGATGGCCGCGTCCGCGCCGCTGCCCATGGCCGCGCCTACGTCCGCACCGGCCAGCACGGGGGCGTCGTTGATGCCGTCGCCGACGAACATGGCCGCGCCCTTGGTCTCCCGGATGGATTGCAGCCGCTCAAGCTTCTGCTGGGGCAGCAGTCCCGCGTGGACTTCCCGGATACCCACGGCTCCGGCAACGGCCTTGGCCGATTCCTCGGCGTCGCCGGTGAGCATCACCGTCTCGATGCCGCTGTCCCGCAGGGCGCGGACGGCGTTCTCCGCGCCGGTCTTGATGGTGTCGGCGATGAGCAGGTAGCCCTGATAAACGCCGTCCACCGCCACCAGCACCTTGGTGCCGTATTCCTTGGACTTGGGGAAGGACACGCCCTTCTCCGTCAGCAGCCGCTCGTTGCCGCAGAGAATTTCCTTGACGTCCAGCTTTGCCCGGATGCCCCGGCCGGCCAGCTCTTCCAGCTCCTCGGGACGGCGCAGCTCCATATTCCGCGCCTTGGCCGCCGCGACGATGCTCTCGGCGATGGGGTGGGTGGACTGCTGCTCGCAGTCGGCGCAGAGTTCCAGCAGCTCGTCGCCGCCTACGATCTTCTGCACGGTAAAGTCGCCCTTGGTGATGGTGCCGGTCTTATCCATGATGACGGCCTTGATCTTGCTCATGGCCTCCATGGACTGGCCGCCCTTAAACAGGATGCCCCGCTTGCTGCCCGCGCCGATACCGGCGAAGAAGGCCAGCGGTACGCTGAGAACCAGTGCGCAGGGGCAGCTCATGACCAGAAAGGTCAGAGCGGTGTAGACCCATTTGCCCCAGTCGCCGGTGATGAGGGAGGGAATGATCGCCGTCAGCACGGCGGCACCCACTACGATGGGGGTGTAGACCCGTGCAAAACGGGTGATGAAGCGGTCGATCTTGGGCTTGCTGGCAGCGGCGTTTTCCACGCTGTCCAGAATGCGGGTGACCATGGATTCGGACAGGGGCTTTTCCACCCGGACGGTGAGCTGACCTGTGGTATTGACGCAGCCGGAGACCACACTGTCTCCCTCGGCTACGGAAACCGGCACCGGCTCGCCGGTGATGGGGGCGGTATCAATGCGGCTGCTGCCGCTGACCACGATGCCGTCCAGCGGGATGCGGTCGCCGGGACGAACCAGCACGATGTCGCCGATTTTGGCCTCTCCCGCGGGAATCTCCCGCACCGCTTCCCCGTCCACCAGCTGCACCACCTCGGGGCGCAGGTCCACCGCTTCCATAATCTGGCTGCGGCTGCGGGCGACGGCTCTGTCTTCAAAATATTCGCCGACGCGGTAGAACAGCATGACGCCGACGGCCTCGGTAAAGCTGCCGGTGAAGAACGCGCCGATGGAGGCAAGGGCCATCAGGAAGTTCTCGTCCAGCATCTGGCCCCGGGCAAGGTTCTTTACGGCCGTCACAATGACTTCCCTGCCCAGCAGGACATAGGCCACGAGGCACACGCCCAGCGTCGGCCATTTCAGTCCGAAATGGTCCAGCACCAGACCCACCACAAACAGAACCGCACCGACCAGAATCGGCTTCAGGTCTTCCGACTCCTCGCCGCCGTGCTCGTGACCGTGGTCATGGCTGTGCTCGTGGGTATGTTCATGGTTGTGATGGTGTTCGTGTTCATGCTCATGGTCATCATTGTGACGATGGTCATGAGCGTGGTCGTGATGATGCTCGTGACCGCAGCAGCAATCATGATGATGCTCATGCTCGCCGGTGTGGCTGTGGTGGGTGTGAGCGCCGTCTCTGGGGTAGAATTCCACCTCCGGCTCCACCTTCTGAGCGGCCTCCTGCAATTTGGGGAGCAGGGCGTCGGGGTCTTCGGCGGTGATCCGAAGCTGCATCGTGGCGTAGGTGAGTACAGCCTCCTGCACCTCCGGGAGTGCGTTGAGTGCCGCCTCCACCTTCGATGCGCAGTTGGCGCAGTCCAGATTCTCTACCCGATATACTTTCTTCACCATGGGAATGCCTCCCTAATTAAATGTATATATGAGCATACGCTCATTTGTTGATATCAGTATACACTGCATTTCTCCCTTTGTCAATAGGCAAATACAAAAAAATCCGGGCAGCGCCGCATTGATACGGCACTGCCCCGGCATTTTTTCAAAAAAGCAGCAAAGAAATCCACGTCACAACATTGTCCCCGTACTGGAACTCGATCCCACAGCGCTCCAGCGTGGGAATAATGTTGATGCCCTGACTTTCCACGCAGGGGTGCATCCGCTCCGGGTGGCGGCAAGGCAGGCCGTCCTCGATGGCGCACCGGGGGCAGATGGCGCAGGATTCCGTGGACAGGATATATGGTTCCACCCCCTGTTCCCGGAAGAAGCCGCCCACCTGATTGGTGATGTCCTCGTGGTCGGTGCGGGTAGCGAGGGTCTGGGTGATGTCGGCGATGTCGGGGACCTCCGTGACGGTGGCGATCATCAGGCAGTTTTTGTGGCGCATACACTTCTCCTGACATGTCTCCACGCTGCCGACGCCGGGAGGGCACGCCCAGCTTTTGCCGTACATGGGGCATTCATGCTCGCAGATCCACCGGACGCGCTGGGAAAATTCCAGCTCCTGCGGGTCGAAGAACTGATAGCAGTACAGGGGCAACTCCGCCAGTTTTTCCTCTAAGATTTCCTGATTCATCCAAACTCCTCCAAAATCCGGGTGCAGCCCTCTACAAGGTCGTCCCATGTTTTGCCAAAATCCCCCGTATACCAGGGATCGGCCACGTCCCGGTCAAGCAGCGGCCGGATCTTCTCCGGGTCGTCGGGAAGCAGCCGCCTCAGGAGCCGGGCGTTGCTGCTATCCATATAATAGATCCGGTCGAAATGCCGCAAGTCCGCGGCGGTCACCTGCCGTGCGGTGTGATCGCCGCAGAAAACGCCGTGCCGTCCCAATTCCCGGCGTGCAGCCGGGTAGACGGGGTTACCGATCTCCTCCCGGCTCACCGCGGCGGAGTCGATCTCAAACCGGTCGGCCACTCCCGCCCGCGCGGTCATGTCCTTTAGAATATACTCCGCCATAGGACTGCGGCAAATATTGCCGTGGCAGATGAATAAGATTTTTACCATCTTCTAAACTCCATATTTTGCAATATCCGATTTTTACTGCCCCTTCTCTATATCTCCCGGGGCAGTTTCGAAACTGCCCCGGGAGGTTTTCGTTATTTCTGAACAGTCAGCGTGAATCTGGCCTGAATGGGTTTTGCGTCTGCGGCAGCATTTTCCGGAGTAACGTCCAGAATCACCGTGTACCTGCCGGGTTTCAGGGAAG
>OLPR01000107.1_pt1 | contig 82098 bp, 71 predicted proteins | sample 1672761 | NCBI WGS metagenome assembly OLPR01 (sample SAMEA3136721, study PRJEB25190) | human gut metagenome | biome: human gut; feature: human-associated habitat; material: faeces | place: Austria | collected 2013 | reverse complement strand
GGTGGCGCCCAGATAGGCCAGACCCATATACACCGCCAGCAGCAGCACGCCCGCCGCCGCATCCGTGGGGCGCAGAGGCCTGAATGGGGCCGGCGTCGTATCAAATTGGAATGAAACCGTCTGTTTTTTCACCAAAAGCTCCTAATTCCACATCCATTTTCCCAGTATTTCCTGCATATCCTCCGGGGTGAAGCGGCACACGCCCTCCCCGGCGCAGGGCTCATCGCTGCACAGCAGCACGACGGCATCCTCCGGCAGCTGCCCGTCCGCCGGAAGCTGGGTACAGCAGTACAGCAGCTTCCCCTCCGGACGCAGCTCCGGCGGCTGCGGCTCCTCCTGTGCCTTGCTTTTCAGCAGCGCCGTCACCGCTTCGGGCAGCTGCTCCTCCCCGGTGATCTCCCGGACAGAGGTGGTCTCCCCACTCCACATGAGTCGAAAGGGCTGATCCACATAGGCCTGACACAGCGACACCGCCGCCTCCATCAGGCCGTCCGCCAGACGGGGCGGGGCCGTGCGGCGCTCCACATAGATGGTCAATCGGTGATCCACTGGCTTGGCCGCATCCCGCACCATGTAGCGTCCTGCCTTGGCGGAAAGCTTCCAGTGGATCTGACGCAGACTGTCGCCGGGGACATATTCCCGGATCTGAAAGATCTCCGTAGGATCGCTGCCCCGGACGTCCGGGGCGTACTCCTCGCAGTCCGTCTGGCGGCTCACGGCCGACACCGGGTCTGCCTCGATGGGGAAGGTATCCGGCATGACGCAGATGCGTCCCTGCACCGTGCAAGGGATCCTCACCGGCAGCACGCCCAGCAGATCCCACAGCACCAGCTCCACCGCCTGCATCACCAGACAGCCGCAGCAGGCACTCTGCACCTGCCACGCTCCCCGGCCCTGATGCAGGGTCAGTTTCTCCCGGTGCGTCTCTCCGGTAACGGTGTTCTCCACCGATACCGTGAGCCTGCCCCGGCCGAAGGGGACACCCTGCCGCACCTCCGCCGTCACGGAAAAGGGCTTACCCTTCTCCGCCGTCACGGGGCAGGTGAGCCGTACCTGCGACCGCTTCCTTGTCAGCAGCAGTGCAAGCCAGCCCGCCAGCGGCGCCATCAGCCAGCACAGGGCCAGCCACGGGGCAGGCGCCCAAGGCATCACCAGCCAGCACAGCACCAGTCCGGCCTCCGTCAAAAGCCACAGCAACGTGCTCATGCCCGCCGCTCCGACAGCACCGGCGGCTGGGTCTGCGCCAGCACCTCCGCCACGATGGCCTCCGGTGTGTACTCGTTGAGGCGGGCCTTGGAGGAAAGCATCAGACGATGGGCAAACACATATTCCGCCATCTGCGTCACGTCCTCCGGCACCACAAAATCCCGTCCCTCTGCGAAGGCTCTTGCCTTGCCCGTGCGGCACAGGGCCAGAGCGCCACGGGGGCTGATACCCAGCTTCAGCAGCGGATGGGTGCGTGTCACCTCCGCCAGCCGAGCGATGTAATCATAGATCTGGTCGTCCACATGGACCTGACGCACCCTGGCAATGGCGGCGATCAGCTCCTCCCGGCGCATCACCGGCTCCACCTGCTCCAGAGGCTCCTGCTGGCTGCGCTCCCTCAGGATGCGCACCTGACTGCCCACATCGGGATAGCCCATGCTCAGCTTCATGAGGAAGCGATCCAGCTGGGAGTTGGGCAGATTCTGTGTACCGGCAGAGCCGATGGGGTTCTGAGTGGCCAGCACCACAAAGGGGGCCGGCAGATCGTGGGTCACGCCGTCTACGGTGACATGGCCCTCCTCCATGGCCTCCAACAGCGCCGACTGGGTTTTGCTGGAGGTACGGTTGATCTCGTCTGCCAGCAGCAGATTGGTCATCACCGCACCGGGCTGATACACCATCCGCCCCTGCTCCGGCAGGGAAAAGCCGATGATATCCGAGGGCATGGTGTCCGGTGTGAACTGCACACGCTTGGTTTCCAGCCCCAGCGCCTTGGAAAAGGCCAGCGCCATGGTGGTCTTACCCACCCCCGGCACGTCCTCCAGCAGCACATGGCCCTGGGCCAGAATGGAGATCCAAACCTTCTCCACCACATCGTCCTTGCCGACGATGACCTTCCGCACTTCCCGCAGAATTTTCTCCGTTACTTCGTACATATTTTCCTCCGCTTGCTCCAAATCACGATGCCTGCGGCCACCACTACCACGGCGGCGCCTGCGGCGATCCATACTACGGTGCCGGAACCGGAGGTGTTCACCTCCGCCGCAACCCGCAGCTCATATGCCTGCGCCGGATCCTCCGGCGTGATCTCCAGGGAAAGCTCCTGCATCCGCTCCAGCACCGCCCCGGCAGCGAACACATAGCTGCGCTCGGCGGCGGGGATGGCCAGATACCGGGTATACAGAGTCTGCACCTCCTCCGGCGTAGCCATCGCCACATCCGTCAGTGCCTCGTTCAGGGCCGTCACCTGCATCTTTACATCCTCCGGCATCTCCTCCCGGAAGTCATACAGGCTCCGGCGGGCGGCGGACAGCCGCTCCATGGCCTCCTGCGCCAGAAGGGCCTGCTCCGTGGCCATGACATCGGAGCCGTCCGTCAGAATATGGCGGAAGGTGCCGTCGTCCAGCCGGTAGCGCATCAGCCCGTCCACGGCGCTGATGCCGTTTTTCACGAACCGGGCGTCCGTGGCCGGGTCCACTCCCAAGCTGCACAGGGCGATGATGACCTGCGCCGTGCTCTCCAGATTGGCGGCGTCCCAGCTGATGAAATCGCCCTCCGCCGTCTGCTGGTCAGACAGCCACGCCAGTGCCCGGCGCACCACCTCCCGGATGGTCACAGACTCCCCGGAGGTTCCGATATACGTCACTGTGCTGTTCTGATAGGGCGCCAGCGCCTGCAGGGTCATGGCTGTCAGATCCACGTCCGAGTTCCCTACCGTCAGGCCGAAGCCGCCCTCCGACTCCTGCGCTGCCACCAGTGCCTGCAAAATAGTGGCTCTGGTGTAGACGGCATCCTCCGGCACGGCGAAGCGGGCGCTGTCCAGAGCGATCAGGCCGAAGATCCAGCCGTTGAGTCCCTGTGTTCCCAGAGATTTGGCGGCGGTGAATTGATATACACCGTCGGCCAGCAGGTTCACCGACCGACCGTTCTTGTCCCGGCCGAAGGCGGTGGGGTCCGCTCCCAGCGCCAGCGCCGTCAGGGCGGTGCGCTGCCACTCCGTGGCTCGCAAGCGGTCCAAGCCCCCCTGCTCCCGGTACATCCGGGTCACATAGCGCTCCAGTGCCTTGCGGTAAGCGGAGGTATCCCCCTCCGTACCGGCCCGGCTCACGGCGATGGCCACCCAGTCGCTGACGGAGTCTCCCGCCGTCAGCTTGTCGCTTTGCAGCAGTGTCTCCGCCGTGCAGCCCTGCGCCGCCGCCAGCGCATCCAGCGTCTCCTGCCCATAGGCGGGAATCACTAGCACCAGTGTCAGCAGGCGGCAGCAGCCCTTTCTCATTCTATCGTTCACATCTCGCTCCTGTCATAGCGTAGTCCGGCAGTCTGCGCCGCCGGGGAATCCACCCGGCATTGACCGCCGGGATCGGCTCCCGCTTCTGCTCCCCGCAGCGGGAGCAGGTGTATTCGATATAGCCCGGTGTTCCGTCCTCTCCCGGCTCCGTGCGTCCCGTCTCCACGAAATCATGCCCCAGAGGCGGCACCTCCTGCTGATCCTTCCGATCGCCGCAGACGGTGCAGACGGTGCTGATCTCGCCTGGATGAGTGCAGTCCGGCGCCACTGTCTGTGTCGGCTCACCCCAGACGTGCTCCTCAATGTAGGTGCCGTTGAGCCACTTACCGCAATAGCTGGGCAGCAGACCGTAGCTGCCGCCGGTGGAACTGTATCCGCCGATGTCCTTGCCGTAGGCCAGCGTGAAGCGCAGATACAGGGTATCGCCGTCGGTGAGGTAATAGCCGGACAGACCCTTACCGGCATAGGTATTGCCGCCCACAGAGTACATCCAGCCGGAGCCCTGAGTATAGTCGAACTCGCCCAGACTGTTGTTATCCGTCTGGCCCGTCAGGGTCAGGCCGTCCTGCAGGATCTTGCTCCACAGGTTCTCCGGGATGGCGGGATAGTCCATCATGCCGCCCCGGCTGATGCGCCGCAGATAGAAGCCCACGTCCATGGAGCCGGAGTATTCGTACTCGTAGCCCCACTCCTCCAGCGCCTCGATAACGGCATAGGAGGCCGGGGTATTCTGGCGAATTTTGTAGGTATACGGCTCCTCCATCACATCCAGTCCCACGGTGGTGGCGTCGATGACGATATAGGCCGTGCCGATGACGTCGCCGGTATCCACGAAGCGGTAGAGAATGCGATAGGACACGAAGGCGGAGTTGCCCTCCCCGTCCCAGGCCCGGATGGTAATGGTGTGCTCCACCGTATCGCCTACGATGGGGTCCGGGAAGTAGAGCTGATACTCGTACACCGGGCCGCCGGTGGGGCCTGTGATGCGCTTTCCGTCCATCTGCACCTCGATCTGGCTGGCGTAGAGGGGAGAGCCTGTGTAGGCCGTGGCCTTCACCGTCAGGGTGAAGTTGCGGTTGCTGGTCTCCGTCACGCCGTCCAGATTGGTGACGATGGTGGGGGGATGCTCACCGATGGTGGGATGATCTTCATCGGCCTTCTGTGCTACATACCGGATGGAGAAGCGAACCTCCTCCACCGTGGTGTTCCCCTTCTTGCGGTAGAGGGTAATGTGGTTGGTCTCATTCCGCACTATTCGAGCGGTGTAGTTCTTGCCGTCGGCGCTGGTGAGATACCGGCCGTTCATGGGGGTATCGCTGTTTTGCAGCTTCACCTTCAGCGTCTCGCCGTTGGGGTTGATGAGATAGGCGTAAAAGGGCAGCGTGTCATCTGTCAGCTGGTTATAGGTGATCTCACAGTTGCTGAGATCCGTGATGATGCGGGTGCTGGTATCATCGGAGGGACCGGGCTCCGGGTCCACCGGGCCGGGGCCGTCGTTATCGCCCTTGCCGGGATTATCGCCGGGCTGCGGATTATCGCCGGGCTGCTCCGGCTGCTCCGGATTGTCTGTGGGATTCTCCGGCTGCTCCGGGGCATCGGGTTCCTCCTGGGGCGGCTCCTCGTCCGGCTGCTCCGGAGTCTCCGGCTCTTCCGGTTCCTCCGGCGGCTTTTCATCCTCCGGATCCTCCGGCTGCTCCGGAGCATTGGGCTTCTCCTGCTGGGAGGTACCTCCCTGTCCCTCGGTGCGGATAGTCTGGGCCGGGGGCTGGGGCAGCGGCTCCGGCTCCTGCGTGGAAAGGCCCATCCCGGACAGCGCCAGCAGCACCACCAAGGCCGCCGCCAGCACCAGCGCTCCGCCCCGCCATAGATAGGGTCGAATCTTCTTCATATACTCCTCATTCTCCGTGCCGCCGCTCCCGCAGTGTACGGGAGCAGGCGCAAAAAAAATATGGGGTCATCCTGCGTGGCAGAATAACACCATAACCATTCCTGGGATCATTCTAACGGCAACAGTAGGTCTCCCGGCTCGCATCTCAAGCGGCGATCTCCCCTGCCTTCTCAGAAGCACGCTTCCAATGGCTGACTTTCGTCGGCGGGATAGACACCTCGATGCACACGGTGTTGGTCAACGTGGGGCTCGTCCCCGTTCCCTTGTTCAGCTTTGCGCCTGACCCCACGGGCCTTTGCAGCGCATTGCCACTGTCCGTATCTATCGGGAAATATTATATTCTATCCCATGTGGAAATGCAAGGAAAATGCGGAGGGCCGTCGAAAGATTTTCTTGGCTTATGTACGAAATCGCACTAAAATATGCTTGTCCGGTTTCGGACATTATTGCGGAGGACTTTCTTTTCATGCGTATTCAACTATCCGAGCACTTCACCTATCGAAAACTGCTGCGCTTCACTCTGCCGTCTGTCATCATGATGGTGTGTACCTCCATCTACGGCGTGGTGGACGGTGTTTTCGTGTCCAACTTTGTGGGCTCCGATGCCTTTGCTGCCGTGAACCTCATTATGCCGTTTCTCATGGTGTTGGGTGCCGTGGGCTTCATGCTGGGTACCGGTGGCAGTGCGCTGGTGGCGTACACCCTGGGAGCCGGCAACGAAAAGCGTGCCAACGAGATCTTCTCCCTGCTGATCTATGTGCTGATTGGGCTGGGTGCCGTGTTCACCATCGGCGGCATTGCCTTTCTCACGCCTATGTCCCGGCTGCTGGGCGCCGACGAGACCATGCTGCCGGTATGCGTCAGCTGCGGACGTATCGTCCTGCTGGGCCTGATCCCCTATATGCTGCAAAACACCTTCCAGAGCTTTCTGGTGACGGCGGAACGGCCTCAACTGAGCCTGTATGTCACCATTGCCGCCGGCGTCACCAACATCGTGCTGGACGCTCTGTTCGTGGCGGTGCTGCAATGGGGCGCCGAGGGCGCCGCTCTGGCCACCATTCTCAGCCAGTTCGTAGGCGGCATCATTCCGCTGGTGTACTTCCTCCGGCCCAACAGCAGCAAGCTGCGGCTGGGCCGCACCGCCTTCCATGGACGGGTGCTGCTGAAGGCCTGCGCCAACGGCTCCTCGGAGTTCATGACCAACATCTCCATGTCGGTGGTGAATATGCTCTACAACTGGCAGCTGATGCGGCTCATGGGCTCCGGCGGCGTGGCGGTGTACGGTGTCATCATGTACGTCAACTTCATCTTCATCGCCATCTTTCTGGGCTATTCCATGGGCAGCGCCCCATCGTGGGCTATCACTACGGCGCCGGGAACCGGGTGGAGCTGCAGGGGCTGCTGCGGAAGAGCCTGTGCATCATTACCGTCATGAGCGTGGTGCTGACGGCGGCGGCCCTGCTGCTGGCCCGGCCCTTGTCCCTGATCTTTGTGTCTAAGGAGCCGGCCCTGCTGCCGGTGACCATCCGGGCCTTCTCCATCTACTCCCTGTCCTTCCTGATGGCGGGGCACAACATCTATGCACCTCCTGTCATTTCATTCTTTTGTCCGTGTCAGCGTACAGCTTGGTACGCTCCAAATCGGTAAAGTAATTTGCTTTGGCGTAGGCATCATCTTCCTCTGCCTGCTCCAACCGGCGCTTTGCCATTTCCTGCGCCGCCTGTGCAAACTCGGCAGAGATCGTTCCCCGACTCTTTTCGGAGCGTATCGCCGAGCAGCGGCGGTCATAGGCGGCCTTCAGCGGGTTATCCTTTGCCCGCTCCGCTTTGCCCTGAATGATGGCGTACCGGCGGCAGCTGATCTTTTCACCGTGGTACAATTCAGGTGCCGTACCGTAGGTGCAGTATTTCTGCCGCCGTGCGTTCTGCAGCAGGAAATACTGCTTGCAAACCTCGCACTGCCTCGGGTAATGCCCGTGGTGCAGTCCTTCAAAGAAGTCCGTCAGCACAAAGCTGTAATAGCTCTCAAAGGTCATTCTTCGGGCAGTGACAAGGATGCGACTGTTTCGCCGTTTCGGGAGAGCAATATATTCCGTGTGCAAGGGAAATGAATTCGTCCCGAATATCTCCGTAGCAATGGGCAGCAAATGCTGCTCATCAAAACGGTCGGCTTCGTCCACACGGGAAACGAATTTCTTGAGCTGTTCAAAAGCCTTGCGCATGTCCTCCGGGATAGCATCATAGAAGCGGAGAGTACTTAAAACGGTTGCGCACATCGTTTCACCGGTTTTGAGCAGCGCCTTATTATATTCAGGAGGGAACACGTCATCGAATTGCGCTATTGCTGCCCTGCGCCGCAGATAGTCGGAAAGCGCAGCAGCGTTGCCTTCCGTGAATAGCTCTGCAATTCGCTGCTTCTCCGCTGCAATGTCCAAGGAGGAAAAAGGCTTTAGCTTCGGCAGAGTTTGCAGGATCGTAATGATCTCCTTTCCGGCCTTAATAAAATCTGTTTCGTTCAGATACCCGGCACATAGCTGCTCCTGTACATTCCAGTTACTTTGCCGGAACACGGCGATCCTCGCCGCCGTGTCATCCTTATAATACTGATTCAAAAGCTGCACCGCAAAGGTTCCTGTCGGGTAGCTTTTGCCGCCTATGTGTACACGACCGTCCCGGTAAATGGCAGTAGGGAAGCCTAATCCATCGCCCATATGCCCCGCCTCCTTCTATATTTTATCAAGCCAAGTGTCCCATAAACCGGTCTTGCGGCGATAAAAAGCCAAGATGTTTTTTCTCCGAATCGTCAAACAGAAACATTTGTTCTATATAATTGTAGCAGAAAAGTGCCTGATATTCAAGACTTTTCCTGTGTTGCGAACAGCATTTTCATTGTGTTGCTATAAACATACCTTTTTTAGCCGTTTCCCCCATTCAATATACAGAAGGCAGTCATTGAGCCGTCGAGATCACACTCGGCGGCTTTTTTGCTGCCCGAAAAACGGAAAGGAGGTTTATGTTATGGTACTCAAAATCACACCGAAGCAGCGGGCAAAAATCAACGCCCTTGTGCGCAAAGCTTGCTGTAATTGCTATAAGGGAAACTGCCTGCTGCTGGATGACCTTGAAATGTTCGGCTGAGCCAAAACGCCGATATGTGGCTCAAATCGCGGTATTTACAGAAGAAGCAGAGCCATTTTGGCTAAGAAACAAGATGTATCCCCAAGGACAAGAAAGCGGTTTGCGGCATCGTGCAGCGCAGAGATACGCTGAAATCTCTGTATCTGGCAGCCGCTTTTCTTTATGCCATGCGGGGTGCGTCTCACGGTATAACAAGCAGGGACTTTGTGTGCCACAGAAGTCCCAATCACAGCCGAAGTCGGCTGACTCTTTGGGGGCTGCGCCCCCAATCCCCCGAAAGGAGAGATGTGTATGGGGAAAGATGTTCGTATTGCCGTCCGTGTGACGGCAAAGGAGAAGGAAAAGATTCAAACCAAAGCCCGAAAATGCGGACTGAGCACAACCGAATATATCAAGCAGAGAGCGTTGGAATATGAACCGAGAGCGGTTTCGCCTGACGCTCTTTTTGCTTGTCTTGAAAAGCTGAGCGAGCTTGCGGATAAAGCCAGTTCACCGGAGCTGGACAAAGAAATTTGCACGGTGCTGAAACAGATCACAGCAGAATTCCTGCTTCCCGGAAAGGGGTGATACACTATGGCTGTTACAGGCTTTTGGCCTGTGTTCAAAAATCTGAAAGCCACGCTGGACTACGCCGACAATCCCGACAAGACCACCGCCCCGGAATATCTGGACGAGGATCTGTACGCCGCTCTGCGTTATGCAGAGAACGACGATAAAACCGACCGTAAGATGTTTGTCGGCGGTATCAACTGCTCGGTGCAGAACGCCTACGCCGAGATGATCGCCGTCCAGCGGCGGTTCGGCCTGCGTGGCAAGGTGGTGGGCTACCACGGCATTCAGAGCTTTCGTGAGGGTGATGTCACGCCGGAGCAGGCGTTTGCCATTGGCAAGAAAACCGCGCGGCAAATGTGGGGCGACCGGTATCAGGTGCTGGTCACCGTCCACCTGAATACCGACAATGTTCACTGCCATTTTGTTGTAAATCCCGTGTCCTTCAAGGACGGTGCAAAGTTCAAGAATAAAATCGGCGACCACAAGGAGCTGCGTAAAATCTCCGATGAGATCTGCCGAGAACACGGACTATCGGTGCTGGAAAACAGCGAGTTTTACAGCAAGGGCAAGAAAAAGAAATATTGGGTTCACAAGGCCGGCAAGAAAACTCACCGGGACTATCTGCGGGAGGATGTGGAATACTGCCTGTCCTTTGCGACCAGCCCCAGAGAATTTGAAAGTCAGCTTTATGCGCTTGGATACGCCCTTGACCCTGTGCGCTTTTCAGTCAAGGCGAAGCATTGGGAGCGTGCCGTGCGGCTGAATAGTATGGGCTTTTCCAAAGATCGTGTCAACGCACAGCTACGACAGAACGCTGAAAATCGGTATCGGCTATTCATATTGGAATACCGACCGCCGTACAAGCCGAAGAAATTCCCACTGGAGGACGAGCTGCGAAAGCTGGGTTTCGCCATTGAACACAGCTATGACACCGCCGCCGTTTTGGTGGATACGGTGTTTTATCTTGTCATAACGGTAATCCAAATCGTAGCCGAGCTTGCCGATGTAATGCTGCTGTCGCCGGATCTGCGGGCGGCGGAAAAGGATTTGAAGGAGCTGGTTGCCGACTATCACTTCTTGCAGGAGCACGGTATCCATACAACAGCCGACCTGCAAGCAAATATTGAGCAATCCAAGGCAGAGCTTTCCGCTTTGGAGTGTGAGCGCAGCGACCTCAGCAACCGCATACGCCGCCCCAAGTCGCCGGAGGAACAGGCGCAAAACAAGGAACGCCGCAAGGCGGTATCCGGGCAGATGAAGCCTGTAAGGGAGCGTCTGCGCCGTGCGGAGCGGATTTTAGAGAAATCCCCGCACCTGTATGAATTGCTAAAACAAGAGCACGAGCTGGAGAAAAAAGCCCGTGCAAGATACAAGGAAAGAGGTAGATAAAATGAAAAATACGATGAAAAAGCCGGTGGCAATTCCGGTAGAAAAATTGCGTCCCTTTGCCAGACACCCGTTCAAGGTCAAGGACGATGACGAGATGAACACGCTGATCGAAAGCATACAGACGCAAGGCGTTCTCTCGCCGCTGATCGTCCGGCCGATAGAGGATACAGATGAATATGAGGTCATAAGCGGCCACCGCCGCTTACACGCAGCACAAAAGGCAGGGATCACCGAGGTTCCTGCCTTGATTTATGCCCTCGACCGGGATGCTGCCGCCATTGCGGTGGTGGACAGTAATCTGCACCGGGAACATATTCTGCCCTCTGAAAAGGCGTTTGCGTATAAGTTGAAAGTTGATGCCCTGAAGCATCAGGGACAAAGAACAGACATAACTTCGGAGCAAATTGCACCGAAGTTGTCCACGGAAGTAATCGGAGAGCAAGAAGGAATCAGCAAGGATACCGTTAAGCGCTATATCCGCCTGACTCATCTCATTCCTGAGTTCCTTGAAAAGATGGATAAAGGCGAAATAGCCTTGTCTGTCGGCGTGGAGCTTTCGTTCCTTGACGAATCCATCCAGCGGGAGGTTTTGGAACAGTGTGCCATCAACGACTGCACCCCGTCCTATTCACAGGCATGGCGGATGCACAAGGCCGACCGGGAGGGCGCATTGACCAAGGCAGTCATCCAAACCATTATGTCAGAGGAAAAAGCCAACCAGCGGGAAATGGTGAAAGTTCCCACCTCCCGTCTGCGGAAGGTTCTTCCGCAAGGGCTGGATGCGAAGAAAACAGAAGATTTTATCATCAAGGCTTGTGATCATTATCGCAAATATCTCATCCGCCAGCGTAATCGGGAAGAAAGATGAGGAGGTGTCCCTATGGAACAATTCATTCAAAAATATCCGTATAATCAACTTTTTGAAAACAATGCCGACTCGCATTTTTATATGAAAATCGGTGGCACGGTTTATGATGTTACGACTCATTATGACCCCAAGGGGCGGCAGTGCGTGTTGGAGCAGTTCAAGGAGCTGCTGCTTCAGAAGGAATGGAGACAACCGCACAATCGAAAAGGACAGCCGAAATCAATATAATGGCATATATCCCATTGCTTGATTCGGCTGTCGGAAAGGAGTTAAACGCTATGACAGTCAATAAAAATGCAGACCAGGAAAAAATCACAGCTCTTTACTGCCGCCTTTCGCAGGATGACGGCTTGGACGGAGAGAGTAACAGTATTCAGAATCAAAAGATCATTTTGATGGATTACGCTAAGAAGAACGGCTATCTGCATCCAAAGTATTTTGTGGACGACGGAATCAGCGGCACGACCTTTGATCGTCCGGGCTTTCGGGAAATGGAGGCGCTGATCGAAGCCGGACAGGTAGCAGCGGTCATCGTCAAGGACCTGTCCCGTTTCGGGCGTGAACACGTGGAAACCAGCCGGTATTTAGAAATCATCTATCCAACTTTAGGTGTGAAATTCGTTGCCATTCAGGAGCGTGTGGACACCGAAACCGGCGAAGGATCCGAGCTGATGCCCTTCCACAACATTTTTAACGAGTGGTATGCAGCGCAGACCAGCAAAAAAGTGCGGGCTGTGTGGGCAATGAAAGTGGCGAACGGTAAAAGAAGCAACTTCCGGGTGCCATACGGCTACAAGCGTGACGAGCTTGATAAAGAAAAGTGGCTTGTTGATGAGGCTGCCGCCGAGGTAGTGCAAAGAATTTACCACCTTTGCCTTGAAGGGAAAGGCCCGGAGCAGATTGCGAGGCTTCTGCAAAAGGAGAAGGTTCTTACCCTGACTGCATATTACTATTCGGTCGGTTCTTCCTCCGCTAATCGTCCTATGCCGAGCGATCCGTATTTATGGAAGGACAGCACCATTGACGCCATCTTGAGCAATCGAAAATACACCGGCTGTATGGTTAATCTGAAAACGACCACCGTCAGTTATAAAGTGCACATGCTGATACGCAAGCCGGAGGAGGAATGTCGTGCTGGAACAAATCGTCTCAGTGGCGGTCAGCGATCTTGCAGATTTCGTCACCTGTCACGAATCATTCTTTCTGCAAATGATTGGAAAGCGACAATCCGCGGGAAAAGATCGGAATATCCGATCTGTTAAATCGGACATTGCTGCCGGAAAACACCGTATCGATGAAATCGACCGGCTGATCGCCAAGCTCTATGAGGATAATTTTGCGGGCAAGCTATCTGACGAGCGTTATTCCCGTATGGCAGCAAAATACGAAAAAGAGCAGGCGGAGCTACTGCAATCCGTCAGTACAAAGGAAAAAGAGCTGGTCGAACTGGAGCGGTAAAGCGTGGATATTCGGCTATTGCTGGCAGGACTCAGGGAATACTCCAGTATGGAAACACTTACGCCGGAGGTGGTCAATAAGATCATCAAGCGAATCGAGGTTCACAACAGTGAAACGGTGAACGGGCATAAGCGGGTGGGTATTGACATCTACTTTACCGGCGTCGGACTTGTAGACCTTAGAAAGAGAAAAGGCCGCAGCCTCCATAACAGAGGTTGCGACCAATCTCTCATAAGAAAATACATCCTTATGAACGGAAACGGTATAGATGCGCCTGGCTTTTCGCCAGACGCATCTATACCGTTTCGTTAATATGGTACGCCCGACTGGATTCGTAAGCGTCAATTCTGACAACGTATAAAAATCTCCACCTTGGTGCGAATGCGCTGAGGTGGAGATCAATCATTAAAAAAATCCTCATTGAGGAACATGACATTCTTGTGGGGCGTTGGCTGGCAGAAGTTTTTCAGCCCAGAATTCGTCAGCTTGGCTCAGCCCCGGAGCACTCTGCAGAACCCAAAGAAGGTATTTGTACGGGTCAAGTTTGTTTTCCTTCGCCGTTTCAATCAAACTGTAGATCACGGCGCTGGCCTGCGCGCCACCGGGTGTATTGGCAAACAGCCAGTTCTTTCTGCCCATCACGAAGGGCTTGATGCTGCGCTCGGCACGATTGTTGCTCAGCTCCAGACGGCCATCCTCCAGATACCTTGTCAGGTACGGCCACTGCTCCAGCAGGTAGTGGATGGCCCTGCCCAACGCGGATTTCGGTGCTGTTTTCACCTGCATCTCATTTACCCATGACAACAGCGCGTCTAAAACAGGTTTCTCCTGTTCCAGCCGCTTTTCATACCGCTCCTCCGGCGTCAGTCCTGCAAATGTCTGCTCCAGCTTAAAGAGTCGGGAGCAATAGCATTCGCCAATCGCTGCCGGGGAGTCCTTTTGCATCTCTTTGGGCAGCGTTTGCAGAGCCTCTTCAAATTTTCGCCTTGCATGTGCCCAGCAGCCCACCACACGGATGCTACTCGGCAGCTTGTGGTATCCCTGGTATCCGTCCGCGTGCAGCCATCCGTTGAATCCTCGCAGGAAAGTCTCTGCATTCTCTGCTTTTCTCGTGGGCTGGTATTCATACAGCACAATGGCCTGCTTTGTGCAGCCGCTGGTGCGGTACAGCCACATGTAGGACTTGCTGGTGGAGGAACGTCCCGGCTCTTTCAGCACCTGCAGCGTTGTCTCATCGACGTGCAGCACAGGCTCCCTGCAAAGCTGCTCATGCAGCACATCGTAGACCGGCCGCAGCCATTTCTCTGAGATGTTCAGCAGCCAGTTGGCCATCGTCTGCCGGGATAGCCTCAAGCCCTGGCGGTTAAACTCCTGCTCCAGACGGTACAGCGGCGAGTACATGACGAATTTTTGCGTTGCCAGATAAGCCACCGCCTCCGCAGAGGCAAAGCTGCCAGGCAGCAGCGCAGGCCCTTTCGCCGCCTTCACAATGCTGGCTTCACCAGTCTCCTGCTCGCAGTTCTTGCAGGTGTAGGTGTAGTACACGTCCTCGCGCACCCAGAACTTTGCCGGTTTCATCATTAAGCTACGGCGGACTTCCTTGCCAATCTCCACCAATTTGCTGCCGCAGGCAGAACAAGTCAGTTCGTTCTCCGGCAGGCGGTGCTCCACTACCTCGGTGGGAGTACCCTCCGGAACAACATCCAGCACATTGCCGGACTGCCGTTTGCGCTCGTGTGCCTTCACAGCGATCTGCTTCTCCGTGGCGGCTTTGGTGCCGAAGGCGTAGGCCTCCAGCTCGTTGTAGGTCAGGCTCAGCTGGTCCATGACCATCTGCTCTGCCTGCTCTGAAGAACGGCCAAACAGTTTCTTTTTGGACAGCTTCAGCTGCTCCAGCAGCCACTCATTTTGCAGTGTCAGGCTGGTGATGAGCTGCGCCTGTTCCTGTTCACGGGCAGCAAGCTTTGCTTCCAACTTTGCATTCCGTGCTTTTTCCTGTTGCAAACGCTCATATTCCGCACGGGAAATGGTCACCATTTCTTCCGTGTTACTTGTCTGCATTTCTTTGCTTTCCATGAGGAAATTATACCACAAGGCAGAGAGAAAAACCAGTATTTTCAATGGTTTTTGGACATTCTTCCTTGCTCAGACTGTGCTCAATCCTGTCACCGGACGGTGGGCTTTCGGCTGTTCGATTTGCAGTCCCTCCATGAGCCAGCGGTACTGCTGCTGCGTTAAAGTCTTCACCTCGGATTCTGAGCGCGGCCATTGATACGCGCCCTGCTCCAGTCGCTTGTACAGCAGGATGAAGCCATCTTTTTCCCAGTACAAGCCCTTGATACGGTCTCGCCGCCGTCCGCAGAACAGGAACAGCGTGTTGGTAAACGGATCCAGTTCAAACTGCTGCTGGACGAGCCGCGCCAGACCATCTATGCCCTTGCGCAGATCCGTGTAGCCGCAGGCGATATAGACTTGATCTGCACCGGTGAAATCGTTCAGCATAGGCGCAGGAGCTCCACCAGCAGTCTCAGCTGTTCCGCGTTACAACCGGGGTAAATGTCCAGACTGGCCTTCCCAATATGCAGTGTGGCGCAACGTTCCGCTACGTTGCATGATACCTGTTTCGGCGCCGGTAACTCCGCAAAGGTCACGGCCGTTGATGGCGGTGCTCCGTTTTTCCGCACGCCTGTCAACAGTTCACGTTCCCAACGGTAATAGGTGGCTGTCGTAACACCCCGCTGCCGGCACCATTCACTTACAGAGAGACCGCTGCCCCTGCATTCCTGTATAGACATGCTCCATTCCTGCTTCTTGGCTTCATGTTTCAGCTCATTGCTCGTCATTTACTTCACACCCTGAACATTATAGTGGTGGAAAGTTTCACAACTCCCCACCACTATTGTCCCATGTCTGTCCAGCCGCTGCCTGCTTTTACGGTTACCTTCATTCGCATAGGCATTTCCTAAAATCCAGCACATTGTTTGAAATTGCGCCGGGACGCATGAGTGCGCCCCGGCGCAAAGGTCCTAAATGGGATTACCGGACTTTCTTTTTCTTCTGAGCCAGCAGAAGGATCGCAGCGCCGGAAATCAGCACGGAACCAAACCACAGCACGACCGGCTGATTATCCCCGGTCGCAGGCGTCACGGGGGTTGTCGGGTCGGTGGGCTGGTCGTTTGCCTTGATCGTCACATCGCTCATATCATAGAGCCGGGTCTGGCCGTTGAGGAAGCGATAGTAGGCAGCCAAAGCGTAGTAGCCCTGCTCGGTGGCCATGCCGTCACGGTCGCCGCTGGCGATGTGGCGGAAGCCGCCGCCGTCCACATAGTAGCTGGCCAGCGCATCCAGAATCGTCAGGCCGTTCTTGATGAAGCGGCTGTCCTTGGCCGGGTCGATGCCCAGAGCGGTCAGCGCAACGATGACCTGAGCGCAGGATTCGCTGTTCTCGGTGCCCCAGCTGCCGAAGCCGCCGGTAGCCAGCTGCAGCTCGGACAGTACATCCAGTGCCTTGTCCACAGCGGCCTTCACGGCATCGTTCTCCTTGTAGTAGGGAGCCAGTGCCTGAATGGCCATTGCGGTCATGTCGGGATCTGCGTCATTGCCGCTGAGGTTCCAGCCGCCGCCCGGAAGCTGTGCGTCCAGAATCACCTGAATCAGCTTCTCACGGGTCACATCGCCCATAGTGGGATAGTTGTGGCTATCCAGAGCGATGAGCGCCCAGATGGGGCCGTTGATGCCCTGGGTCTGCACATAATCCATGTTATCCAGGCCCTTCAGCAGGTTATGGCCGCCCACATTGGTGACATCCTTGCCGATAGCGGTGAGGGCCAGGATTACCCGGGCGTTGTCGGTAACTTTGGCCGGGTGCAGACGCTCATTGGCGTCAGCCTTGGCCTTCACATACTCCACCACATTGTCATAGTACCCGGCGGGCACGGGGTGGCCGCTGCGGGCCAGGCCGATGACCATCCACTCGCCGCCGATGGAGCCCACATCCGGCGTACCAAGGCCGGAAATGTAGTCGCCGGTGGTGGTGTAGATGTTGTCGATCTTCTTGCCCTGCTCGGCGGCCAGACGGGCGTATTCCGCCTCGGCTTCCACCAGAACATCATAGTTCGTGACCAGAGCCTTTTCGGCGTCGGTCAGCTTGTCATAGGCGGACCGGGCGGCGCTGATAGCACCGGCCTTGCTGAGGTCCACCGTTCCGATGGCGTCGATCATGGCGATGACTTCTTCGGCGGTCTTGGTGCGGTTCTGCTCGGCCTCGTATTCCTTCAGGTAATCATCCGTGTAGTGGAACACGATTACATCGCCCTCGTTGAGGTACTGCTGCGCCACGCCCAGATTGGGGTGTACGCCGTTGAGGGTATACATCCAGCCGGAGAGATTGCCGTTGGTGAACTCGGCCAGCTCCGTGCCGTCCTTGGGGGTGATGGCCTGAATGTAGTTGCCGCTTTCATTCTTGATGTCGAACCTGTCGCCACAAACAGCCAGGATCACATCCAGCACGGTGGCGTTGTTGCTGACCGTGACCTTCGTGGTGTCGATCCACGTTTCGAGGTTGTTGTCAGCCAGCGTGTGCTTGTCGCCGCTGTCGCCGTGGGCGGAGTCGCCCAGCAGCATGAAGGACACGGTAATATCCTTGCCTGCAGGCAGCAGCACGGTGACGGTGATGGTCACCTTGGCAGCGCCGTAGGCCAGCGTCACGGTCTGTTCACCACGCTGGTTGGTGTCAAAGCCGGTGATCTCCACGTCGGCCAGATCGACCTCCGTGGTGGAGCCGTCCGTCCAGGTGGCGGTGAGCACAAGGCCGGTCAGGTCCAGTTCGTCGCCAATGGTGTAGGTGGTCTTATAATCGCCGGAAACGGCCAGCGCATAGGCTACGGGCTTATCGCTGATAACGGGGCCGTTCTCGCCTTGGATCCAGTTGTGATAGCTGTGGTCGGAGCCGTTCAGCCACGCCACAACGGTGCCGTCCGTCAGTTCCTTGGCCGTCACGGCCTTGGCGAGCTTATCCGCATCTGCGCCGAGGGGATCGTCCTCACGGCTGAAATCGCCAGCCATGAAATGCGGTTCCTCATAGCCCTCTCTGGAGCAGATATACCGTCCATCCTCGACGGCGGGGTAATCCTTGCAGGTCGTGTCCACCAAGTCGATGGCACCGATGCCCTTCTCGGCCCCGCAGTCGGCCAGATAGTAGTTGTTATCTACCTCGGTATATTTGTTCAGAGAGCGAATCTTACCGGCGATAGCGCCGACATTCTTGCCGGTGGCGGAAAGTGTACCGTAGAACACATTGTCGCTGATAACGCCTGCGCCGTTGCCCCAGCACTGGAGCACGCCGGGTTCACCGCCAGTAATGCCGCCTACATAGTCCTTGCCTTCCACGCTGCCGCTGACGAAACAGCCCTGAACAAGCGCCCAAGGGGAGTTGGGGGCAGAATTTGCCACATAGCCGACGCCCATAATGCCGCCTACATAGTCGCCGGTGGCGATGACCTTGCCGGTGAAGGAACTGCTCATGACATCGCACAGGCCCATAGACTGGCCTTTAGCGCCAACCAGACCGCCCACACGGTTCACGCCGTAAACGGTGGCGGCGCTGGTGCAGTTCACGATGGTTCCGTTAAAGTCGCCTGCCAGAGAGCCGATACGGTCCTGATCCTTGTCGCAGCCAATGACCACATCCTCGCCAACGGAGCAGTTGCTGATTACGATACGGTTTGCTCCAGAGGCATAGCCGCCCAAAAAGCCGGACTGCGTGATATTGGTTTTTCCGACGATATGGCAGTTTTCAATGGTAATGGTATCGGGCACGCCGGTATTGTACAGGCCGTCCTCGCCATAGTCCACGGTGTAGTATTGCAGCAGACCGTTGCCCTCGATGCGCTCGCCCTGAATGTTCAGGTTTTTAATCACGGCATCACGGGTATATTTCAGGAGACATTTGCCGCCCTTGGCGATGGTCAGCGTATGGCCGTCACCATCCAGCGTTGCGCTGAAGGGGTTCATCTGGCGGCCCATGTCTGCACGGTTCATAGCAGAACCCACATAAGTGGGGTCTTTGATGCCGCCCATAGGCTCCCAATCCGCAGGCAGGGTCACATCCGCCGTCATTTTGAAGTAAACGCCCTTCAGGGGGATACCGGCGTTTACTTCATCCCGCACGGCCTCAAAACCTGCCAGACAGCTGAGGGTGTACGGGTCATCCTGTGTGCCGCTGCCGGTGATGCCCGTCTCCTTGGCCCATTCACGGGCTTTTACGGTGATGGTAGCACAGGCATCCTCCGGGACGGTGGTGGGGACTTTGGCATTTGCATAGGCCACACGGGCCACACAGCAATAAGAGGTGGTCCCCACTTCATTGGTCAGCGGATAGTACACGCTGGCGGTACCGTCTTTGGAAATCGCCGTCCATTTGGCAGCACCTTCCGCCTTGCTGTACCACTGGTAGCGAAGAAGCGCATCACCGGGTGTGCTGGCATCTCTCACAATGGTTGCTTCCAGCTTGCCGGCCGGATGCCCCACAGTGTATTCGTCGGTACCGGTGTTGGTCACAATGACGGTAGGGGTATAGTCAATGGCTCCTGGCACCGAGTTCTTTACATTGATAAAGAATTGCTTGGTCCATTCTGCTCCATCCACAGTGTTGGTGATGAAGCATTTTACCTGCACCATAGAAAACTTGTACTTTGTTTCTATCGTGTAGCTGTCCGAGGTGGAGACCTCCAGACCGCCCACCTGCCAACTATAGGTGGTGCTGCCGCCTGCCGCCTGCACCCGCTTGGCCTGGGTCTCATCCAGCACCATCTTCAGCACAGCCTGGTCGGCAGTCTTGACGGTATACGGTTTGGTGCTTCCGCCGTTGGTGGTCTTCGCGGTGTCCAGCCTGGGCGTGAAGTCCTCCTCCTCGCTGATGGTGTCTATGATAATATCGTAGCTCCGGGTCTCGGCCTGCTCTCCGGTATCACTGACGACCAGGGTGTAGGTTTTGGTGCCGATTTCCGAGGTATCTACCGGAAAGCCGGTTCCTTTGCCATAGTCTGTGCCGTTGATGGTGGCTTTGAGCCGGTCCATCGTAAGAACCAGGTTAATATTGGTGGTGCGTCCCTGAACAGTACGGGTCCTGTAGGTGTTTTCGTCCACCTGAGCCAGAGGGCAGCCCTCCATTTTATTCCCATTCATGGTGGATACGGTCAGATGAGTCGGCTCCTCCAAATCGCAGTAGGGTACGATGTGGAGCTTGCAGTTTTGCTCCTGCCCATCTTTTACCCAGGTCAGGGTCATGGTATCAGACCACTTGAAGAAGTTATTTGCCGCTATATGGATCAAGTTTGTTTGAGCACTCTGAACGGTTTTGCCATCCTCGGTGGTATAGGTTTCAGAAATAGCATTTACGGAGTAGCCAACATCACTTTTGCCAGATACTCCGTCATCTTTTTTGCTGAGGTCTCGATAGGTAATGTAATATAGAGAAAAGGTGCTTGAATAGTCTTGCGGAGCCTGCACACGCAGATCCCATTGCTTTCCCAAATCATTTATGCCGTTTACAGGCACATAAAGAATATATTCGCTGTCTTTTTCAGTCAGCTGAATCTTGCTTTCTGACCGCTGATTATAATAGCCGTCCGCCTGCCAAGTCCGCACCGCATAAAAAGAAAAGTCCGTCACATCGACGGACGAACTCTTGGTAGAAGCTGCTTCTGCCGGGACATCCTGTGTGTCCGGTTCAGCTTCCGGTATTTCTGCGGCCTGCGTCGCCTCCGTCTGCTCCGCTGCTGTTAGCCCGCTATTCTGCTCATTTTCCGAAGCAAAGGCGCTCACCGGCAACAGACTGACCAGCAAAACTGCCGTCAATAGCCCTGCCAAAAGGCGCTTTTTCATAAGTTACATGTCACCTGCACTTTCATAGAATAGAAAAATGCCGAGGGGGTGGGGCAGGAAGCCCCACCCCTTCGGCAAATTTTAGATTGTGTTACCGGGGGTTACAGTACATCGTAAATCAGGTACGGGCTATAATCGAAGACAATGATCATGCCGTCCGTCAGAGCAGTGCTGGTGCCATAGGCATCAAGAGCCTTGATATTGGATGCGCTGGTGCCGCAGGCAATGTTCCAGCCGTTTCCGCTGTAAACGTTATACACCACGCCATCCATCGTTTTCTGCTCAGTCTCGTTGAAAGTAGGTACATCCGGAGACACGGAATGGATATACCCACCAGGGTTACCACGCACGGGATGATCATCCCAACCGGCGCTTACAACATCAGTATCCGTGATGTCAATGCCATTCTCGAAGAACGCAGCCAGAATGGCATCCACCAGATTCGGAGACTTGAAATAGGATACGCTGGTATCGGGAACACCATACAGGCCCTGCGTGGTCTCCATGTAGTTAGCCTCGATGTCGCTGATGCTCAGGGTATAAGCGTTGATGTAGAAGTTTGCGTTGATGTTGTCCGAGGTCGGTGCTGCGGTGCTGTTGTACTCCTGAGCCTTGGGAGCCTTCGCAGCCGTGTCATAGCCACCCTTGGTAAACATACCGTAGGTGACGTAGACGGTCACCGTGCCGTCGCTGGTCGTGTCCGTGGTGGCAGCTGCAGCCGGGACGACCAGCACAACGACCATCATGACAGCCATGATCAGGGACAAAAGTCTTTTCTTCATGTTGATTTCCTCCTTAGAGAATTTTTATTATAAACTCGCTGCTGATTTGGCAACGTGCTTACCGAAATATGTTTGCCGTTCAGAGAGCGGCTTCTGCCGGCTCGGCTTCGCAAGGCTCGTCCGCCTGCTTGGCCGCCGCCCGTGCGGCGTTGACCCGCTGGCGCTCCAGATTTTTCTTTTCCCGTTCCGCCCGTTTGGCGTCCCGCTCCGCCCGGTACAGTTCAATCTGGCGCTTCTTTTCCCGCTGATATCGGCCATTGGACCGGTTATGCGGGTGGCTGTACGCAGGATTCAGGTGCGCCGCCCGCAGAGCGTCCGACCAACTGCCGAACCGCTCGGCAATGTAGCTTCCGCCGACGATCTCACATGGGGCAGGGGACCGTCCCCAATGTTCGGCGCAGCGCCGCAGATAACAGGCCAATTCCGCCAGCGTATCCCCGGCATGACGCTCCGCAAAGGCCCGGTCTTGCTCGTCCAGAGCCGCCCGTGTCCGCTTTGCGATATGCTGTTCGTGCCAGTTCCTGCCGTCAAAATTCTGAGCGCCAGCGACCTTCCCCATAGGGGCACACCTCCTCCGTGTTCGTAAATGGTAAAAATAATACGCCGATAAACCCATAATGGGTCATCAGCGTACACTCCTGCCATCAGCACCACGGAGAGAGCGCCCGCTGCCTCTGAGTCCTAACTACACAATTCTACTGACTTGCGCCTTGAGGGGGTTCCTCTGCGTCTATGATCTACCTTCTCACGATTTTCTCGCAATGACGGGCTTTCGCCCCAGCGGTTTTCCGCCTCGATCATATCCTTGCGCTTACAGTGCCGACCGCATGGGGCATTGCACCCCTTTCCTTTTAGGCAATCACCTGACCGTTTCTGGCTCGGATGACCGCCGTGCAGCATCATCGGATTCAATTATTTTATTTTCGAGAATCAACTTAGGCTTGATGGGGAATGATAGAATAGGAATTCCGGAAATGGGGTTTCGTAAATTTACCCCATTTGCGATACCTAAATCTATCTAACCATCTATATTATATCGGCACTCACCGCAAAAGTCAATGACCGTATTGCCGGAATTTAGCAAAATCTCATGCAAATTACAAATACGCATGATAGTTATACTCCGTTTCAGCACATTTGTGTTGAATTGTATCGGTCGAAACAGCAGATGCAAGTAAAATACGCCGTCAAAAACATCGTCAAGGAGGGGCCTATATGCCAAAACGTGGAGAAAATATTTACAAGCGCAAGGATGGGCGCTGGGAGGGGCGGTATATCCGGGGCCACTCGCCCTCCGGCAGGGCTGAGTATGGCTATGTTTATGCCAGCAGCTATCGGGAGTGCCGCACAAAACGCCAAAAATGCCTGGACGCTTGTCAAAAAGCGCCGGTGGGGACCTCCTCGCTCACGCTGGATCAGGCAGCAGAGCGTTTTCTTGCGGATAAACAGGATAAGCTGAAGCAATCTACGCTTGCCCGGTATGCTTATATGCTGGAACATTATATTCTGCCCGCTTTGGGAGTAGTGCTTGTATGCCAGCTGACGGCGAACCAAATTTCCGAATTTCTTCGCCGGTTACAGAAAAACGGCCTTTCCGGGAAGAGCGCCAGAGACGTGGGGGTGTTATTGAAGTCCATCCTGAGATACAGCGCCAAAAAGCTGGACTGCCCCAGTCCGGGGATGACTGTGGAGCTGCCAGCGTATCGACGAAAGCAGATCGACATCTTCTATCCGGACGAGATCCGACGGTTGGCACAGATGATCATAGACGAACCGACGACAACCGGTATCGGCATTTTGCTGACGCTGAACACCGGCTTGCGCCTTGGGGAGCTGTGCGCCCTGCAATATAAGGATATTGACCTGCGGAACGGGGTGGTCCACGTCCGCAAAACCGTACAGCGCATCCGCAGCGGGGACCGCACCAGTCTGATGGTGTTGCCGCCCAAAAGTGATAGTGCTCGGCGCACCATCCCCCTGCCGGGGGACATGGCCGCCCTTCTGCAAAAGCTGGTCCAGTCCCGTCCCAACGGAGAAAACTATCTCTTGACTGGGAAAAATGTGCCGATGGAGCCACGGACAATGCAATATCAGTACCGGGCTTTGCTGAAAGTAGCGGGTATCCCGTACCGAAATTTTCACACGCTGCGACACACATACGCCTCCCGCTGTATGGAGCGTGGGATAGATGTAAAGAGCCTGAGCGAGATGCTGGGTCATGCGGATGTCCGTACCACGCTTCAAGTCTATGTCCATTCGTCCCTGGAGCACAAAATGCGGGTGATCCAAAGCATTTGCTTCCTTGCTCCGGCGCTGGCCGCAGAATTTGCGCCGTCACCGTCTCCGTCAGGTTTTCCGGAAACGCCCCAATACCAACAGCTTTTGGCAGCGCTATCGCAAATGGGGTAAATTTACGAAATCTACGGACGCTTTCCTTTTCCGTGAGTTTACTACAAATTCATTATACTATTTAGCGCATTATCGTCAATTCATTTGTTGCGTTGCTTTTCAGAAAAATGGTGCCACCCGATGGGGTGACACCATTTTCTTCGTTACGGGCACAGAACACCGTAGCCCATAATTTCATACTGTCCCACAGAATAGCGGTTCACCCGACAGAGATTTCCGGAATTACCCTCGACGGTGTAGATGATTCCGTTCTCCACCTTCTGGACGATACCCACATGGTCCGCCTCTCCGTCCTGGGGACCGGAGCCGCCCTTGTTGTCCCAATCGAAGAAGATAATCATGCCGGGAACAGGCTCGGCGGAGCCATCCAGCCATTGTCCACGCTCCTGAAACCACTGCACGCCATTTCCGCAACCGGCAAATTTCGGGCAGACACCCGTGTCGATATAGCCGCACTGGTCGGCGCACCAGCTGACAAAGCAGGCACACCATTCCACACGGCTTCCAAATCCATACCACGACCAGTACGGTTCCCCGCCTATATTTCCGACCTGCGATAGCGCCACGGTGACGATGGTATCGTCACCAGAATAGATGCCGTAGAGAACGGATGACCACAACTTACGGTTTTCTTCGGCAAGCAGTTCCGAGAGCTGCTGCCGCTGGTCGGCGTTGAAGCTGAAACGGTCTGCCATTTCCTCGGCGGTCTTGTGACTGACTGTAATATAAAGGTAGGTGCGTGTGACTGTCGTGGTGGTTTCCACGATGTTCCCGTGGCCGTCGTCGGTTTCGGTGATGACTTCCTCGGTCTTGCTCTCCGTGTGGGAAGAGATTTCGTTCATCTGCCAGAAAATATCCTTGAGGATGGCTTTCTTGGCATCGTCCACCGTGGCGACCTCCTGCGGATCGTCGGGGTCGGTAGTGGTTTTCACGGCATACACCGCCAGCACCTCCGGCCAGACAGCACGGGAGCCGGACATTTCCAGTTCGTCATAGGTGCTGCCAGCCTTTGTGACGTCGATCTGCGATTGGTAGTCGGCGTTGATCTCCTGCACGGCCTGCCGCATGGTCTGTCCCGTGCCGCTGTCCTCGCCGGAGAAGAAGATGCCGAAGCAGGAACTGGCAATCAGCCCAATCACGCAGAGAACGAGGATAATTGCCACCGCTGCCCATCCGCCCACTGTGATAGCGGCGATGACAGCCTTTGTCCCGGCGATAGCCGCTTTTGCGGCGGAGACTGTCGCCCTGGCAGTGCTCTGGACTGTCTGGACAGCGGCCCTTGCGGCAGCCTTGACCGTCTGCACCGCCTTTGGTGCCGTCTTTGCGGCACCCTTGGCCACCTGCGCCGCTCCGGAACCGACAGGTGGCTTTATGACGATGCGGCCGGTCCGCTGCATGGGGCGAGCACCTGTCCGCACCGTTTTTGCGGGCTTGGGCGTATGAGGAGCCTGCACCGCTTTCTTTGGCTTGTTTTCCCTCAATACATCCCTGCATTTTTGCATTTGTGCCTTTGCCTTGTCCGCATTTCGCCGTGCATCAGAAAAGCCACGGCGCCCCCGCTTCCGGAATTGAAAGTCCAACTCGGAGACTGTACCTTGCGCCGTGCGCTCCAGCTTCTGAGCGCCGTACTCCTGCGAAGAAGTCTCCGCAGGAGTAGCGCTGCGCTCGGCAGCATCCTTTGTGCGGACAGCGGCAGACTTCAGGCGCTCAGCGGCAACCGCCGCACGGTCAATGGTCTTAACAGTTCCCTTAACGGCCTTTCTTGTTTTCAGGTCTGCCATTGCGCCCCCTCAACTCTCATGGAGTGTGACATTTTCCATTCACTCATTTTGTCTTACCTCCTACAATAATGCTCTCGTCCGGTTTCGTGGTCATCAGGCGGTACAACTCCGTGTCCTTGGGGAACTGATTCCGAAACGGCACCAGTGCGCCGCCGTAGCGCAGCAGGCCGCAGCCTGCCGGTGCGTTGGTGATATAGCTGGTCTGCTCCGGGGAGATGTTCAAAAGCGCCGCCAGCTTCTCCCGGTCGCTGGGTGCCTGATTCAGCAGGATCAGCATTTCGGAGTTGGAGAGCATGGTGCTGGCCTGCACGCTGTCCAGCAGATACTCCACATTCTGCGTAATGGCGGTGGGGTAGGCCCCACGCTTGCGGAAGCGCCGCCATGCGGAATCGAAGAAATCCGCACTGTACGGATTCTGAAAGACCACATGGAATTCGTCTATAAAAAGGTGTGTCCGCTTGCCCTTGCGCCAGTTCTCCGTCACACGGTTCAGCATAGCGTCCGTGATGATCAGCAGCCCCATTGTTTTCAGCTGCCGCCCCAGATCCATGATGTCATAGATAACGATGCGGTTTTGCGTGTCTACATTCGTCTCATGGGCAAAGGCATCCAGACTGCCAGTGGTGAACAGCTCCAGCGCCAATGCCAGATCACGGGCTTCCTCCTCCGGCTGCTCCAGCAGCTTCTCCCGCAGAACGCACAGCGTCGGGACCGGCCCGCCCCGCTTATAGGCCGCATACACGGCATCCACGCACCGGTCGATGATGCTCTTTTGCAGAGGGCCGATGCCGCCCCGGTCCAGCTGTTCAAAGAGGGACAGAATAAACTCAGATTTGTCCACCACGGGATTGCCGCCGTCGCCGTAGCCCTCCACCATGTCCATAGCGTTGATATGGTCGGGACTTCCCGCCGCAATGCGGATGACCTCGCCGCCCAGCGCCTGCCCCAGCGCATAATACTCCCGCTCCGGGTCGCAGACGAGAATATCGTCCTGCGTGGCCAGCGCAAGAAACGTGATCAGCTCCTTGGCTGAAAAGGACTTGCCGCTGCCGGGAACGCCGGTAATAATGGTGGATTGGTTCAGCAGATTGGCCCGGTTGCACAGCAGCAGATTGCCGGAGATGGCATTCTCCCCGTAATAGATGCCGCCCGGCTCCATGATCTCCTGCACCCGGAAGGGCATCAGCGCTGCCAGAGATTCCGAGGTGAAGGTACGCAGAATATCCAGCTTCTGCACACCGATGGGCAGCGCCGTATTCAGTCCGTCCATCTGCTGAAAGCGAAGTGTTGCCATCTGGCACATTCTTCCGGTGGCGGCATTCATAATATAATCGGTGTCGGCATCCAACTGCTCCTTGCTGTCCGCCGTATGCACCAGCGTCAGCATCCCCAGCATCATCCGCTGGTCACGGATGGTCAGGTCATCCAGAAATTCCTTCATCTCCGCTCGCTGCTTTTCCATGTCATAGGGAACCGTGCCGGAGAAATTGTTGTTGGCCTGCTGCTTCCGCAGGAAATCCACAATGTTCCGCTCCACGCCCAGCAGACGGCTCTCACTGTCCCGGATGGCCTTGTCCATAGGAATGGGCACCACATCAATGGAGAGGATCATGGGCCGGTCGATACCGGACAGCTCCGAGAGAATATCGTCCCGCAGATAGGCGGCGTAATCCTTCAAAAACAGCACCCGGCCATAGCGGTCGCCCATGCGGAAGTGGTCCCGGTCAAGTTCAAAGCTGTCCGGGCAGATATAGTCCTGAAAGCTGTGGCCCAGCTTCATGGACAGCACCGGATCAAAGTGGAAGTCTGCCTCCTCACTGTGGCGATAAAAGCCGTGCAGGACACGCAGGCGGTCCATCATATCCAGTTCTGTGCAGCGGGAGCCAAGACGGGAGAGCGCCAGCGTAAACTCCGCTCCGGCACGAACAAAATAGTTCTCTGCGTCTTTGTAGCTTTTGCGTGTAACCGTTACGGTAATATACAGGTCCCGGATCATCCCGCTTGCATGAGACGCTTTTTCCAGCAGCATGGCGTTGTATTCCCTGCGGTAGTGGTCGTGTCCGTCGTTTGCGTAGGGAATCATGATGTAGTCCTCGAAATCACGGCGGTTGAGCTTCCGGGTGACAACGCTGAACTTTGTGGACGCATTGCTGTCGCAGAGATTCAGAAGGCCGCTGTATCCCAGCAGCATGGACTTCTGATCCTCCTCACCGGCCAGCGCATAATTGATGTCGGAAAACTGCCATGTGCGGCTGTACCGGTTCGGTCCCACAAGGAAGATACCGCTTTTCCAGGCTGTGCGGATGGGGATCACCTCCTGCACGCTGCGGGGAATACGGAACTGCTCCGGGTCCCTGCGAAGCAGCTCTTTCAACTTTTTCAGCATTTCTTGCTGCACCTCCTTTTTGCTCCATGTGCCGTTGTAAACTTCGGGGCAAATGCACCAAAGTTTACGGCGGAGTGCTTCTTTTCCTGTCTGCGCTGTTCCTGCATAGCTTCCCAATACAAATTGGTCGGCCGGAAGGTCAGCCGCTTGGGGACGAGAAATTCCGACCGCAGCCATGCAATGAAAAACTTTTCCGCCGTCATGCCGTGGTATTTCACAAATCCCATAGCGGCAAAGGGCGCTGCGCCGAGGATACACAGCCAGCTGACCGTTTCCGTCCCCAGCGCATCCCGCAGACCCAAATAGATGCCCACGGCCACGCCGCAGGCCAGCAGCGAAAAAATAAGCTGCCGCAGCGACAGCCCGAAGAAGATATTCTCCTTGTAGTCCCGTATCTCCCGGTTGATTTTGATCTCCATAGCCGTTATCCTCTCTCCGGTGCATTTTTCACCGGCCGCTTGGGCTGGATGGCCGTGGGACTTTCGCCGCTCTCCGGGCGTAGAAAGCCCATCCGTGCGGCGGCGTGAATGGCATTGTCGTTGAGCTGGCGCTGCCATGCGCCCACGGACGGTGCCCACTTGAAGCCGTTGCACTTCAGCTTGCTCCGCTGTTCCTCCGAGGGCTTTTCATCAAAATACAGCCGCAGGCGGTTATCCGCCTTGTCCGCTTCGGCACGGCCGCCCGGAAAGTCCCAGCCCACATACTCCGTGCTTTGCGTCCGGGATACCTCCTCAATGCGCTGCCGGAGCCGCCGCATCTCCGCCGTGTTGCCGCTGAGGACATAGGACGGATACGGCTGCTTTTCCCACGAATATCCCTCCTGCACACGCCTGTCCAACTTGGCGGCATCCTCATCCGAAAGGCCGGGGCAGCCCAGCGCCGTGGCGTGCTTGCGGAAATAGGCGTTGATCTCCTTCATGCGGGCGTGCATTGCGGTCAGCTTGTCGAGTTTGGCCTGCAGCTTCTCCACCGCCTGCGGATCGTCACTGTAAATCACATGGTTCTGCATCATTGTATTTTCTCCTTTTCAAATTCAAATTAAAGGCCCATCATCTCTCGCACTACACGGTCTGCCATTTTCACCGTCCCGACCAGCACCAGAAGATTGAAAATCAGCTCTCCTACATACGTCCACACCTGCGTGACTGCCGCCGCATTGGGATCAACGGCGGGCGGACTGGATGCAAACAGGGAGAAGATGATGCAGGCCAGCACGATAATGGCTCCCTCCAGACACACGGCGGCATAGGATTTCAAAAAACTCCTGCCGATTTGCTGGCTGGGTTCCCCCGCAAAGGTCGAAAGGGGGATCGGGGCGATGGCCGTGTAGATATACAGACGGAAAAAGCGGCCATATACCGTGAGGACCATGACAAAAGACAAGATCGTGATAAAAAGACCACCGATCAGCGCCACCGCCCAGAGGGGGATGCTCTCCCAAAAGCCGCAGCTTTCAATGGCGGTCACGATTTCGGCGGGAAGCACCGTCTCCTGCGCTGCACCCATCCCGGCTGCCGACATGATGGAGGAAATAACGCCCTGCACAATGGTGAACAGGGCCATCATCAGTTCCAATCCGTAGGTCACGACGGCTTTGGCCAGCGCAAAGCGGATAAAGAGCTTCACCGCCGCCTCCGGGCGCTTGATCTCTGCGAAGGAGCCGCAGGTTTTCACGACGCCCACCACAAAAAACATCACCAGCAGCGCAAGGCCAATGGCCTGCATCGTGTCGTGGATGAGCAGGACCACGTTCCAGATGGTGCCGCCCTTGAATGTTTCCGGCGATTGCGTGATGAGCTGCCAGATCTCCGCCAGCTTTTCGTTCCAAGTCGCAAGGGCGTTCTCCAGATTCTGAACGACCCAGTTGTCACTCATATTGCGTTCTCCTTTCCCGGCAGCAAGAGACAGGCTTTGCGCCTGCCTCTTGCTGTCATTTTTATCGGGTGCGGTCTGCCGGGGACTTGCGAACGATCCCGTACACGTCGTCCACAAAGAACTTCCCGACAAATGGATTGAAAATCGCATGGCATCTCACGCCGTTGTATTCCGCCAGATAGTCGTTGTCGCCCAGGCGCTTGATGATCCTCGCTTCCCCCAGGACGTGCTTTTCGCCCTGTTTGAGAGAATGGATATAGCACTCGCATTTTCCCATGATGTTCCTCCTTTCCCTCAGCCCGTGATAAGCGCCAGAATCTCTTTGGCGAACGTCACGATCACGCCACCGGCCAGCGTGAGAAAGCCGTTGCTGCGCTGGGACGGGTCGTGACTCTGGAAGGACAGACCGATCTGGACAATGCCCCAGCCAAGAAGGATCAGCCCCACCGCACGGATCACGCCGAAAATAAAGTCGGACAGGTTATTGATGACCGTCAGCGGGTCGCCTGCGGCAGAGGCCGTTACAGGCATACAGCACACGCAGAGGACAGCGGCGGAATAGACCGCCAGAAATACCCGGCTCTTTTTCCCCATCGGCAGGGGCTGAGTTTGCAGACGTTTTCTTTTATCAGGATGCTTCATCATAATTTCCTCCCATAAAAATCGCTTCCAGTTCCTCACTGGACAGAAGTTCAAACTTTTGTTCGGATAGATTGGCCGCAGGAGTTTCCTCGTCGGGACCCCACTGCCAGCCATCCACACGGATGGACGCCACGGCCTGCTCCGTCCCGCCGTGGATATAGGGCAGTCCGCCGCCGTCCGGGGTGCGGGACACCAGTGGGTGGGTCAGAATGTCAAATTTATCGTCGCAGACGGGTAATTCCCCACGGATGAACAGCAGCGCCTTGCGGTTATCCAGCATCCGCACCTCGTCCGGCGTCATCAGTTCCCGGCCCGTGATCTGATAATTTGTGCTGTAATTCCCGTTGCGCCCGGACGATTTTCCGTAGGTGTTGGTGTCAATCGTGGCTTTGCCCAGCAGTTCCGAGATATACTTGTGCGACCCCTGTTCGTTGCCGCCGAGATACAGCAGTTCGTCGCAATTCCCCAGCACACTTTCCCATTGCTTTTCAAACAGCGCCTTCAGCTGGGCTATATTCTGCAGGATGATGGACACAAACACATTGCGGGAACGCATGGTGGACAGCTTGATCTCAAAGTCGTTCGGCAGACTGATGTTGGCAAACTCGTCCATCAGGAAATGGACCGGAACTGGCAGACTGCCGCCGTGCTTATGGTCGGCGCTGTCAAACAGCTGCTGGAAAAGCTGCTGATACAGAATCGACACCAAAAAGTTGAAGCTGGTGTCGCTGTCGGGGATCAGCGCAAACAGCGCCACCCGTTTTTCACCCATGTCCTGCAAATGCAGCTCATCCGTGGCCGTCAGGGCAATCAGGGAATTCAGATTGAACTTCTCCATGTGGGACGCCAACGTGATTTGAATGCTTTTCAGCGTTTTGGCGCTGCCGGAACGGTACTGCTTGTAATACTTCACGGCGATATGCGCCGGATCCCGCATTTCCAGCCGTTCAAAAAGCACATCCAGCGGAGAGAGATAGCTGTCGTCGTCCTCCCGGACCTCTCCGGCCCGAAGCATTTCCATGACCATCGGGAAATTCTGCTCCTCCGGCGGGGCCTCGTGATAGAGATAATAGACCAGCGCCGAGAGAAGGATGGATGCGGTGGAATCCCAGAAGGGGTCCTGCGACTGTGCGCCCTTGGGCGTTGTCGCCTTAAAGAGATTCGTCACCAGCATCTGAACCTCGTTGTCATTGGTCAGATAGACGAAGGGGTTATAGCAGAGGCTTTTCTCCATGTGCAGCAGATCCAGCACCCGGACATCATAGCCCGATTCCCGCAGCAGTCCTCCGGAATCCCGCAGCAGTTCACCCTTGGGGTCAAGACAGACAAAGGAAGGCCCCTTCGGAGATAGGCACGCCTCATACAGGCAGGGCTTTGCATAGCAGCGGGTCTTGCCTGCGCCGCTGCCGCCGACCACGACCGTGTTCAGGTTGCGCCGGTGCTTCCGGCCGTCCAGCCCCATGCGGATGTGCTGGGTGAACACCTTGTTTGGCTCCGGTGGCTTGGCGCAGTATTTCCGGTTCAGCCGCTCTGGACTGCCCCATTTGGCGGAGCCGTGTTCTACGCCCCGCCGGTAGTTGCGCCGGGTGGACAGCACCACTCCCACCAGCAGACCATAGGCGGCGGCAAAAAAGAGGACAGCCTTTCCGCTGTCCTCGCACCAGATAATATGAAGCGGATGCTGCATCGCCGCTGGGAACTGCCGGATGATCTCAAAAAGTCCGCCGGATGCGGCCGGGGCCACCAGCAGCCCCAGCCACACCGCAGGAAGCAGACCCAGCGCATACCACACGCTCTTGGCTCTACCGTTCATCCCTGCATTTGCCCTTCCGGGACTTGCTCGGCGCATCAATGGTCTTGACAAGCACCTCGTCCACAATATCCGTTGGGCGCTGCTCATGGATCAGGTCATTCCGAAGTTCATTGAGCGCATGAATGACCACTCCATGCTGGTATGAATCGAGGGTCAGCACCCGCTTGCTCGGTTCCTCCATCGCTTATCGCTCCTTTCTGCTGTTTTTCTGTGCGGCGGCACGGCTCTGCTCCAGCGCCCGCTCCATTCTGCCGGTCATGGTCTGGAGCGTATCCCGGATGTCGGTCAGTTCACTGCGAATGGTCTGCGAATCAGCATCCCGCAGTGATTCCGGCAGGCGGCTGAAATCGTACCCACGGGCATCTACCCCATATTTGCGGCAGAGCATATAGGAGACGCAATAGCCCCGGAACGCATCCGCCTGCGGGTCGGCGTGTTCCGTCTGATCCAGCTCCGCACGGGCCATTGCCAGCGACACGCAGCGAAACAGATCCTGTCCGTCCATGCCACGCTGGACAACGACGGTTCTGCGGGTGTAATCATAAGCCGCACCGTTTGGGACATTCTCCGCCATTTCGATGGGCACCGGGCGCTTGGAGATCAAAGCCGAGAGCAGCAGGCGGTCATCATAATGGACCTGCGGCTGGCGTTTGGCATCCGTCTGTGCAATGTCAAAGACCTTTTTCACATGATAATAATATCCCGTGCGGCCTTCCTCGGTCACATAGCTGTCCCCGGCCTCCAAAATGGAAATGCCCGTCTCATGCCTGCGGACATATACGCCCTGCTTCTTCCAGCCGTCAAAGTCCCGTAGACGGGTGGCCTTGTCATTCTGTGCGTAGATCAGCAGGGCATTGGTGGGCGAGTAGCGGTCAAAGCGTGCCTGCACATCCAGAAAGCCCCGGAAGGCGTCTCCATCCTGCATGATCTCATGCGCCATTTCATCCGCCAGTGCATACAGGTCGTCCCGCTCGGCCTTTTTCTTGGCGGCGTATTCCTCCTTTGTCAGCTGCGGCGGGGCGCTGGGCGGCTCCGGGGCAGCGGGGGTGGTGAACAGATCGTCAAAATTTGCCATCATTATCGCTCCTTACTTTTTCTGCTCCGCTTCTTCTGCGGAGGCTGCTTGTGCCGGATGGGCTGCTGCGGCCTTTTCTCCTGCTCCGGCTCATTCCGCTGGGTGGGGATGGTGCCGTCCTCCTGTCCACGCCGGATCTCCCGCAGCTCCTCCCGGACAGAAGGACGGTCCTCCTTAGACGCCCCTTCGGAGTTCTCTCTGGTTTTGGAAGAAGGCTCGGACGGACGGAAGCGCTCCGTGCGAGCCGTCGTAGGGTTTTCACGAAGCGTCTCCTGCCGGTCGGCGGGACCCGAAAGCATCTCATCCAGCAGCCGGTCATCCTCGCTTTGCTGGGGATGCGTCTGCTCCGGAACCGGCTGGCCAGAACCCTCTTTCTCCTTGCCGGACAAGTTCTCCCGGATGGCCTCCGGGTCGGATACCGTGGCTATTTTGATATTCTCCACGATTCGGTTGATTTTGGCGGCATCCTCGGCACGCACCATGATCTCGCTGATGCCCTGCGGGTTGTCCTTTGCCTCCCGCAGCACGCAGTAGACCACGCCGTAGCGCTTGGCGTCAGCCACAAAACGGGCCATGTCCTGATTTTTGACGGTAAAGATGGTCAATTCCTTGCCGCTGCGGAGCATGGCGGTCAGACGCTGCCGCCCCTTGACCTTGTTCTTGTCCCGGTTTTTCAGGGCGGCGATCAGCAGCGCCGATACCTCCTTGGCCGCACTGCCTGTGATCTTGGCTGCCACCTCCACGCCTTCCAGACTGAGCCGGACGACCTGTTCGGCGGCGTCACCGGATGTGTTCATGTTGCTGTTCCTCCTTCTGTTGATTTTTCTCGTCCTCCCGGACGGCTTTCAGTTTCTCCGCTATCACGCCGGAGCGCTCTGCAATGTCGTCGCACAGGTGCACCTCCCGGCGCAGCGCTTTGAGCCGTTCAGACAACTCCCTGATCTGCGCCCTGTGTGCATCGGCCTGTTCCGGGCTATCCCGGACGGGCTTGGTACGCAGCGCCTTCTGCAGCGCCCGACGCTGGGCGGAAAGGGTCGTGATCTGCACCTCCTGTTCCTTTTGATATAAAGCAAGCTGCTCGGCGGTATCAATGTGATGCCGTGCGAGCAGCCGTACTTCCTGTGAGATATTATTCAGTTTTATCAGATCCTCCCGGAGAAGAAAATGGAGCCGTGCCCGGTTCTGCGGGCGGCGCTTTGGAAATACACCGAGTTTATAGCAGTAATACAGATACAGCGCCCGGAAGCCGGTTATCTTGCGCATCTTCTGCCACTTGCCCATAGAATAGACCTTCTTCCGCTCTTTCGGAGCCTCTGGATGGGGAACCTGCGGCAGGGGCTGGGACAAAATACGCCGCCGTATCCCATCTTCGGTGTATGTCGCCCCGAAGTTCCGGGCAAGGCGCACAAAGCGCTCCTTTCCGGGCGGTCGCACGGAGATGTCCTTGCCGAACTTCACCGCATAGCCCTTCTGGCGCAGCAGGTAATAAAACTGCTTTTCGCTGACGCTTTCCCGGATCAGCTCGTCGATTTCGCTGCGGATCAGGCCACGCCATGTGGGGCGCTGCTCCTGCTCGGCCCGCCATTCCCCGTAGTGTTTCGACTTTCCCAGCTGGGGCTTCTCCACCACGGACAGGCTGTATTCCCGGCAAAGTTCGTCGGAGACTGTCCGCATTTCGTAGTAGTCTTTCCCGGTACGGTGGTAGCGGATGCCATCCACAAAGGATACGGTGTTCACCACAAAATGACTATGCAGATGGTTCTCCTTATCCAAATGGGTGGCAACCAGCACCTGATATTTCTCGCCCCACAGCTTCCGGGCCAGCTTCACGCCGATCTCATGGGCCAGTTCCGGCGTAGCCTCACCGGGGGCAAAGGACTGATACCCATGATAGGCAACGACGCCGTCCTCCTTGCCGAAGCGCTTCTTGACCGCCAGCATCTCATCCCGTGCCGTTGCGGGCAGGCAGTTGATGCCGCTGACCAGCTGGCGCAGTATGGGGACACTTTCGCTGTCCAGCGCCGCCGTCGTTTTATCCGAGCGAGCGGCGTAGTCAATGACATCCGATAAATTCTGCGTCTGCACATCGGTCATATCCTTTTGCCGGTAGAACTGCGGGTTTTCCGTCTTTTCCGGGTTCTCGATATAGAGCACCACTTTGCCGAGCCATCCCTTCACGGCCCAAATGGAAGTTGTTGCCATAGCGCTACTCCCGTTTTGCCGGAAGGATGACTGCCGCCGTGACCTCCCGGATAAAGGCTTCCCACTGCTTGCTGCCCTCATCGTACCGTTTGACATCTATGACATTCAGCACATGGGCCTTCTGTGCGATCTGGTTGAGAAGGTTGCCCACGTAATGCAGCTCCCGCATGAAGGCAAAGTATTCCGGCGGCGGGGCCTCACGGGGCACCACTCCGGCAATCAGGTGCCGCAGGTAGGCTTCACGGGACAGGCGGCATTTCTCCACCTGACGGTTCAGGTGCTCCGCCTCCTTCTCATTCAGCCGCACCTTGATCTCTATCTCTCGCTTGGTCATTACCGTTCCTCCAAAGGTCAAAATTGCCGCATCTGGCGGTGGGGGGGTACAGGGGATGCCCCTGTCAGGCTGCCTTTTGTCCCCAAAAGGCGTTGCTTGCTGGTATAGTACATCCCTGCACACCCTGCGGGCGTGCGTCCGGGTGTACCTGCTGATAAGAACATCCGTTATGGAAAATCAAGCGTGAATCCCGGCACACCATACCGCAAGCCTCCTCTGTTTTTTCGTTTAAGGTTATACCGTGAAGTATTATAATTTCGGGTATAATTTTGAGTGTTACTTTATCGTCCTCGCTCCCTGCCTCGCTCCGGAAGGGTCATCACCCGGTCGTAGTCCTCCCGGAGCATATAGCAGCGCTCTACGCTCCACCCACGTTCTCCGCCGTATTCCGCAGCCATATACTGCTCCAGTCGGACGCAGGGGTCCGTCCCGTCCAGACAGCGGGCGTAAATGGAATAACCGCCCATGTTGGGCTGAAATGCCTTGTTATCGCTGGATACCGCATAGGTGCGGGAGCGCTCGCTGTATGCTGTAGAAAAGCTGTCTGCACGGAAGGTGATATACCCGCTCACATGGATGCCGCCTCGCTCTGCTTTGCGAAACAGCTCCCGCAGCTTTCCGTAGGACAATTCGACTTGCTGCTCCGGATACTGTGCTGAAAAAGAGACGCCATCAGAATCCGCCGATACAAGAGCGTATTCGCCATTTTTATACTGGCAGCGCACAGTTGCTTCCGCCTCCTCCCGGCTCTCGGCATCTACCGTAACTGCCCGCTTCCATGTCTCCGTAATAAGAACCTTATATTCGCTCATCGTGCCATACTCCTCTCTGGTTTTGATACTGTTCTGGTGATTGGCAGCCCCTTCCGCAGGCAGAGCCAATCATTATAATCCTTGCCCTGGCAAGGAAAGCCGTCCAGCACAACATACCTGCCTGCCAGCTGCTGCCGGATCGCATCGGCGGCGCTGCGGCCCGCAAGGTCGTTGTCGAGACACAGGTAAATGGTTTGGATTTCCCGGTGGTCCCGAAGATACTGAGACAGAGCCAGCGGCAGATGCCGCTCCGTCAAGTTCTTCTTGGGCTGGTACACACCGGCCAGAGACAACAGGTGCTGCGACCTCCACGGCAGTCTGTCCTCCTGCGCCATCGCCGCAAAGGAAAGCAGGTCGATGGCCGATTCAAACAGATACAGCACCTGTGACGACTCCTCGGCGGGGATGGAAAAGGAAAATCGCTTATCGCTGCCCGTCGCTTCCCCTTTGAAGTCTGTTCCGATTCCCCGCAGGCAGGCATAGCGGGGCTGACCGTCTTTATCCTTGCCGACAAATACGGCATTGTGGTGGGGATAGCTCTCATAGAACCGACCGGTTCGGATGCAGAAATCAATCAGTTCATAGTCGATTCCTCGGCTGTGCAAATACTCGACGGCATGGGCGGCGCAGCGGCTGACCTGCGGCAAAAGCAGTGTCTTTGTCTGCTCCGGCTGCTGGCGGGTACAAGAAATGGGCGGCTGCCCAGCCGCCCGTCCCACGATCCGCTCCACCGCCTCGGTAAAGGGAATCTCTTTCACTTTGATCAGATAATCCAGTGCCGTCCTGCCGCCAATCCCACGGGAAAACCAGCACCACTTCCCGTTGGAAATTTTCAGGCTGTCGTGCTCACGGGTGCAGTAGGTGCTGCCGCCAAAATGCACCAGCTCCTGCGGCTCATAGGTCTGGAGATAGGTCAGTAGGTCCATTTCCTTCGCCCGGTCGATCATCTCTCTTGTCACATAGCCCATCGTTTCATCATCTCCTTGATATAAAAATAAGCCGGACGGTTTTCACATGAATGAAAGCCGTCCGGCTATGTAACGTTTTGCACCCCATTTTTCTGACCCACCAATCCTTCGTGGAAGATTGATGGGGAAACCTTCATTGCGAAATGGCGATAAATTTCTGCGTCTCTCCATCGAGACAACTTTTTCAAGGGACTTTTCCCGGCAAGCTGCAACTTTTTCAAACGACTTTTACGACAAGGTGCAACTTTTTGGCACAACGGTGTAGTTTGGATATGCTTTTCAGATGTCCCCATTATGATAAATTAATTTATGATAATCTCATTTATATTATAAGCGGGGGACGCAGAGCAGTCGAGCCATTATCGGATATTTTCCCTATCAATTTTCCTGCGGCTAAATTATATCTATTGCCGCTTGAAGCAATTTTATCGCCCGAATTTGCGTTATTTCTGCGAAATCGAGATATAAATATTGACGCAGGCGATTTTAACTGCTATAATATGGGCGAAGAATGGAGAGACTATACTGTGAATGGAGGTATCCGCTTATGCTTATTCAATTTTCGATTGAAAACCATCGCTCAATCAAAGATAGTGCAGTCATCAGCTTTGCAGCATCAAAGGATAAGTCCCTGGAGTCTTATCTGCTGCACCCAGATGAAAAAAGGGCGCTTTTACCTGCTATTGCTATTTACGGAGCGAACGCTGCCGGTAAAAGTAATGTGCTGCACGCACTGATGACGATGAAGGATATGGTTGTCGGAGAAGCAGCCAAAATATCCAAGGGACAAAAATTGCCGTGGGAACCGTTTGGAGGCACCACAACGCCTACATCTTTTGAGATCGTATTCATCTATCATGGCATTCGTTACGCTTACGGCTATTCTTTCGATGCTAAGAAGATCTATACGGAGTATTTGTACCACTGGCCCAATGGGCGTGAGGCGCTGATTTTCTCAAGAGAAAACGGCGTATATGAATTCCGAGAGAATATCAATGAGCAAATCACACTCAGCAACCGCACGCCGGATAATAAGCTGTATTTGGTTTCCTCAAACGACTGGAATCTGCCGCAAACGGAAAACGCCTACAAGTGGTTCTTGGAAAAGCTGACATTCTTGATGGAGGAAGCACCTGCCGCTTCGGAAACGGTCGCACAGATCGTCAGCGGCGATGAGAAGAAGGCTCGTATCCTGAAGGAATTGCTGCTTGCCGACCTCGGCATTTCTGATGTGACCATCAAGAACGTTTCCGGCAAGGCCCCGGTCATTACGACCACCCACCGTGTCATCGGTGCGGATGGCAGCGTGGAACACTTCCAGCTTCTTATGGATCAGGAGTCCTCCGGAACGCAACGGTTCTTCTCCCGTATCGGCGGCTGGCTGCAAGCATTGGAGGACGGCGCACTGCTTGTCGTTGACGAGATCGAGGACAGTCTGCATCCGCTCCTGACAAAGCGGCTGATAGAGATGGTTCAGGATAATACGATCAACACAGAGGGAGCGCAGCTTCTGTTTACGACGCATGATGCGATGCTGCTTGATCTTACCTTCTTCCGCAGAGATCAGATCTGGTTTGCAGAAAAGGACGAGCGGTCCTGTGCAACTGAGCTGTATTCGCTGGCGTCCTTCTCTCCGAGAAAGGGAGAGAACATCCGCAAGGGGTATTTGCAAGGGCGCTTCGGTGCGATCCCGTTTATCGGAGGTGACGGCTTATGGCAGGAATGAGGAAAGAATACGACCCAAATAAAGCAGGCCATCGCAAACGTAGGCCCATCATTTATATAATCTGTGAGGGAAAAGAAACGGAGATCAAATATTTCAAGCATTTCCGTTCCCGCAACTGCCTGGTAGATATTGTGCCGATTTCTTCCAAGCACAAGGCTGCAGAGCATTTGGTGAAGCACGCAAAAGGGCTGCTTTCTCAATCGGATTATTTTCCAAAGGACGGAGACCAACTGTGGTGCGTTTTCGATTGCGATGATAACAAGAACTCCGAATTGAAAAATGCCGCCGACTACGCTGAGAAACACGGGTATAAAATTGCCTATTCCAATCCTTGCTTTGAGTACTGGTATCTGCTTCATTTTGTAAAGCAGAACAGCTACTTAAACGGGGCCGAAGAAGTTCTGCACCAACTGCAAAGCAAAGGACGGCTTGAAAAATACGAAAAGAATCTGGATGTTTTTGCCGACCTGTTACCTCATCAATCAGAGGCAATGCAGCGTGCCAGGGAACGCTTGGATAGCCTTTACAAGGACAATGTAGTTATTCTCAGCCGAGATAGTAACCCGGTCACAACGGTTTGCGAGCTGGTTGAGTATCTGAACAGCCAGCAATCTTAAAGCAGCGCCCACAACCGCAAAGTGAAAACTTGCGAAAATATGCAACTTTTTGGAGTGTCGGAGAGAGCAAGGCAGCAGGCCGAAACAGCCTGCTGCCTTGTTCTCTTCCTCGACCGGTAAAAGCAGAAGGATGCAGATCACCGTTCCCGGTCTGCCGTTCTCGGCCGGGGGCTGCCGCCCTCGTCCGGCTCCTCCGACATGACGACACGATCCGGCTCATTGAGATTCAGCAGCACATTCAGTTCATTCAGCCGCCGTGTTTTTTCGGCCAGTTCTGCCTCCCTCGGAAAGGGGGCAGTCATCTCTGTGCGGGCGTTTTCAAGCTGCTCGGTGGCATGGGCAAGCTGTGACCGAGCGTTTTCCAAACGCTCATTGATTTTCTCCAACGCATTGTCGATGCGGGTCACATTGCCGCCTGCGTCTGCCCCCAGTACAGCCGTATGGGAGAGACTTCCTTTCAGCGTCATGTGAAATTCGTTGGTTTTGCTGTCATAGCTGAGCGCCATATCAAATCCACGGTAGCTGCCAACAGGGACAGTCCCCGCTCCGTTCATGTGGGTGCAGACATGGATGATGGCCTTTCCGGCATCCTCACGCTCTGCGTAGGTGACGCCATTTAAGATCATCGGTGCAATGCCCTCAGCGGGCTTCGGATGCTCGGCCAGCCGTGCGTTGTCCTGCTCATATCCGGCGATGCGTTCGTTTAGTTCCTTGATCTCTGCCGGATACTTCCGCAGCACCAACTCCTCCAGCGCATACCGCTGGCTCAGATGGCTGGCACGGAGCATATTCAGCTTGCTGACCTCCATATCCAGATTGCACTTTTCAATGATTTGTGGGTTTCCTGTGGCCAGCGCCTTGATCTCGGCATAGGAAAGCGCCGTTTCGTCCACATCCTCTGCCGCACGGGCTGGCAGTTTGGAGGTCATGATCTGGGCAATGAACCGCTGCTTGGATTCCACCAGCTGATAAAGATAGGCGTCGAATGTACCCTCGGTCACATAACGGAAGATCTCCACCTCCGGGTTTTGGTTGCCCTGCCGCACGATGCGTCCAAGGCGCTGCTGGAGGTCGCTGGGCCGCCAGGGACAATCGAGATCATGCAGGGCAATAAGCCGGTCCTGGACATTGGTGCCTGCGCCCATTTTGGCCGTGCTGCCCATGAGGATGCGCACCTCGCCTCCACGCACTTTGGCAAACAGCTCCTTTTTCTTTTGCTCGGTTTTGGCATCATGGATAAAGGCAATTTCCTCCTCCGGAATACCCTCTGCCACGAGCTTCTTTTTCAGGTCGTTATACACATCCGTAAACTGATCCGGTATCATTTCATAGATCCCTTCTGCATTTTTCTGCATTTCAATCGGCGTATTCTTGTTAGGCGTAGACAGGTCGCAGAAAACCAGCTGGGTGCTGCGCTGATCTTTGGTCTGCGCCCAGATACGGGCGACATTGCGGGCGCAGGTTGCGACCTTGCCGTTGGGGTCATCGGCGGCCAGCGGGTTGATAAGGCGCATATCCAGCGCCAGCTTCCGTCCATCGTTGGTGATGCGGAGCATATTGTCCGTGCTGGGATCGACCGCACGGGCACGGACACGCTCGGCTCGTTCCGCCAGTTCCGCTACCACCGCCCGCTGCAATTCGTTCGGCTGGATGACCTCGGTGTGAAAATTGGCTTTCGGGACCGGCAGGTTCAGCATATCCGCCGTCTGCACATCGGCCACCATTTTGAAGGTCGCCATCAGTTCCGGCAGATTGAAAAATTTTGCAAAGCGGGTTTTCGGGCGGTAGCCGCTGCCTTCGGGGGCCAGTTCGATGGCTGTCACCGTCTCTCCAAAGTCGCTGGCCCAATCGTCGAAGTGGACAAGGCCCATCTCCTGCAGCGTCCCATACTGCAAGTACCGCTGGATCGTATATAACTCCACCATGCTGTTGGAAATGGGGGTGCCGGTGGCGAAGATAACGCCGTGGCTGTTGGTCAGCTCGTCCAGATACTGGCACTTGGCAAAGAGGTCCGAGGATTTCTGCGCCTCCGTCTGTGCGATGCCGCCGACGTTCCGCATTTTCGTCATCAGGAACAGGTTCTTGAAATTGTGGCTCTCGTCGATGAACAGTCGGTCGATGCCTAATTCTTCAAAAGTCACCGTGTCGTCTTTGGTGCTCTGGTCGTTGAGCTTTTCCAACCGTGTCTCCAGCGACTTGCGGGTGCGCTCCATCTGCTTGATGGTGAAGTTCTCCGCCCTCTGCCGCTTGGCGTCGCTGATGGCCAGCAGCACCTCGTTGATCTGCCGCTGCAGAATCTCCCGCTGCCGCTCACGGGACAGGGGGATCTTCATCAGCTGACTGTGGCCGATGATAACAGCGTCATAATCGCCGGTGGCGATGCGGGCGCATAGCCTGCGGCGGTTGTGCTTTTCAAAGTCCCGCTCGGTGGCCACCAGAATGTTGGCAGCCGGGTAAAGCTGGAGCCATTCTGCTGCCCACTGCTCCGTGATATGGTTCGGCACCACGACCAGCGACTTGGTGCATAGCCCTAACCGCTTCATCTCCATAGCGGCGGCAACAATTTCGTAAGTTTTCCCTGCCCCTACTTCGTGGGCCAGCAGCGTGTTGCCGCCGTAGATCACATGGGCGATGGCGTTCACCTGATGCTTCCGCAGGGTGATCTCCGGGTTCATCCCCACAAAGCGGAGATGGCTGCCGTCGTACTCCCGTGGGCGGATGGAGTTGAAGGTGTCGTTATAAATACGGCACAACCGCTCCCGCCGGTCAATGTCCTGCCAAAGCCAATCGGCAAATTTGGACTTGATCAGTTCCTGCCGGTCCTGCGCAATGGCGGTTTCCTTCACATTCAGTACCGGCCGCTCCTTGCCGTCCTCCACAACGGTGTCGAACACCTTGACTACCCGCTGATTCAGCGTCTGCTCCAGAATGTGATATGCCGTAATGCGTTTGGTGCCGTAGGTGGTGACGGCTTTGATGTTGCCGCCGTCCATGCTCTTGTTGCTGATGTTCCATTCGCCGCTGTATTCGGAGCGAACGACCCGCATTTTCTGCCGGGCATATACGCTGGTGCCGAACAGCTCGAACATAAACTGCTGATAAATCTCGGCGGGCACCCACGATGCACCGATCCGCACGCCGATCTCCGCAGCGGTCAGGTCTGGCGGCTGCACGGCCTCCAATGCGGCGGCATACCCGACCAGTTCCTGCTTCTTTTCAGCCGGTAACGCTGCTTGCAGGGCCTTCACCATTTGCAGCTTTTTCCGCACATTGCCGGACAGAAATTCCTCAGCGGTGACATAGGGGTATGCCGCCAGATCAAGCTGCGCCGGACTGATCTCCTCCGGCGTAAGACCGCAGCGGATATTCTGGTAGATGACCCCGGACAGCTCCTGCACCAGTTCCTCCTCGCTTTTTCCGGAGCGTTCCGACATAAAGGCGAGATCGACCTGCGCTTTTTCAGAAAGCGATACCGCCAGCGCCTCCGAAGCCGTGTCCACCTGCGCCACCGGCGTGTTGGGCCGGATGGTCCGTTTGGTGAACATATCCGCCTTGCGTGCAAAATTGCCCTCGTTATCCAGCACCTCCAGCGAGCACAGCAGGGGATAGCTGCCGTCGTCCGAAAAGGCCAGATGGTTGCCACGGGTGCAGAGCCGCCCATATTTTTTCACATAGGCGTCATACAGACTGCCAAGTTTTTCCTGCTCCCGCCAAATGATCTCGTCCGGGTGGTTTTCCATCTGATAGGCGATGAGTTGGCGGGCGCAGTCCCGCAGCGCCATCATACCCCGCACCCGGTTCTCGGTGGTGAGCGGCAAATTGACCGGCTCCATGCGGCTGTCGATACGGAAATACAGCTTGCCGTCCACAGAGGTAAAGCTGTAATTCCGTACATCGGGGTCGGCGGGGATGGACAGATCTTCCTCCTCTGGCCCATCCTGCTCATAGGCGGGGAGCCGGGCGTGCAGTTCGGATACGGCCTTATTCAGCAGGGCGGCAAGGTCATCCCCTTCACGGGGCCTGCACACGCTGTCCATGCCGTATTGGGTGCTCTCCATGACCATCTCGCCCAGCACCATTTCCGGGTGCCGGACGAAATAGCTGTTCATGCGGATGCCGTTTTCATCCGTGTCCAAATGCACCCAATCTGGCTCTATATCCACGATGCGGTCACGTTTCTGAAGGAAGAGAATGTCACTGGTCACATCCGTCCCGGCGCTGGCCTTGAAGGCCGTATTGGGCAGGCGGATCGCCCCGATGAGGTCGGCCCGCTGGGCCAGATATTTCCGCACGGCGGGGCTTTCCTTGTCCATTGTACCTTTTGAGGTGATGAAGGCGATCACGCCGCCCGGACGTATCTTGTCCAGCGTCTTTCCGAGAAAATAATCGTGGATGAGCCAGTGATGCTTGTCGTAGCGCCGGTCAACGACCTTGATATTTCCAAAAGGCACGTTGCCCACCGCTGCGTCAAAGAAGCTGTCCGGTATCTCTGCCTTTTCATAGCCGGTAACGGCAATACGGCTGTTCTGGTAAAGCTGCCGGGCGATGCGGCCGGAAATGCTGTCCAGTTCCACGCCGTAAACCTTGCAATCCCTCATGCTGTCCGGCAGCATCCCCATAAAGTTGCCGACGCCGCAGGCAGGCTCCAACAGGTTGCCGCTTTCCAAGCCCATCTGTGCCAGCGCCTGGTAGATGGCGTCGATGAGAACGGGCGGGGTATAAAAAGCGGTCAGGCTGCTGGCACGGGCGGCGGCATATTCCTCCTCGGTGAGCAGCGCTTTCAGTTCGGCGTACCGGCTGTGCTTTTCATCGAAGCAGTCGGCAAGGCCGCCCCAGCCCACATAGCGGGAAAGGGTTTCCTGTTCTTCCGGCGTCGCCAGCCGGTTTTCTTGCTCGACCCTCTGCAGGGTGCGGATGGCGGCCACATTGGCCGCATACTTTTCCGCCTTGCTGCCCACGCCCAGCGTCCGGTCGGTGATGCGGAAGTCATGCCGCCGCTGGGCCGGTATCTCCGGGTGGAGCGGTGCAAAGCGCACACGCTCCTGTATGGGCTTCGGTGAGGGGAGAACGGTTTCTTCTTCGGCGGGTGATTCCGGGGCTGTCTCCGAAGTCGGTGTTTCTGCTGTGAGTGGTTCCTGCCCCATTTCTGGTTCCTCTGACGGCAGTTCGGCAGGAAAATAATCCGTCCCACTTTCGCCGGAGACAACGACAGAAATACCGAGCGATTCCAACTTGCCCTGCACAGATTCCAGCGAAGAGATAGGGAATCCGGCCATCAGATAGGAGCCGCTTCCGCCGCTGACTCGACGTTTCGTTGTGGCATATCCGAATTGGTCATGCAGTGCCTGGGCATCCTTTTCAAACGCCTCGTAGAAATCTCCAACCTGTACCAGTACCAGCGCATTCGGATATTGTGCGCTCAATGCGGTATATTGCTGCCAAACCGGGCTTGCTTGTGCCATTGGCATTTGCAGCGGTTTTTCAAGGCCAAATACGGAATAGGTGCCGTCCAGATAGGCCCGCATGGCTTCCAGCCCTTGCTTCCGCAGGTTATAGTGCCGGTCGTCTGCCTTGGTGGATTCCCAGGCAGGGAGCATATTCTGATAAATTTCCTGCACCCGGTCAGCATCCAAAAGCTGTGCGGCCACGGTTTTGACGCACTCCCAATAGTCTGCAATGGCGTTTTGGGAAAACGGCCGCACCACATCCTCCGGCGTATCCATGAAGAAGTTGACGATCTTCCGGGCCAGCTGTTCCCGCTCATACTTCGGCATAGCCGCCCGGTCGGCATCGGAGAGGAATTTGTTCTGGGAGATCAGTTCTCCGATGCGCTTGGCTGCCTCCGGCCATTTCAGCGTGACCTTGGCATAGGGGGCCGTGATACTGCCGTGGCTGAACTCGATGCCCTTGCCACGGATGCGGGTGATATTGTCATTCCCGCCGCAGTGACCGCTGTACTCCCCGTGATAATCCTTGAGGTATTTTTCACGCTCGGCCTTATCCTTGTGGGTGGCGTAAAAGGCATACACACCGAGTCGATAGTCGGTGTTTCCGCTGCCCTCACGCAGTACCTCATCGATCTCATCGGCAGAAATAAAAAACTGCCGGTCGGGAGTAAACCCGTCGGCAACGGTAAAATGCAGCGGCTCCCGCTGTAGATCACGGAGCCGCTCCAGTATCTCTTTCGGACGGTAAAAGCGAAAACGCAAAAGGTCTTGCCCGGCATCCAGCGCAGCGTTGAACGCCGTCCATTCGTCCACGCACTTTTGCAGGGTATCCGACTCACAGAGAAGGCCATAAATCTGCTTCTGCACTTCCGGATAGCCGCCCTTGACGGAATGAGCCAGCATGGCCAGCGGCAGAAAGCCTGCCTCCCGTGCCTCCTTCGTTATGTCCCGGCTGGTGTAGGCGATGCTGTCCGCCAGCTGCATCCGCTCATAATGCTCGACTTTATCCAGTTCACTCTGCGGCATATACCGCCCCAAATCCAACAGTTCCCGGATGCGCTTTGCCGCTTCCTCCCACGAAAGCAGTGTGGCGCTGCTGCGCTGCGCCGTCGTGCCACGGGCAATACGCATCCCTTCGGCGTCATACCAGAGCGAAATCTTTTCTCCGTCAAAATAGAAGCCTGCACCGTTTTCGCCGTAATGCTTTTGCAGAAATGCGGCGTTGTCCGGCTTATCCTTCATAAAGTAGGCGCAGATGATGAGCCGACTGTGCTCGTCATTGGCCCCAACGCACAGGGCTTCGTCAATGATCTGCTGGGGCAGCTTCGGATGGGAGAACAGCGGGGCATCCGCAGGCTGGGCAGGCAGGTCAAAGAAGGTGAGCTGCTGCGGGTCCTTCGGAACAAACGGCTTGATGCTGGTATTGATGAAATATTCCCGCTTGTCAATAAGCTGCGCCGTGAAGCCTGCCACCAGCTTCCACGAAAATACGCTCTCGCTGGTGCGGGACGGGAAGGACCCTTCCCACATGAGCAGACCGTCCTCCTGCGGGTGATAGCCAAGCCGCACGCCGTCTGCAAGGATCTCTGTCCAGCGGTTCTGATAAGCAGAGCGAATATACTTCGCACGATCATCTTCATCCGGGTGGGTGTCGAAAAACAACTCGATCTGCGCCTTTTTGTAGATCAGGTCATCATTGCGGTTTTCGATGATGGCGAAAATTTTCTTCTCATCCAAAAAAGCGGGCAGTTCAGAGGATGTTTCCTCCGTACTGTCCGCTTCTTCGGGTTCGGTGTTCAGTTGTAGATCAGTTCCGCCAGCACCGTCTCCTCGGCGGCGTTTCTCAGATTGTTCATCAGCCCCACCCATTTCATCGGGTAGGCTGCTTTCAGCTCCTCCGTCACGCCCTCGGTCCGGGCCATCTCCGTCACCAGCTGCTCCATGCGCTTCTTTGCCGTCCGCTCGATCTCCGATAGATGCTCGTTCAGCTTGCCCGATGTCAGCAGATTCGTGAACAGCACCTTCCGGTGCGCTTTCAGATACTTCCGGCGCAGCAGGCCGTATTTCCCAAGGGCCGTCTCCGGCTCCTGCGGCGGCAGCAGATCCGGCAGCCGGCAGCCGTCCTTCATCGTGTAGGTCATGTCCATGTTTTTCGCTCCTTTCAGCCTGTGGGTTTGTTTGCTCGTGTATAGGATACGCAGTTTCTGCAGGCGGCGCAACTGTGCGAATTTGCTTTTGGCGGCTTCGGACCGTCCGGGCAATGGCACGCAGACCGCTTTCGGCAATATCCCGTGTGGCCACGCCCAAGGCGTTCATGGTCTCCGGCGTGTTGAAATTGAACACCTCGGAGAAATCCTCCGGTTCAAAATACGCATCCGGTTCCAGACCGCAGCGGCATAGCAGCATATAGGCTGTGCTGTTTTCCAGCAGACGGCGGTAGAGCACCTTCACATTCAGCTCGTCCAGTTCCTCCAGAAAGCTGCCGTCCCGGCTCTGCTGCAGGTCTGCGAGATAATCCGCCATGTTATCTGTAACGGCATTTCCCATAGCGGATACGATGGCGTCCCCCAGCATCTCCTTCTGGGCCAAAGCACCGAACCGATGCTCCAGCGCCTCCACGATCTCCGGCTCCTGTTCGGCGGACACCTGCCACAGGGGCACAGGGCGGTGAAAGCGGCCCTCATGGGTGTCGGAAATGTCAAAATAGTATTTCAGCCGTGCCCGGCCGGGGGTATCCCGGTCAAACACGGCGATGCCTGTGGAACCCGGATCGACCCAGCGGTCGAATCTGCGGTTCCAGTGCGCCATTTCCAGAACGGCCGTGGCATCCGGGCGCTGGGCGTGTACCAAAACCAGCTCCTCGAAGTGCAGCTTATAGTTCCGGCAGGCGGAGCGCAGGAACGCCGTCCATTTGTCCCCACGGGCCAGTGCGGCCAGCTCCTGCCGGTAAACCTCGGTGATCTCCTGAAATCTGCGTGCCATAGGCCCTCCTATCGTTCTCTCGGCTTCTCCCGCTCCTTTTTCGGCAGGTAGTTGTCCATATATTCCCGTACCGTCCACGGCTCTCCGGTGTAGTTCCAATCCTTCTCCGGGTCGATGCTCCGGTAGGCGTTGTTGATATGGGGACTTGGTTCCAATGCAATGGGTACGGCGGACAGCAGCGTGCCCCAATGGTTGACCATAACCCAGCGGCCAATCTCCACGGGAAGTCCGCACTGGTCATCATCGTTCCGCACCTCGTAAAGATACAGCCCCTTGGGGACGGTGCTGCGGTCTACCCGAAGGCAGGTAAAGAGCATAGGGTGGCCCAACACCTCCACCAGTTCAAAGCGTTCTTTTCTTGCGTCAACGGTCATAGCGTTCTCCTCCTATCGTTCCCGCATCGCTTCCCGGCTGGACGGAAACCGCCAGCCGTAGACCCGCCCGATCTCGTCGCCCAGGCGCTTGGTCACACGGGTCACGTCGCTGCGGGTGGCGGTGCCGCTGTATAGCTTTTCTTTCAGCCGGTCGATCTGTGCTTCGCTGGCATTCTCCTTATAGGCCCGGTAGAGATAGTGGTTCGTGCCGTCGTGGTGTACGGCGTCGCAGCGCAGGTCGCCCAGCCGGTCCACATACCATGTGGAATCGTTCATCTCGGAGTACAGGCAATCCCGGATGTTGCCGCTTTTGATCTCGGCATAACCGGGATAGCGCCCGTCCCAGCGGCCGATGTCTGCGATCAGCAGAATGGGACGGGAAAGCTGAATGTTCAGATTACACCGCTCGTCATCGAGATAGTCGTTGTTCTGCTCGACCATCAACTCCATCCGTTCCTGCTCGGAGAGGTCGGGGTACTGCTCCTCCAGATCCGCCCGCCAGTCCTCGTAGTCCACATCGCTGCTCCAGATAATGTGCTTCTGTTCGTTCATCTTGCGTCACCTCGATCTTTCTCCCTGCGCTTCAACGGTTGTCCCTGTGCATCGTAGTTGGCGGGGTCGGCAATGGGCTTATCAAAACCGAACATGGAGCCGCCCTTCATGGCCTCCTCCTGCGCACGGGTCACGCCCAGCTTGCGGTTATATTCCTCCACGATGGCACGGGCTTCCTCCTTTGAGGTGTGGGGAATGTCCGTCTTGTAATAGCCGGTTTCGCCCCGTTTCAGGATCACCACATTTCCGGTGTCCAGCAGGAGTGAGTAGCACTGCTTCGGGAGTGACGAGCGAAGCGGCACGAAGGTGCTGCCCGTTTGCTCCATCTGCTGGGCAAACTGCACCATGCCATACAGATGCCCGCTGCCGATTTCGGCCCGGTGGTCGTCGATATACCGGCAGATGTGGTCATGCTGCGTGCCATCCGGCCTGAGCACACGGATGCTGTCCCCATCCGGGATGCGGAACAGGGTCTTTCCCTGCGGGTCCACAAAGCAGATGCCACGCTCGGCGTTTTTCAAATGCCGGTCCAGTGCTTCCCGGCGATAGCAGTAGACATACAGGTTATAATCCCCCTGCATAGGGTTCAGCCGCAGGAGATAAGCGTGCTCCGGTGTATCCACCCGGAATCCATACTGCGGAATGAAATCCTCAGCAAACACACTTTCTTTATGTTCATAACAGTATCTGGAAAGGCTGCTGCGGTTTTTGAAAATGCCGCCATAGCGATCATCAAAACGCAGGGCATTGATAAAATCGTCAAATTCGTCCTTGAACGCCTGTGTTTTCAGCTCCGGGCAATGATCCCACCATGAGGTGAAAAAGCCTTTCCCGCTTCTGTCCATATCGCCCCGCAGATGGCCGATGCAGCCGGTCTGTTTGTCGAGCTGCTGGCTGTCGGTATAACAGTAATTGCGCTCCGCCGGGGCCATGATCTTGATTACATAGTCCATTACCGTTCACGCTCCTTTGCCGCTTTTGCCTCCCGTACAGAGAGCCGTTCCTGCCGTGCTTGCCAATAGGCCGGGTTCCAGTGCTGCAGGCTCCGGTCAATGCAGGCTTCATATTCACCGGGGCGGAAGTAGTTATCCGTCCGGGGTGCGATGATACCGCTGTCCATCAGTTCCCGCAGGACCACCGGCGCATCGCAGTCCTCCTCAAAATTCAGATACCCGCCTGCCTGAAAGCCGACTGCCTGGGCCTCCGGGGACAGCAACTGCCGAGCTGCGTCGATTTGGGCCATGATCCCTCCGTGGCCTGCCGTGGACACGCTATACACGCCGGGACAAAGGGTGTCGCAGCGCACAACAAGGCCCCAAGGGGAATCACTCGGTTCTCGATACATCATCGTTCACGCTCCTTCTGCAAGGATGAAATAGAAAGCTGCTGCGTTTCTGCCGCAAATCGCTGTTCCAACCGTTCCACACTCCAATCCTTCTTGAATTGCCCCAGCGGGCCGGGGCCGAACTGTGCCAACGCCCGCTTGTCCATTTCCCGCAGCCGCTCCCATAACTCCGGGTGATGCTGCCGGAGTTTTCGCAGTTCACCGATGCCCTGCAACGGGCAGCACCAGCAGGAACAGCGGCGGTAGATCTGATACAGTCCGCCAAAATCGTAGCCACGGTCATAGCAGATTCGCAGGGCTTCTTTCTCCGTGATTCCCCAATCCATCAGCGGATAGCGCTCATTTTTGATCCGCTTCGGCTCATCTGCGGCGATCCCCACATAACTCACGGCCTTGTATTGTCCTTTCAGCCGGTTGATCTCCTTGTGGATGAGATGTGTTTTCAGTTGCCCCGTACACCAGCGCACACGGGGACCGGGCCAGCCGTTTCCGTATAGAGAAACACCCAGCCGCTGCCGGTTTTCAATGCTGGCCGGTCGCTGCTTCTTTTCCTCAAACATTAGCCACTCAAAGCCCTTTGGATGGCGCAGCCACGTCAGATGCAACCCTCGCTCTGCAAACAGATAGTCGTCCAGCTTTTGTAAATGCTCATACATTTCCGGGAATTCCATGCCCGTATCTGCTGTCAGGACCGCATGAATCGGCAGTCCTCGCTCAATCATGAGCAGCAGCATAGCGGTGCTGTCTTTGCCGCCGGACAGGGATACCGCATGGAACAGTTCCTTTTCTTCCGTTTGATTGCTCATACCCATTCCGTCTCCTTTCGCTTCGGTATGTAAAAAGGGGGCGGCCAATGCGGCCGCCCCCTTGGGATTCGTTTTTTGAAAATGCAGGAGTGCAAACACAAGACCGACACTGCGACGATTTGTTCCACTCCATGAAACTGCCCCCACACTGAATGTCCAGCATGGGGGGCAGCGTTTCCAGCACTACCTTTTGTTTCAACTTTTCCTCTATTGTTTCGGCGCAAAATGAAACTTGTCATGTGGTAGTGAAACATTCAAATAAGCAGTATCCCGACAGCATGTTAATGAATACCCGTCTGCTGTTATCGGTTCGCATTAAAAAGTGCTTTTCAGTCCAAAGGGGGCGGCCAATCCGACCGCCCCCTTGACGCTTATTTTTTGCGCTTGCGCATCAGCAGTACAGTCACAGCGCCGATGCAGGAAAGGCCCAGCAGGCCCATCCACAGCGCCGCATGGCTGCTATCTTCGGTCTGCGGCACCTCCGGCGTGGGCTTCTTTTCGTTGTGCATCTCCACCTCCGTTACGGCTCCCTCAAAAACGGATGCCGTCTTGTCAGCCGGGAGGAGATACCCGTCCGAACTGCCGTCCTGTACCTCAGACACGGTGTAGTCCCCGATACGCAGGCCCTCGATGAGAATGACACCCTCCGCATCGGTCTGGAACACCTGGTCATAGCCGTTGGCCCCGGTAACACGGAAGGAAAATCCTTCCAGCTTTCCGTCCGAGGAGGTCTTGACGATCCGGAGCGACCCCACCTGCGCCGCATTGACAAAGCCCTTTCCGGCTTCATTTTCCACGGTCACGGTTTCGCCGTCCGTGGTGATGGCAAAATAGTAGGCGTTTTCATCCAGATAAAAGCCCTCCGGGGCCTGGGCTTCTTTTGCAAAATAGCCACCGTAGCAAAGACCGGTCAGGGCGTACTCGCCGCCGCCCAGTTCCTCCATCGTGCCCAGCAGTTCGTCCTCAGCATCCAACTCCTGATTGCGGTTACTGTCACGGTAGACCTCGAACACGGCTCCCTCCAGCTTGTTTTCCGGGTAGTCCTTGTCCACCTTCGTGAGGGTCACGCCGCCCCGGATGACCTGCTCGGTCACATCCAGCGCAATGGGATTATATTCTTCCGTATAGTGCTGCGGCTCTGCGCCGACGGGGTACACGGTATCATCCAGCAGATAACCTTCGCTGGGGGAGAGTTCCCGGATGGTCCAGTCGTTGCCGCAGATATAATCCGTGGTGGTGAACTGGCCGCTTTCGTTGGTGGTGTAGGTGTCCACCAGTTCCTCGTCTCTGAAAACGCCATAGACGGCACCGGCAAGGGTTGCGTCTCCCTGCGGCAGACCCGTTTCGGCGTCCCACTTGGTGACGGTGGCGCTCCACTTTTTCAGGACATTGCGGACCTCTGCCTGTGTGACCGTGTTCCACTCCACCGCCGTCGTCTGGTCCTCCGGGACAACATAACGGATGCCCGTATCCACCTCGGAGAGGATGTAGTCCGTGCCAATGAGCACGTTGGAGAACACCGCTTTTCCGTTGCTGCCGGTCACGGCGTATTCGTCCACCGAAAGCCCTGCAAGGGAGGTGCCGGTCAGATGGAACTTCACGCCCTCGTTCAGGCCGTCCTCGGCGGTCTTGACTACCTCCAGACTGCCCCGTTTCAGCGTGTTATGGAAGGTCACGGTGGCGACCTGACCGGAGATCACGGTCACTTGGCGTACCTCTTGGGGTTCGTACCGGTCGCTGTTCTGCTCCGTCACGGTGTAAATGCCGGGACGGAGGTCATCGAGCTGCATTTCGCCGGCTGCTTTGGTCGTCACGGTCTGCTCCGTGCCGTTGCCGGAAACGGTGAAGGAGATGCCGGATACCTCGCCGTCCTCACTGGTTTTGACGATCTTGACACTGCCATAGCCGACCTTCAGGTGCAGATAGGCGTACATGGGGTCGCTGACGGTATCCCGGAAGGTGACGACATCCTGCATGGTTCCGTCGGGGCCATAGTGGCCGTCGCTCCAGACCACCACGCCCTGCCGGGTGTTGTTTCTGACGGCAGTAATGGTCACGCCGTCTGCGGGGGCTGTTTCGGCGGAGATGGTCAGGTCGTTCCCATCGACTGCAAAGGATATATCCGACTGGGCTGAAGAGAAGGCATATTCGCTCAGAACGCCGTTGGTGTCCGTCAGGGTGGCCGTGTAGCGACTGCCGTCCCAGACCAGTTCAACCGTCTGTGCAGCTTCCTCGCTGCGGTCCATGAAGCTGGGGACGACGGTGTGCTGTTTCACGCTGGCCTCGATGCTGTCATAGTAGGCGGAGAAGCGGCCATACAGCGGATGGGAGGTGCGGTAGACGGACTTCACGGCATCGGCGCTGCCGGGGTCAACGTGGTTGAAATCTTTATCCCGTTCTCCGACAACCGTTTCCCACACCAGCACCTGCGTGGCCATCATGTGGGCCAGCTTGTCGGCGTCGGCATCATTCTGAGAGCGCCAGTCGAGGGAGAGATTCCCCTGATAGCCGTACTGCATGATGCGGCCGAGGAGCGTTTTCATGGTTCGGCCATCAATGGTGCGGTTATACTCGGCGGGGAAAGAATCCCAATAGTCCTCTCCGTAGCTTTCGTAGGAACGGTACAGGTTGCGGGGAACACCTGGTTCGATGCAGTAGCAGGCCGGGCCGTCGAAGGAGCCGATGGTGTGCAGCGTGGTCATCCATGTTGCCTCGCCGGATGTCCAGCCGTTCATGTAGTGCAGCTCGTCGTGGCCCCAAGTGCCGCTGTAATCCAGATCAGCGTCGCCGTCTCTGGGGAACGCCACCGAGTACGAATCTGCCGTTTCTCCGGTGGATGCTGCGGCAAAGGCCGTCACGCCGCTGCCGAGGATGGCGGTGAAGCAGATCAGCAGGGCCAACAGCCCGGAAATGCTTCTGCGATAGAGTTTTTTCATTTGTTTGACCTCCTGAGAGTAAAAATAAAAAGCACCATCCGAAAAAGGATGCTGCTTTCTGTACGGTGTTGACTTGTGAGATCATCTTTTTTCAGCCGGTACAGCCGGTAGGAAGGGGGTGAGGTGTGGAGAGGGGGAAGCGGCAAAATCGGCTCCGGCACACGGCCTGTCCAATGGGCAGACTTTCCCCTGGGCGGAAGATTCAGCGTTCGATCTCTCTTTGCCGCTTTCTGTAATAGTCCAGTGCCTTGATGATCGTATCCTCCATAGTCCGTGCGGGCGTCCCCGGCTTGAAATACTTGCTGATACGCTCCTTGGGTATGCGAAATTGTTCCTTCTGATTGGGCTTTTCCTCCGCCATGATGGACCGGATCACTGCCTCCGACAGCTTTCCCTCCCGGCTGAAGGACTTCATCTTAATGGCCTGCGCCAGCGATGGGGTGCAGTCTGCGTGGCCCATCGCATCATAGAGGATGCGCTGTTCCTTTTCGGCAAGGTAAGACAGCTCCACGGCGGGCCGGAAGGCGATTTTGCTGTCGTCCACCATCGCCAGAATCTCCGGAAGCAGGTAGGTGAGACGGATGTAGCGACGAACTTGCTCATAACTATCACCTGCTGCTTTACCGATGATCGCAGACGACAAGGCATCTTTTCCCTTTAACTTCTCCACCACTGGTGTAGAAGTTAAGTCTGTCCGTTTCCCTTGTCTCCGCATGGCTTCCAGCTTCATTCTATACGCAAACGCCTTTTCTGACGGCAGGACCTTTTCCCGCTGGAGGTTGCTGTCCACCATGACGATGATCGCTTCATCATCCGTCAGGTCCCGCACGATGCAGGGGAGAGTATCCAGCCCCGCCAGCCTGCTGGCCAGCTTGCGCCGGTGTCCCGACACCATCTGATAGCTGCCGTCCGCCAGCTGCCGCACCAGCCCCGGCACCAGAACGCCGTGCAGCTGCACGCTCTCCATCATCTCCATCATGGCTTCATCCTGCCGCACCTTGAAGGGATGGTTTGGGAAGTCACCGATCTGGTCCAGCGTAAGGTCCAGCACCACATCCCGCTTGGCTGCGTCCCGCTGCTCCTGCGTGGTGAACAGGCTATCGAGTGATGTCAGCAGGCCGGATGCGTTGCTTTTCGCCAATGCCTTCCACCTCCTTCACCAGCGTGCCGTAGGCTCTGGCGGCACGTCCGTTCGGCTCATGCCGGAAAATGCTCTTGTCTGCCGTGCTGATCTCTGCCAGACGCACGGTGGACGGGATGACGGCTTCCAGAACGGGCAGGTATTTGCCGAAATTCTCCTTGACACCGGTCACAATATCTCTGCGGAAGTTCGTGTCATTGGCCATCGTCAGGAATACGCCGCCGATTTTCAGCTTGGGGTTGATCTGCTGGCGGATGCTCTGCACCGTGCCCACAAGCTCGGTCATGTCCTCGGCGGCCAGATAGTCCGCCTGCACGGGGATGAGCACATAGTCCGAAGCCGACAGGGCGTTGATGACCAGCATCCCCAGCGACGGGCGGCAGTCCAGCAGCACATAGTCGTAACTTCCCTTGATGCCCTCCAGATAGCGCTTGAGCACGGTTTCCCGACTCATAACATTGACCAGCCCCACCTCCACCGCCGACAATCTGCGGTTGGCGGGAACGAAGTCAAAGCCCTCCGGGTGGTGCAGAATTTCCGGGTGCTCCGGGCCGCTCTGGTTTTGCACGACGGCGTTCATCTGCTCGGCCAGGGTGTGAGGCAGGTCGTGGGGCCTGCGCTGGCCCAGCATCTTCGTGAGATCACCCTGCGGGTCCACATCCACCAGCAGGACCTTCCTGCCATCCATAGCCAGTCCCGCACCGATGCAATAGACGCTGGTGCTCTTGCCGACGCCGCCCTTTTGATTGGCGACGGCGATCACTTTGCAATTTGCCATTTTGGGTTCCTCCTTTTCGTAAATTTAGCCGCCCGGAGATTCGGACGGCTATGTAATGCGTTTAGATATGAAAAAAGCCACACAGTTTTGAACGTAAAAACTGTGTGGCTTCTCCTATGTAGTTTTCAGACACGGATCCGTTTGATTTTCGCATCCACCAGAAGCAAAATCACCTCGTCTACAATGTCGGCATAGCGCCCTTGGCGGATGAGTTTGTTTTTGAGACGGATGAGCGCATCCAGAGTAACGCTGTATTCGTCCTCGCTGAGATAGAGCGTGCAGTATTTTCGTTTCATGTGTCAGCCCTCCTTGTGGCATCAGTATAGCAAACTGCGATGAGTTCATCCATTCTGCAAATAGCGTTTGAAAGGAGAAAAACGATAAAGTTCATTCGGCTTGGTCAAACCGTTTCAAACCGTGCCAAAGCCATTATTTCCGAAAAGGCGGGGCACAGCATTCATTTTTTATGCAGAGGCGACCTGCTCCGGATGACCGCATGAGCGCCCTCGAAAATTAACCCATCCGTTAACAGTTTCAGGGTCAAAAACGGCATTTAGCCCATCGTTAACATGTAAAAATCACGTCAAACCTTGTCAAATTCTATCAGATTTTTCGAAAACGGAACAAATGCTGCGGATATAAGAAAATCCCGGAAAACGAGAGTTTTCCGGGATTTTGATTGCTTTGAAATTGCGAAATCGACCGAAATCAGCGCTTGCTGAACTGAGGTGCACGACGTGCAGCCTTGAGGCCGTATTTCTTGCGCTCCTTCATACGAGGATCGCGGGTCAGGAAGCCAGCCTTCTTCAGAATGGGACGGAACTCGGGGTTCACCAGCAGCAGGGCGCGGCTGATGCCATGGCGCAGAGCGCCGGCCTGGCCGGAAACGCCGCCGCCCTCCACGGTAGCAACGATGTCCACCTTGCCCAGAGTATCGGTGGCGTTCAGGGGCTGACGGACCACCATCTTCAGGGTCTCCAGACCGAAGTAATCGTCGATGTCGCGGCCGTTGATGGTGATGGAGCCGGTGCCGTTGGGGAACAGGTGCACACGGGCCACGGAGGACTTACGACGGCCGGTGCCGTACAGATAGGGATTCTTGGACTGATACATGTTTCTTTTCCTCCTTACTTGACCAGCTCGGGCTTCTGAGCCTCGTGGATGTGCTGCTCGCCGGCATAGATGTGCAGGCGCTTCAGGGAATCCTTGGTAACGGTGTTGCGGGGCATCATACCGCGGACGGCCACGCGCATGGCCAGCTCAGGCTTGTCCTGCATCAGCAGGCGATACTTGGTCTCCTTCAGGCCGCCGATCCAGCCGGAGTGGGTGCGGTAATACTTCTGCTCCATCTTGTTGCCGGACAGAGTGGCCTTGCCGGCGTTGATGACGATGACGTTATCGCCGCAGTCGGCATGGGGGGTGTAGGTGGGCTTGCCCTTGCCGCGCAGCAGGTCGGCCACGATGACGGCGGTCTTGCCCAGGGGCTTGCCGGCGGCATCAACGACGTACCACTTGCGCTCAATGGTGGCCTTGTTTGCCATATAAGTGGACATGGTGTTTTTCCTCCAATTTATAGAATGTATGCTTTACTTTTTCAGGCTCCCTTGCTATGATGAGGGAGAGAAACGCGCCGAACGCGCAAGGATATTTATAGCATATCCCGGGGAGATTGTCAACAGCATTTTAATTTATGATAAAAACATCTGGCATTTTCTCTTGTTTTCTACGAATAGCTCTTATTTTCTCAAATGGCAATTTTATTTTCCGACCCTGGGAGGGATGTCACATGCAGAAGCTTTTGGGACAGGTGCGCCGGTGCGTGGAGGATTACCGCATGATCGACGCGGGGGACACGGTGGCCGTGGGCGTATCCGGCGGCAAGGACAGCCTGGTAACGCTGACCGCGCTGGCCCGGCTGCGGGCCTTTTATCCCATTCCCTTCACCGTTCACGCCATCACCCTGGAGACCGGCACCCCGGGTATGTGCTTCGACGCCGTGGCGGACCTGTGCCGGCAGCTGGACGTGCCCTATACCCGCATCCAGGTGCCGGTATACGACATTGTGTTCAATGAGCGGAAGGAGAAGAACCCCTGCTCCCTGTGCGCCAAGCTGCGGCGGGGCAGCCTGAACACGGCCCTTACGGACCTGGGCATCCGGAAGATCGCCCTGGGCCATCACTATGACGACGCCATCGAGACGCTGCTGATGAACCTGCTGTTCGAGGGACGCATCGGCTGCTTCCAGCCGGTGACCTACCTGGACCGCACCGGCATTACCCAGATTCGTCCCCTGCTGTACTGCCGGGAGGACGACATCCGCCGGGCGGCTCAGCGGCTCCGGCTGCCGGTGGTGCACAATCCCTGCCCCGCCAACGGCCACAGCCGCCGTCAGGAGGTGAAGGAGCTCATCGCCGGGCTGGAGGGCCGGTATCCGGATATCAAGCAGAAGCTGTTCGGCAGTCTCCAGCGGTATCCCCTGTACGGGTGGAATCTTCACGAGGAGGAGCGGTGATATGAAAGCAAAGCTGGGCGGCCGCACCTGGGCGGCGCTGCTGACCTTCGGTCTGGTGGGTCAGATCGCCTGGGTCATTGAGAACATGTACTTTAATGTGTTCCTGTACAACACCATTTCCGGGGACACGTCCATGATCGCGGCCATGGTGGCCTGGAGCGCCGTCACCGCCACCGTCACCACCCTGGTGATGGGGGCCCTCAGCGACCGGCTGGGGCGGCGGAAGGCCTTTATCGTGGCGGGCTATCTGCTGTGGGGCGTCAGCATCGGGGCCTTTGCCCTGATCAAAAGCAGCCCCGTGGCCGCTGCCGCCCACAGCGCGGCGGTGCTGGTAGTGGTGCTGGACTGCGTTATGACCTTCTTCGGATCCACCGCCAACGACGCAGCCTTCAACGCCTGGGTCACCGACGTTACCGTGCCGGAAAACCGGGGCCGGGTGGAGACGGTGCTGGCCATCATGCCGCTTGTGGCTATGCTGGTAGTGTTCGGCGCTCTGGACGGCCTGACCCAGGCGGGAAGCTGGCGGCTGTTCTTCCTGATTGTAGGCGGCGTCACGGGGCTGGGCGGCGTGCTGGGCTTCTTTTTCATCCGGGAGCCGGACCTGCCCCGGGGCCAGGGGACCACATTCTCCAACATTCTGTACGGCTTCCGTCCCGCCGTTGTCCGGGACAACCCGCGGCTGTATCTGTCTCTGGCGGCGCTGGGGGTATACTGCATGAGCCAGCAGGTGTATATGCCGTATCTCATTATTTATATCCAGCGGTTTTTGGGCATCACGGACTACACGTTCCTACTGGCCGGAGTGCTGATCGTCAGCTCTGTGCTGTCGGTGCTGGCCGGGCGGCCCATTGACCGGCTGGGGAAGCTCCGCTGTCTGATCCCGGCGGGGATCGTGGGCTTTGCGGGGCTGGTGCTGATGTACTTCGCCCGGAGCCAGTGGTTCGTGCTGGCGGCGGGCATCGTGATGCTGGGCGGCGGCATGGTGATCTCTGCCTGCTGCAATGGGCTCATCCGGGACTATACCCCCGCCGGAAAGGCCGGCCTGTTCCAGGGCATCCGCATCGTATTCCAGGTGCTGCTGCCCATGGTCACGGGGCCGTATATCGGCGCGGCGGTGATCCGGGGCACCGGCATGACCTACGAGGATCTGGGCACCGTAAAGCAGGTGCCCACAGCGGAAATTTTCCTGGCGGCTGCCGCCGCCCTGGTGCTGCTGGCGATCCCGGCGGCGCTGCTGAAGCGGAAGGAGGCTGCGAAATGACGGCGCTTTATACCCCCTGGGGAGAGCAGCTCGACAGGACCTGCCCTCTGCCGGAGTATCCCCGGCCCCAGCTGCGGCGGGACAGCTATCTCTGTCTCAACGGCCTGTGGGATTACACCGTGGAGGACGGGGACGAATACTCCCGCCGCCGCAGCGGAAAAATATTGGTGCCTTTTTCGCCGGAGAGCCTGCTGTCCGGCTGCGATTTCCGGCTGCAAAGCGGGGAAACGCTGTGGTATGAGCGGACGTTCACCCTGCCGGAGGGCTTTCGCCGGGACCGGGTGCTGCTGCACTTCGGCGCGGTGGACCAGTGCTGCCGGGTGCTGGTGAACGACCGGCCTGTGGGCGGCCATGAGGGGGGCTATCTGCCCTTCACCCTGGACATTACCGGCGCCCTGGCCCCCGGGGAAAACCGGCTGACTGTGGCCGTCACCGACGACCCGGAGGGCGGTGTCCACGCCTTCGGCAAGCAGCGCACGGACCGGGGCGGCATCTGGTACACCGCCCAATCCGGCATCTGGCAGACGGTGTGGCTGGAGAGTACAGCGGACAACTACGTCCGTTCCCTGCGCCTGACCCCGGACTTTGACGGGAAATGCCTGCGGTACGCCGTCCGGGCGGAGGACCCGGCAGGAGCCCGGGTCACGGTGCTGTGCGGCGGGCGGGTCGTTGCCCGCAGCTGGGCCGATGAGCGGGGAGAGGGCGTGTGCCCCATTCCGGCGGAGCACTTCCGCCCCTGGAGCCCGGAGGATCCGTATCTGTACGACCTGGAGGTGACTCTGCCCTCCGGCGACCGGGTAGAGAGCTATTTCGGCATGCGGCAGTTCTCCGTTATGGAACACCGGGGCCGCCGGGTGCTGGCTCTGAACCACCGGCCCTGCTTCCAGTCGGGGCTGCTGGACCAGGGCTACTGGTCCGACGGGCTGTACACCCCGCCTGCCGACGAGGCCATGGTATGGGATATTCAGACCGCCCGGGATATGGGCTTTTCCATGCTGCGCAAGCACATCAAGATCGAGCCCCTGCGGTGGTACTATCACTGCGACCGGCTGGGGATGATCGTTTGGCAGGACATGGTATCCTGCTTCGAGGGATGGCGGACCCTGACCATGCAGGTGCTGCCCTTTCTGGGCCTGCACCTGCATGACGCGCCGTCGGCCCGGCTGGGCCGGGCCGGGGAGCCTGGACGGCAGCAGTTCCTCCGGGACATGGCCGACACGGTGGACCTGCTGTATAACTGCGTGTCCCTGGGCCTGTGGGTGCCCTTCAACGAGGGCTGGGGCCAGTTCAGCGCCCTGGAGGTCGCGGACCGGCTGCGGGCCATGGACCCCACCCGGCCCATCGACCATGCCTCCGGCTGGCACGACCAGGGCGGCGGCGACCTGAAAAGCCGCCATGTATATTATCGGCCCGTGCGCCTGAAAAACGACGGGCGGCGGGTGCTGGCCCTGACGGAGTTCGGGGGCTACAGCCTGCAGTGCCCGGGTCACCTGGCGACGGACAAAAAATTCGGCTACCGCATGTATGACGATGCGGCAGCCTGGATGGACGCGGTGGAAAAGCTGTATGAAACGGAGGTTTTGCCCCTGATCCAGGCCCAGGGACTGTCGGCGGCGGTGTATACCCAGCTGTCCGACGTGGAGGACGAGGTCAACGGCCTGGTGACCTTCGACCGCCGGGTGTGTAAGATGGACCCGGCCCGCATGCGGAAAATCAACGAGAAATTGCATTTTTAGCACAGGATATTGCGCTTTCGACATGCGATAGCCCGAAGAGATAGGGCCGGCAAAGTCGTCGGCCCCTATAGAGCATCCGAGAGCTTGACAAAATCGTGTGCATGACCTATAATGGACATGGAAAGGGCGCTGCGACAAGCGGTTGGCCCGACTAAGTTAGGGTTTTACAAAGAAAACCGTCACCGGCCAGGGTGGCGGTTTTCGCGTCTCTTTACGATAATCGTGACCGTATAGGGTCCGATATGTAAGGTAATACGCATTGCCTCACCCCCTTTCGGGTGGTGTGGCCAACCGCCTGCCGTTCGTGCAGCGCCATGGGCATTATAACATACGATGTGGCAAGATGCAACAAAAAACGGGAAAGCGTGGCCGTATAGGGGGCGGACAATTCTGTCCGCCCCGCAGGATGCCCCTATGTAAGCACCCACTGCAGCAGAAGCAGCAGGCCGAAGCCGGGAAGGCCCAGCACCCCGATCACCAGGGCGTTGAACACGTTCAGGCCCAGGTGCAGCCCGGGAACGGTGCGGCCCAGGAGCCACAGGGCGCCAAAGCCCAGGGCCGCGTTGCCCGCTACCCGGAATACCGTTTTCAGGGGGCTTTTCGTCAGACGCAGCACCCCCAGCAGGATAAACAGCGCCCCCACGCCCAGGGCGGCTTTTTCTAAGACGGACACACAGTCCCTCCCTTCACGGAGGACGCCGCCACGCAGGGGCCCTCCCCCAGCTGGGTCTTGATGCACCGCAGCAGATAGTCGCTGCGGGCCTTCAGGGCGTTGATCTCGTAAATGCTGGCCTCTACCAGCTCCGGGGCGGTGACGTAATTGAACTTATCATAGGCGTTGCGCAGGGCTTGGTTGGTCTGATACAGCTCCTGCCGCAGGTCCCCCAGGGTGGGGGAGGCCGTGTCCTTGTTTTTCATGGCGATACCTCCTGATGGCTATTGTACGGTTATTTTGGACAGATATGACAGGCTTTAATCAGGGGACAGGAACATTTTTCCGGGGAGGTGCGCGAAATGCATGAGGAATACATGCGCCAGGCGCTGGACCTGGCCCGGGAGGCCGCCGCCGCCGGGGAGGTGCCGGTGGGCTGTGTCATCGTGGATGAAAGCGGTCAGGTTCTTGGCCGGGGCCGCAACCGGCGGGAGGAGGACCACGATCCCCTGGCCCACGCGGAGCTTTTGGCCATTCAGGACGCCTGCCGTTCCCACGGCGACTGGCGGCTGAAGCACGCGAGACTCTACGTTACACTGGAGCCCTGCCCCATGTGCGCGGGGGGGATCCTCTCCGCCCGCATCCCGGAAATTTATTACGGGGCCAAGGACGCGGGTTTCGGGGCCTGCGGCTCCATCCTCAATCTCTTTGAGGAGAACTTCCGCCACCACCCGAAGATCATCGGGCATATCTTAGAAGACGAGTGCCGCCAGGTCCTCCAGGACTTTTTTGCAGAGGTGCGGCAGAAAGACATGCAAACTTAAAGGTTTTGTAACATTTCCGGCCTTTTTCTGTAATAAGTCTTTGGTACTATAATCCTGCAAGAGTCAAGAACGCTTCTTTTCATTTTAACCTTCGGAGAGATAGGGCCGGCGAGTGGTTTACGCAGGCCCTGTTTTTCTGCCCTTTTTTCGAGGGAGACGCAAAAAAGACGCTGCCCGCCGGCAGCGCCTTTTTCATAGATAGGATTCCGTTCTCACCGCTCCTCGCGGAAGTAGCTCAGGCCCAAGCTCTCCGGGGGCTGGTTGGCGCGGCTGTGCTTCAGGCTGACGGCGACCAGGACGATGGCCGTGACGATGTACGGCACGATGTCGTAGATGGAGGCCGGGATGAAGGAGATGGGGTAATAATACCGCATACAGGCCAGGCCGCCGAAGATGAGGGAGCACCAGAGCGCCCGCTTCGGGCTCCAGACGGCGAAGATGACCAGGGCCACAGCCAGCCAGCCGTAGCCGTCGATGCAGTTGTAGACCCACGCACCGCCGACGCCGGAGGCGGCGTTCATCACCAGGTACAGGCCGCCCAGACCCGTCATGGCACCGCCGATGCAGGTGGCGAGATATTTGTATTTGGTCACGTTGATGCCCGCCGCGTCTGCGGTGGCGGGGCTTTCGCCCACGGCCCGCAGGCTCAGGCCCGCCTGCGTCCGGCCCAGGAACCAGGCCAGGAGCACGGCCAGGAGAATGGCCAGATAGACCATGAAGTTGTGGGAGAAGAGCAGCTTCCCGATGTAGGGGATGTTCACCATGCTGTCCGGGAAGATGGGGTTGTTGAAGATGCCCTTCACGGCGGTGCTGACGGACAGGAACCCGGAGGGGTCTGCATTGCCTACGGCCTCGCCAAAGTAGTTGCCAAAGCCCGTGCCGAACATGGTCAGGGCCAGGCCGGTGACGTTCTGGTTGGCCCGCAGGGTGATGGTCAGCACGGAGAAGACCAGGGCGCCGACACCGGCGCAGACCAGCGCACAGACCATGGCGATGATCAGGGCGACGTAGGGGTTGGTCCCCCCGGCTTTTTCATAGTAGTAGGGGCCGAGGATGCCGGCGATGCCGCCCATGAACATCATGCCCTCGACGCCCAGGTTCATGTTGCCGGATTTCTCCGTCAGCGTCTCGCCCAGCACGCCGAAGAGCAGCGGGGCCGCCGCCAGGATGCCGGCGGTGAGGAAATTGATGAGGTTATTCATGCTCGTCGGCCTCCTTTTCTGCGGTGTCCGGTGATGCCGCCGGGGTTGCTGGGGCCGGTCCTGCCGGGACCTTGGCCTTGCTGCCCCGGAAGATCATGCGGTAGTTGATGAAGAACTCACAGCCCAGCATGAAGAAGAGGATGATGGCCGAGAGCACGTCCGCCGCCGAGGCAGGGATCTTGAAGTTGGTCTGAATGGTGTTGGAGCCTTTGGTCAGCACAGCCAGCAGCCCCGCGATGAGCACCATGGCGAAGGGATTGAGGTGGGCCAGCCACGCCACGATGATGGCCGTGAAGCCCACGCCGCCGGAGGTGCCGTTGTTGAGCGTATAGTCTGCGCCGGAGACCACCAGGAAGCCCATGAGGCCCGCGATGGCACCGGAGAGGAACATGGTGCGCATGATGATCTTGCCCACGTTCATGCCCGCGTAGCGGGCGGTCCGCTGGCTCTCGCCCACGACGGAGATCTCATAGCCGTGCTTGCTGTACTTCATGTAAATGAACATGCCGACCGTGAGGGCCAGGACGATGATCCAGCCGATGTGGACCCCACCCACCTTCGGCAGGCGGGCCTTCTGGTCGAACATGGCGATGATGGGGAAGCCCGTGCCGCTGGGGTCCTTCCAGGGGCCGTTCTGCAAATAGGCCTCGATGCCGATGGCGATGTAGTTGAGCATCAGGGTAAAGAGCGTCTCGTTGGTCCCCCACCTGGCCTTACAGAAGGCCGGGACCAGGCCCCAGATGCCGCCTGCAAGGATACTCGCCACCGCCATGACGATCAGCAGGGCGGGCTTGGGGAGTTTATCATACCAGTAGAGGGCGAAGTAGGTGGCCGCAATGCCGCCCACCATGATCTGGCCCTCCGCGCCGATGTTCCAGAACTTCATCTTGAACGCCGGGGCGATGGCCAGGGCCGCGCCCAGGAGCGGGATGGCGACCCGGACGGTGACCTTGGCGGTAGACGGTCCGCCCAGGGAGCCGGTGATGATGTCGTGATACACCGCGATGGGGTTGTGCCCCAGCACCGCGATGAACAGGGAGCCGACCACCAGCGCCAGGACAATGGCCACCAGGCGGATGGCCCATTTTTTGGCCCCGCTCAGGTCATCCCGCTTGGCGAGGCGGACCAGCGGCTCCCGTTGGATATTCTGTTTCTCAGTCATGGCCGCGCCCCTCTCCCTTGTGGGTCGTCATCAGGAAGCCCACTTCTTCTTTTGTGATCGTGCGGCCGTCCACGATGCCGCTGACTTTGCCGCCGCAGAGGACCAGGATGCGGTCACACAGCTCCAGTAAGACGTCCAGGTCCTCGCCGACATAGATGACGGCCACGCCCTTCTCTTTCTGCTCGTTGAGCAGGCGGTAGATGGTGTAGGAGGAGTGGATGTCCAGGCCGCGGACAGGATAGGCCGCCATGAGAACGGCGGGGCCGGAGGCGATCTCCCGGCCCACCAGGACCTTCTGGACGTTGCCGCCGGAGAGCTTGCGCACGGGGGTGTTGATGCTGGGGGTCACGACCTCCAGCTTTTCTTTGATCTCCTGGGCCAGGGTGCGGGGGGGCTTGGCGTCGGTGAAGAAGCCGCTGCCCTTGTCATAGCTTTTCAGCATCATGTTCCCCGTCATGCCCATGGAGCCGACGAGGCCCATGCCCAGCCGGTCCTCCGGCACGAAGGCCAGGGAGATGCCCAGGTTGCGAATGGCCAGGGGGGACTTGCCCACGAGATCCTCCGCTTGCTCGTCGTGGCGGTTGTGGTAGATGATCTCGCCGTGGGAGACGGGATACAGGCCTGCGATGGCCTCGCACAGCTCCCGCTGGCCGCTGCCGGCGATGCCGGCAATGCCGAGGATCTCCCCGCTCTTGGCGGCGAAGCTCACGTCATCCAGGACCTTTACGCCCTGGCCGTCGAGACAGGTCAGCCCCTTGACCTCCAGGCGGTCCTGCGGATCCTTGGGTTCGGGACGGTCGATGTTCAGGGTGACGGCGTGGCCGACCATCATGTCGGTCAGCTGCTGGGGGCTGGTCTCGTTGGTGTTCACCGTGGCGATAAACTGGCCCTTGCGCAGCACGGAGACCCGGTCGGAAATGGCCATGACCTCGTTGAGCTTGTGGGTGATGATGACGATGGACTTCCCGTCGGCCCGCATGTTCCGCAGCACGGAGAAGAGCTTCTCCGTCTCCTGGGGGGTCAGCACGGCGGTCGGCTCGTCCAGGATCAGGATGTCCGCGCCCCGGTAGAGGACCTTGATGATCTCCACCGTCTGCTTCTCGGAGACGGCCATGTCGTAGATCTTCTTGTCCGGGTCTAAATCGAAGCCGTACTTGCTGCTGATGTCCCGGATCTGTTGGGAGATGGCTTTCCGGTCGAACTTGCCCTTGTCCTTCAGGCCCAGCACAATGTTCTCCGCGGCGGAGAACACATCGACCAGCTTAAAGTGCTGGTGGATCATGCCGATATGCAGGGCGAAGGAGTCCTTCGGGGAGCGGATGGAGACTTCCTTGCCGTCCACCAGGATCTGTCCGCTGTCGGGGAAGTAGATGCCCGCCAGCATGTTCATGAGTGTGGTCTTGCCGCTGCCGTTTTCGCCCAGCAGGGAGAGGATCTCGCCCTTGCGGATGTCCAGGCTCACGTGGTCGTTGGCCACGACCTTGCCAAAGGTCTTGGTCACGTCCCGCAGCTCTACGGCGTTGACCGGTCGGTTCGTTGGTTGCAACGCTTGCACCTCAGCTTTCTCTGTTCTCTCTTTGGTTTGCCGGTTACAGGTCAGCCGTCATCCTCTGACGGCTCGCCTCTGACAGGCAAGCGCAGGCTTGAGCAAGATAAAAAGTCACCGGGGAATCAAAGCACACCCTCGCCGGGAGGCAAGGGTGCGCTTTGTTGGTTCCGGAAAGATCAGGACAGAACGGTGACGCCGTCCACGATGTAGGTGAAGGTGGGAGAAGAGCCCTTCTCGTTCTCCTTGTAGTACTCACCCTCAGCCAGGTTCAGCTCGTTGCCGTCGGCGTCCTTGCCGTGCAGGGGGCCGGCGAAGACCTGAACGGAGCCGTCAGCCAGGCCGGCAGCGGCCTTCTCGATGGCTTCCTTGGTGCCGTCGGCGATGATGGCATCATTGAAGGGGGACAGGTAGCAAGCGCCCTCGGCGTAGCTGCCGCACCAATCCTGGTCAATGGACTTGCCGTCGATCAAGCACTTCAGAGCGTACTCATAGTAAGCGCCCCAGTTGACACGGGCGGAGACCAGAGCGGCGTCGGGTGCCACGGGGATCATGTCGTCGTTGTAGCCCACGGCGAAGACACCGTTGTTCTGAGCGGTGGTGGCGGGGGCGGAGGTGTCGGAGTGCTGGGAGATGACGTCGCAGCCCTGGTCGATCAGAGCCTGGGCGTTGGTGGCTTCCTTGGTGGCGTCGGACCACTCGTTGGTGTAGTTGACGAGCATGGTCACGTCGGGGTTGACGCTCTTGGCGCCCAGATAGAAGGCGGTGTAGCCGGAGATGACCTCGGCGAAGGGCTTGGCAGCCACATAGCCCAGCTTGTTGGTCTCGGTCTTCAGACCGGCAGCGATACCGGCCAGGTAACGGGCCTCGAAGATCTTAGCGAAGTAGTTGTGGGTGTTGTCCAGGGTGTCGGTAGCGCCCTGGTAGCCGGTGGCGTGGCAGAACTGCACGTCGGGGTGGTCGGGAGCGGCCTCCTCCATGTACTGCTCGTGGCCGAAGGAGTCGGCGAAGATGGCGTTGCAGCCGGCGTCGAGCAGCTCGTTGATGGCGTCGGCGCAGGTGGAGTCCTCGGTGATGTTGGCCTTCACGACGACCTGGGAATCATAGTCCATGCCGTTCTTCTGGCAGGCCTCTCTCATGCCGTCGATGTGGTTCTTGTTGTAGGCATCGGCAGCCTCACCGACCAGGATCAGGCCGACCTTCAGCTTGTCGGCAGCGATGCCGGTGGTGGCAGCGGTGTCGCTGCTGCTGTCGGCGGTGGTGTCAGCATCGGTGCTGGTGTCGCCGCCGCCGCAGGCGGTCAGGCCCAGGGCCAGAGCACCGGCCATGAGCAGAGCAAGAATACGCTTTTTCATTTGTGTTCCTCCTAAATGACATACTTTTTCAAAACGGCGGGATCGGGTTTGGACCCGGCCGGAATGAATGGGACAAGCGGTCGGCCTGCATGACCGGCCCGGAGCAGGGCAGCAAAGACCCGGCTCAGTCGCAGAAAACGACCCCGGTCTCCTCGCTCATGCTGGCGATGCGGGCCAGAGACTCGACCCGGATGCCCTGGCTGCGGATGCGCTCGCCGCCGGGCTGGAAGGCCTTTTCAATGACGATGCCCGCGCCCACGACCTCGGCTCCGGCCTGGTGGACGATGTCGATGAGGGCGTTCATGGCGCTGCCGTTGGCCAGGAAATCGTCGATGAGCAGCACCCGCTCGCCGGGGTGCAGGAACTCTTTGGACACGAAGATATTATAGGGACGCTTGCTCTGGGTGAAGGACTCGACCTGGCTGATGTACACGTCCCCGGCGATGTTCTTGGTCTTGTTTTTCTTGGCAAAGACCACGGGGGGGTTGCCAAAGGCAGGGGCGGCCAGGCAAGCAATGCCAATGCCCGAAGCCTCGATGGTCAGGATCCGGTCCACGGGACATCCCTCGAACCGCTGCCGGAACGCCTGGCCGATGGCCTGGAGAAACGGCACGTCCATCTGGTGGTTCAGGAAGCTGTCGACCTTCAATACCTCGTTGCTGCCCCGTACTTTTCCGTCCCGCAGGATCCGCTGCTTTAACTCTTCCACAAAAGAACGCCCCTTCCACTGCAATTTTTGAATGGATTTATCCATAATTCGGCCCGCTTCGGCTCTATAATACATCTATTCTACTGTATCCCACCCACTCTGACAAGATGGGAAGTCCGCCAAAAAAACAACGGAAAAGCAGGAAAAATTTCATCGTTTTTCAGCGCTTTTTACAGAGCTGAATTTTGGGGCTAAAAATGCAAGAAGAATGTGTAGAAAATGCAAGTTTTCGCTTGACATTTTTCCGCAACCTGATAAACTGTACTCGACTGTTTACGCCCCGCTTCCCTGCTTTGCCGGGGGCCGGGGCGCTCATCGGGGGCTTTTCCCTCCGGGAGTTTTATTTTTATTCTTTTTATTGGAAAAGGAGATCGTAGAATGGATTTTCAGGCACTGTACAAGAGCAAGCTGACCACCGCTGCCGAGGCCGTGAAGCTGGTCAAGTCCGGCGACTGGGTGGACTACACCTGGTGCACCAACCACCCCATTGAGCTGGACAAGGCTCTGGCTGCTCGTCAGAACGAGCTGGAGGACGTGAAGGTCCGCGGCGGCGTGACCATGTGGATGCCCGAGATCGCCAAGGCAGACGACGCCGGCGACCACTTCGCATGGCATTCCTGGCACTGCTCCGGCATCGACCGTAAGATCATGAGCAAGGGCATGGGCTGGTTCTCTCCCATGCGTTACTCCGAGCTGCCCCGCTTCTACCGTGAGAACCTGGACCCCGTGGACGTGGTGATGATGCAGGTCCCCCCCATGGACGAGCACGGCAACTTCTCCCTGTCCCTGGCTCCCTCTCACCTGTATGATATGTGCGCCCGCGCCAAGCACATCATCGTTGAGATCAACGAGAACCTGCCCGTTGTCTACGGCCTGAACAAGACCGAGGTCAACATCGCCGACGTGACCTATGTCGTCGAGGGCAACAACCCCGCCATCCCTGAGCTGGGCTCCGTGCCTCCCACCGACGTGGACCGCACCGTGGCAAACCTGATCGTGCCTGAGATCCCCAACGGCGCCTGCCTGCAGCTGGGCATCGGCGGCATGCCCAACACCGTCGGCGCTCTGATCGCTGAGTCCGACCTGAAGGACCTGGGCGTTCACACCGAGATGTACGTCGACGCCTTCGTGGACATCGCCAAGGCCGGCAAGATCAACGGCAAGAACAAGACCCTGGACTATGGCCGTCAGGTCTTCGCGTTCGCCGCCGGCACCAAGAAGCTGTATGACTACGTGAACAAGAACCCCGACGTCATGGGCGCTCCCGTTGACTACACCAACGATGTCCACGTCATCTCCCAGCTGGATAAGTTCATCTCCATCAACAACATCGTCGACCTGGACCTGTTCGGCCAGGTGAACGCCGAGTCCGCCGGCATCAAGCACATCTCCGGCACCGGCGGTCAGCTGGACTTCGTCATGGGCGCTTACCTGTCCAAGGGCGGTAAGTCCTTCATCTGCCTGTCCTCCGCCATGAAGGGCAAGGACGGCCAGCTGAAGTCCCGTATCGTCCCCACCCTGACCAACGGCTCCATCTGCACCGACCCCCGTTCCACCGTCCAGTACCTGGTCACCGAGTACGGCATGATCAACCTGAAGGGTCTGAACACCTGGCAGCGTGCCGAGCAGATCATCTCCATCGCACATCCCCAGTTCCGCGACGAGCTGATCAAGGACGCAGAGAAGATGGGCATCTGGAGAAAGTCCAACAAGCGGTAATTTTCCTGCGCCTCTCTACTTTATTTACACTTGACTTGTTTCCCCACCCCCGACCTGACCGGCCGGGGGTGGGGTTTTCTGTGTAAACGATTCGGGTAGAAAAAAGCCCCGAGCCGGACAGGAATCCGACTCGGGGAAATATGAAGCGAGGTAGAATACAATGTGTGGTTGCTAATGTGAGGTAGCGATCAATGACCGTGGCCGGACAGGACCGCGCCGGAGATGACCATTTTCTGGATCTGGTTGGTACCCTCGAAGATGCAGTAAGCCTTGATGTCGCGGAAGCACTTCTCAACGCAGCCTTCCTTCATGTAGCCCTTGCCGCCCATCAGCTGCACGGCGTCGGTGCAGACTTCCATGGCGCTCTGGGTGGCGAACATCTTGGCCATAGCAGCTTCCTTGGAGAAAGGCAGGCCCTTGCTTTGCAGGTCATTGGCGTGGATCACCAGCTGACGGGAGGCCTCGATCTTGGTGGCCATGTCAGCAATCATCCACTGGATGCCCTGCCGCTTGGAGACGGGAGCACCGAAGGTGACTCTTTCCTTTACGAAAGCAATGGCTTCGTCCAAGGCCCGGCGGGCAATACCGACGGCCAATGCGCCCACACAGGCACGGGACTTATCCAAGGTCTTCATGGCATAGATATAACCCTTGCCTTCCTCACCCACCAGGTTGCTGGCAGGAACACGGACGTGATCGAACTTCAAGGCGCAAGTGGAGATGGCGCGAAAACCGCACTTATCTTCATACTTGGTTACGGAGAAACCAGGCAGATTCGTGGGGACCATGAAAGCGGAAATACCCTTTGTGCCCTTGGAGGGGTCGGTCATGGCAAAGACGCAGGCGATGTCTGCTTCACCGCCGTTGGTGATGAAGCACTTCTCGCCGTTGATGACCCATTCATCGCCATCCTTGACAGCGGTAGTCTTGACGTTGGATGCATCCGAACCGGATTGCGGCTCGGTCAAGCAGAAGCAGGCGTAGCCTTTCCCTTCCAGGATGTGCTTAGAGAAATACTGAACCTGCTCCGGGGTGCCGCCGATCAGGACGGGCTTCAAGGCCAGGTTGGTGGTCTGCATGACGGAGGCGAAGTTGCCGTCATAGTATCCCATCTCTTCATACATCACCGCAGCTGTGGCCAGGTCGACCTTGCTGCCGCCGTATTCCTTGGGGATCTCAAAGGCGTTCAGGCCCAGCTTGAATGCCTTGGCATAGGCATCAAAGGGAATAGCCTTGGAGGGATCGGTAACTTTGTCCCAGTCCAGCATGATGGGCTCGATCTCTTTCTTTGCGAACTCACCGATGACATCACACCAATGCTGCTGTTCTTCTGTTAAGATTCTTGACATAATTCGTTACCTCCTACGAATATAAAGTCTGACAAATAACAGGACTGAAAAAGATAAGGCAGGACAGGAACGGCGGTAAAGTACACAGCATACTGTATATCGTACCAAAAGAAGAACCACGAGACGAACCGTCTGCGGAGAAAATAAAGCATACTGTATATCTTAGAAACACATACCTTTTCTGTTCGCCTTTTACTTTAGCACAATCTCAGGGGGAGTGTCAAGCCCTTTTTTTACTTTTTTTCATATTTTGAACATTTTTTTCATGTGACAGGAGGTGGGAAGCGGCGTATGATAGGGGCACTACTGAAGGCCTATGCTGGGCCGGGAGAAGTGAGGGGAAGACGAAGAAATGGAACAGAACAAGGAATATACCTTAGCCCGGCTCATTCTGCGCCTGGCTAACCGGATTGTGAAAAACCGGGACCGCCACGTCAAAGAGCTGGGCCTGACCACAGAGCAGGCCGACAGCCTGCTGTTTTTTCTGGATCGGAAAGACGCCGTTATCAACGACCTGAAAGATCATCTGGGTGTGACCCATCAGACCGCCCGCGGCATCGTCCAACGGATGGAGAGCAAGGGCTTGGTGCAGACCCGCAAGTCCAAGGAGGATGGCCGTTACCAGGTGGTGTCCCCCACGCAGGCGGGCTGGCGCACCGGATCGATCCTGCTGCGCAACGGCATCCAGACTGGCAGCTGCCTGCTCCATGGCCTGACGACAGAGCAGGAGGAGCAGCTTTACCAGATGCTGCAAGTGGCCATGAAGAACTTGGAGACGGCGGAATATCAGCTTCTTCCGAGAAATGACCCGGAATGACCTGATGCACGCCATAAAAATATTTCCCCCTCGACGCCGTTCCCAAGAAAAGGTCTTCCAGAAAATGGTAAACTCTGGGTGTTCCCAGAAAGGAGGCCAGAGAAATGCCGGTACTATATCGCCGTGGACTGCTGGAAAGCACGCGGGTGACCATGATCGCCCCGGAGTACATCTCCCCCAACCCCGACCAGCCCCGTCGTTACTTTGATCCCGATGGGCTGAGCGAGTTGGCGGACAGCATCCGCGCCCACGGGATCTTACAGCCCCTGTCCGTCCGGCGGAAGGGCGGCGGACGCTATGAACTCATCGCCGGAGAGCGGCGGCTGCGGGCGGCCATGATCTGTGGCCTAGAGCAGGTCCCCTGCTTGGTGCTGGAGGTTTCCAGGGAGAGCTCCTGTCTGCTCTCCCTGATCGAAAACCTCCAGCGGCGGGACCTGGACTTCTGGGAGGAGGCCAAGGCGCTGGAGCGCCTGACGACGGTGTACGGTCTGTCTCAGGAGGAAGCCGCGGCGAAGGTGGGCAAATCCCAGTCCGCCGTGGCCAACAAGCTGCGTCTGCTCCGGTTGGAGGAGCCGGTGGCGGAGGCTCTGCACCGCTACGGCCTGACCGAGCGCCACGCCCGTGCCCTCCTGCGTCTGGAGGACCCGGAGCAGCGCCTTGCCGCCGTCGAACACATCGGCAAAAACCAGCTGAACGTCGCCGATGCCGAGGCCTACATAGACCGTCTGGTCACACAGAACCAGACCACGCCGATCCGCCGCCGCAGCACCTATATCCTAAAGGACGTCCGGCTGTTCCTCAACAGCGTGGACCGGGGCGTCCGGCTCATGCAGACCGCCGGCGTCGGCGCCAAAGTCTCCCGCCGGGACACGGAGGACGCCATCTGCCTCACCGTCACCATTCCCCGCGCAAAGCCGCAGAAAGATGTGTCGTAACGCTTTTGTAACCCATTCCTTGACAAACCGTGATACAATGCAGTAACGGCACGGCATTTTGCCGGTATTGCCCAAACCTGATGATACAAAGGAGGGGACACCATGAGCGACGAGTTGAATATGTCCTCTGTTACCGCCGATCCCGCGCCGGAGACGGCCGGCAAGCGCGCGGCCCCGGAAGAAAAGCCTCCCAAGACCCCCGGCAAAAGAGCCGGACTGATCATCGGCATCGCCGCGGCGGTGCTGGTGCTGGCCTACGCGGGCTGCTGTGTGGCCGCCAACGCGCTGTATTCCCACACGGCGTTTCCCAACACCTCCGTGCTGGGCATGGATATGTCCGGCCTGTCGGCGCAGGAGGCCGAGCAGCGCTGGACGGAGCAGGGGAGTGCCCTGCTGGACGGCATGACCATCCGCCTGACCCGTGACGGGCAGGAGATCGGCAGCACCACCCTTTCCGACCTGGGCGTCACCGTTCTGCCCGTCTATGTCTCCAAGGCTGCCGGCTGCGACGTGCAGGACCGGGGCTGGGGCAGCGATGTGACCGCGTTCCTCCGCGGCGGCTGGCGCTTTATCGAGAGCTGGTTCAGGGCCGTGGATGTCACGCCCCAGCTGGACGTGGACGAGGCGAAGCTTACCGCCGCCTGTGAACAGCTGTCCGACACCGTGGGCTGCACCGTAACGGACGGCGGCTACCGGCTGGCGGAGGGTGAGGGCCTGTACATCACCAAGCCGCAGGACGGCGAGAAGCTGGACGCGGCGGCGCTGCGCGCCGAGTTGGCGCAGCGCTTCGAGAGCCGCGACCTGTCCGCGGCAGCCCGGTCCGTGGAATGTGTGTTCGCGGCCCACACCGCCGCGCCCATGGACGTGCAGGCGCTCCACGACGAGATCGCCGGCACCATGGCCGCCGCCATCTGCGACAAATCCACCGGCAAGCCCACCCAGTCCCGCGTGGGCGTACAGTTCGATGTGGAGACGGTGCAAAAGCAACTGGACGCCGCCCAGCCGGGCGAGGAATTCCTGGCTGACGCCCAGGTGCAGTTCCCGCCCGCCGCCACCGAGGAGTTGGAGCAGGCCATGTTCCGGGACGTGATCGGCACCTGCACCACCACCTGCGCCGGCCCCTGGGGCCGCCGCCAGAACATCAAGCTGGCCTCCGCCGCCATCAACGGCCGTATCTATAACCCCGGCGAGGAGTTCTGGTACAACGCCACCGTGGGCCAGCGCACCGAGGCCCGGGGCTTCCAGCCCGCCGCCGCCTACTCCGGCGGCAAGACCGTTACCTCCATCGGCGGCGGTATCTGCCAGGTATCCTCCACGCTGTACTATTCCGCCCTCATGGCGGACCTGCAGATCGTCCTGCGCTACGCCCATATGTTCGACCCCGGCTATATGCCCGTCACGGGCTGTGATGCCACGGTCAGCTGGGGCGGCCCGGACTTTGCCTTCCGCAACAGCACCAACTACCCCATCAAGATCACCACCAGCTACAACGACGAGACCAACCAGCTGACCATCACCCTGCTGGGCACCAAGACCGACGACCACTATGTGGAGATGACCAACCAGTTCCTCTCCTACTCCGAGCGCAAGACGGTCTATCAGGAGTCCGAGCGCATCGCCCCCGGCACCACCGAGGTGGAGCAGTACGGCCACAACGGCTACGCCGTCCAGACCTACCGCAACGTCTACGCCGGCGACGGTACGCTCCTCCGCAGCACCAAGGAGGCGTACAGCGACTATGACCGGGCCGACAAGATCATCCTGGTCGCCCCCGGCGAGCTGCCGCAGTAAATAAAGAAACAGCCCCCTGCCGGGGGCTGTTTTCTGCTTTCGCTGTGTCTTCGCCGGGAGCAGACAGAGAAAAAGACCGGCGAAAGCCGGTCTTTTCTTTCTGCGTATCATTCTCTCCGCAGGGCTTCAATGGGGTTCAGCTTCGATGCCTTCATGGCCGGCACCAGGCCGAACACCACGCCGATGACCATGGAGAAGGCCACGGCGATGATGCACGCCGGTACGCTGATGGCCACCGGTGTCCCCATGATGTGGGACATCATCTCCGCCAGGCCGATGCCCGTAGCCACGCCCAGTATGCCGCCCATGCTGGTCAGCACCGCCGCCTCCGTCAGGAACTGCCAGAGGATGCGGCTCTGCTGCGCGCCGATGGCGATCTTCAATCCGATCTCGCGGGTGCGCTCGGTGACGGACACCAGCATGATGTTCATCACGCCGATGCCGCCCACCACCAGCGAGATGGCCGCGATCCAGATCAGCTGCTTGTTGGTGCTCTCCGACAGGCTCTGCAGATCGCTGGCCTGCTGCAGAAGGTCCTTGGACTCGTACTTGTACTTCGTGGTCCGGATGGCGTTCTCATTCAGGTACTTGGCCACATTGTCGCCGGCGGCGGTCATGTCGTTGGTGCTGGTGGCCCGCACCGCCGCGTACTGGGGTTCATCATACCGGTACGGCACCGACCAGCACACGTCCGGGATGAAAATGGTTCCCGCTGTGCTGCCGGCGTACATCTGATAATCCTTAAAGTTGTTGATCACCGGTCCGCTGCTGGACCGGGAGGACACCACACCCACCACGGTGAACGGCATCCCGTTGATCTCGATGGTGCCGCCGATGGGGTTCTCGCCCTGGAACAGCAACTTTGCCGACTTCGCGTCGATCAGCGCCACATTCCGCCGGTTCTCATAGTCCGCCGCCGTGAAGGACCGTCCGTAGTTCACCGCGTAGTCCACGGCCGTCAGATAGTGGTCGTCCACGCCGTACAGCGACCCGCTGAACGCCGTATTGCCCACGTACACGTTGTCGCACCAATCCCGGGAGTAGTACATACTCACCAGCGACACGCTGCCCAGCTTCTCCATCTCATCCCGCATCTCCCGGGTCACTGGGTCGATACCCTCCGGCAGCGCCGAGTAGTTCAGGTCGAAATAGTTTTGGCTGTCCGTGGCGCCGATGGTCACCCGCACCACGTTGTTGCCCGCGCCGATCAGGTTCTGCTTGATCTGCTCGTTGGTGCCCTGAATGGTGGACACGATGGTGATGATCGCGGCGATACCGATAATAATGCCCAGCATGGTCAGAAACGACCGCAGCTTGTGGCTCCACACGCCCTGAAAGGCGAGATTTATATTTTCCAACATATGGTTATCCCGCCTCCTTTATATGCCGTAGTTGTACAGCTGGTCGGTCGTGGCCTCCTGGGTGTGGGCACCCTCCACCACGTCGCGCCCATAGGGGAACGCCACATAGTCGTCGATGGTCAGCCCGCCCCGTATCTGGGTGTAGCTGCCCCACAGATCCCGGCCGGTCTGCACCCACCGCTGCTCCAGTCTGCCGTCCTCGCCCCGGGCCATCACATAGCTCTTGCCGTTGTCGGTCCGGATGAACATACTCTGCAGATACAGTGAGCTGCCGCTTTCTTCCGCGCTGGTGTCCTTCTGGTACTGTATATCCACATAGTCATTGGGCTGCAAATTCGCGTCCTCGGTGACAAACACCTTGAAGGGGTAGTAGGACACGTTACTGTTGCCGTCGCCCCAGTTGTTGCCGTTGCTGGTGGGATAGTCGTCGATGGACACGATGGTGCCCTCGCAGGCCGCTCCGGTCATCCAGCTGCTGATGGATACGCTGTCGCCCACCTGCACGCTGCCCAGATCCATCTCGCTGAGGGTGCCGGTGACGTAATATCCGCCGCCGCCGGACAGCTCCACCACGGCCTCGCTGTTGTTATAGGCCTCGTCCGGGTCGCGGACGGTCTTCACCGTGCCGTCGAACTCCGCGTACACGTTGCCGTCGCCCAGCTCCGCCAGCTTCTTGTCCAGCTTCAGCTTCGCCACCTTCAGGTTGACCTCCTGCTCCTTTACCGCCTGAGCCTTCTCCAGAATGGCCTTGTTCAGATCCAGCTGGGTCATGGAGGACTCCAGCAGCTCCTGGATTTGGGCAATCTTCCGGGTCAGCTCTTTGTACTTGTCGCTGTCGTAGGTGCGCTCCGGGTCGATGTACTCCGGCAGATCGCAGAACAGGAAGGAAATGCTCACTGTGCCGGAAATGGGTGCACCCTCAACAGGCTGCTCTGTGCTGTTCGGTGTAAATGTCTCTGTTATCAGCAGGCCGCGGCTGGTGGGCATACCGCCCATCTTATCCTTGTCCCGGGACACCAATACCAGATAGGTGCTCACTGTCGGGGTCTTATCCATAGGTGTGGCCCGGTTTATCTCCGCACCATGCAGGAGGTTCCGCAGCACTTCATCGCTCAGAGGCTTGTTGGTCAGCCAGTAGTAGTAAATGGGCTTATCCTTGCTGTTGCCCGAGCCCTCGGCCATAGGCGTCACCAGTCCGGGCACCACGGCCTTCTCGGGGTCGTACCCGCCGGCGCCGTCCAGTCGGCTGATCTCCGCTTGCAGCTCCGCCTCCAGCTTCGTTTTTTCCGCCTCCAGCGTCTCCTTGTTCTTCGCCTTCTTCAGCAGCTCCAGCTCGTTCTTCATGACTTCCAGGTTCTCCGTCTGCCGGTCATAGTCGATCTTGGCGCGCTCCACGGTGGCCTGTGTCAGGGTGGAGTCATAGCTCACCAGCGCCGTGCCCTTCTTGACGCTGTCGCCCTCCTTGACCCACACCTTCTTCACCGTCTGGCTCTGGGAGATGTAGATCTTCTGCAATTTGTCTGTGGTCACCATGCCGCTGGTGTTGGAGGTGTCCCCCCAGTAGTCGGTCATGGCGCACTCGTTGACGGCGTATACGTTCACGTCGCCCCGCTGGGCGTTCCGGGCGATGGTCAGTCCGCCCCACACTGCGCCGCACACGCCCACCACGCAGGCGGCGGCGATAATGCCCTTTTTCAGCTTTTTGCTCATGCGCGGCTTCTCACCGTCGGGGCGCTTTTCGCCGATATGCAGCTTTTCCCGCAGCGTCAGCTTCTCACTCATAGTCGTCACCTCCCGACAGTACGCCGTCCCGTATAGTCATGACCTTGGCGGCGTGGTTGGCGATGGAATGGTCGTGGGTGATCATGATGATGGTGGAGCCGCTGTCATGCAGCTGCTGAAACAGCTCCATCACCGCCGCGCCGCTGGCACTGTCCAGCGCACCGGTGGGCTCGTCGGCCAGCAGCAGCTTCGGCTTGCCCACAATGGCCCGTGCGATGGCCACCCGCTGGCACTGTCCGCCGGACAGCTGGTCCGGCCGGTGGTCCACCCGGTCGGAAAGCCCCACTGTCTCCAGCGCGGCCCGGGCCCGTTCCAGCCGTTCCGCCTTCTTCACCCCGCCGTACAGCAGGGGCAGCGCCACGTTTTCAAGCGCCGTCAGCTTCGGCAGCAGATTAAAGCTCTGGAACACGAAGCCCAGCTCTTTGTTCCGCACCTCCGCCAGCTGCTTGTTGTTGCAGGTGGTCACGTCCCGCCCGCCCAGCAGATAGCTGCCGCTGGTGGGCACGTCCAGACACCCGATCAGGTTCATCAGCGTGGTCTTGCCGCTGCCGGAGGGACCCATGATAGCCAGGTATTCCCCCTCCTCCACGTCAAGGTTCACGTTTTTCAGGATATGTGCCACGGACTTTCCCATGGGGTAGTCCTTGCATATATCGCGCATTTCCAAAATCATGCTCAGCCCTCCATCGGCGGAATGACCGCTGACGCGGAGGCGGCCTCGCCGCCGGGAATCACGGCTGCGGTGCTGCCGTCGTCCGTGACGGTGTCGTTCTCAGCGGGCATATCGCCGCCGTCCATGCCGTCCATGGGCACGTTTTCGTCGATTTTTTCACCGCCGCCCTCGGGGTATACCTCGCCGCCGCTGGCGCTGGGGTCAAAGGTGGCGTCGTCATAGGTGATGCACGTCATGCCCGCCTTCAGGCTGTCGTCGGGATAGGCGATGTAGTCCTCCGCCGTCAGGCCGTCCGTCACGGGATAGGTGTCCGTCTCCGTGTTGTACTCGCCCAGGGTGATGCTCCGCTTCTCCAGCTTGCCCTTGCTGTTCTGAGCCCACACCCAGGGCTTGCCCTCGGCGTCGTTGATGAAGTAGCTGGGCAGGTTGATCAGGCTTTCGTCCTGGGTGTCCTCCTGACCGTAGTCCGGCTCTATGTACACGTGCTGGCCCATCAGCAGCCCCTCGCCGTCGCCGTCCAGCGTCACATAGAAGGGGTACTTGCTGGACATGGCCGTGTCGCTGTCGCCGTAGTCGCTGCGGCTCTGCTGGGCGTTGTTCCAGTCGATGGAGCTGATGCTGCCCTTCCACGTCTGGTCGCTGACCCGGGAACGGATGACCACCGCCGTGCCCTCGGTCAGCACGCTGGCGTTGTTTTCATTCACATAGCCCTTGATGCGGAAGCCGCCCGTCTCCACGATGGTCATGAACGGCAGGGCGTTGCCGGAGTTGTCCGTGCCGCCGTCCGGGTTCAGGGACTGCACCTCGCCGTCCACCGGGGACTTGACGGTGCTGTCGGCGGTGTTGGCCTTCAGCTTCTCAATGTCCTTTTTCTTGGTGGCGATGTTGGCCTTCGTCTCCAGCACCTTCACGTTCTGCTCCCGCAGATCCAGGGCGTACTGCCGCTTGGTGGCGTCGTCATAGGTGCTGTCCATCAGCTTCTGTATACGCTCCAGCTCCGCCTGCTGGTCCTCCAGCGTGGCGTTCAGCTGCTCCAGCTCCAGCTGGGCCATCTCCAGGTCGGTGCGGATCTGGCTGAGGTCATAGGTCAGAAGCACGTCGCCCTTTTTCACGCTGTCGCCCACCTTCACCTTGATGGTGTCGATGGTCATGGCGTCGTTTTTCTTGATGGTCGTCTCGCCCAGCGGGCTGACGATGCCTGCGAACCGGTCCGCCAGACCTACGGACCCCAGCCCGCAGATCATAGACACCGACTGCACGGAGGCCTCGCCCTCCGCTGCGCCGCAGCCGGACACACAGCCCAGCAGCATCACCAGCGCCAGTACAAAAGCCGCTTTTTTCATGTCGTGTTCTCCTTTTTCCTTCCCGCGCGCCCGCGGGATGATTTGCCTATTTACTTAGACGGCAGAAATTGTCATTCCGTTCCGCCGCTGCCCCCGACAATATCATATCATGCGCCTGGCCCTCAAAATGTGAACAAATCGTGAACACACGCTTAAGACCTTACTAAGGTTCCGTATCAAAACGGTGGCAAAACGCCCCGCGGAATATTGACAGCGTGCGGGGGAGTGTCCTATTATTATGGTGTGCCGTGTCCATCCCGGACATCTTACCGGTGTACGGGCGCCTTTCGGCGGACACGGCCCGCGTACGATACCACCGGCAGGAGGTTTTGCCATGAACAAAAAACGTATCCGCCAGATGGACCTGGCCCTGCGCCGCCGCCTTTCCGACCGTCCCGCCGCGGACTATTTTGCCCCCGGGGACGCCCTGCTCCGCGCCCTCGAGACCGAGGGCTATATGCAGCGCTTTGCCGGGCTGTTCAGCGGCGCGCGCCTCCGCTGCGCCGACGTGCTGGCCCTCTGCCGCCCGGAGCTGGAGACGCTGTGCCCTGACGAACCGTCCGAGGGCTGGCTGGCCTATGCCTACGACTATGCCCGCCGCCTGCTCTACCCGGAAAAGACCGATGCGGAGCCCTTCGCCCCCGGTGCGGTGTTCCTGCTGTCGGTGCTGCAGGTGCTGTTTGCCGCCGAGGCGGAGCTGCTGCCCCACGACCCGGCCTGGACCTTCGATTTCCTGACCGATGATGAGCTGGCCGGCAGTCCCTGTGCCCCGTCCTATCAGCGTTTCCTGCGCCTGTGGAGGCGGGAGTTCGTCTATGAGCTGATGCGTTTGGGCCTGGAGGTCACGCCCTACCGCACCCTTGAGCATATCGCCGGTGTCCACCACATCGCCGTCACCGCCGCCCGCGCCCTGCGGA
>OLPR01000103.1_pt1 | contig 83810 bp, 104 predicted proteins | sample 1672761 | NCBI WGS metagenome assembly OLPR01 (sample SAMEA3136721, study PRJEB25190) | human gut metagenome | biome: human gut; feature: human-associated habitat; material: faeces | place: Austria | collected 2013 | reverse complement strand
ACTGCCTTATCTTGATTAGCTATACCCTTTGCTAAATTTAGGTATTCTAAATCGAATACTTCCTCAAAAAGCTTTTTCTTATCCGAATTAGATTCTTGGATTAATCTCTTAATACCCTGACCGAACATAATTGAGTTCATGAATAACAGATAGGATAATCCTAGTTCTTTATTAATGGCATTCTGTAATTCATTCTTACCCTTGATATTAATAATCTCGGCATTTTTAATGATTATGAGTCTATCATTTCCCTTAGCACCATCCTCTAGGTAATCTTTGAATTTTTGACATCTGATTACCTTATATGAATCCTGGTTTTTCTGAAAAAATACTTCTACCATGGTTCCCTTATAATCTTTAGGTTGGTATTCTTTCCAAGTATTTACCTCAGATACTCCCTTTATATTTTTCCCATATAATGCCCATACCAAGGCATTCAGTAAAGTTGATTTCCCAAAACCATTAGGAGCTTTGATAAGAACCGTACAATCTTGGTTTAATTGTAAACTGAAGGAATCTATAGAACAGAATCCCTGTATATTTAACCTTGTAAATGTTAACATGATTCAGCTTTGTTTAAAGTATCAATTAAAAGTTGTTTCTTAGCATCATCTTTTATACCTTTTTCCCTTAGATACCTTTTTGCTAGAGTTTTCTTAGAAACTTGCTTAGTAATCTTATGGTTTGTATTTACTTGAATACTAGTTTTCTTGGGTAAAATGGTATAATAATTGCCATCATCCTTAATTTCATCTTCGGATTCAACATCTACGAATTTTGGGAATCCTTTCAGTTCTATAAATTCCATAGATAAATCCGAATAAAGTTTCCAATATCCCAGTTTACAATCTTTATCGGTTCTTCTTTGTTGTAAAGGAGCACCAATCATATAAACCTTCTTTGATAATCTTTGTGGTTTGTGTATATGACCACAAATAATTAAATCAAACCTATTCAGTACATTCAGATTTAGATTTTCTACTGAATCAATTTCTCTGCCATCCGTATCTTTTGCTCCAGGATAATCAGTATGAAGCATAAGGATATTATCAGCATTCTTATCAAGCTTTATATTTTTCAGATATTCAGATAAACCTACATTGTGATCTATGTAGGGTATACCGTATACTACTGCATTCATACCCAGACATCTTTTACCATAATCTAGGTTCACTATCCCAAATTGTTCTAAGAACTTAACCCATGAAAAAGGTTTATTACCTATAAAGCTAACTTTCTTTAAGTCGTGGTTTCCTGATATAGAGAATATCTCTACCTGGTTTTCTCTTAACTCTAATTCCTTAAATTTCTCATAGGTCAATTCCATAAGATCTTGGTCCATAGTTTCTGGCTTATGAAAGAAATCTCCACAGAATAATGCTGGGCAATTATACTCTTTACATTTCTCTTGTATAATCGACAAAACCCTGAAATGATTCAGGGTTCTTTTATTGTCTTCATTGAACTTAGCCCATAAATTTAGGTGTAAATCCGAGAAAACTATTGCTATTACTTGTTTCTTCATATTAATCCAATCTTGACATTATCATGTGTATTCTGTCGTAGAAATCTAATTGGGGTACTACTAATATATCCATTACACTTAAAGTACTCCACTGAGTTAACAGGTTACCCATTATATCTGACATCTGAGCCTGATAATATCTATTTAGGATTCTCTTCTTATTGTCTTCCATTGGCCATTCTTTCATATTGTACATACTCAAGGGAAGGTATATTAATAAATCACATTGTTGAACTGTAAGATCTTTGCATATATCTAAGAAAGCATCTACTTCACATTCGGGGATATGAGTAGATTGTTTATATATGAAATAAGCTGCTAAATCTACATAACTACGGTCTGTTACAAAAGTTTCTTTATCCTTGAAAAGCTTATTTCTCAGATTCAACAATTGATAATCCTTGTTTATGAGTTCTCCACATTCTTGGTGTAAAAACTCAGCATGGTGCATCTCTTTTATATCTGGCATTAAATCTGACATACTACCAGATATAAAGGGTATACCATATTTGGTTTCTATGAACTTTGCCAAAGTGGTTTTTCCTATTCCACTTGGCCCTACAAACATAATTCTTTTCATAATAACAAATCTTTAAATGGTTTCATAAATTCATTTGTCATAAAGGATGCTAAAGAGTATTCGATACAGACTTCTTTGAATTTCTTGTATTTTATCTCCTTATTAGCAAACTTTTTCATAGGTAACTTGGATAATGGTACTTCTTTTTGAAATAATCTTAAATCTATAAGCTTCTTATTCCTTTCTGCAATCTCTACATGAGAAGTTTGATGATGATGCTCTAGAAATTTATCCAAAGTACCATATTCGTCCAATATTTTCCTAGCTTTTACAGGACCAATACCCGGTATACCTTTAATATCATCCGAAGTATCCCCCACCATTGAAAGGTAATCTACTGTTTCTTCAGGAGAATATCCGAATAGTTCCTTACAATTACCCTGATGAATCATCTCATCTTTTCTTGGATTGTTTATCTTTACGTCTTTACCGATAAGTTGATTAAAGTCCTTATCGGATGATAGTATGATTACCTTCTCAGTGGGTTTTTTATTTAAAACTAGGTATGCTAAGAAATCATCTCCCTCATATTTAGTAGAATTATGCTTATCAAAAACATATTTAATTCTTAGGAGCTTAAGCATACCCATAATAATACGTTTTTGAGATTGAAGAGATTCATAATCTACTGAAATATTTTTCCTATGTCCCTTATAATCTGGTAACAAAGCATCTCTATAAGGAGAGTGTCCATTATCAAAAGTTATAATAACATCATCTGGGTCCCACCTATGTAAGAACCCATGTAATGATCTAAAAAATCCGAATATTGCTCCACTTGGTTTTCCATCGGTAGACTTAAGCTTTTCGAATTTGTGGAAACTTTGATGCAAAATATTCTCGCCGTCAACTAATAATATTAATTTTTTATTTTTCATATTTATTTTTCATATTTATTTTTATATTTATTTTTATATTTAATATAATAATCTGATATTAGTTGATGTCCCAGCCCGGTTATCTCTGATACCTCTTTTCTAGTAAACCCCATACCTATCAACTTAGGTATATATGACCTTTGAATCTCTGTACCTTTGATACATTTTTAGATGAGGTTGTTTTAAGTGATATCTTTTGTTTAATATACCCTTACCATTAACATCCCACCTTGAATATATTTTACCTCTCTTAGAGATGTGGTATCCTGGATATCCTGGGATATTATCATGAAGTATTTTATTCTGATACTTACCTTCTCCATGAGTATAGATTGGAGAAGTCCAAGACAGACTACCTATCTTATTCTTGGACCTTGTAAATTGTGTTTTCTTACTCATCGTCTTCCTCCTCTTCATCTTCTGATTCATTATAGGATTCGTATTCTACTCCATCTATGGGATAACAGTTTTCTGTAAGAGCTTCTAGTTTCTTACGAGTAGTACCAATGGTATTTATATCTGCTTTCCTTAAAAGCTTTCTTCTTAAGTCGTCGTCTTCTTCCAAAAGCTTTTGAAATTTCTCCTCTCCTCTTGCAAGAGTTTTATCCTTGAGTTTATATACTCCACCTGAGGATTTAACGATTATATCGTTTTCTACCAATACATCTTCTAATCCAAAGCATCTATCAAATCCAACCTCATGGAACTTAGGATTGAAGTATACTGGGCATTTGCTGATTGTAGGTCTTGGAGGAGCAACTTTATTTTTAATAAGTCGAACCGTGACGAGTTTCCCAGCTTTGCGTTCTTTACCCTTTTGCTTAACAGTGATAGATCTTCCTGAATAGAAAGCAGCTCTGATTGAAGCGTAGAACTTAAGTGCTGCGCCTCCTGTAGTTGTTGTATTATCTTTTCCGAATCCAACATTCAATGCAGTTCTTAATTGATTAATATAAATCTGTGTAACTCCCAGTCGATAAAATAATTCACTTCTGATACGGAAGTATTTATACAAAGCCTTTGCTCTACCTCCCATCTCTGCTTTAGCATCCGTCATTTTTGAATCTATGTTATCTGCACAATCCATAGCAGCAACTGAATCTATTACCAGAAGTATGGGCTCATTGTGTATTAACTGAGATCTGAAATATAATGCTAAGTCTGCTACTGCATCCGCAACATTCTCAATACGAGTATCATTAACTACTGTAACTCTTTCTGGATCAACTCCATTAGTTTGAGCCCAGGAATTCATCCATGATTGTTCAGCATCTACCCATATTACATGCCCTCCCAGTTGTTGACATGAATAAGCAAAGTTGTAAGCTATAAGTGATTTACCAGAGGATTCTTCTCCTGCTACTTCTAGGATTTTACCAAATGGGATTCCTCCACCAAAGGTATAATTCAATGCAAAGAAAGTACTTGGTAACCATAGACCTGTTTCTTTTGTTTCAGAAGCAAGTACTATTGATGACCCATATTTCTTTAGTAATTCGTTTTTAGAGGGAACTTTTAAACCCACTTTTCCTTTTGCCATACTGTAATGTATTAACATAAATAAAGGAGATAACCAATTTCTTGAATTACCTCCTCTACCAACCATTTATAAAACCAATTTATCAAATATCTGACTTATACTTTCTCTTTTTCTTCTTAGGTTCATCATCATCCATGTAGTGATCCTTATGAATGCCTTTCTTTTTCTTCTTTGGTTTTTCATCCTCTTCATCAGAATCTCTTCCTTCTTTTAAGAATGATGCCAAAATTTCTTCCAGTTCATCGTAATCTTTAATCTGAGATCTTACTATGGATTCCAAATCTACGTTACCTGAATACTTCTTGTCAAGTTTAGTAGGTTTACATGCACGAGCAGAATATGTAGTATCATTCTTACCTGAACCAGAACGGATAATTTTTATATCGTATCCAGTTCTTGGGTCTGTCATATCTCCAGCTTCGTCTTCATCCAAGTAAAGGTCGATAATATCCTGGTATACTGATCTTGGGATTAATACTCCCTTATCTTTTCCTTCATAATCTACCTTAGTACCTTTCTCATCTGAATATACTATTCCACCCACTACGTATTTTGTTCTTGGTACCAGCATCTTTGCAAGTTCCTGGTCATCTGGGTCTTTTGAGTTTTTCAGTTCTTGGTACTTTTCCATAAATGGGCATGGTTCATCAAAAGTAGCCGGGGAAATAACTCCTCCCAAATCTTTATTCAGATAGAACTGAATCAATTCAATACCCAATTCTTGATCATCGCCTGGGGATTTGATTCTCATTCTTAAGGTTCCCTCTTTAGGGAATACCAATCCACTACCATTACCCTTGGATTCTAATTGTTTTTTCCGGGCTAACATCTTATCTTTAGTAGTCATGCCACTAGAAGATAATTTCTTTTTCTTTTTGTCCTTATCTTTAATCATATCAATCTAAGTTATTGGGTTCTGAGTATGAAATCTCATTTAAAGCTAATACGGTGAACAGACCCTTTTCATAAAAGGGTTGTAATTCCTGAGGTAAACAGTTTTTATCGAATTGATGTTCTTTACCAGCATACAGTCCATACTCGATTATACGACCGATTTCTACGTGGTCCTTGTAAGTTTGATATTCTTCTGTGATTACACCAGATTTAATAACAACACCCTTACGAGGAACTCCTTCCTTTACCATATCTGGGATAATAATCCCAGAAGCAGTGGTATTAATCTCTTTGGGAGAATATACCAAGATTTTATTTTCTACAGGCAAACCTGGAATACTATTACCAAGCTTCTTAGCTACTAGAGTTGATATAAGTTGTAAATTATACATATATTTATAAAATTTAGTTAGTAATCTTTTATAGTTCCTACTGTAACTTACGGATATTGGCATTAAGAGTTCTTAAGATGCCCTCTCTACTCTCATAAGCTTTACAGATAGCTATAAATTTATTAGCTTTAGCTGCAGCTTTTAGATACCTTTTGCAAATAGATTTATATTTGGGATTTATATTAGCCTTATGAGATACGTAATCATTATTGAACCTCTCATTAGAATCTTTTATAAATACCCATGCAGCAGAATATGCTTCCTCTTTTTCTCTTGCTAAAGCATCTCTTTGTTTTATATACTTATCTCTTAATGAAGCAAGTATATAATAACTAGAGGGAGAATCCTTTAGCTGAGAATTTAATAAGTTCTCATTGATAGATAATTCCTTTTGAATATCTATTTCTAAGGTTCTACCCTCAAATACTACCTTAAGTTTATTTATCTCGGTTTTCATCTTTCAACTTAAAAACGTTTTTCATATCTTCTGCAGAATACTGACCACTTTTGATATCTCTCTTAACTTGTAGGAAAGCAATCTTAGCCCTAGAATCTAATTTGGGATAACTAGTAAGAGATTGATATTTATCCAACAGATTATATAAAGAGTATAATCGTAAATCGCAAAGGTAATCTATACCAGCAACTTCAAGTAATTTCATGAAGATTACATAAAATCTAAGAATAGTATCATCAAAGCATTCTACTGTTTCTTCATCCATCTTAGAAAGTGAATGAGTTCTGAGTGATTCTATGTTTGAATTGAGAAACCTTATGTGTTTTCGGATAGAGTTTATTAACCTTCGGTCTTCATGATGAAGTGTTTTGTGTAATCTATCCAAAATTTCATCCATTTCTTGGAATGATTGTTCTAATACTCCGGATAATATGTAAGTTACATTGATTACCTTGTCAACCTCTTTCTTTAATGTGTCACATTTTTCCATAATCTAAAATTTATTTTATTTATGTTTATTTTATTTATGTGGACATAGTATCCTCTTTCTTCACTTCTGTAGGTGATTTTGGATTTTCTTTATGACTTATCTTAAATTTACAGCTTGGGCATTCTACTACTCGTATAATCTCATAATCCGTAGGAGATTCTAAAAATTCACTACGTATTTCACAAGCATCGTATTCAAATTCGCAATCACATACTGGGCATTTAGCTCTCCATACCGTGGGTCCGTTTAAAATCTTCTTCATGATTTTCGTAGTTTAACATTATGTTTTCTTAAAATACTATAAAGTAGTTTAGTGGATATCCTAAATTCTTCTAATATATCTTTTCTGGGTATTCCAATATTGTATTGATATATCAACTTATTTTCATCCACCTTTTTCTTCTTACGAAATGGGAATCTACCATCTCTTATACACTGTTGAGTATTATCTCTTGGAGTACCCCAATATAAATTACTTACCCGATTATTTAAAGGATTGTTATCCTTATGACATACTACTAAAGTATGATTATCATTTGGTAAATAAACTTCTGCAACTAATCTATGTCGATATAAATTAGCTCTTTTACCAGAATCAGATATTAGATTATTAGATATATACCCAGTACTCTTTGCTACTGGTTTTATCAATCTCCAAGTACCACTATGAATAGAATATAATCGGCCATTCTTACATATGTGATATTTAGAGAATCCTTCAATAGGCATATTACTAATGTACTTTCTTTTCATATCCCTCTTTATATTTCTTTATCTCCTTCTTGAATATTTTAGGGTAATCTTTTATCTTTATATGCTTATATTTCTTATGCTCTTCCATGTACTCTTCTACTGAAAAATCGGGTTCGAGCATTTTTCTATAATCATATCCAGGAATAAAAGGTAGTTCTTCTGCCATCGATCTACCTATAACAAAGTCCATTTCCATATCTAGATCATCTATCTGAAAACCAAAATAGGGTTTAGTTAATGGGTTTCGATAAATTTGCCACATCTCATAAATACTCCATGTGTTTATGTTTTCTGGTTTAGTGATTTGATAATTAGCATCATGAACCAAGCATACTGATTTTGTAGGAGGTAATTTTCCTTGTCTCATAAGGTAGTATATTAATATACTTCCAAATAAACACATATCTGATGCTGCAGATTGACAAGGGAAATTCAAGGCTAATCGTAAAGCATAAGCTTCTTCTCCTCTATCTGAAGAATAAATTTGGGGTAATCTTCGTTTTCTACCAAATAAAGAAACTAAGTACCCATTCTTTCTAAGGAACTTCTCTTGTTTCTTTAAGAAGGTTTTTAACTTGGGATGTTGACCAAAGAATATATCCATTTCCTTTTGGGCTTCTTCTGGTGTAACTATGATACCCGATTTGGGGTCAGATAATTTTACTGCTAGTAATTTAGCACCAATACCATAAATAAGTCCAAATGCAATTTGTTTAGCTTGCTTTCTCCTTACCTTCCATATCTTATGATCTGGGTGATTTTCATCCTCATATATTTTTAAAGCTTCTTCATAAGGAACATGATATTTGGTAGCAGCAATTGCCAAGTGAGGGTCCTGACCAGAGTTAAAAGCATTCAGATAAGTTTCATCTCCAGATAAGTGAGCCATGATTCTTAACTCTGCTTGACTAAAGTCACTAGCAATATATAGAGTTCCTTTTGGAGCAACTAATTGCTTCTTTATATTTGGGTCTACTGAAGTCTTAGGTATTTGTTGAGCATTTGGTTCTGCTGAAGATAACCTTCCTGAAGTAGTTCCATGAATAAGGAATCTTCCATGTAATCTATCATCATCTTGGGTTTTCTCATGCCAACCTTCAATATAGGTTTTATACATTTTCTCTAAACCTCTCAACTCTAATAAACTATCCAAGAATACTGCCTTTGGTGAATCAGGTTTTTTGACAGTTAATCTTAAGTTAGTAAGAGTTTCTTCATCAGTACTTGGTTTACCAGAATCATTCTTTTTGATTACCTCAAAATTAAATCCTTCCTCTGAATACATTAATTGAGGTAAATCTACTGAACTACCTAAACTTACAGGTCTAATTAACTCTAATTCCTTTTTCGTAGTAAAAACTCCTGCTCGTATATTAGCAATCTTTTGTTCCCTAGATTGTATCTTTCTCTTATCTACTCTAGGGTCTAAATTTTCTATCTCTTCCTCTAATTTAGCAATGTATTTTTCAATCTTGGATTGATTATATAGTTTAGTAAACTTCTTTACTTTAGGCAAATTATATATTGCTTCCTTAGCTGCTTCTATCTTTGGTAAGTAGGAATCTAACAATTCTTGGTTGAATGCCCTATCTACATATAAACCATTCTTTTCTACAGAAGTTAATACCCTAGAAGCAGTCATGATTAAATTACGGTAAGTATTATATAACCCCAAGTCAATTAGCTTCTTTTCGAAGAAAAGCATTAATCTAAGAGTATAATCAGTATCTTGACATCCATAGTGGCAAAGAGGTTCCATTTCTTTTTTATCCCATGGAATCTTATCGAATTTATCTTGCTTTTCATAATCTCCGTATTCTGGTAAATACCTTCTTACCATAGACTTCAAGTCATTGGGTTTTTCTTCATTCAAGAGATATTTAGCAAGCATACCATCCAAACATACTCCTCGATAATAGATATTATACTTCTGAAATATCTGATCATCAAATTTATAATTCCAAGCAACCTTAACTACATTTGGATTTTCAATTACTTCTTCACCAAATTTACGAAGCATCTTTTTCCAGTTCCATCCCTTAGAAGTATATTTTTTAGTTTCAAAATGATCTAATGGTATAGAACATCCAAAACCTGGTTGAAAAGTAACTGATAGTATGGTAGGTTTAAAGCTTTTGTTATAAAGAGGTTCTGCATTTGTTTCGAAGTCTACAGAAGCATAACCTGTTTGCTTACAGCATTGGATAAGTTTCTTTAGCTCTTGTTTATTGGTTATAATCTTATATTTCGTTTCCATACTAGAAGTTTTTTAAATAAAATAAGGAAGTATATCTTCCCAGACCTACTTCCTTAAACCTGATATGAGTTACTTTAAATCATTTTACGAAAATGACATCAAAACAAAATAGAAATAAAGCATGTATTATATGATAGTATCCTCAAATACTCTTAGAGAACTGGCTAACTTATCCCAGTCTTTTTGATAAGTATGTAATGAGTCTATGGTGTGATACAAATAACCTGGTTTTACTCCAACCTCTTTAGCTACATATTCCATTAGTCTCCATGCAAGGTATACATCATTACCAAAGTGAGTAACAAAGTCCGAACTTCTTTGGTGATAGCAAAGGTGTAATACCTTTTCTCCTTTACCATTCTGACGGATAAGGAAGTCATAATACATAGAGCAGGGTATACGTCTACTACCATCATACCAATCGGTATCTAATCCGTCCATATCACCATTGAATATTGGTAATACTGCTTTACGAGTGTCATTATCGTCCTTCAGTAATCTTATCAATGGTTTAATAACATGGATGATTCTCTCATTATAGGTATAATCAAATTTACCATTTACCAAGAACTGTTCCCATAAATCTTTTCTTAATTCCCAAGCTTTACCTGGATTAATTATATCAGAGGTATCAATCCTTTCTTGGAACTCAGCATCTGCCCATTCCCTAGACCTTGAATAGAAGAATAACCACGTTGGATCTTGCAAAGAAGTTAAGCAATAATGTTGGCAAATGATCTCTTTAGTTACAAAATCTTTATTACCTTCAATATTCTTATTCTGGTAAGTCTTTGGTTTTACAGTTTGACCATAACTGTTGAGTTCTCTGCCCATTTCAGACATTAACTCATAACTACTGCTATAAATTCTCATTTCTTCTGTTTTAAAAGTTTCTTCTTATATGCTTTACGTTGAGAGTAAGAGATTACATTCTCGGGATATTCGATATCTTCATATTCAAGAAGTAATTCCTTTGCTTTCATAGATTTATATGTTTCCTTATATAAATCTGGTCGAAGCACTTTAAAACTTCTAAAGAATACCTTAAAACTAGAGAAATCTTTCTCTTTACCGTTTTGAAATTTATCAAATACCTCATTCAACCTCTTTATCCAAGAATTTTCCTTATCAGTTCCCTTTAATACCTTCTTCAAAGGTTTATGAGTATGATACATCAGAAGTGTTTCTACATTCCCATACATTTGAGTGGCAAATAAATTGATTTGTACTGATTGTTCTGGTCCGTACACATATTCCGCCATTCGTTGTATTAGTAAGAAGTCGAAGATTAACCTTTTTGTTATCTCGGATGCCCTGATTACCATTGTAATAACAGGTATGTCTTCCCCAAATCGTTTGGAGAATGTAGCAGCAATTAAACATTGTTTACCGTTATCGTGATGATTATTAAACATATAAGTAACGTTGTAATTCTGATTATACTTGGTTTTTAGTACTCTCAGCTTACTACGCAATAAATCAAGCTTATTGAAATCAATGTAATTGTTCAGTAAGCTTGTCCACTTAGTCTCTTTATAATTGAAACATCTACCATAATCAAAATCTGGGTCTACCCAAGCTTTACGTATTTTTATAAATACGTTATATACCACAGCTACTCCACTGTTTGCGGTAGCACCTTTTGCAAATAAAGATGGTTCTAGTCTTAGAAATCCTTCATTTAACTTTTCCCATGCTTCTTGTGAAGTAGCAAATTCTAATGAATGGATTTGCTCTTCTGTATTAAGCTCTAAGCCATTTAATTGTTTATTCCAACCTGACACAAATACCTCCTTTCATTAATATTGTGTAGTGATTCTCCATTCATTCAACCGTTCTTTCTTGAAATACAGCTCGTATATACCCAATGGAGTAAATCCCATTATTGATAGGAATCCCATATAATAATAGAATGCCTCTACCAGCCTATCCTGGAATTCTAGTTCTTTAGTTATTATTGGTGACTGTTTCCATGTACGATTCTTAAGAGTATTTCTAGCAAGATTCAAAACATACACTATCTGAAACAAAATATTTTTCTCATCAGTATGCAAATTTGGACTCATTTCCTTGAATCCCTTTATATACTCGGAAGTTTTATCCTCAATTGTTTCGGATATTAGCTTGAAATTTTTGAATATACTACTAATGGCATCTATTTCTAAAATCATATGAATGCCGAATGCCATTACATCTTCTAAGTTTTCTACTGCCTTTTGCCCTTTAGTCAGTTCTTTGTTTGCCCAACTATAGATATCCTCTGGCAATATATTAGCATATATCAGAGCTGATAAGAAGAATCCTATTGCATCTGCTTGTTCTTCATTAGCATTCTGTAGATTGTTGATTATCCGAATCTCTTCTATGTCGGTATATAAATTGGTATTCCATCCCTTGTTTTCTAGAATATCATTTATATTAGAAGTAGATTCATAACCCTCCATTAACTCCTCTACTACTTGAGATATAAGGGTTTTCATAAGAGATTGATTTTTAGTACTGTTAATATCCATGGGATATTCTGGTAACCTTTCTAAGGGTTTATAACAGTCTAATTGACGATAGCCAATCTCATACATATTCTCAAGTTCAAGCCCCTGTTTGATTTCAGGGGCTTTTTCTTTCAGATTAGAAATATCCATAGTAACTATTCTTTTTCTGGTACTGTATGATAAGAGAATAAATGTAATACTTGAACCAATACGCTTCCAGCTTCGATTCCAATGATTTCAGAAGTTGGGTTGAATACACTTACCACTACTTCATCTCCTGGAACTTGACCAAGTACTTCTATACCGTATACTAACCCACTGTTGATGGAATTAGTTTCTTCATTTGCAGCTTTCAGTACGGATTTAACTGGAGTGAATTCTTCAATATGAATACCGGTTGGGATTAATAACCTGGTGTTCTGACCAAGAACGATAGTTTTAATATGACCCTCACTGTTTCTATCTAAGTCGAAAGATACTTTACCGAATCCTTGTGGATTGAAGATTCTATTCAACCAGTTCCATTTCTGTTTGATTACTCCGTTATTGTATTCCATGAGAATATCAATCGTAAGATCTTCAGGAAGATACAGATAGAATCCCTGGTCTGCTTTCTTGGGATATTTTACCTTTCTTGATACGGTATACTTTATATGAGAGTTCTCTATCAGTTGTAGTCTTCTTTCGTGATCTTCTACTTTAACTTCTAGAGTTTTAATCCGTCCCTCATGACTATCCAGTTTAGATTCTGCAGTATCTAATCTAGTATCAAGATTATGTATCTCAGTAGTATGTTGATTTACTGTACTGTTTAAAGTTGAATATCGGTTCTCTAATACCGATATCCTATTTGCTAGTTCGTCTAATGTTGGCATAGTTTTAATATTTAAGAATTAATACCTGTTGATCCGAATCCGTTGTTACCTCTTGTTCCCCAATCTGAAGCATCATTATTGAATTCTCCATTAGTTACTTCTTCTGGTTCTGTAAGATATATGGGTACATGAATAAACTGTACTAACTTGGTTCCAGCTTCTATTATTTGAAACTCATGAGAAGTATTATATATACCGATATGAATCTCTCCAGTATAGGGAGAATCTACTATCTCGGCAGTATAGATAAGCCCTTTCTTAGTTGATATACCAGATTTGTTTGCTGCCATCAGCATAGAATCTCTTGGTTCTAATAAACCTTTGATACCCGATGGGATAAGTATTCTGGTAAATGGAGAAATGTAAATTACTTGTACCTGGTTATTTGAATTATATTCAAGTGTTACTTTACCAGGTTCAGGTATTTCACAATGGAATATTAACTGTGGATTAGCTTTTACTAAATCCTGTAGAGTTAAGTCTTCAGGGATATAGAAATCTAAACCTGCATCTCCTTCGTTTCCTCTTGATGGAGATTTTACGTCTCTTACTTTGATAAATCTTAATCTGTTCATATTATATTGCATTGTTTTAAAAGTTGTCCATAAGTTAATATTGATGGATCTCCCTTGTGAATACCAAGAGAGTTCATTATCTTTCTTACATCTCTGCTTCCATTGCCGCATACATTAGCAAGTATATCCTCTTGTTTCACATAGTAATTTGGGTTGTTAAGGTATACCTTGAACATAGCCCATATCATTTCTATTTTTTGCATTCTTTATAAAGTTCTCTAATACGTTTTCTTGGTACTTCGAATTTCTCAACGGTTTTGGTAATAACTTCTTTTCTTTCTTTCCCTTTTCGAATCAAGCCTCGGATGTATTTCTTGATTCCAACCGTGTCTTCTAATACATCCAAATCCTTGTATTGATTCTTCTGTTCTAGCTCTTTCCTTGTGATATTCATATTATGTGACATCTTGAATGCACATAATTCTGAGTCTCCGCATAGTTTACATTCTTTAGTTGATAAGTCATAACCAATACCAAAACATGGATCTGAATTAGAACCCAGTTCTGCAATATTAATAGGTTCTAAAGGATCCTGATTCTTGATATCAGGTAAAGTTTGTTTCTTCTTTGCCATAATTCCCAATTTAAAATTCTTTATGATAATATCTTATGATTTGAACATCCATCATCTCATCTTGATACAGAGTAATATATGAATGTCCTATACCATTTATAAATAGTTCCCTGATAGACAGAAGAATGGGTGGTACTTCTATTTCAGAAGTATATATCTGAACTTTGATTACTAACCCAGATTGAAAATGAATCATAAAATAATATCGAACTTCATCAGGCTTATCCCTGGATTTTTTGATAGGAGTTATATATTCTATTCCTATGCCATTGAATATATGTTCTGGAGGTATTACAGAACAATTGAATAATGATTTGATTTTTTGTAGAATCTTCATTGTTTATGATTATTAATGGTTAATGCCTCTTAACGTAACATGTAATATACCTTTCCTCCTACGGAGAAAAAGTATATACTCATAGTCAGAAATTATTATCCTTGAAAAGGCTTATGTCTAGGGTACTTATCCCAGAGCTTACTTAACCGGATAACTTTAAGTCCTTGATCTTGATAATACTTTCTTCTATGATTTCCATGCCTACTTAAATAATTCCCAGGATAATGTAAATCATCTAGGTAAACTTTGGATTTGGATTCATCCTTTCTTACCAATCGTCCTAAGAACTGAATTGATTTTTCTTGAGAATCCATACTGGCAGTATTCAACAAATATCTGAGCTTAGGGAAGTTTTTACCTCGAGCAATAATTGTAGTTGATACCAGGATATCTATTTTACCTTCCCTAAAATCTTTCATTATCTGTTGTCTTAATTTAGTATGAGTATTAACATGAACACAGGCAATATTATATTTATTATCTAGCTTCTTTTTAAAGAATTTGCATAGATTTTCACAGTGTGCAATATGCTTACATACTACGAGAGCAGGATATCTACCTTGATTAAGATTCCATTTCAACCTATCTAAGGCCATATTCCAGGCAATCTTATTATTAGTAATCGAATCGTCATATATTTCATTATAGGACATACAATCTGATTCCCAATTACCAAACCAAGGTTTACCTTCTACTGTTTTTACAATTGTCTTTGTTGAATACCCTTTCTTAATCGAGTCCTTAAGTTTAAACTCTGCTATTACATCGCCAAAGAAACAACGTAAATTCATATTCTTAACTTTATCCTTGGCAAGCTTACTCATATAAATGGTACCAGATAATCCGATTCTAACTCGGGTATTAAATAACCTAGTGATCACATTCTGATATTGCTTACTACCTCCTTGGTCAGCTTCATCGATTAATACCATATCAATCTTAGCAAGTTCATTCTGATAATATTTCATATTCCGAGAAATAGATTGAACCATACCGATGGTAAAATTACTCCAGTTTAAAACTTTACCTTGAACAAAGGTAATATCTTCTCCCGGTAGATATTGCTTAAATTCATCTCTAGCTTGATTTAACCAATCGGAGTCATTAGTTATAAGCAAAGTCTTTAACTGCTTCTTATAGGATAAATATAAAGCAGACATAATCAGAGTTTTACCTGCATTTACTGTATAATCTAATACCCCAATCTGAAAAGGTGTTTCACCTAGTTTATTAGATAAGATTGCCTTAACAGCTTTCTCTTGTTCGGGTCTTAATTTATACTTACCTATCTGAGTTACAACTTTACTGACTTTAGGTAAAGGTTGTCTCATATCTACTATGATAGGCTTAATTCCAAGTTCAATACATCTTTTATATACTGAAGGAAGTAAGCCTATCTTAAATTGACCAGTCTTGGTTATATACTTTATTTTGCCATCCCAGTTTTGCATACCCCGTTGCCTAATACGGAGGTAAAAGGCATTGGGGTGTCTGATAGCAAATTCGTTATATAACTTAGTTGCATATTTTAGAGGTATATCTAATTCTGCAACGTTACAATTACGAATTATGATTTTCATATGATTACTGTTACTGATTTACATTTCTTAGGCTCGTCATCGGAATCCTCGTATTCTTTCAGAGCTTTCTTTAAAAGAGAAATGTGATATTCTTCATCAGCAATGAATTTCTGGATAAGATAGGTAACTGGAATATAATCACTTCTCTTTATATATTCTTCTTTTTTATTCAGAGAATCGAATACTTTATAATATTCTTCTAGAGTTTCTTTTTCTGCTTGTAATGATAATCTTAAAGCAGATTCTGCTGAAGTACCAAGATCTATTAGGGGATGTACAGTTAACTGATTATTTCCTGGTATATCGGTGTCCATTACATCAGAAGCTTTTAATAAGAAGTCTCCCAGCTTATCATAATGTACCATCTCTACTAATCCGATACCAAGCATCAATTCTCCTATTTCTTCAAACCTAGCCTGATGCTGAGTATACATAAGGATTGAAGCTAATTCTGAATACCGAGTATTCTTGTATAAATCATACAAGGGTAATATTATTTCCTTAGGCCATTTCTGAACTCTAGAAATATCTGGATACTCTACTTTGCTATTGGAATAATCCAAAGCATTTACAGTGGCTTCTGCCATTTCCTCTAAACGATTTTTAAAAGCTTTCATAATTTATTAATTTTTGACCAGAGGCTTCCCTCTACTTTAGGTTCCTCTGATTGTGAATGATTCTTATGTTTAAATAGGTATTTATTATACCTTTCGATAGCCTTGTCATTATACATCTGACTAGGTTCAGGTAAACCATTACACCAAGCAAGAGATTCGAATTGAGCATCGATAAATTGGGTGGGATCCCATCCTTTCTCAGATAAGAATTTATCTAGCCTTACAAAGTGTATATACTTATCTGGTTGATTAACAAATGATTCGTATATACCAGTAACATCTGCTACCCTTTTTATGAAGTAATCATGGATAGCTTTAGCATTACCAGAATCATCTTCCATTTCCAATGTAGCAGAATATAAATCTGAAATCTTTTCTGACATAGAAGATAATCTGTTTAGGAGGTTATTATAATTACCGTCCATCTTCTTGATACCTAGTTCGATATATTTAATAAAACCTTCCCTAGTATCTAATTGAAAATCTTCACAGAATTGATTACAGAGCTCAGCTATCTTTTTACATACCGCCCAATTTCTTGGTTCTGTTTCTCTTATTTTTCTAACTCCTCTATGCTTTAGTTTTATACGAGTTGCATATATAATATCAGCAACTAAAGCAGCATCTCCCTTAGATGCTAGTAAAATGTTAGAAACTTTCTTAGTTGTCTTATTGTTTGTAACAACTACAACTCTAGTATTTATTGCTTCCTTACGAGCAATAACAAAGAAAGCATCAATCGGAAAATTATATACCTCTAATTGAGATAGGATTTTTTCGAATTGATACTTAGTTATATGGATAGAAGGATCTCTCATACTCTATTCCCATAGTATTTATAAATACATTCTCCAGTTTCTTTAAACCGTTCATAGGCCTTTTTAGTAGTAATAGCAATTGGATGCCATCCCCAATAATTATTTGGAGCATACCATGCTTCTACTACGTAATAAGTTTGAAACATCCCAATAGTGCCTCCCTCGTAATTAAAAGGAAAGAACCCATTCCTACGTTTAACTATTCTATGTTCGTTTAATTTAAGCATATCTTTCTAATTTTAAGTTTATATATATTATAATAGGAAATCTTTATTTCAATAGGCTACGGTTTTTAAGTATACCTTCTTTGGTAATGTAATATCGGGATAAACCCCACCTTGATAAATTACTTTTCATTCCGTAACTTAATTAAAGCTTGATAACTCTGATATCTAGTTTTGTAAATCATTTTTAGTACTGCTTTCTTACCTAAGTCATTTACATCTCGGTTGTCTTTAAATAATATCACCTTAACTTTTTTATAAGCTACTAACTTAAGAGCTAGATTAATAGCATAATCTCTCGCATCAAAATCTAATAAAAGTATGAATCTATTGACAGGAGACTTAATAAGCTGATTAACTTGGTAAGCACTGATTGCCTTACCCATGGTGGCAATAGCCCTGTCTCCCATAGTAAGTGCATTGATTGCTCCCTCACAAATAAATATCGAGCTATACATGTCGAGGGCATCTTGATTGAAGATAATAAATTCTTTTCCGAGCCCCGTAATATCTTTATTTGGATTATTGTATCTTGGGCCCTGTCCAATAACATTTCTCGCATTGTAATACCTGAGCGTCCCTTTATAATAATAGGGTATAATGAGGTACCCAAAAAAAGGTCCTTCTGTGGCAACGTATCCGATACCATGTTTTGATAATTCTTCGATAGTGAACCCACGGCTAGACATGTAACTTCTAATGCTTCTTGCAACTTGTGATGTTCCTTGATTAATGAGTTTAAACCCATCTGGTAAATAGACGGGCTTAGCATCGGATAATTCAATCTTCTCTTCTGAGAAAGCTTTGTCTGTAAAGTTCCCATTATCTAGAAATTTTAAAAGTTCGGCATAAGTATCAAATCCCTCAACATCCATTACTAGTTGAGCAGGATTCATATGATAATTGCATCTAAAACAATTGGTACGGTACATAGAAAGATTAATCCCCATCTTATGTTCCCTATGACAGAAGGGGCATACGGGTAATTTCATCCAACCATGTTTATATTTGTAAGCGCCCAAGCTCTTAATAAAATAATTGTAGAGCTTGGTTTTAAATTCATTAGTGATTTTACTCATGGTTAAAAGGGTAATGGGTCATCATATTCTGCATATCTTTTCTTTAGCCTACGTAATTTATCTAGGTCTTCGCATTTCAGTACCATTTGCTCAAATAAAGTAACTACCTGTGACCTAAGTGAAAGTAACTCTTTATGTTCTTCATATGATTCCTTTGAAAGGAAAAGTTCCCATCCTCCCCATTTAGCAGATCTTCCATCTTCAGAGAAGAACTCCCTTAAACTTATATTAACTCCAGTAAGTTTTATATACTTGGGACCCACTGAATATACTTCGGCATATTGTGGGGTACATCTTGAATCTGAAGGTACTAAGTAAACCTTCTGACCTTTTTGGATCCCTTCTAATCTCTTAATCATAATCTTATATTTTAGGTTTATATATCTCCACTGGTTTTAGCTCGCTTCTCTTCATTAGCATCGGGATTCCCTTTCTTCTTGAGAGATTCCTCGAGCTTCTCACCATATATTTCATCGTACTGTTTACGTTGTTCTTTAGTAAACTCTACACATCTTTGCCTTTCAACATCACATTTGAATAATGCTCTACCACTAGGTAAACCATCTCTTTGTACTACTAATTCACAACGAAGTATATCATCTTTTTCTTCTTGTTCAGTAGAGTTAAGACCAACTATTGTATGGGCATTACGAACAATTGCAATAGAACCAGATATATCATTCTCATCATATCTAGTAGTTCTATGTTTCTTACCCTCTCTGGTAATATGATGAGCAGTCCATACAATATCTAAGTCCATTTCTTCTGCTAGATTCTGAATATCTATATATACATTCGATATACGGTCAAAGTCCTCTTTATCCCTAGCAATTGAAGCAAGCTTTCCTGCATAATCCACCATCAGTACTTTAATATTGATGCCCTGGTTTCTTAGCTTAATTATAAGTTCTCTTATATAATTACAATCTGTAATCATTGCAGGAACTCTTTCAACTACTAGTTCAACTCCAAACCTTGCAAGTTTACGAAGATGTTTAGCTTCGAGTTTATCATATTCACCCGAGTATAATTCCTTCTTAGTTTTATTGATAGAGGATTGAATAAATCGGTCCATGATTTGTTCTTTACCATTTTCTGTATCTACATATAAAACCGATTTCTTCATTCTTAAGTATCCTCTTGCCAAGTTTACCATGAAGAAAGTTTTCTTAGCTTTAGGTTTATCGAGAATAACATTTACCGAATGTTCTGGGTAACCTCCAGCATTGGTAATATCATTAAGTTGTCTAAATGGACAAGGTATTACAGATGGTTCTGCTTGACGTTTGAATTGTCTTTCTGTAATATCCCTTATCATAAAGATAGGTTCATCATCTTTCTTAGGTTTTGAGTTTTGAAGTATCTTTTCTATTTTCCTTGAATAGGTTTCGTATTGTTCGAAGTTATCCAAATCAAAAGAATCATTCAAGTTCTTCATCTCTACATAGGTAGAGAATTGATATATTTTTTCTCGAATGTATTCGGAATCATTCAAGGGATTTGAATATAGGTCATCGATTATTTTATGGATATTGGGTATATCATCCTTAGTAACCAGGTCAACGTAATTTTTAGATTCAAGCAATTCTTTTATAACTTCTTTAAGGATATTCTTAGAAGGCATCTTGTTTTTCTTTTTGAAGAACTTAAATATGCCCTCGGCAATTAAAGAATGCTCAATCAGAACTAGGTAACTTGGTTTAATCTTTTTGATTATTAGACCTCCCTCTTTATCCTTTAAGAGATACCTTAGGATTTCTAATTGAAAGCTGGTGTCAAATTCAAACTTGGTATTATCTTTTTTCATATTGCAATATAATTAAGTATAATCATATAGATTTCTATAGTCTCGGTTAGAGTTGTACATATAGACTCTCATCCTAGTACTCACTAATCCTCAGCTTCTAGGTGAACTTTATTAATATATTATTTTATATTTGATTTATTATACTTATATTTGCATATCATTTTAAAACATAGACTTATGAAGATAAAGGAAAATGGCAACAACGGATCAGAGATACATAGGTTGAAGCCTATGCAAGAAAATTATGATAAGGAAACTTTTGATAGGATGTATAAAATCTGTAAACCAGTTATCAGACGTCTTACTAAGCAAATTGATAATAGGAGGTTTAATGTTACACCCGATATCATAAGTTCTTATTTCTGGGATAAGATGTTATTTGTCTTTAATAAATATTACGGTACTTGTGAAGAAGAACATTTAAAAGCAAGGATACTAGCTTCTCTCAGTACCTTTAAGAATCATTTATTAAGAACTGCTTATGGAGAGGGAGCAGAATATCATCAGAATCTTTACCAATTAGAAGATTTATTCGATAATGATAAAGAACTAGAAGATGATACAGAAGAAGAGAAAGCTAAAGGAGAAATGCTTGATATGTTATATAAATATATGAAGAAGAACCTATCTCCCGATGCTTATTTGATCTTCGAGATATTGCTTAGTCCTCCTCCCTATATTAAAGAGAGAATCAAGGATGGTTCTCGTATCACTAACATTTTATTAGTAGAGTTTTTTGATATGCCTAGAACTAAATCTTCGGTAAGATATATCTCAGAACTTAAAGAAGATATAAGATATTGGGAAGAGAAAGCTAAAGAAGACTTACATTACTAACATAAAAAAGGGAACCCAGTGCATGAGGTTCCCTTTCCAGTATAACTTATTTCCCAATAAGTATTCCACTTGTGTGTTGGACGAAAGCGATTAGCTGTTCTTTAAATATAAAAGCCCTAATAATTTTAAAAGTTTATATAGAATTATAGTTTAATGATATAAGCTAGTACGAAATAAGGAGGTCTATTCTCATGAGGACTACCTCCTCCGGTTACTTGAGTATCTGCTGTATAACCTGAGTCAGGCCTAGTATGATTAGGGAATGGTCTCCTGTTTGAATTATCTCCCCATTTTTCTTCTTTAAACGTAATCTTATGACTATGTGGTGGTATTTGATCTAAAGTAAGAGTTACTAGGGCTTCTCCTCCCATGTTACCAATGGTATTATAATCCTGATTACTTGGATCATACCCTACTACAAATCTACCCAATAGATTAGGTCTACCAGACATACCATCACAGAATGCCCAACCATCTGGAGGAGTAGTACCTGAAAACATAGCGATTAATCCAGTGGGAACTGAAGAAGCCGAGTTTTTAATCATTTCTATAAGCTCATTCTTCAGATTAGTAAGATATTCTTGTAGATTAGTTATACCATTAGTCTGGTCATTTTTACCTCCGAATCCTTCCAGTACATGTTCTACTCTTTGAATAGAATGGGTCATGATCCCATTGTAGGCTGAGTTAAAGGGTAGTGGTTGAGGGAAACAACCTCCATAAGGGATGATTGCATAGTTTTCTGACTCTTTCGTATTAGCATCAGTACCAGAACCATATACTCCAATCAATACCATGGTATTCTTACTATTTCTGTAGGGTTCACAAGCACCCTCTACCTGAGAATTAAGATAGGTATAATTTAATTTCTCATGTGAAGCAGGATTATTCTTTACTATATCCCAAGAGATTTTGTCTTCTGCTAAGGGATAGTAAGGATTCTGTGATTGTTTATACAGAGTATATAAGCTTTCATAAGATGAAGACCAATATGCTACGAAAGTAATAGGGTTTTCAATTGGTTCTGATACTTCTTGATGAACTGCGAATAAGAAGATATCTGAATTAGCCCCTTGAGCACCTTGGATATTATCTACTACTATCTCTTCATCATCAGAGATGAATATATAACCATCCCTAGAAATACATCCGAAGTTTATCTGAGGTGATTCTCCATCTTCAGAATTCTTTACCATATATCTAGCAGTAATTCTATCTGCTACATCATTCTTGAATACCTTACCATTTTCTGCTTTAGCTTGAACTGATAGCTTATTACCAGATACCTTAACTGAGCCGAATCCACAGAATGGGCCAAGAGCAACAGGGGCAGCAATTGCTTCTGCTGCCTCCTTAGATTTAATCAAACCCTCATATTTAAAGTACGTTTTCATTGTTACTATTGTTTTTAGATTGTTTATAATTCCTAGATTGTTCTGACATATCCTTGAAAGCTTCAGATAAGTTATTGAACTTCAAGGTTACTATAGACCAAAGTATCTGGAAGATACTGTATCTCTTTTCTACTCCGTGTAATGTACATATATGACCATAAATAGAATCCACTTCGAATCCATAACATACTACCAATACGGTTATAGATACTACTAGGGGATCTAACCCATAGGGTTCTCCAATAGCCTTACCAAGAACTGCTCCCATTAATAAGTAACATATATAATCTATTATCTTATTAAAAGTTCTTCTTCCAGCTCTGGATTTTCTAATGGGTATGCCCTTTAACTTACTAGCATTCATTCCAAACCAGAAGTCGGCAATTATCAATATGAATGCTAATAGGATCATCCATCGAAGGTCATATAACAATTGAAGACACTCTGTAGCAAAAGCTACCGTAAATCCTTTAGATACTATAGATGTAGTGGATGTTTCAGTATACATGTCGTAATATTGATTTATTCCTGAGGTTTCGGGGTTATTCTCCATGCTGTATTTTCGGGTATATCTATTTCGAAAGTTTTACTGCTAATATCATCAGAGTTCCAAACCAATTCATTTGGTTGTACATCAAAAGCTAAAGTAACTTCAAATGTACACCTTACATTGGTTTTGTTAACAGATTCAAATATATAAGTACCAGGATTAGAAGTTCTAAATTCATAAGGTACTGGATGTGAATCGGCTTGACCCACTAATCTTACATCAGTTATAAAATCCTTATGATTAGAAGAACATACCACAGTGGTATATACTTCTCCTTCTCCTTGCCCACTTAGAGTAGCTCTTTCAGGACTACAACTTATCTTAACTTCAAGATTATAGTCTTTGATTACTAATGTAGCCTTCTTGTCTTTATTACCCTTACCAACAAAGGTATAGGTACCCGCTTTATCTAAAGTAATAACTTCTTCGAATTTATACTCTGCTCCGGTTTCCATAAGTAATACTGAATCATATTCCTCTATTTCGAAAGGCATTACTCGGATAGTAACCGATTTACCTTCAGCAAGTTGATATGATACATTTACCTTCTGGTTATTTGGAGTATTAGCCCAATCCTTGGGAGATATCCAATTAGGATCTGAAGGATTTACTGCTTCGATATAAATATAGGGATCTTCTGGTTTGGTATAACTATATACTGACCAAGTAGTATAAACTGAAGGATCTCCCTTACATACAGCTTTATAACTTCCCGGTTTATTGCATGAATAAGTAGCACTAGCTTTACCATTACCAGATTTATTCAAGGTAATATCGGTTAACTTAGTATTATCACAATAAATACTAACTCCATAATCTATAAGATTATCGGGATCATCAGGGGGAGTTACTGATAAGTAAAGTTCTTGATTTACAGATCCACTTCCCATCTCTAAAGATAAAGTTTGATATTCTTTAGATAAATGATAAGTGAATTTAGAGATACTGGTATATACGGTAAATATTCCTATACCATCAAAGTTCTCTAAATTATCCTTAGTACAAGCAAACTTATAAACTCCAGTACCAAATATTTGGAAAGTATCCCCAGATTTATACCTAGTATCATCTTTACCAATCAAGTAACATTCCAAACCTTCCTCATCATAATCATCTTCTATAGTTAGTATGGTTTTAGCTAAACTAGTTACATTACTTGATAGCTTGAATTCTTCTGGAGTACATTTAACCTTGTATTTATTAGGTTCTCTAGTAACAACCAGTGAAACTCTTTTTACTGGGTATTCTACAATCTGGAATTCATAAGTACCTGGCTCTTTAAATTTATAAGTTGAACCAGAAGGCTTAACTTCAGTTTCCCCAACCAATTGTATATTAACTGGAGTCTGTTTACCTTCTTGATAAAGAGTAGCTGTAACTGTAGCCGATACCTCCTTATTAGTTGGTGTAATATGCAGTGTAGTTGGATTAACCGATATATTATAGGATTTGACTACTTCCTTTAATTTTACATGAACTTGGGTAACTTTAGTCGGGTCTCCCACACTTCTAAAATAATAAGTCTGATTACCTATAGTGGCATTAAAAATAGTGCCATTTTCATATTTCTTGTAACCCCAAGTATTACCATCTCCAGATACCTGATACCTTAAGTCGGCATTTTGATAATTACTAGAGACTGTAACCTTAATAGGTACAGAGGTTATATACCCAGGCTGAATAGTGTTTATATTTGGGTCTACAAAATCGGCTGTTATCAGATAATTATCATTTATATTAAAACCATAATCAATAGTAGCTCCTACATGATAAGGCTTAAATCTATCGATTATATTTTCTATAGCTTTTCTGAACTCTATAAATTCTCCCGAGTTATTTGAATAGCCATGTCCAGTTATATGGAAGGTTACATTGATACATTGACTACAACCGTAAATGTTATCAAAGTTAGATTTATCATAATACTGATCTTGGTCAAAGTAAGGATGTGTTTTTAACCAACCATCATAACCTGATTTAGCGGGGTCATCAATGGTACAGTTTAACCCATACATTCGGAATAATATTTCAAAGAACTGAGAAGTACCTCGTATCTTTATCAGAGATATAGAATACTTGAGTAAATCTCTTATCTGTTTAGTAGTTAAAGCTAAAGCCCCTTTCTTAGGTAAAATCCATTTAGACTTAAGGCTATTTAATTCAGCTTCACTTAACAGACCATTATAATAAGTTTTAAAAGCCCCTTCATCAATATTATTCCACCTTGCAAAAGGTAATTGCCCAAAGCTTTCCCAAAGGTAATTCAAATAAATCTCTGGGCAGGTATCAAAGTCAGTTATTCCTAGTAAACTCTCAATATCTGCGGATATATTATCTTGAAAATAACTTCCACAAATTTCTAGGAACCTTTCTAAGATACCCTTTCCATCTACCTTATAAGTGTCTTGGTCTTTATATTCAAAAGGTAGGAAATCTATAAGTTTCTTAAGGTCTATCATATTAAACAGTTTCGTGAACAGTTAAAGTTAATTGAGAAGATTTCTGGAATACAGGTAAGTTATATCCAGGATCTTCATAATCCATATTAGGTTCTGAGATAGTAATAGAATAACGATATCCCTGTTGATAGCCATTTGCTTGTATGTCCAAAGAGAAAGTGATACCATTATTTTTATCAGTGATGTTTATAGTACTACCTACAGAGCCAGTAGTTTGGAATCCTCCACTTGAAGCTTTTACAGTGTATGAATTACTTCCAGTAAAGTTTATAAAATAGGTCATGGACCCATTAGCTTTCTCTAATTTAAACTGACCAAGAAGTAATTCCTTGTTACCATATATGGTAACAGGCCAAGGTTTAATATAGAACTTCTTGATATGTAAGTAATCTACCGTAGATAGGTTATCAATCAAAGCATAAATATCTGAGATTCTTACTTTGCCCCCAATCTCGGAGTTCTCAATAGAATAAGCATTGTATAAGGCATTCAGAACTTGAGCTTGGATTTCGTTGGTCTTATAAGATTTCTTACCGGTTACTTCTATCTCTAAGGTTATATCTACTAATCCTGCAGATTTAACTTGAAGCCAAGTAGTTAAGGGGGCTCTCTGTGATAGTTGGGTATAAACCTTGTTTATCATAGCAGAATCAGCTACTCCACCATTATCAGCACTGATATATACTGTAAGCTTTCTTCCACATTCATAATCTACGGCAGCTTTATTTACTCCATCTATTAGCATAGCTAAATCTACGAAGTCCTGTTTGCTTACAGCTACTCCAAGAGTTTTAACACTCAAGGGTATATGTTCTTTTAACATACCAAAGTTCTCATAACTAGAACCTCCTCCTGCAGCATATTGATTACTAGTAGTAGCCTCGGATATAGAAGCTTTTACTATAGCAGGAGTTTGTACAATAGAACCTGCTGGTACATTGCCTTGAATACCAGTAGTGATATAGAAACTTGCCGATGTTATCTTTTGACCTGCAGAAGGTATAGAACCAAAGGTACCATCTCCAAATACTATTACGGCAACTTGGCTAGCATTGACAGTTACCATAAAATGTTTATCTGAAGGTTTAGAATAAGCAAAGGTATCTACTAAAGTCCAAGTAGTTCCATCGATAGATAATTGCATTGTACCATGCTCATAGTATTTACCATCGGGTAATTTACCTATTGTGATTTCGGGTCTACCTTCGGAAGGTATTACTAATCCCGACAATCCAGACTGATTATATTTCTCATGTTGAATCAGGGGTATTTTACAAGTAGTAACATTAGCATACCAAGTTACATCTCTAGCAGAAAGCCAGGAGTTACCGTTAACATCTGTAAAAAGAGTTTCTTTTGGGATAGTTAACCTAGAAGCAATATTACTACCTGTAAGATCGCGGGTTAGGATTACATCTACTGAAGCAGCTACTGCTCCCCTCGGATGATAATCTACCAATAAGCCATGCTTTACTACACTATCATAACGCCGAGCCGTGGATAAGAAAGATTCCCTACCCACGTTATCAATGTAATAATGAAGTACTTCAGCAATAGCTGCAAACAAAGATAGGATAATTATCAGAATATTACCCTCGGAATAATCCGTGATAAGAGTCTGACCATTCTTATCCTTGATAGTAGTAAGAGATTCGATCAGCTTAGCTTTAATCTGTTGAAAGGATCTCTGATAAGGGTTTAGCCATTTATTCGTTATCATATTAGTAAGGTTTTAAAATATTTTCAGACCTATCATAACTAATACCCAATACCTGTTGGCTACCAGTTTGATTAATTACATAATTCATTTCGATGAAAAGCTTGGTACCCTCTAACCTCATATTCAGGCTTTTAAAAGTAATCCTAGTTTCATAGGTAGAGATAGCTTTCTTTAAGAAGTCTTTTACCAAGAAAGCTAAAGCCTGGGTATTGGGTTCTTCTATACATTCCCATAGCCTAGTACCAAAATCTTCTTGCCTGAATCTTTGACCTATATCATACCAAAGGAGAGCAGATAGGTTATTATGAACAAGTTCAATATCTCCATTTACTGGATACCAACCTTTCTCTCCCTTTTCATTCTCAGTAATCCGTATTGGAAACAAAGGGCCAATACCGATAATATTAGTGTATAAGTTATTTGCCATTAGTGTACAAATTTAGAATCCTCATAATCTGTTTTATTAAAAGTAGAAAATGGTTTCGTGACTGGAGTAATAACAGGTCCACTAACTGCAGGTCCCGATTGAATACCAGAGTGGGTATGAGAATTATATTGAGTTTTTAATGATTCTATCTCTGAAACTAATTGGTTTAGTTTCTGGGTTAATTCATTGATATTGATTATACCATCATTATTACCTTGGTTCACTATAACCTTTGAGGCATTCACATAGGCTTGAGCTTTAGAATTTATACTTACTGGGCCTTCAGCATAGATAGTAGCAGACCCATATAGGTACATCTTAAGTGACCCATCTTTATCATTTAACCAGATTCTATTCCCATTAGGTGTAACTATACCCATAGTATCGGGATCATCTAGGATATCAGGTATTTGGTTTTGAGCCCAACCATGATATTCCCATAGAGGTTTACTAGGATCTCCATATTCAAAGGTAATATATACTATATCACCATTCTTAGGAGCCATCATTTTAAAACCAGACCCAGTAGATCCATGTTGACCCTTTGAATAAGCCCAGAGTACTATTCCTCCCATTACCTCTGGTATAGCCACTTTTATACGATTCATATGATCTGGGTCTGTGTTATTAACTACCATGGCCCTGTACACTGAATAGTATCTTCCCAAGGATTCTAATCCTTGTTCAGTTATTGTTTTTGCTGATTCATAAGCCATATCATTCGGTTTTAGAAAAGTCTTGGTTCATCTGTTTAATAATGTAATCTATATTGAAATTATACTTTCGATATACATCCTTAGTAGCTTCTACCTTTTTACGTTTAACATTAGTAATGGTAACTACATCTTCTCCATCTTTACCTGTAGATTGGTATACAGTTCTTTCTACTTCTATGATGCCATCATTACCTTTGGTAGGAGTATTAGCATTCTGTTCCCTATAGATAACCATATCTTGAACAAACTTTCTTTGTTCTTCGGTATTACCATCCAAGGCTTTGAAGGCTTCATATTCTGCCTTAGTAGCATTTATGGTAAAATCAGAAGAATGAGCATCTCCAGCTTTATTTTTACCTACATCAGTAGTTCCTTGACTTCTGGCATTATTAGATACCACATCTTGGGTATTAATATTACCAGCAGCCACTTGAAAGCCAGCTGTTCCATTATTCCTAACTAATTCTAAATCAGTAATATATCCTGTACCAGCATCCATTCTATGAGTACATTTCTTTATATACCAATACCCTGACCACCTTTTACCAACGTTCAAAAGCTGAAGTACCATTGAGGTTTTTAATGAAGGTCTTCCTACTACTTGCATTTGACAGATTAGTTTTTTCTCGGTTATCTTTAAACCTCCATTAGCATTTATCCTCATTGCTCTTTCTCTATTGCCTACCCCTCCAGTTCTATCATATAAGTTAGTAAGAGTTTTCCAAGCAGGTACTTTCAAAAGCTGTTTTACTTTTTTGAATACCTTTACTCTGCTTCGATAATACCCGTGATTATCTCCAGGGCCTCTACCAGCTTGAACCGGATTATAAGTTTGAGGATAATAGGATTCTTCATGAAGAGTTAAAGGATAGACAATGATATTTGGATCTTCTTGCATTTTAGCTAGCCCCTCCTGAGTTTTCCTTTTCTCTGCATTCAGTTCAGTCATACTATTCACACGACTAGAAGACTTTAATTCCCCAGAAGAATATGAACGAGGATCTTCCCAAACTTCAGTCCATACCTCAGTGTATTTATTTTTGAATACGAAATTTAAATCCTGGTATACTTGTTTCATTGCAGAAGTAAGGTCCATTCCTCCCGCTACTAGTGCATCAATAGAAGATTTTATATTAGTTAGTTCTCCTTTAGTATAAGCTTCCTCTAGCATTTGAGAAGTAGCATCCCTTAATTCTGTATCGGACATAGACTCTAATCCACCACCTGCATCTAAATAACCAGTACCCTTAGCATCATATTCTTTCTTAGCAGATTCAGTCTTTAGTCTTTGAGCTTGTTTTTTAGAAGCCAATTCTTCATCTAAGGATTTCAATCTATCTTCTTTCCATTTCTCTACTTTACTATCAACATTAGGTTTTAAAACTTCAGGTGATCTATGGAATAATCCAGGACTTTGTACGTCTACCGTAGATAGGGCATCTAACTGTAGTGGGTCATGTAGAATCTCATTCTGTTGATCATCTATATAACTTACCTGGATTTGCATTTGCTTATCTTCTGGTTTTATAGTATTACCCACCTGCATCATCTTCTGCTTAGTAGATCTTTGAGTAGTAAAAGATACTCTTAATACCTCTCCGTTTTCAGCTTGGAATATATAGGTATGATGAGGAGGTTGTTGAAACTTACGATTATGTATGTAGATTACTCCATCTCTACTATCTACATACCAAGGACCATTACCATAGGCAGCCATCTTAGCTTCTAGTTGAACTAGAACATTATTACCTATTGTACCTAAGTTAGAATTAAGTACTTCAGCTAAATCGTCTGGCATACCTACTTGACCTATGCCACTAAACTGATTAGCATACAGAATGGTACCCTGTACTTCGGGAGTAACTTCTGTTGGTACCTGTATAGCTTCATAAGCTTGATTACTTATTATATTTGCCATTACTCAAACCTTTCTATTATTACTCCAACATTTAATCCGCATCCTGAATCCAAGAATTTAACCATACTATCATCGGTATCCTCAGTAGGTTTATGAGGGGGCATAAACCTAAGATGATTCGTGCCATCAATACATTTGATAGTTATATGGGTACCTGTAGAATCAAAGATACAATCGAAATCTCTTACTTTGATATTTATAGCTGGGCTTGATACAAATGTACCATCACTAAAAATATATCCCCACTGTAAAAAGATATCTCTATTTTCCTGTAAAGCTTCTACATCTACAGTATCTGGATTACCAGTATCAATAGTTATTGTAGCTAAGTTTTCTTTTTCTTCATCATATACATATGACCAGCTACTTATATACGCTCCTAAAGGTATACCAGTAAGAGGGTTCATAACTGGTATACCTTGATTATCAAAAATGGCTAGGTAAGGAGTACCTGTGCCTTTATATAATATGGGATTATTTGCTTTAACTTCCATAAGCCGGTATCATTAATACCATTCCACCTTTTAATTCAGTGAACGGATTTATTATGTTATTATACTCAGCAATAATATACCATTTACCAGAATCTCCATAATACCTATAAGCGATATTCTGTAGAGTTTCACCCTCTTTCAGGGTATGCTGAAAGTCATTGGGAGAAGAGGGTATAAGTAATGGGTAGGATTCTAAAGAATAATCTCCATCTCCATAATTCAGAGTAAATCCATTATCGTATGGACTTGCTCCAACTAAATAAGAAGTTATATCCATGGTTACTTGATTTTATCGGTTGTAAAAATACCCACAGTCTTTTCTGCAGCTTTACTTTTAACAATATCCTCATAAGATAAACTATATGAGCTTACTCGTTTGAATATTAATTCTTGAGTAGCAGTAGCAGGATACAGGTTTAAGTCTTCTCTTATATCTACTGAGCCTTTCATACGTTGTCTAGAAGCATTTCTAAAATTAGAAAGAGAATATGTAGCAGAAGTAAGTATATAATAATGACCTTCAAAAGTATCAGAATTTCCCCACTGAATCTGTAGGATTGGGGGAGCTGCTTGATAAGCATTGGATTTACTCCAGGATTCTAATAACCTACATTTAGTTAATACTTCAGCAGGATTATCCGGATCATCACAGTACCAAGATACATTGAATTGTACAATATCTTCTGAACCAGTATAATGATACATAGGAGTATTTCTACCCATAGACTTAATGGTGGCCCAAGTTGTTTCTCCTCTAAAATCAAAGCTCAGAGGTCTATTCTGTAAAACAATATATTGGTATGGGCTAACATTAGTATTATATATGATTACCTGGTTCAGTTTTCTTATATCTTGGCTTACTCCATAAAGTTTATTGTTTTCTACTACAGTCCTACCTTGAGCAGGATCATCTCTGTCAATCTTAAGATTTCCATGCTGAAGTTGTAATCTCCTAATACTTTGAAGAGAACTGTTGAGTAATGGATTCTTGGAAGATCTTTCCCTTTCTCCCAAAGCCCCATTAGGATTAAACAGTTTACCTCGGGGAGCAGTATCCTTAGGTAAACCTGAAGTTAATCGGTTAAGGTGTATCTTAGCTCTCCAGAGTTTATTTATGGGACCTGTAAGTACTCCAGCAGTATCTTGGGTAAGATTATTATATTTCTTAACAACCTTACCTGCTAGTTTTCCTAATATTCTTGCCATAATTTAAGGTATTAATCCAATTTGAGTAGCATAATTAACTCCTAAAGTTTCACCTGGAGCTACAGAACCAACAGGAGCTCCATCAATAGTAATGTTAACAGTACCATTGGGTTTATCATTCAGTAGAGCTGCCCTGATAGCTCTTGCCATTTTCTCAGTTAAATATTCATCGCTAGTTATGGTTTCTTTTGATAGATTAGAATCAGTATTCTTATTCAGTGAGTCTATTAGCCTAGGTAAATAATCTGCTACAAGAGGTAATGCTATACCAATGGCCATTCCCCAAGGACCTCCCAAGAATCCAGCCAATCTACCGAATATGCCTTTCATACCTAGCCTAGCTACTGCTGGTCCAGCAGTAGGAGTTGGTGGTTTAGTAGTACCTCCCCCAAGACCTCCTAATGTTGGCCCAGGTATTCCAAACTTCCTAATGGGTTTACCGTTAGGTCCATACCAACCTCCTCTAGGCCCAGCAGTCCAACCGAAAGCCATTGCCTTTTGAAGGTAATATTGTTCCCTCATAATCTGAGTGATATGTATTAATCGGGTCTCCAATACTGCAGCTGCAGCTGCAGACTTACTAACTCCACTTGCTGTAGCCTGAGATTGGGTATTGGTTTGTTGCATGTAAGTAGAAAGCATTCTACCAGTAGCAGCTAGATACCTATAGCCATTTACTACTAAAGCTGTAATTGAACCCCAAGCTAATGCTTTAACTACTATCTGACCTCCTATAGTACCAGCTATTCCTTGTACCCATTGGGATATCTTAGTGAATACAGTTAATATGGGATTAAATACATCGGCTAAAGTTGAACCTATATTCACTACTAAGTTTTCAAAGTTAGACTTGAAAGCTTCAATGATACCTTGAGGAGTCTTCAATCTTTCCTCAGTAACCTGTTCTACTATGCCCGAGTTCTTATCATATTGTTCTAAGATCTTAGTCATCTTATCAGAACCAACCCTCATATTTCGAATCTGATTAGAGATATCACGAGTACCTCGAACTCCGAAGATATTATAGAAAGCTTTAGTTCTTTCCAGAAGGGGTTTATTCATAAGAGCTTCTCCAAACTTACGATATACCTTATCTAATCGAATAAGATTACCTTCAGCATCAAAGAAATCTTGTGGACTTAAACCTAAACTAGTTAATGCACTAAATCCTTTCTTTTTCTGGTCGGCTAAAGAAAGTTGCAAATAACGGATCATATTTGCTAATGCAGTACCAGCTGATGAACCATGGATACCCATATCTCCCAATACACCAATAGCTGCAGCAGTCTGTCTTAAGTCATATCCTGCATTAGCCATATCAGCTCCAGCATAGGTAATAGCTTGAGCCAAATCAGTAAGAGACATATTGGCATTAGTTACAGCAGTATATAAGTCATCTGTAACCTTAGTAGCTTGTTGAGAAGGTATAATATACATTGACATGATATTAGTCATCAAGTCAGCTACACCTCCTTTACCTCCAAGAGGTTGACCAAGGATAGATGCTAACTTAGCTGCAGGTCCGGTCATATCTTTTATCTGTTCTACTGTATTACCTGCCATTGCTAAGTACCTTTGGCCAGAAGCAATATCGGCAACAGTCAAGGGAGTAACGGCATTGACTGCTTGAGCTAGTTGCATCATTTCGGTTTGTTGCTCAGCTGTAGCTCCTGCAATCTTTGAGGCCATGAATATAGTATCTTGTACCTTGGCCGAATACTGATAAGCTTCTGCCATGCCTCCAAGGAATCTCATACTGTTTTGTACAGCATTACCTGCACTCATCTGAATAGCCCTGTTCCAGTCATTCATATCATTCATCATATTGTTGAATGATTGTGAAATTTTACCGGTTTCAGAGCTAAACTTATCTCGGAGTACCATTGATACCCCGACTTCTACTAAACTTTTTGTATCTCCTATCATGTTGACATTTTCTTCTTCATTTGTTTATAATAATTCTCAGCTATGAGTAGGAATTTCTTTCTTTTACGAACGGGTAGACACAAAAAGGTGAGATAGTCTAAGACTATCTCAGCCCGAGTAATGTATATGTAATCTTCCTCTAAATTATATCTCCCGTCAAGTAGAAAAAATCAGGAGCAGCCATAATTGGGTAATCCATCATGTTCCCAGTTTCTGGGTTTTCGATTTGAGTATACCCATGGAAGATTGGATCTACTGTATTTACCAATCTATGGATTTCTGCCATATCCCTTGAGGAGAATAGAGAGAAGTTTTCTACCTTCTCAAATTTATCATCTACCTTTAATTTAAGGTTACGAAGAAGAAGAGTAGAGTGTCGAGTAAGTTTACTTGGTGAAAGCTGAACCATCTGAGACTCTTTTTCTCCATCCATCAATTCGAATTGGATTACCTTACCTGAGTTCAATTCCTCTGTATATTGCATAAGAGTAAATCCATCCTCTCCTTTTCTTCCCGGGTAGTAAGGAATGGCATTGGGTTTTTCATCTAACTCTTGTTCTGTAGGAAGTACTGCATAATCGAAAAGAAATTCTCTCAAGTCCTGAGAGTAAGTTACAGAATCCTTGTTATCCCATTTATAAGTAAATTCTACTTCTTCTCCCAAAGAGAAGATTCGAGAATTAAATAGGATACAGTATCTATCCAGCAAGGGTAACTTAAGAGCATCCTCTATGGTTAATCTACCTGACTCAGTAGCATTCGTTTTAACTACTATTGCTGAAATATATTTGGTAAGATTCATAAGATTCTTTGAATCTACCGGGTTGGTGATAATTTCTTCATCTTCACCATTCTGCTCTCTGATTTCAAAAAGTCTACCAGAAGGAGCAGTGAATACTAAGGTTCTTAGTGTCATATCCATTTTATCTAATTTTTAAAAGTTCATAATTTCATAGTAGCGGTAAGTATCAACAAGAAAGGGGTGAAACTCCTTATCTAGGAATCCCACCCCTCCACCTAAAACTCTAGTAAAAAATGACTAAGAGAGTTAATACTTATCGCAAGTACCGACAGAAAATTCTATATTTTCTATTGTGTTTTCTGAAGCCATACGATCTAAGTCAAGGCCAGTTACTTTACAAGGCCAAACTTCTTCAAGCAGCCAAGTATTTAGGACAGATACTCCATCTTCTGCAAGTTCATTTACAATAGCAGTTTCCCAATATTCACTAGGAACTAATCCACCTCCAGCTATCATATCCTGGCAGGAATATAGCCAATCTTGAAGCCAGGTATCTGAACCGGCAGTAGTTAAAAGTTTCTCTACTACCAGATTACCTACGGTAACTCTACCAGCAGTTTTTACATCCCTGTTTACATCTCCATGAGCAACCTGGTCAATCTCAATATCCGGAAGTTGGCAAGTCTGGAATAGATACGTATTGATAGGATGTTTTGGGAAAGAGATGCTCCATAGGAATTTCTTTCTAGGATTCTTTACTTTTGCTCCCATGTTTTATGATTTTAATGTTATTCGTTTTCTGAAATATTAACTGATTTAGAAGCTGCATCGATTACAATGTTAATTGTAATTTCTTGCATAGGAACAATATCCTTATACTTCAGGATTACTTTATATTTACCCTGACGGACATCAGCTTCATTATTTACGGAGAGTTCTGAATAAGAGCCAGCATCTTGGTCACCCATCCATATATACTCTGACATAGCATTTTCATCTACCAGATTATCTAGGATTGGTTTTACCTCAAGATAGATATTCTTCCAAGTACCCCAGATATTGGGCTCTTCCAAATACTTATTCAATATAGGACGAAGAGTCTTCTTCAAGTACAAATTCAATCTTACAATTGAAAGGAATCTTTCTGAATCTTGTTTTACTTGAGAAGAGAAGCAATGCCATAACATGGTTTGTTTACCAGAAGACGGAGTATCTTTGATTACAATCATGTTGGCATACATCTGAGCCAATTCGTTTAGTTCATTATAACGAGAATCACTACCATAGTTAGGACTTACTGGGCCCTGACCATCATAGATTACTCCACGATTCATACCGGCAAATGACTTCCAAGGTCCATAGTTAGAAGCAGAAGTATCACCCAAACCGAAGATAGTACCCAATACATCTGAATTAGTAAGTAATCCGAATTCATTGTAGTACTTGATACCACCTGCAAAATAGGCCGCATACCTAGAGTTACCGATACTACCCAAACAGTTATTAATCCAAGTGATAATGCTCTGCTTATTTCTAGGCTGAGTTCCCTCAGAATAATGGGTAGTATATTTAGGTACTTCGATGTAATAGGTATATTCTTGCAATTCAGCACACATATCTTTAGCAGCCTTATGTACTTTTAAAACATCTTGATCTGTTTTCAGATGTTGATGAATATGAGAACAAGCTAACTGATAAACATCTGTATAATCCTTTACCAAATCCAAAGAAGCAATCCATTCATCTGCAGTAGGGTCAGCACCAGCAGTACCCAGTGTACCATTGAATATAGTCTCAGTACTAGTGGCTTCTTTACCTCCAACTTGGATAGTTAGTGGATTCTCAGTTTGGTCAATTGAAGTCTGAAGCCAAGCTACCAGGTTTTCGAAAGACTTAATCTTATCGGTAGTGGTTACCATCTTAGGTTCCAGGTATGCAGAATTACTAGCAAAGTTGCTTAAAGCCAGGTAATCTACAGAAGTTTTATTCTGAGCATCCTTAGTTTTATAAGTAATTACCGGACCTGATTCCAGGATAGAACCATTGGCATCATATATGTTATAAAAGATGGTATTCACTGATTTAGAAAAACCTACTTTAAAGGTTTCTCCAGAACCAATAGGATCACCATACCCTTTAGTTACCAAACCAAAGCTTACATTAGTACCTCCAGAAGTAAAAAATTTCATTACTTCAGAAGCTTGAACCTTTCCAGGTATAGCAGAAGCTAATTCAATCTCATCTTCTTCTAATACTCTAGAGTCTTCTGCTTTAGTAATGGTACCCTTTTTAGCACCTGCTCCCAATACACGAATAATTCTTAGCTTAGAACCTCCTACTAAAGCTTTCTCTATGTTAGATACAGAACCATCAGGTACAATCTCTTTACCAAATATTCTTTGGAATTGAGAAAAAGAAGTGATTAATTCTGAAGGATCATCATAGGGACCTTTTTCAGTTCTAGCCAAGAAACATGATACTCCTAAAAGAGGAGTAGTCTGTTGAACATTGTTGTTCTCGAATTTAAAAACAACGCTTGGTGATTTTGACATATCCTTGTGTTTTATAGGTTATACATTAATTTAATTAATACCAGTAAGTATCGTTACCTTACTGGTATTATTAGAAAATTAATCTTCTTTATTCTTAAATAAACCTCCGATAGCCTTAATCACATCATAGAAACCACATCCTGATAAACCAGCAGCTAATCCATAAATTAATACCTGATAGAATGGGTAGTTTTCCAATAATGGTGTAAGTTGTAATCCCCAAGCTATAAGACATACAAGAATACCTACTAAGGCAGACATACCAATCTTAGCAAGTTTGTTGTCTTTGATAGCTGGGATTACCTTTAGTATCTGAGTAACCAAAGATGATACCAAAGTTACTATACCCGTAAAGGTACCCAAATCAATTACGAACTCTGAACCAGCTGAAGGTTCAACTTCTGCAGCAAACAATGACACTGGTAAAATGAGTGCCATCAGCATAAACACTAACTTTTTCATTTTAGTAAATTTTTTGAGTTAAACATGTATATTGAGATTTAGCATCTCCTCATCCTTTTGGTATTCTGGTCCTAGTAAAAGACTTATATCTTTTATAGGTATTAGATCCCCCATTTCTACCAGTTTTTCTGGTATAATACCATCCTTACATACATATTGGTATACCTTTTCCAATAATCCATGGGATTCATCTGGATGGTCATAGAAATTACCAATCTCTATAAACAGATTCCCAGTAGGAGCTATCCTACCTTTATCCCATTCTTCTAAATCATTGAAGTAAGGTCTTATATATCCCCTAGTGGGTAATGCTTCATGAAGAATAGAGTGAAGTAATCTCATATCATTCTGAGTAGTTGCTACCAGATGAATATCGATAGTGATATCCTTGGTTTCGTAAGGGAACTCTGACATCTGATAATTGCCTGCCTCTAATTTATCTCCAATGATATATTTCTCTACTCCAATATCTCCAGGATAATAAGCAGTGCTTTCTATAGTTATCCTGGGACATGTTTTAGGACCTCTTACCTGGTTATTACCTATACCAAATAAGTAAATGAACTTATCTATTGCTTCCTTATCTTCTTGGAATCTCTTTTCATTCTCTTGTGATAAAGGTAAATAATCCTCAGGATTAAGTCCCATCTTCTTTTCTAAGAGAACATTCAATAAGCATATATAGAAGGTTCTCTCTACTATCTCTTGTGAATTTACCATAATTACCTCCTATCTTATTTTCATTACATAAGCCAATACATAATATGGAGGTCTATTCTCATGAGGACTACCTCCTCCGGTTACTTGAGTATCTGCTGTATAATCTGAGTCAGGCATAGTATGATTAGGGAATGGTCTCCTGTTTGAATTATCTCCCCATTTCTCCTGTTTGAATGTAATCTTATGACTATGTGGTGGTATTTGATCTAAAGTAAGAGTTACTAGGGCCTGCCCACCAGTATTACCAATACGTTCGTATTCATAATTTCTTGGATCATATCCTACTACAAATCTACCTCTTAAGTCTGGAACACTTATATAACCAGCTTTAGTAGAAGCAGTATTATACTTATCTCCAATAGCTTTATATAATTCTGGGTATTCTGCTATACTTACTTGACTTCCATCACAAAGTACATAACCTTCAGGAACTCCAGAACCAGACCATAATTGGATAAGACCAATATCCCCCCCAGCAGTGTTCTCTTTTTTACCCTGTCTACAAGTTACAACTACAGTTTTACCTGATTCATCCTGTATGAAAATTACTTGGCCAAGTTTATCATTATGAGTATTATCGTTTAAGCTCATGATAAGAGTAGTACCAGAGCCAGATACATCTCCCGAGTTTTCCCTAGTATAATTTACATTAACTGGATCACCCACTTTCTTTCCATTGATTACCATTTGTTTAGTAGATACAATAGTAACCTCTTTACTTTCTCCTGTAGGCTCAAAGTATAATTCAGTGGGTGAAACTCTGAAAGTGTATTCATAATTGCCTTCCCCTTTCTTGTGGATAAGCTTTACTTCTTTAGTTGACCCATCTACAGCTTCTACTGTTAAGATCTGAACTATATCTTTGTCCGTAGCATTCTTTTCTTCTGGTGTTACCGTTATAACAGTCCTACCTGAACCTTGATTCTTGCTTATAGTGAATCCCATTATCTTCTATATTTCCTTATTTCTTTACGAAGTTCTCTTACTATAGTTTCCTTCAGAACCTTCTTACCACCAACTTGTTCGAAAGCTGGTGCCCATAGAGGTCTTGGAGGTAAATTACCACCTCTAGAACCATACTCTAACATGATAGCTACTTGGTTCAATGTTCTTTTACTAGTCCTATCACCCTTTCTAGTTTTCTTAAGGTTAGTAGGTATACCTACGTAAGTTCGATTCTTCTGTTTTACTATTTGTACTGATCTCAAATACTGACCCGTATAATTCAAAAGGGTATGCTCTCCATATCGTTTAATAGTATTAGCAGAGTGAGGATCCCAATGGGTTCCTCTTGGGGGAGTACCTGTTCTTAGGCATTTTTTCACAAGTCTGAGAAGTTGATTGCCGAATTTCTCAGTAGCTCTATCATAAGCATTCCTCATGATAGAAGGAGTTTCTGCAATTAACCTCTCAGCTCTAGCCTGTTCTTTTGGGTCAGTATATATCTGTAAGTCTCCCAAGGGAGTACTTATAGTTATGTTTACTGACTTACTTGCCATCTGGATTTTCCTTCGGTTTATTCAAGCCAAGTGAATCCATCATAAGGTTTATGGCTTGCTGTTGTGATTGTAATACTGATACTACATCTTTCCTGAATGAAGCGAATTCTTCATTGAATTGACTACCATTAGTTGGCTCTTTGTTTTCGAACATAGCAAGGATATTATCACATTCCTTTACTATGTTCTCGTATTTACCTACATTATTAATAATACCAAGAGCCTGTGACCTTTGCAATGATACTTCATTTACAATATTATTTCCAATTAGAGTGTAGTACACATTGTTATAAATGCCTTCATTTCTATCTGAAGGTAAATATACGGTTACTGTACCAATGGAATCTTGAAGATGAAGAACAATTTCTATAAGATTAGAAAAGCCATCACCATCTTCATTAGCTCTGGCTTTACTTTCTCCTACCTTTACTACTTTAGCTCGGTCAAAGATTGGGTACATTGATCTTCTGTCTCTTTCTAGAGTAAAGACTAAATCTCCTCTTTGTAATGATTTAAATTTCATTTCTTCCATACTGCATTATTTTTATTGATTAGACTTAATCCCATTTGAACCATACTGGGATTCTGTTTCATAAATTCTACTAGGTTCAAGAAATTATAGTATCCATAGATATCTATCAGTCTTTGTGCTTCATCGGCTACTCTCTTTGCTACCTCTAAATTAGGAGCCGGTAGTTGCATTTGGAGAGTAAAGGTTTGTAGTTTATTATCTTCTTCCATGTTTCTTACTAGATTAAAACGAAAAAAGGGAAATACCCACTACAGGTACCTCCCTTTTCCCTAATCAACTTTAATAGAAATTATGAAGTTTTATTACCTAAAGCCTGTACTACCGAGTTAATAATGTTCTGATCTCTTTGAGCCCCATCCTCGATTATTACAACATTCATCACTATAACGATTACGATCCGCAACCACTACAGTACCTTCACCAGATTTAACTTCCATAATGATTTAGTTTTAATTAACTTCCATAATGATTTAGTTTTAAAGTTAATAATTAAATTTATCTATCAATAAATGTACTAGTGTTGTGTTTAGGATTAAATTGTCTAGGTGGGCCAAGAAACATCCCAATGATGGGTATTATTCCCCTCTTTAATCCTAAAGTTACCAATTAATAACCATAAACCTCTTACAGAATTATAGGCCCATACATAAACATTATCTCCAATCCCTATATCCTTAGTAGTACTTTGAAGAGAATTCACAGTTATTTTACCTTCTACTGAGTCTACTATAATACCTTCACGTATTAAGCTCATATCATACATAAAGTCAGAAGTATGAGGCATATCAGCCGTATCAAATAATCCCCACGTATCTTCTTGATCATTACCATTTGAAATATTTAAACTTAATTCCAATCTGAACTCTTTTATTTTTTTAGCTTCTTGAAGAACTCTGAAAATTACTGTTTTTCCAGATGCCTTCTGTCTATAAGTATCTGCTCCAGTTCTTTCGGTAGCTCCATTTTCAGCTATATTTGCCATAAACCTGAATGGGGATTGAGTATCTTGTGTTAATACCAAGCCGATTAATTTCTCTACTATCTCCGAATGGACTTTCTCTATATCGTCTGTAGATAAGGGACTACCATTGTGAGTAGAGATAATATTAAGTACATGTTTATTTATCAATCCATCTGAGGGGGCTGAGAAGGTGAAATCGGTGTAATGCCCATTACCATCTGGGTCAGTAATATAAAACTCATAGACATCTCCTGCTTCTTGAACTATTGTTAGAGTACAAGTTTTATTGGATTCTCCCTGAGTAAAGGTAATAATTCCTGTTCTAGATGAACTACTGTTATTAGTGGCTACCTTATATATAGCCCCAGCACCTGAACCAGATATAGTAATCCAATCCACATTAGAAGATAAAGCCCAATTAAGGAATTGATTACCATTCTTCCTAGAATATACTCTTACAGGTCTATTGTATGATGAATCTGTACTTGATGGCCAACCAGAATAAGTAAGAGAAGTACTCAAAGAATCCCCCGAGTTTTCCCTAATACCAAACTCATAAGTTGAAGCACTCTGTTGTACAGTTTGTACTAACTCTCTATCTAAGCCATTAGGTTGATTAGCTCTGATTGTAAGAGTTCTGCTTGCAGGCTTTGAATGCTCAGGTATGGTAATAGTTACTTTAAAGTAATAACCACTCACATTAGTAATAGTTTCGGTTACTCCGGATGGCAAAATAAGAGTAGGTTTAATAGCTTCGGTAGAACTTAAAGAACCGTTAACATATCTAGACCTATAGCTTTTTATATAAAAAGAAATATTACCTCCTTTACCTTCAACAGTACCAATGGATAAAGTACTAGTTTTATAACCACTATTCTGTTGAGTACTATGTTCAAATACTATACCGCTACTAGGATAAGTTACCTCAGCCGAATTCTGTGTAATGGTTAAATATACAGGAGTTGCCGTATCATAAGTAAACTTAATCTTAAAAGTTCTAGGTGATGAGTTAGGGTTTGGTGCTACATTAATACTACATCCACTAGAAGTTTTACCAGAGATGGTAATATCAGATGAAGTTCCCTCAACTACTTCAGCTGAAGTATAAGTAGTTCTAATGTTTTCTACATAAGTTCCGTTTATATATTTATCATAATTGGCATTTACTGTCAATCTAAATTCTGAACCAGTTCCAGGTACATTTTTAGTAGTTGGGTCTATAGATAGGTGATCTACATAAGTTACTTGACCTCCTTCCTGAGAAATTGAGATAGTCTGGTCTGTAGCAGTTGGGAAATCGAAAGTAACCGTAAAATTTCTAGCAGAACCACTATTACTTGGGATAGAAATACTATTACCACTAATAGAAGCCGGACTAGAAACTCTTACGGTAGCAGTTTCTGATTCTGTATAACTACTACCTTGACCATTCCAAGTATAAGTTCTACTTGCACTCTTAGCAGTTACATTAGATTGACCTCCACTATAACTGAAAGAAGTTTTATCTACTCTACAGTTATAACTCCATGAAGAATAAACTTTTCTACCTGCTGCCTGAGTAAATGTTGCCTGTAGGGTTTTACCCGAATACTTCTGAGTCCAAGTTACAGTGATTGATTTACTATTAGTAGATGTATTGTTGGGTACTATTCTACCTTTATTACCGTCGTAATCTGTAGTATACCAAGAACCTTCCGAAGTTTTAGTGACATCATTCGCCAAACTTTGAGAAATAGTAGTATTAACACCGTTTACTTGCTTAACTCGATTAGAAGCATATGAACCAAATGGGTATGTACCTCCAGTAGCTGGAGCATTAAAAGAAGGATTACCATTCGGATCCCACTGGAATATATAAATCCATTGCTCGGCATTGATATCCTCTAACTTGACACATTCATTGTTACCGTAGCTAGCAGCATTACTAATTACAATAACCTTGTCAACATTGGAGTCCTTACCATTATTGAGTGCTAACAACTCAGCCTTGGTAGGGCACTCATTAGAGGTCTTACCAAGGCCGGTCTTATTCAGAATAGCACTCCAAGTTGCTATTTCTGCCATATTACTTATTGTTTAATTGTTTCTTAAAGTCTTCGAATTCTTTTCTCAATAACTTAACTCCTTCGAGAGCCATGACACTGAGCATTTCATATTCTACTACTTTTACTTTTACATATTCCTGACCATCTTCTCCGACGAAAGTTTCGAATCTAGATTGGTTAGGTACTTGAGAAGCAGGTATAGTATTCTCTGATACCAACAGAGGTTCAATTTCCTCTAAGCTCTGAGCAATAGTTCCCACTTGGTATTTACCATTCATCTTGAAGTGAACTGTAGGTATATTACAGATTTGGTCCAGAGTATGGTTCAAATTCTCTACTTGAGATTTTAATCTACCATCTGATTCCTTCCAGAAACCAGAAGCTGCAGTAGTTTTAGCAAATACTACTTGGTCTGTAGTAGCCAATCCTAATTGAGCTCTAGTTACATTATGAGGATTATCCCTTCTGTTTGCATGGGTACTTAAGTCGGTCTGAGCTTTTGTACCTGCAGCCTTAGCATCTGCAATAGCAGCAGCCTGAGCAGTAGATACTGGCATATCTGCTGGAGCTAAGTTCTGTACATTACCTAAACCTATCTGAGCTTTGGTTACCTTGTGAGGGTTACTCTTATTGCCAATATGAGCATCTAAGCTTTCCTTGATTACTTTGTCAGAATCCTGGATTAATTTCTCTAATGCAGTTTTAGCAGCATCAGTATAAGCCTTAGCTTCATTCAAAGCATTGGTAATATCTCCATTCAGACCAGAGTTAAGTTTATTGAACATCTCCCGAGTCAATACTCCAGCTCGATTAGCATTAGCAGCTAAAATTTCTAATGTCTGTGTAGTAGCTTCACCATATACTCCATCAGCTTTAGTAGATTTACTAATCTGTACCCAAACTTTATCCGTATTCTGAACTACTCCTTTACCAGAAATTATAATAGTACCCGGGATAGAATCAAACAGTTTCTTATCTGCTGCAGTTTGTACACCGGCTAAGTCTTTGGTAGCAGCTGGGATAGGTTGATTATAAGTATGTATACTTGCAGTATTACCAAAATCTGAACAATCGAAATTTAATCTAACTTCAGTAGCATTTCTAGTCCAAGCTCTGTCATCCTTAATATGAGAATAAAACTTTAGATGATCATTCAGAGATTTTCTCCAATCAGCTAAAGCTTTACCCTTACCTCCATCATAAGCAGTACCAGTAACTTCTCCAAGTATCAGTGAAGAAGTATTACTATCTACAAACTGAGTACCTGACCAACGGAATTGATAAGAGGGTTCATCCTGGGTAATATTCAAATATATCTTACCTGATTCTCCAGTAATAGGATTAGCATGATCTGGGTCAGAATATAATTTAATGTTGCTCAGCTTTCCAGTTTCACTGATATCATAAGTAGCATAAGCTTCGATAACATCATCAACATAAGAAGGCAATTGACTAGAGGGTACTAATCCATTACCATCCAAAGATGCAAATCCATTAGCCTTACCCTTAGTTGCTACGAAATCATCATGCTTCTTTTCTAAGTTATTGATATTAGTTTGTAACTTATTCTCAAGAGCAGTATCTGCAGCAGCTCTGGCTTCTTCTTCTTCCTGAATCTTTTGCATCTGAACCTGGTCGTATTCAGCACGAGCATCTGCCTCTTCTTTGATAGCTTGAGTAAATTTGGTGTCTAATGCCTGGTCAGCTGCTTTTCTATCTTCGATTTCTTGAGCAAGGGAAGCTTCGGAAGAATTCTTCAAGGCTTCAATGGCATCTTTTCTGTCTTGGATTTCCTTAGCAATCTGCTGGGGTAAAGTTTCATCCAACTTAACCTTATCAGCAGCAGTCATAGTACCAGCTTTAGTAGTTGAGGCTACTGGTAAATTAAAAGTGGTATTATCATCTTTATATATACCTTCGTTTACAGTTTTTCGGTTTACTGATACTGTAACTTTATTAGCATCTGAAGTTGCTCCTTCTCCAACTACTACAGTCTGAGGAATAGAATTAAATAACTTCTTATCTGCTGCAGTTTGTACACCGGCTTTCTCAGCAGTAGAAGCGGGGATATCTACAGTGAAATCATTAGATTTCTGTATACCTTCATCGGAGTTATATGTACTTCTACTTATGTTAGTAGTAACCACACTAGCCTTAGGTGTATAACTAGCTCCCGTGATATAATCATTAGGCATAGAATTCCCTCTCTTCTTATCAGCTGCTGACTGAAGACCGGCTTTAGCATCTGTAGAAGCAGGGATAGCAAACTTACGAGGCATAGGTTCTCCATAGAGATTACCTTCTCCTTTTACAGAACTCTTAAAGTTTACCTCAGCAGAAGTACCATTGATAACTAAGTTCGGATCGATTTCCGTAACCATAGTTAAGGGTAAAGCATCAGAAGTAGCTTCTTCTTTTTGGAGACGTTCATCTAAGCCATTAGTGATACCATTGAATTTATTTTCAAGAGCCGTATCTGCAGCTTTTCTATCCTCGATTTCTTTATCGATACGTTTACCCAGTGCATCATCAGCAGCAATTCTTGCAGCCTCTTCAGCATCGATATTATCCTGGAGAACCTTATCAGCAGCCTTTCTCTCTTCGCTCTCAGTCTTAAGGTCCTGAGTATTCTTATCTACTTTAGCTTCAATACGAATATCCTCGGCCTTTCTAGCCTCGATTTCTGTATTCAACAGTTCCTTGATTTCAAGATAACCCGTATTCTGATTACTTTGTAAGCCCTGAATCAATTCCAAATTACGTTGAATATTAGCAGTATTCTTAGCAATTAATTCATCCTGAGCCTGAGCCTTTGTTAATAATTCAGAACGAGTTTCTGTTACGAAAGTTCTCAGTTCACTTACTGTAGCATTAAGAGTAGTACTTAATTCAGTAAACTTCTGAGTAACTTGTTCATCAGCTGCAGTTCTATCGGAGATTTCCTTATCTATAATACCTTTAAGTTCAGTCAGCTTGTTGGTAATTGTAGTAGCAAAGTTAGGATCATCTCCTAATGCTTTTGCAATCTCTTCTAGTGTATCTAATACTCCAGGAGCAGAACCAATAATCTTTTGGATTGCAGCTTCTACTTGTTCGGCATTCTGATAGTTAGAATCGTTTTCCAACTGAGATACCTTAGTAATGTAGTTAGCAAATTCCTGGATATTATCTAACTTAGCTTTTAATAAGTCGGTAAAGTCATTTGAAGAAAGCTCTTTGCCATCTACTTTATCAACCTTTCGGTCATTCAAGTTTTCAACAGCCTGAACTCTATCTGATACTTCCTGAGTAATCTTATTCTCTAACAGAGTGTCTGCCTGAGTACGATTAAGGGTTTCGGTATCAATATTATTCTGAAGCTTGGTATCTTCTTGTAGTCTACTTTGAGCCTCATTATTGATATCTTTAGATATAGCTACCAAATCATCTTTGTGATTTTCCATAGCTGTAGTCAGAGAATCCTTAAGAGCTTGTTCAGCAGCCTTAGCTCTTTCTACTTCGGTTTGAATAGCAGTAGTGTTATTAGTTACTTTCTCCCTGAGCTCATCTAAAGAACCGGTTACTCCACTATTGAGGCTATCTATTCTGGTGCTTAAAGCATCATCACCTGCCTTACGATCTTTAATCTCCTGGTCGATTCGAGCATTGATTTTCTCATCTTCATTTGCCCGGGCAGTAGATTCAGTATTTATCAAGCCAGTGAACTTATTATCTAATAAAGTATCTGCTGAAGTTCTATCAGAAATCTCTTTATCGATATTCTGCTGTAAAACAGTATCACCAGCTTCTCTCTTTGAAACCTCAGTGTTCAAGTCGATATTTACCTTATCTACCTGAGACTTAAGATTAGTATCAGCATTGGCTCTTGCTTCAGCTTCTGCATTAACCATGCCTTTTAATTCAGCATAATCTTCAGCTTCCTTAGTAATCTGGTCATTTAATCTGTTAGTATTACGTTGGATATTTGCCTTGTTAGCATTTACTTCTGTTTGCAAAGCATCTATCTTAGCCTGAAGTTCATTTTTAACGGTATTTACCGCATCCTGAATAGATAAAGCCAATTCTTGTATCTTGGTAGCATTAGCAGTTACTCGAGTATCTAATGCAGCATCAGCAGCCTTACGATCCGTTTCTTCCTTAGTGATAGCAGCTTGTAATGCAGCATCGGCATCTTTTCTATCTTGGATTTCCTTATTCAGACTAGCTTGAATACCGTCAGTGTTACCAGTAATTTTATCTACTTCGTTATCAACGTATTCTTTCAACTTAGCCTCAAGAGCAGTATCAGCTTCCTTACGGTCAGAAACTTCCTTATCTACATTAGCCTGTACCTGGGCATCAGCTTCTGTACGATTAGTAATTTCTTGATTCAACTGTTCGGTAATAGCAGCCAATTTCTTGGTAATTGTAGTTGCAAAGTTTGGGTCATTACCCAAAGCATCTGCAATCTCCTTCAAAGTATCAAGAACCTCTGGAGCTTCCCCAATAATCTTTTCAATAGCTGCCTGAAGATCTGCTTCAGTTTGATAACCAGCATCATTGATAAGCTGAGATACTTTTGTGATATAATTAGCATGTTCTTCAATGCCATCCAACTTAGCCTTGAGAATATCGGTAAAGTCGTTTTTAGTAAGAGAATAACCTTCTCTTTTATCTACCTTACGATTATCTAAGTCTTTATCGGCAGCAATACGTTCTTGCTTTTCTTGCTCTAGTTTTTCAAGCAATTCGGTTTTATCTGTACCGGCCTGAGTTTTCAAATCCTCAATCTTATGGTCAAGGATTTCATCTTGAGCAATTCGAGTTTCTTTCTCGTTATCAATATTGTTCTGAAGTACAGTATCTGCATTCTGACGGTTCTGAGCTTCTTGAATAATGTTCTGCTGTAAACCATTATCTGCATTCTGACGGTCAGAAGTTTCCTTTACAATCTGTTGGTGTAATACTTCATCCTGAGCAGTACGAGCTGCAGCTTCAGCATTAATCTTGGATTCAAGTTCTTGGTCTGCAGTTTTACGATCACTGATTTCGGTGTTCAGTTTAGATTCTAATGCTACATCTGCATTTGCTCTTTCTGAAGCCTCGGTTAGAATCTTATTATTTAAGTCGGCAATATCCCTAGTATGGTCTAACTGTACTTGATGAACAGCCTCGGTCAGTTTCTCATCAGCAGCTCTACGTTCAGCAGCTTCCTTATCTACCAATTCCTTAGCATATTCTTTAGCTTCAGTTAAGTTATTGTCAGTTTCTACTTCCAAATCACCAACCCGGTCTTCTATCTTTTGAATACGAGCATTGATTGCTTCTATCATCTTAGTAATATCTTGTACTACTTTAAGGATAGTTGCATTCAACGTATTAACCGAGTTAACCAAGTTATCGTTCACAATCTTAATCTGAGAAGCTAATTCGTTTTCACGGTTCTTAGCTCTAGTTACCTCAGCTTCTAATTGAGTACGTAATTCAGTTAATCGGTTAGTGATATTGGTAGCAAAGTTTGGGTCATTGTTTAATGCTTCAGCCAATTCCTTTAATGTATCCAAAGCATCATCAGCACCATCTACTAAGTCATGTATATATTTCTCAACTTGTTCTTGAGTCTGATATTTCAAATCGTTTTCTAGTTGAGAAACTTTAGTAACGTAGTTAGCATGTTCCTCAATTCCATTCAGTTTTTCTAGCAATTCATCAGAGAAGTTATTTTCTGACAAATCCCAACCTTCTTTCTTATCTACCTTGTTTGCAATTGATAAGAAGAATGCCCAGAACTCTTTAAGAGTTCCAACAAAACCATGAGCCAAAGAGTCATCATAATAACCCTGTAATAGCCGTTGGTCAATCTCTTCGCAAGTGTAGTATTTACTAACGTACATATGTATATATTTTAAGGTGTTACTTTATTCTTTCCCAATAACAGTTCTGAGTTATTACCACGGAAGTACTCTTTTTCTTTACCAGCAAAAGCATTTGGGATATCATCTGGATTATCTGGGTCAACATCTCCTCCATCCTCTATATCCCCAACTACTACGGCATAATCAGGTAATTTCCTAACTCTGAACTTAATAACTTGGCCAAAGCCGATATGAGGTATATCTTTATCCCATACCTCTCCAAAGTAATCTTGGTAATTTGATACGAACTTCATACCAGTCATAGATTGCATGGTAGTAGCTGAATTACCAGTACCAGGCATTTCTATGTGAACTCCAGAAGGTCCATTCAAGATTATAAGATTACTGTCCCACCAATCTCCTTCTACATTGTTAAGCTTGGTGAAACGTAACATTAACATTTTCATATCTTTATGGATTTTGTTCTACGAATTTGATTTTAGTATCTCTATCCCTTTTGAGGATTACCAAGAATACCAAAGCTTCATCTTTAGCCTGAGATACTTGAGTATCTCCAGAAGGTTTATATACTATCCCATTGATAACAAATCTATCCTCAGACCAGTTAAAGTTCCAATAACCTTCCTGATTGAGATATCCGATTTGTTCTATGTAATTCTTTGAAATAAGTATAGAAAGGTTCTCATCATCTAATTCTCCAGAAACAGTAGCCTTATTAATAGGCCAATTCCTAAAAGCATTGTAGTAGCATAAAGCTTCTATGGGAATATTATAATATCTTGGGCTATCATCCTCAGCGTGGTCTAGATATTGATTAACATGTTTAGCCCAAGTAATTGTTTGTCTTCCAGCATCCCAGTCTAAGAAATCAGTGATAATCTTTTTATACCTATTCCAAGAATGGTTCTTAACCATTCTCCAAGGTTCTTTTGTCATGACTTCTTATCTATTATGGTTAACGAAGATTTACTTGCTTTATTGAGAGGAGCTGTTGGATTAGGTCCTCCCAAGGGAGTTGGTTTTCGATGATTTACTACTCTTGGTACTACTAACCGTTCGATTTGATCACAGAATGGTAAGTATATCTCTAACCTAGATGCCAGCATACATAGATTCTTTCTTAGTTCATCCATATACCCTCCAGGTTGAATCATCTTTGAATAAGTACTCCATAAGCTAGATATACTTTCGGATATCTTATCATAATACTGTACCTCGGTAGGACCTGTAGTAATTTGCTTTATCCTATCTCCTCTAGCATGTTCTCCAGGTGAATCACCATCTTGGTCTGGTCCATGAGATTCAGTGGAGATAATTTCTCTAAAACTGTTTCCTGCAACCAACAGTATATTTTGTATTTGTATATTGAGATAATCCCATACTGCCAATTCCATAATTAATTGGTTTTCTAGTCCCTCATACCATAATTCATCATTATATTTATCTGGTGGTATAACATGGTTTACTAGTGGGAAGATATATAATTGCCATTTAGTGATGTATGCAGTTTTATCTTCTATGGTCATACTCTCATTTAATTCCTTGGGAATATACCTATCTATCAAATTATAAATGGTATCTTGAAGAGTAGTATGTCCATAATTACATACAACTACGGTTCGAGTACAAGTCAAATCTAATCCATCAGAATTAGTGACATGTAGGGTTACATCATAAAATCCAGACTTCTCATAAGAGTAAGATTGATGTCTTCCACCATTGAAAACCTCTCCCTTATCATCGCCAAAGTCCCAGTCAAAAATGGATTTGGCCGGGACTTTGGTTAATACTCTAAATGAAACTTCCAGACCTGATGTTACATATGTGAAGTCTAGATTCTTTTTCATTTATATTCGGATTTGTTTATTCTTTGTTTTCTTCGAAATCTTCAAGTAAAACTTCAAGGATATCTTTTACGGTATCTTTCGGATCAGCTTCGATTTCATGTTTCTTAGCAATCAGCTTAGCTTCTTCAAGTGAATAAGCTTTGGCAATCTTACTGATTTCCATACCCTTTGCAAACTGAGCAGCTAGCTTCTTGTCAAGCTTTTCGATATCCTCAGCAGTATACTTGGCAGTTTTGTTCTTATCCGGAACTAAAACCAAGTGGCCAGAAACTAAAGCTCTCTGAATACGTTTTGTTCTGTACTGACGGGCAGTAAGTTCTCTCTCTTCGCCTTTTGCAATTGAAATACCTGTTACCTGGTCGTTAAAACTGTAGGCATTAGTTCCAACTGTTACAATATAAGTAGTAGCCATAATTTTTTTTATTTTAGGTTATAATATAAAACCCCGAACAGAATGGATTGAAACTGTTCGGGGAGAAATTAGACAAAAATACAATAAAGAAATCCCGGATATTATTCTAAGTTAACCAATAGGTATGGGTCAATGTTCATGAAGCTCGGGAATCCAGCTTCAGAGAATTTCTTGTTAGCTGCCAACAGAAGAACAGCATCCTGGTACATCTTAGAGAAACCTGTAGTCAGAGAAGCATATACAGCTTCAGTCTGATTAGATACGATTCTTTCTGATTCAAGCATCAACTGTTTAGCAGTAAGCTTAATCAAGGCAGCACTGGTATCTACCATCAACAACTGCTGATCGGGAGTTCCCGGGTGAATATAGAAGTCAGCCTTGTTGGGAACCGGAGACTTGATATCCAGTGTAGCTTCTGTAGTTCCTGAGTGACGTTCTTTAAATTCAGGCAAGTTCAACATCTCGATAGCCTGGTCTTCACCACCAATCATAGTAGTAAAGTTACGGCCCATACGAGCAGCACGAACCCAGATATGCAACAAGTCTTTATAAGTAATACCGTTGGTTGTTTCATATACACCAATAACCGGAGCAGATTCAGAACCATCAGCTTTGTTACCGTTCATCAAAACATCCATTGCCAAAGTATCCATAGCATAACCCAACTGAATACCAAAGTCACGGAGATAGATTCCCAATACATCGATTGAAACGTAGTTTTTAACTTCGTCAGTAAGTTTAAATCCTTTACCGATTTTGAACAGAGAAACTGATTTCTGTCCGAAGCTTACATCTCCCAAAGGAATTGTTTCTGCTTCATTTACCTTAGCGGGAGCAGCATCCGACATATTTACCATCGGCATAGTTACCTGCAAACCATTAATTGATTGGTCTGAAGCAATGATGTTCGGGTAGAAAGGTGCCTGGCGCATACCTGTTGTAATAGCAGCACGGATGATTTCCGGTACAATCCAACGGATATTCTGTTGCGGCATAGTGAAGATGTTCTGCATTGTATCAATCTTCGGATTAATGCCCAACTTTTCAAAGAAGGCATCCTGTGATACACCATATTTACCCTGTACCAGTTCTTCCAGAGTAACTTCAATAGGCAATGTGTTGTTGGAACCCTGACGATATGCTTCCAAACTTCTTACCATTTCCGGAAGTTCCTTTCTAAGGTCTTCCATTTTTAATTGTGCAAATTCTGTATTCATTGTTCTTTTAATGTTCAGTTAATGATTATCGTACCAATACCTGGATAATATCGTTAGCTTCATCAGCCGGTACGATGCTAATGAATTTTGTTTCATCGTCTGAAGTTTCAGCAGTGATAAAACGGTCAATCAGCAGTGTATCTGTGGGTTTTACATATCCACATTCCATAGCCTCTTTAGCTACCCAGTTTACAACCATGAAAGCCTCTACAGCTACGGTTACTTCTACAGGGAAATTTCTTTGAGCCTGATAAGCAGGATTGATGTTGTCAGTTACAGCTATACCCAGATAAACCTGGCTGCCATCTCCACCCGGGATATACGGTTCAATATTACCATCGGTATCCAAAGCTACCGGCATACCCTGATGAATAATTTTGTCTTTCTTTACACAGAAAGCCTGATGCAACTTGTGAGATTCACTCTTGTAGATCACCGCTCTGGGAGTTTTTTCACCAAACAAAGTCATCGGTTGATCTTCGTTTACTAACTTAGTAGTAGGATGAAGTGTATTCATATTCTTCTTATTTTAGAGATTATTTTAATTTGTTTGAATAGATACCTTTCAGAATCTCTTCAGTACTCTTTTCGGAATTCTGAGCAGTAGATGGATTATTAGATTTATCTTCTGGCTCAGCTGCAGAAGAAGCACGGCTTACATCGTGAGAACCGCATTTAGCGCAAGTCATTGGGAATTTTTCTTCCAATCGAGCTTGGTAATCTTTAGTAAGAGAGATCAAAGTTACCATGCCGGTAGTTTCGGCATTCAACATTGTAACGATAGTTTCATCAGCTTTGTCACCCATAAGTTTTTTATAGGTTGCAACGGCATTTCCACGGAGAGATGCAATGTGGTTTTTACCTACCTGAGCCATTTCCTTCAGATTTGCAACTTCTGCATTCAGATTAGTAACCTGTTCTGTAAGAGAAGTTTTTTCTGTAGTTAAGTTATCCACAGTAGTCTGAAGAGTGTTACGAGAATTAACCAATTCCTGAATGGCTGCAAATGCAGTTTCCTCGTTCATCTCTGTACCTTCGGCAAGAGTAAGGCAATCTTTACCAAAGATTCTTTCTAAAAATTTTTGTAGTTCATTCATATCTTTATTATTAGGATTTTGATTTCCTTGGTTATCATCATAAGATTGGGAAGTATCGTTATTTTCACTGAACAAAGCTAGATCAGTTTTCATATCATAGAAGAAATACTGTTTAGACTTATCATCCCTATATTCTTCGTATGAAGCCCAAGTTCTCTTGGCAAAATTGGGATTAATGATTTTACCATCATCCCCAATCTTCTGAGCAAAAGCATCAGCTCCATGAGATACCAAAGAAGTTTCTAAGTATCTTACTACTTCAGTAACGATTCTTCGTACCATAACTCCCTTAGAATCATAGGTACCCAATTTCTGGTAGAATTCATTATCTTCCATATTTGGGTGAGATTTATCCCACTTAAACTGTACTGTTACTGAATTAGAATGGATAGAGGGGGGATCCATAAGAATGCCTCTAGCAATTCTCGGATTTGCTTTACCATCAATCTTTAATATACCATTAATACCTGCAGGAATAACAAAAGAACCATCCTTGTATTTATCTTGCCAGATAACTTGTGATACAGCTCCAATAGCATTACCAATATTAGTCTCATGGTCACAGTTTACTGTTTGTCCTAAGAGCATTCTCATAGAAGCTTTTAATACCCCATTTTGACCAAAATCGGTAGGGTTCCAGTTCTTAGACACAATAGTTGCAGATAATAATCTGAACATTGGTTCTATAAACTCCTCATCTTTAGGAGTAAGTTCTTCTGGCTTCAAGTCAGGATAATAGGTATTATAATCTATTTCTCCTCCCCAAAAACCAAATTGACTGACTGACTCCTTAGAAGTTTGAGCCCATTTATAAAAATTCTCCGAGAAGGTTTGTGGTTCTATGGATGTTGGGATATACCCAGCCATTATAGTATGACCACTACCTATCACTAGAGAATCTAAATGTTCTCTGTTCTTTTTAGTAATCGGTTTACTCATCTTGATTTAGTATTTTGATCTCCTCGTGAAGGAGCCGGGTTATTTTTATCTCTTGATCTACGAGCGGATTGATTCTTATCGTCCTGTCTCTGTTTCTTCTTAGTACCCTCTTGTGGGTCTGAATTACCTCCCTTAGCAAATTGGTCTTCCAATGAAACTCTTGGTTCTTCTTCTGAAGGAGAATCATAACCCATTTCCCAAGCATATTGATATTGAGAAATGATACCTGCCTTGTAAAGTAAGTCAAGGTTCTGAATCTTATACTGTCTACCCTGTTGGATTTTAACCTCATCAGAGATAGTGGATGATCCCCAAGTAATGGATATTCCCTTACAATCAAAGCCAGCCAGACGTAGTTCTAGTTCATAAATAAACTTAAGAACATAAGAAACTATCATTTGGATATTCTTTAACTGACTTATAAGCTTAGAAAGCATAATACCAGTTGCTCCTTCTCCAATGGAAGCTTGTACTCCAATTAGGTTGCCATTTACTCCCAAACCATTAGCAACTGATTGCTGGTTCATATTCCAGGGTTTATCAATATTGCTCATCTCTTTTGAAGTAGAGTTAAGTTTAAACTGGTGGTCATCAATGTAACCAGTTACTACTCCATCCTTCATACCTTCCCTTACATTCTGTTTCAAACGTATTAGCTCCCTATTTAATCTTCTAGTGTAAGCTTCTACATTTTCATTAGGTTTCTGTTGTGGTTTTTCCATCAAAGCCTCTAGAAAACCAACCATACCACAGATTTCCATGATATGTTTAAAGTTAGTTTTCATATCATGCTGACCCTTTAATGAATCCAAAGATGCCATAAAAGGAGGTATTCCGTAAGGTTCATCAGTATCATTATACATACCAACATAACAGTAGGTCTCTGTATTAAGTTTGATATAATCTTGCTTATTCGAGCCATTCCAAAGAGTGTTCCTCTGATATGGACTGTATACACCATTATTCTCTCTTTTGAATACTATCCTATCTGGTTTGAGGAATAATATAGTAGCTAGACCCTCAAGCTTTTCATTTGGTACAGCTTCTACTGAGATAGCTCCACTAATCATCAATTGAACTATCATCTTGTTTACCAAGCCATCCATACCAGCAGTATAGTTAGACCATTTAGAGGATACCTTAGAGAGATGATCTCTCATCTTATCAGCCTCTTTATCGGTATTATTAGGGAAGGTTATGTTGTGACCAGTATTAGCAAGCTTAAACATATCCTGTAAAGCTATATTAACATCTGGATTCACTTTATATAAATCCCTTAAAAGCTGAATCACTTCAACACGAAAAGAAGGCGTAACCATCTGAGTTAAGCCTTTCAATGTATGAATGAAGTTACCTGGGTCATCATCCGGTTCCGATACTCTACCGGGTGAAATAGGTACCTCCTCTTTTTTACTTGGAGGATTAGCCTTGTTTTCTTGTATTGGAGATCGATTCCTTCTATCGAATCCAAAAAACTTAAGAATTTTCATTTCGGTTGTATTATTACATTAGTTTTTCCTTTTCGTATGTGATTACAAATAGCTTTACCAAATATATCATCATCAGAATAAACATCTCCTTCCAAATCCACATCTACAGCAGAAGTATTATTTCGGTGTTTACCCATGGCTACGGGTCTACCCAAACCATCATATATAAAGGTAGGAGCTTCTTGAACAAAGAAAGGATCTTTCACAATGATATTCTCTTCTCGAATATCTTGTTCTAGACCCTCTATGATTACTGAACGATTCTTTTGGGTAGTTAACCAACCTGGAGATTTATCAACCTCGGGTCTGGACTTACCTTTCTTTTTCAGAAGCTTTTGATAGTAGTATAGATTAGGGTAACCTTCTGACTGAAGAGCAGAAGTTACTGCTAACCCAACGTCGTTAGATTCTGGAGCTACAACAGCAAAATTAAATAATTGCCCAGTATCTCCCAGTAACCTAGCATATTTATCTACTGCCATTCTTCCCTTATACACAACTTGTTCTTCTCCCAGCTTGTCCATACAAGTGAAAGAAGAATAATCTGAGCCTCTACCTGTTGCAACGTCTGCACCGATAAAGTACTGTTTATTTGGATCTGGTTCGTTGAATTGTCTATACTGACGATTGAAACGATATTTTAAAACTGGATAATCACTTAAGCAATCTTCGATAGCCTTGATATCTGCCATATCAAATACTGTATTACCTGAAGAAAGAAAGTCTCCATCGATTTCTTGTGCAGTTCTTTTTGGACCCAATGCAGAAGCCATCTGGTCATACCAAGATTGATCCCGTTCTGGGTGCATCTGCCAATATAATCGAATAGCATTGAAAGGATTTCCTCCAGCTATAGCATCTACCCATGTTGAATGGTAAAAATTACCCATACCGTATGGAGTAGAATTGATGATGGCTGAACCTCCGGTGGAAAGCGTAGGGAAGGCAGCTGCCCAAATAGCTGAAGCCCACCGAACGATTGCAGCCTCATCAATTACCAGGAGAGAAAGAGATTCTGAACGACCGGCTTCTGAAGATGTTGGGATGGATTCTATGAATGAACCATTATCGAATTCAATCATAGAGGCAGAACCAAATTCCCCAGTTCTTCCGTTAATGATCGGAGTTTGCATATACCATGGAAGATTCTTATACATGAACTTAATCTTCTTAAGTACCTTCTTAGCTGTTGTATCCTTAATGGAGATAATGTTTATCTTCTTATTAGGATGATATGATGCCAGCCATAAGCAGTACATGGATATAAGTTCTGTAATACCCGCTTGCCTGAACTTTAACAAGATATTGAATCTCTGGAGTATAAATTGGTATAGTACGGCTTTTTGATACGGATATAATTCAAATCGAACCTTTCCTCTCACTGGATGTATCACATAACAAAAAAGACTGAAAAAGAAAACATCAGTTGTAACCCTAGATAGATTAGATAATTCTTCTCTTGTAAGGTTAGTGGGTGTTTCCTGTATCTTCTTTGCCATAAAATCTAAAATTTATAAGTTACTACCAGTTCTAAATCAGTTTTGATACCTGAGAAATATCTTGGGTAATAAAAACTGTTTATCCCCAGTTTGTAATTAAATCTCTTAGTCTCGATTGAAATTCCTGTTCCCAAATCCCATAGATTGTTAAAGGGTCGGTACTTACCATAAACATAAGGAACTAATCTTATTCTAGATTTAATTTCTTGTGTGGTAAGTTTTCCGTTATACCAAGAATACTTGTAGTTATTAGTGTCGATATTGAATAACCTACTAGAATAAATTCCCGAGTTTTGATTAAGGAAACTCAATGTAAGTTGATTCTTATCGATTACTAATTGAACAAGAGAATCCTTCTCTGAGATTATAGAATCAGGATTATTAGCGGTATGAATAGGCTTATCCCAATTCTGATAATTGTAGAGAAGGATTCTACTTGGGTTAAGTAAATTATCGTAGGAAATTGGCAGGAAATCTTTCCTCAAATAAATTGTATCAGTATGTTGAATGATCTCTTTATCAGGTAACATACTGAGTTGTTGATTCAGTTTGTAATTCCTGAAGCAAAGGTAAATAGTAAATCCTAGTAAAAGGACTACCATGGCAATCTTAAGCTTCTTCATCTTTTGATCTGAGATAGGCATCTTTTGTTTTGTATCTATCGATTATTACTCCCAAAATTACTTTGAAATTATTACTGAAGTCAGTAGTCGGAATTCTAAATCGAATATCAATCCCTTTTGAATCTTGAGTAATACTCATTCTGATTTTTCCCTTGTGACTCTTTACAACTCGATTATAAAGAGTTGCTAAGAGATTAAACATACTCTTCAGATTTTTCGGTAATATCTCTGTTCTGTATAAAGTTTCTTTGTTCATTGTTACTTGAGTTTTTCGGTTTCAATTCATAATAGTCAACTCACTCTATATCAGGTGCTTGGCATTCATTTGCCAAGTCTGGCATAAGCCAACTAATTCAAATTCAATCAGTTACGAAACTGGCTTTGTTTTTCCCTTAACAATCCCTTTTCCTGATTGATTCTTATATCAGTATTCCTTATTCCAATATTCCTTATTCCAATACCCTTTAAAAGCCTATTAGATTTATATAGGGGGGATTCACTTGAAATTAAGGCATTTCTTAAACCATAATCCTACTTCATATACTGACCCTTTGCTCAAGGTATACCTAGCTTTATTTAACCAGTAATGATAAGTCTTAGGATCCCAAGTTGCAAATCCTCGAATAAATACTCGGTAATTTTCGGGGAATCCCATAATTGCCTTGAAATCATAAATACCCAAAGGATACCCATCAGGTCTAAATTGCCTATCTGAGGGTCTGAGTGTTAAAGGTGGTTTATCATCTTCCAATCGATATACTCCCGGGAGAGTACTCATTTTAGCAGTTTTAATGGGCCATTTCTTTTCATCTTTGAAATCATGAGTCCAAAGTTGTCTTACTTGTCTGACTGTAAGATTTTTCTTTTCAGGTAATTTCCGATAATCATACATGGCTAAAACTTTATCAGAGAATGGAATTAAAGCTTCCTGTGGGGCTTGTACTAGTAAATCTCTAGTAAGTTTTGGAGTATTTACTTGGAATACTTCATTAAAAGAATCCAAATACTCTTTTCCCTTGTCTAAATGAACTCCGATAATTACTAATCTTTTTCTTGATACTTGGGAGTTTCCGAAGTCAGAAACGCTTCTTTCGTGAAAAATAAGTTTATAGTTCTTAAAGAAGTCCGTTAACATTTCTTTAGAAATGAGAGATAGCAATCTTGGTAGGTTTTCTATAAGAAAGAGAGCGGGTTCGTAATATTGAATTGCTTGGAATACTAGTTGTATACTTTTATTACTTTTAGGATCTCCGAGAGCCTTAGATTTAGATAATCTCATTACTGAGCAACTACCACAATCAGGGCTAGATAATATGATATCTGGATGCCAATCTTCGGGTAATTCATACCCTTTTAAGAAAGGTATACCTTTGAAATTAGCTTTCCACTGCTCTTCTCTACTAGTATGGAATACTCCACGAGGTTCTATATTTCCAATAAGCTTATCTCTAAAAGGGAATAGGAGGGTTCCTTGCCCTCCACATACTCCCAGTACTTTTAAGTCTTTCATTTCTTATAACTTCTCAATTTTATGTACTTGAACCAAGCATAATGCTTCCTAGTTGAAATATAATCCGGGTTCGAATCATTATTATGAGCTTCTTCCTCAAAACTTACATCATGATACCTTTCATTCTGCTTGTCCCATTTAGCAAAACAAAGTATGATTAAGTACTCGATTCCATACCAAAGGTAGAAAAATATCCATAACATCTCAGCCATTTGCTTTGAATGTATATGTTCATGGTTATAATCTACCTCAGTAAACTTAGCCCCCTTTCTTACAAACACTAAACCAAAAAGGTTGATGGCTTTATATCCCTTGAAAGGTATAAGGTTGTTGTAGATTACTTTCATAGCTTGTCTTTAAAGTTTTCATAGGTATTTCTTAGCTTTTGGTCGTAGTTATTGTCTTTGTAACCAGGACCATTATATCCTTTAGCGAAAGCATCCCAGTCTTTTGCCTTCAAATGCTTCACTAAACCGGAGTTATAGAGGAAATGATACATCAATTCTAGCTGCATTTCATGAGATTCAGACATCTTTTGGATCATTTCATCCACTGATTGACATCCACAAAGCTGATAATTGAAGCCCATAATCTGTCCCAATCCCCAAGAAGTAGACAAATTAGCACAAGTTTCATCAATTTTACGAGCTGATAGGAGTCTTTCCCACTCTCCTTCTCCTCCCAGGTAGAATTCTTTGGTCCATTTTTGATAAACCAGAGTGGGGTTTCTCTTAGCCAAGTCATATAGATAGGTTCTTTTACCCTCTCTATCCAACTTTTCTTTCAATTGTTTCCACATTATGTGACCTTCGAAGAGTATTTGAGGTCTACCAGAGGGTAAAAATCCGTCTCGATTACCGCATTCTACTACGGTGACAGTCTTTAACAGAGCAGGCTCAAGGTTTAATCGGTTTGCAACCTTGGCAATTAATTCATTAGTAAGTTTATCCATAACATAAATCTTTAGAGTTTACATTAAATATACTAAAGTATTGCTTGTAGCCTTTCTTAGGCAAGTATATCGAGTTCTATTTATCAATGAATAAACTTAATTTTTAAAATAATGGAGACATCACACGAATTTAAATCCAAAAACTTTAGGATCAACTGGTTCCGAGATAGATTGAATGGGAAGCTCGGAAAGCCAAATACAGTTAAACTGATAACGAAGAGTTATATGGTTTACATTGCCAACTCAGAATTACGATTACTGGGCAATAACATTTGCATTTACAAATCTATTGATTTACCCTTGAAATATTTTCTAATGAGAGATGGTCAGATTCAATATTACAACAGTATAGAATTTCTGGGCTACTTACCCTATGAGCTCAGGAAAGAATTTCCAGCAAATTGCCAAGAAATTCTTCACTGGGAAGCTGACTACTACATTCAGAATCCTCCCACCTCAGAAGATTTGAAGAATTTATTTAAAGAATAGAATTATATCAATTTTAATTTGTATATTTGTATAACGAAATAAATACATTATTTATATGAAAAAAGAAGTAATAAAACTCAAAGAGGGTAACTCGGTAATTTACCAAGACAAAACCCTAATGGAAAAGGCAAACGTAGTATCTATCGATAAAAAGAATGGTACTGCAATATTATCTAATAAGGTAATAATTACTAGAACAACAAATCTAGAGGGTCAATTTACTCGATTAGATGGGAAAGGTAATGCAATAATCCTACCTTGTACCCCAGAGAATGAACAGAAGTACAATTCCTTTGTTGCATATCACCAATCCAAGAAATCCTTAGAGGCAATCAAAAAATGGTTGGATGATAACGGGAAACACAAGGGTGATGAAACCCTTGAGAAGGTGATAACCTTAGATAAGAAACTTAAAAAACTAATCGAAAAGCTCAATGAATAGTACTTGGATAATATTAGGCATAATCTATGGGATATGCCTAATCCCATCTATATTTCTAACCAAGATGTTATGTCAAGAAATCAGGATGATAAGACCTCATCTATTATTTCTTACAATCTGGTTAGTATTACCTTTATTTCCTATTTACCTAATATTCTTTAAAAAGAAAAACAATGGCTAGAATTAAAGATTACGACGAAGATTTATCTGCTCCCAAACTACTAAGGGAAAGGGCAAGAGATAGCAAGGGTAGGTTCATTAAAAAGGACCTACCACCCTACCTGGGAGCTGAGCAAGTATTAAAACCTAAGAACTATTATCACTTCGATAGTCACGGTAATTATAAGGGTAGCTCAATGAATTTTGATGCTCTAGTATGCCTTGGCTTTACTTGGTTGAAGTTACTGGGAGTAGCATTAATGATGTTACTATGGCCCATAGTATTTATATATGCCATTAATGATGGAATAGGAGGATACCCATTTAAGAAGTATGCAATCCCCTATATATTTATCCTAGTGGCTTGGTTTATAGTATTCTTATATGGATTAGCATCATGAGCAATATAGATGAAAAGGCAAAGGATAACTTCACCATAGAGATGAGGATATTCGAAAACTATGAAGAAGTGAAATATGAGATAATCAAGGTAATTGATTTCCTAAGACATGCAGAAACTAACATGGGAATGTGTAGGATATTCGATAATCAGAATCATGAATTCTGGCATAGTGTAATTAAACCTTGGTTCCAACCTGAAAGGTTTAATATTACCCATCTCTGGTTTTCTTCAGGATTTAGTCACATAGGTTATGGAGAGTATCATATTATAAGAGGTAATCGATGGTTGAAGACTCCCATAGATAAGATTGATAGAGAGAATCGTATATTTGGGTATTGGTTTCCTTACTATAAGAAATATATCCCACATAGGATTAAGGTTTTGAAATTGGCTTTAAAGGATTTGGAAAGGATTAAGGAAGAGTATGGTAAGGATTAAGATTTTGAATGCCAGGGATGTTTTTATTCTCTGGCTTCTTTGTGTGTTGTGTCTTGGTATGCCCTTAACGTGTGTGTAGGAAAAATTTTGTGTAGTATGTTCAAGGCTTTTCTAGGCAATGCCCTTAATACGAGGAGGTAAAAAGTTGTGGTAGTAAATTCGGGGTACGGTAGCCCTTATTTAGAATAAGTCAAAAAAAAAGTAAGGGACAAACATACCCTTACTTTTTAAAAATTTTATTTTCTTTTATTTTCTTTTATTTTCTTGATTATCCCACGCATAAGCAAGAAAAATTAATATAATGAAAATAAAAATCCAACTTAATATTTCTAAAACAAAATTCATATCTAAGATAATTATATTTTATAGAGAGCAATTTTAAAATTGCTCTCTAATTAAACAATTTATTTTTTTATAATCTGTAAAGCCTTTTTCAAAATATCTTTGTTTGTTTCTTTCATATTTTCAGAACAAACAGAAGATAATGAAAAATCATTTACTTTGTAGACTTGTTTATAAAAATCTAAAAACGCTTTTTTTAGCTTTTCTAAACGTGTTTTATCTTTTTCTTGAATTAATGACTCAGATAAAGAAAGAACTGTATTTCTAAATTTCTTTCGAGCTACTTTTTTTTCTTTGTCCGAAAGTTCTGAAAAAATTTCTTCTTTATAAATATCTGCTTTTTTGACACCGAAAGAAGTTTTTAAAAGGCCCTCAGTAGATTTATTTAAATTAGCTAGAATATCTTTATAAAGAATATTGTTTGCTTTTGCTTGTGCTTTAGCTTTTTTAGCACTAACTTTGTTTACTTTTTCTTTTGTAGAATTTTCAACTACATTTACATTCTCAACAACTGAATTTAATTTTTTTTCTTCCATAATAAAAATGCTTGAACTTTTGAATTTATTTTATTATAACCTTTTCGATAAAAATTCAAGTCTTATTAGAAACTCGAAAAGGTTTTTGTTTTATTTCTCTATGCAAATATAAGAATTATTTTTTAATCTACAAAATTTTTCAAAGATTTTTTTTTGAAAAATTTTTCTCATTAAATTTTAGAACTCTTATCGTTTCCGACATTGCAAAGATAAGGACTTTATTTTAATCTACAAAATAATTCGAAAAAAATTTTTGTTAAAAATGAATTTTATTATTTTAAGAATAATTTTCAGAAAATATTTGCATATATCAAAAATTTTATTATTTGCGCGTACATTATTTATTATCAAAATTTTTATCAAATTTCCACTCATTAACCTCCGGGTGGCCTAAATTGCCCGCACGTTGTCCGCTATATAATACCTTATGATAACAAATTAGGAGCCATCTATGGTTTCATTACTATATCCTCTTGGTAATCCTTCGTAACAAATCCCCATGGCCAGAAGATTCTAGGGGATTTTCGGAGGGCCTTTTAAGTGGCTATAGAATATCTGTATATTATATACCTATTACCTGAAGGCCATCTATGGTCGATAGTTAGTGTACTTGGGTAAGCCTAATAGGATCTATAGATTGGCCTAGTGGGTTCTTATATAAGCCTAGTAAGTATATGTGTAGTAAAGCTCTAGTACCTCTTAGGTAATTATATGAAGTCTATAGATGGCCTCTTAGGTATGTACATAGAAAAGCCCAGGTACCTTAGTTAGGCCTGGGCAATATTCTTATTCTTGGCAACCTATGGTACTATCTGAGTCTAGGATTATTATATGTTCTGATTCATATATGGGTTCTTGGTTTGTGGGTTTATTCGTTTGGCAATGGGATATAATACCGGTATAGATATCGTATAAGAAAATATGTAGGCCTTGGGTTAGGTCTAGTTTATTTATTTCTTCTTGTTCTCTTAGAGTCCAGGTGTCAATGGCATCATCCTTGAGAATCTTGGCTAGGTATTCGAAATTGGTTTCCATTGTGATATATGTATTATAGGGTTTGTAGGCACCCATTATGGGTGCCAGGTTAGTAATTTAATAATTGTAGGTATTAGTACTGACCAGTTAGAGTAATGATAATGAAAAGAGAGTAATCGTTGAAATGTACCTGGATGGTATCTCCGTTATCGTTAGCAATGTAATGCCCGTTACCGTTTAGTTCTTGAAGTTGGATAATGTTATTGTTAATGTAATCCTTAACGTATTGTTCAAAAGCATCGTATTCTTCGAAATAGGTTTGTTCATCGTTTGATGTAACAGATTCTTTGAAGAATAAGTTAAGAGTACCTAAGTAAGATTCATCCGGGTTAGAGATTTCGGTTACTTGTTCATGTAAGTAGGTAAATTTTTGGAGGGTACCGTTAAAGTAGGTCATAATATTCTCTTTAATAGTTTGGATTGAATTTGATTGAATAGTAAACATAACTTTAAAATTAAAATGATTAATACTTTATTTATCTACTGCAAATATAAGAACAATATTTTAATTATGCAATATCCTTGATTGCCTTTCGAAGGCCCCTAATGTCCTAGAATTATCTAAAATAACCATAATATAAATACTTATGCAATTAACAACAATATTACTAGGACGGCAATTAAAATTGGCTCCTTGATTGCCTAGAAATTTATTAAATCCGAGGCCATTTATGGCATATTTTGTGTACCCAGTTTTATAAAATCCGAGCCTAAAATGGCCCCTCTAGGTACACAATTTTAATATAAATCCTAGCCTCTTGGCAATTAAAATCCGAGTCTAGGTACACAAAATCACAACCTAAATCCTAGATTACACAAACTAGTCAAACAGAACACTTTTCAATTACACGTGTGAAGCTAAAATACATACGTATCTAAATCCCACCCATATTAGTATATTATATATAGGCGTTACTAAAATAGCTACGTGTCAAAAAGGCTCATATACGTATCTCAAAAACTATTGCCAGAGTGTACTTTTTGCTTTTCTGTGATTTGAGGGGCCATGTATGGTGATTTTATTGCCTAAAATGGCCTTTGGGGCCTCAAGGATTTAGTACTTTAAATTTTGAGAGCTATAGTGTTTGGTATAGTAGAGGGGCAGCCAAATGGGTATGTTCCTGACTTTTTCGAAAAACCCCCGTTGGTACACAGAAAAGAAGGGAAATCAAGATCCTAAGATATGTATATTAGTATTAGTTATGTGTATTATATATTGATTGTGATATAGGGGATTTGTATCTTAGTTAGTGATATGTGTATATTCAGATTGTGTATATGATATAGGTAGGTTTATTGTGTACCTTGTTATATACTATTTGTATATTTCTTTGTTGGGAGTGGGGTAGGTGGGTTGTGTACCTAGTATCTGTATACTTGGTTTTATTTTGTTTGGGAAGTAATTGATTATATACTTGGTTTGTGTACACAGAAATACCTAGAGTTTTCTAGGCTCTAGGTATTCTTTTTATTTATCTTTTGTGGTGATACTAGATCTTCTGGGTTCTGAAGTATATCCTGTAGGTATGGGTTTATCTCTTGGATGTTGTACTGGGCTTGGAACCTAGAGATGGTACCCTTTAGTTCATCTACTAGAGTATCATAGAGGTTATTGTATATTATCTCTTTGATTTTGGTTTGGACTTCTTTGTTTTGTTCTAAGGGTATTTGTCGGGTGGTTGAGACTTGGATTTCTATTGGTTTCTCTAGGTCTGGTACCGTTGGTATGTTACCCATATAGTCTAGTCCAGAGATGAGTTCTAATATTTCTTCATTGGACATATATATAATATAGTTGGGCTCTTTGTATACTTTGCAGGTTAGTATTTGATTACCATTCTGACTGATTGTGATTCTTGATGAAGGATTTGTTGTTTTCATTGTTTTAGTTATTTTTTAATTGTTCGAGTAGGTTTGATATCTCAAGTTGATGAAGGATTTCTGTTTCCTTGTGATTGGATTCCCATCTCTTGATGGCATTAATCATATGTAGATGTTCTGGTATAAGTTCCTCTCCAGGATATCTGAGGTAATCTCTTATTTGTTCTGTTCGATAATTGAGGGTAAAGGCTTGAGTATCCTTTAGTATTTCACGTACATGCGTTTGTCCGTTATTATTTACCTGTATATTATCGAATATTTGATATGAGATTAGAAATTTACCTTGGGTTAGCATATATCTCCATTATTTGTTCATATTTATCCGTGCTAGTAAAAGTATCAAGGAAATAGTTATATTCCTTCTCATTAGTATGGAATGGATGCTTGTGCAATTCATATTTGCAATAATGTTCCCATGGGTTACCTGGTATGAAGGTATCTAAGTTAGGCCCTGAGGAATTAAGGAATAGGACTAAGATAAGCCCTAGTCCTATGTAATATAATGCTGTTCTCATAATTCGTTACAGATTAGTTTTATGTCAGTTAATTGATTCATGTATTCCTCTTCTGAGGATATATCCAGGGATTTACAGGCTATGTAGTGACCGTACATTGATATACCTGATTCATAGCCTTGGTCATCGTTTAGGAAGTTAGCTAAGCCTTTCCTATTGATTTCGATTACAGGATAGGGAGGTTCTCCATTGGTTGCTTCCTTATCGAAAGTAGCAAAGTCATAAGTATCTGTATCATCGGTCATAGTAGAGAATATTTCGATTAGCCAGGTAAAGTCCTCTAAGGGTACTTTGTCTAGCCATTCCCATCCGATTGGGTATTCGTTTATTGTTATGATTGGTTCCATGGTATTAAAATTCTAGGTTAAACAATTGAATGGTAAGCATACTTGGGAATTTTCCTCCTTCGTAATGAGTATTAGAAGTATTGGCATAGTTGTGGAAATTATCCTTTAGTGATATCTTAAGAATATCCAATAGCAATGGATATAACTTGTACTGGTTAGCATTTAGCCATTCGTTATATTCCTGGATATCCGATTCTGAAGTAAAAGTAGCAGAGAGTTGAATAAAGGGTTTATCCAATGAATCTGGGTTATGAATATTTGTCTTAAGCCAAACCTTGGAAAGCATGTGGGATTCCTTTTGCATTAGGTTAACTGAACCAGTATTTTGCCATTGTTCATATTGGTAAATTGTGATACCCGTTTTGAGTGCTGTTGTAATGTTGTTCAAGTTCATGACTGTCTAAATTTTAAATGAATAATATTTTCTTTTCTCTGATGCAAATTTAAAAATAATAAATTAATTATGCAATATCCCAGATTACTTAACTGAGGCTTCTATTGGGTATCTGATAGAGCCTTTTCTGAATAAGGAAGAGGCCATTAATGGATTTTACATATTTCGCATCTTTACGGAAAGCATCTGGATTCTTTTTCTTAAACTGATGCCACCAATCATCATATTCTTCAAGGGTTTTGAATACCTTGTTTAAATCCTTAGTGGGACCTGTTAATTGAATGGTCTTGGGCCATACTTTAACATCTATTCTCTTACCTTCATCGAAATATATACGAGATGGTATAATTACTTCATCTGGACCTGGGTATGGAGTTGTGCTCATAATTTCGTTATTGTAAAAGTTATGTAATTGTCTTTAGTTATCACAAATGTAATGATAGCATTACCTTGTATTGAAATAGATAGAGATTCAGGAGTATCTGCTAATATGTAGTAACTTAAGAAGTTAGCTCTAAGCAAATTAGTAAGTACTTCCCTTAGTCTGAACAAAGTACAATTATCAGGATTACCATAGATTACTGATTGAAGGTATTGGTCCTGATGATTAAGATAGTACCATCTTAATCTAGCCAAGTTTAGTTTCTCGGCTAGATCAAATTGTACAATATTTAAAAGTCTTCTTATGGGTGTCATACTGTAAATGTGATTTGCATTATGTTTGAAGATATTCTGTTGATAGATTTGATATTAGCTTCTCCATCGGTAAAGTTCATGGCAAAGCTTACCAGAGCATCTGCAGCACCATTAGAAGTATCGGGAGTTTGAAATAAGAAAGAGTATATTGCAAATCCGTCCTGTTTAGATATCATTGCAGATAATGCTAAGCATTGGTTTTCAACGTAGGCATTAACTAATAGATTCATTAGATTGTTGCTGTAATCTAGGATTTCCTCTAAGTCTAAGGAAAATAATTCTTGGATTTGAAGACCTAGGTTAGTAACTAACTTGTCTAGATGTTGTGTGGTTTGGAAGGTTTCAATCTTTTTCATGACTGCTTAAATTTTAAATGAATAAATAATATTTCTTTTCTCTGATGCAAATTTAATACTTTATTTTTAAATATGCAAACCCTGGAATACTAAGCTGAGGATATATGTAAACGCTAAGAAAGGCAGAGGGTTAGTCTGCCTTTCGAATTTATACTCTGTATCGGATTAAATTCCATTTATCGTTTACTAGCCTGAATATCCAGAGATAATGGTTAGTGAACTCTAATAGCTTACTGTATTCAGAGGTTTCAAATACCAAGAGATCTGAGTTCTTTTCTAGAATATTGAAATGGATGGTTTTATTAGTACCCTTTCGAAGGATTTCTCTGAGATCATTCTTTAGAGTATCATCCGAAATGAACATATTATATTGTTCTCCCATATAATCCAGATATTTATCCCTGATATCTGGATATATTCTAGACTGGCTTACGTTAAATTGTTTCGTTTTCATCTTGATTTTCTTGATTTATGTTACGTTTGATAATGTTTTGAATACATATTCTTCGGCCCTCTTCTTCTGCCTGGTCCAAGATATAGGTAAGAGAATAACTAAGGAATAACATATCTGTATCGTAATTCCTCTTGAATACCAGCAATTCAAATTCCTTTAACCAATTGTGCTGCATCAATTCCAGCACATCCTCTAAACCAACATGGTCCGTATCCATATATCCTTGGCATTTATACCAGATATCTGTAAAGACTCCCGTAATATATTCAGGTATCTTGAATCTATCAGATATATCATGAGCTGGGACTAAATCCTTAGCAGCTTGGTATTTTTCTTTGGTTATTACCATGTCTGATTTTCCTGATAGCTTTTTACTGAGGTTAACTATGAGTGGTACCTTGTAGTATAATAGGTAAGGTTCTTTGTCATATACCCAGTATCTGCTTTTGTATTCCTGATAGATTAGTACATAAGGCTTATCTGAATACATGCCAAATAGTCTCATATAAGCAGATAGGTAATTCTCTAGGTCTTTAGCACATTGTATATTCTGGTTAAATACTACCCTAGTATCTTCTAGGTAGATGAGATTCAGAGAATAGCTTAATTCTGATTCCCGTTTACGAAATCTGTTGAATAGGTTTTTAATGTTCATAAGGTCTAATATGTAAAATTGTTATAATTTATTTTGATGCAAATTTAAAAATAATAAATCAATTATGCAATAAACCTCGATTACCTGTTGAGGAATTGTTCGGCTATTGATGTAGGCTCTTTTTCTTCATATTGCTCTTCATCTAAATAGATATCCATTTCTGGGTCTGGATCCTCGGGATCTATGTTAGCCTCTATCTCTCTTCTCAATTCATGATGTTCTCTTGAAGAGAGTTCCATAGCTCCCTTATAATCATCAGTAATTTGCCTCATCTCTGCAGTATTCAAAGTAAGGCCCTCTTTGGTAGTATCAATTCCCTCTTGCTTAGTAGCAACTACCTCGGGTAAAGAAGATAAATCATAGTGATCGGCTAATAATTTGGCTTCCTGTGGCTTGTCCATTACTCTTTGAGATTCTAGGATAATCTTTCTGGCTTCCTCTATTGATATACCTTGGTTCTGATTCAATTGATTATTCTGGGTATCTCCAAATTGATTAAAGATATTGGTAGTTCCTCCACCCATAAATGTACGTATGATGGATTGCAATGAAGTAGAAGAATCCAGTTTCATCTTAAGAGCTTTATTCAATTCAGCCGATATGAATGGAGTATAATGCCCTCCCTGAGATTCCCTTAGGATGTTTACCTGATGGGATATCTCCATTCTATCTTCTAAAGCCCATGCTACTTGTTCTCCCAATAAAGCCTGTAGCATTTCTTCCTGTCTTTCTTTATCCCATAGCTTAGATTGCAATAATCTATCTCTCATAAATACTCGTATGTAATTGATATCTATACCTGTCTTTGTTGAGAAGGTATTAATATCATACATAATCCCACATAACATACCATTACCCATCAACCAGTGATTGATAATGTAGTTGTATACCTTTTGTAAATCTTCAAGATTCTGACTCTTTTGGTATTCTGCTGCCATTGCAGTAGTTCCCATAGGTCTAGGAAATCTTTTTATGTTGTCTTTTGCCATTATACAAATATTCTTTTCTTATATCCTTAGATTCATCGTATCCAATCCTTTTAAGAGGACGAGCTACGTATAGTTGATAAATATTAGAATACCAATAATCAACTGCTATATTGAGTTCTTCATTTAAAGCCAAAATGAATTGAGTATCGGTAATCCTATCCCTAGTAAATATCCAGGTATAATTTCCTTCAAGGTTGGGAACCTTGTTATAAAATTCCCAACCTTTAATTACCTTAAAAATATTGCCATGAAGGTCAACGATTTCCTTTGCCATAATTGCCTTTTTTACCTCTCGAGGATTTTTTGTCTTGTTCACTAGAGTTATTTTTCATTTCCTCTATCCTTTTTTGTGTTTCTGGGTACCAGAGTTTTCTTAGGGGCACTACCTGAGTTGCAAAGAATGCCTTCCATAAATTCTGGGATAAAGGTCTTATACTTTGCCGACTGATTTCATTAAATTTATCCTCGAAGTGTTTTACTACCTTTTTAAAATCTGAATAATATATGTGACCAGTTGCTGGGTTTATCTTTTGTTGCTTTTGGCATACTTCTAGTAAATCTTCTCCCATTTTATTCATAAACTCTCCTCTATTAAATTGGAAGTTCTCTTGATCTAGTCTAAATATCTTTACGTAATCTTTTGTTTCCATTATATTATATCTCTGTTTCTAGGTGTTTAACATCATAGGGTAATACCTGAAATAAGTATCCCCTTTTATCATCCTCGTAATAGGATGACCATAATCTCCCTTTTAATCGGTATAAATCCAAGTCATAAGTTTTCTTGGGTATACCTGTGATAAATAATTTGTGATTGCCTCCTGGGTTAACTTCGAATTCCCACTGGGTAAAATTTCCTATGGTACCATAATCTGGCAATTTATTTCCCAGTAAGGTTGGTAAGGCAATATCCTTTACCAGAGTTTCTTTGGGGACCCTTTTCCCATTTACCCAGATCCCCAGTTGTGATTTACCGATATATACATCTTTTACTATTTCTCGAAACATAATTCAATGATTATAAATTTAACACCTTGACCTAATTCTAAGTCATTTACTGCATTAATATCCCTAGTATTATGTTGAAGGTTTCTTAAAGAAATTCTAGATTCTTTCGATATCCTATAAGATCTTCTTACCAAGAGTAAAGCATTTCTCCAACAAGCAACCATAGAAGATACTGGCCCAGAGAATAAAACCTTGCTGGTCTTATTTATCTCTACCATTTTTTCTTCGTATAGTTTTTGACTCTGAAGATACCATACTTTTATTTCTCTTATGTTTTCTTTTCTTCTTTCTAGAATCAGCTTTGACATAATCTTCTATTTCTTCAAGTTTACCCAACAATAAGAATCTTACGAACATATCTATAGGCCTGAAAAAGTAATTTCTTATATTCTCAGTGCCTAGATAATAATCATATACGATAAAGAATTTTTTAATCTTTCCGTGTTTGAGGGATCTTTGAACAAGGTAATTCTTTACACATCTCTTGTGAAGTTCTACCATGTCCTTTTCCTGTTTTTCCATCTCCTTATCGGAGAATATTCGATAGTCCATAACCAAAATAAATATGGGACTGGGAATTTGAAAATAGCAAACTAATATGTTCCCAGTCCCGGGTTAACAAAGGATTAATTATACTGCTTCATCTACCTTCAATACTTTTTTCTGGAAGGTAATATATTTATTTTGGGCAGACTTGTATTCTTTAGAGTTATGATCTTGGATTCGGAGCATTTCCCTTTCTAATTTACGAAGTTCATTACGGGTTTGTTGTCTCCATTTCTTTCTTGAAAGAGTATCAGTAATATCATCTGGGTAAATGTATTTCACTTCCCGATTGGAGATTACTTGTTCGATGATATTGGGTTTCTGTTGTTTAGCAACTTCCTTGACAACTTCTTCCTTTTTAGTAGAAGCTTTCTTGGTAGTAGTTTTTACCAATTTTGCTTTGGGTTCTTCCTTAGCCTTAGATTCTTTAGTTTCTTTTGGCTTTTGTGTTTTAGAAGCCTTGACTTCCTTCAATGAGTTAGATACTTGGTTGTTAATTAACTCGGTTACCTTGTTCAAATTTACTTTTTTCATAATTGACTAATTTAAAAATGTTACTTAATTAATTTCTCTATGCAAATATAAGAACTATTTTTTAAATAGAAAAATAATTCTACTTTATTTTATCAATAGCTGAGGATCTCTAGTCGAGTAGGAAATCAAAGATTTCATCTGGGTTCTCATCTAGGTTTTCAGGATCATCATAGTAGGAATCTAGACCTTCAGTAAAGATATCATATTCTGAAATAGATGAAGATTTACCATATCTCTGATTATACTGTTCTACGGTTAATATAGTTACCTTACTGGGATCATGTTCATATTTTTCAGCATAAGCAGAAGCTTCCTCCGGTGATAAAGGTTTATCGGAAGTGAATACTTGGTAATATACTCTGGGTTTAGTATAATGAGCATCTAAAGTTACTTGTTGATAACCAGATTTCCTTGCGGTAAATATTATATTATCTGGAGTAACTCTTACTAGGAAAGCATATTGGTATAATCTCCGATTACTAAGAGAATCCTTTAGTTTCTTTATAGAATCTACTTTAGCAAAGAATATAGAATCTCTTCTTTTGCTTTCCTCATACCGTTTTACATTTCTAATAGAATCTTCTCTACTCTCCTTTACATAAGGAGGAGTTACCCTCCGGGTACTATTGGTGTTGGCAATAGTGAATCCCAAAAGAGTAACTCCCAGAATGGAAAACGGAAAAATAATATGTTTAGTTTTTGAGTTCATATCCTGTAGTTTCATATTGTCCTTTGATATGAGAATTAAGATATCTCCCTTTAGATTCGGCATTCATTAGTTCTTCGAAAGTTTTTCTAGGAACTAAGTCATACCGGTAAACTTTGTTGCCCTTAAAAGCAACCCATAAGTGTTTGTTTTTGTTGTCATACCCAATACCTTCTATATTAGAAGATTCTACTGGATTCATTTTAATACCAGTATTCATGGTAATTGATTCAAGATATTCTTCTCTGTCCATAATTTAAAGTTTTAAAAGTGTTAACTCCGGATGTAATACGTTGGTATATTTTTGAATGATTGCCCATGCTCCCAAAACTCCTTGAGAATTATCTGTTATCCATTCTTCTTCCATTTTCCATAGAATATGAGAGCAGACGTATAATTGATACTCTGTAAGAGTTTTTATAAGTTGAGGATATTCTATCATATCTGAATAGAGTTTTATCATATTATCTAATACTCCTCTTATTTCTCCTTCTTCAATCTGAAGAAGTTTTTTAAGAAGGTAATGATCGGTATCCTCTAAATTTTTAGAGATATGAGTTAGTGCCTCAACTTGGATTTGGGCAATGTTCTTAATAACCGTTTTGGTTTCTGCATCCATTTTTTCTTATTATTTATTTCGTTATACAAATATATAAATTTTATATATAATATGCAAATATTGCTGAGGTAGGTAGTGGATTATCTCTTCAAGATCTCAGCCATCTTTTCCTTGATTGAATCGGGGAATATGGCATCTGATGCCCATCTTAAGAAGAACTTAGAGGGTTTCTTATCCGGAGTCATAAGCAATTGCCTTTGTTCTGTAGAGAATTTAATTCGTTCTGCCTCTAACATATACTTAGGTAACTTAGTAAATTCTGCCTGAGAGAATGAGATAGTAGTTTTACCGGTCTGAGCCCTAAAGGGTTTCTTCCTTTCCTTATACAGATAGGGAACGATCTTCTTTGAGGGACCTTGCAGAATACTGAACCCAAATAGAATCATAGGGTCAAATTTATCTGTCTTAGGATCTTTTGCTCTCTTTATACATCTTGCCATCCATGAATAAGAATCGAGATATTGGCCATTGTTGGTGGGTTCTCCCACATCTTTCTTATCGAATTTAAATTCCGGGAAATGATAAAGAAAATCCTCTGTAAGGATGAATACAAATCCAAGATCTCTAAGATACTTAATAATATCTTGTTGGCTTTTGCCTTCATTTACCATCTTTTCTACATCAGCAAGGATATCTTCTCTTGGGGATTCCAATTCTTTAGATTGAGTATTAGAGGGTCTTCCTCTACCTGCAGATTCTTTGATGGGTAAGTTACCAGATAATTTATCCAAGTATTCTTTGAATTGAGAAATATCTTGTTGATTAACAAGGGTTATTTCTATTCTTATGGGACCTTTATGTTGTACCTTTGGACCGGCATACATCTCAGTGCAAACATCTACTAATCTATCAGATAAAGGATTACCATTTTCTGAAAGTGTAGTGATACGCAGTTTGGGTTTGAATATTTCTTTTCCTTCTTTCATAACTTTAGAGATAAAAAGGGCCTGGACAAAGATTATTGCCAGGCCCAAAACTACTAATAACTAACAAAACAAATATAAGAATGGAAATTAATCCTCGTCTTTGGCCTTTTTCTTCTTAGAATCTTTGACCTTTTTATCTTTCTTAGAAGGCTTATCCTTTTTGGATTCCTTCTTAGGTTCTTCCTTCGGCTTAGATTCTTTTGGAGTCTTACCTGCAGCCAATTTTCTCTGAGCCATACGATATTTCTTCTTTTCTTCGGAAGTCATTTCTCTTCCGTCTACCAAAGGATAATCGTATTTAGTTGCTGTTCTACCTGAACTAGCTTTTTCCTTTTTCTCTTTTGCTTTAGCTTCCTTCTTAGCTTTCTTTTCATCTTCAGAAGCCTTTTTCATTTTTACCAGCTTCTTCTGATTAGCAGTGTCTTTCTCAGGATATTGGGCAGCAACTTTATCTCTTTCCTTGTTAAGTTTTGCCATAAGTTCTTTTACTGCCTTACCATGAGTTTTGTCCTTTGACCAATCCTTTGCAGGATCCAGGTTATTTTCTTTCAGGTAGTTTTCCAAAGCCTTTGCAGCTTTTGTGATTTCCGGAGTCTTATCAGCCGGTTTCTTTGCTTTTTTAGCAGGTTTTACTTTCTTTGTCATATCCTTATTAATTTATGAGTTTATATTTACCTATAGAATTGAATCCGAATTAAAGGTAGGGATTTCCTTGATTTCTAGGATTTTTAATTCAATTCCTTTTACCATTGCACAAGTATGAAGATAATCAGATATCTCTCTTTGAGTTAATCCTGAGAAAATACTGGTTTTAGTTTCATTTCCCCATATATATTTCACTTCTAGAACTGGATTGTTAAGAATATCTTTTACTCTTTGTGATAAAGAATAAAGTTTTCTTTTCTGATACATAATATGGGCTTGGTGTTTCCTATATTCACCCATCTTACTTTGCTGCAAGGATATATGGGCTTGGTATTTATAGTATTTGATATCCTTGTATATTTCGGCAATCTGTGAAATTAAGGATGAGAAGGATCTTTTTTCCATTGTGGCCTTTTTATTTGGGATTGATATTCTAAAATCATTTCCTTAGCTTCTGATATTATGTTTTCTGTTAATTCCCTTTCTGAGGGATTTTTGCATACTTCTAGAAATGAAGTATAATCTTCTATCAGATTATTAAGTGCAATGATTTGTATATTCTTTCTTATCTCCTCTTTGGTTACCATAGGTTATGAAAATAAAAAAGCCCATCACCTTTGTGAGGCAATGGGCTTTGGATAATTGATATAATGTATAATCGTTATGGAGTTTAATCTTCGTTTTCTTCAGAAGTTTCTTCTTCATCTACTTCCTCGTCAGTGTCTTTTTCTTTCTTTGACTTCGGAGTAGTGATAATACCATGTCCTTTCTTTGACTTAATTGCCAATTCTCCGGGAACAAAAGCAACCGATGTGTTTACTGGAGCACCATCTACTACCAATACTGAAGTTACCAATACTCCCTGAGCACCTTTCTTTGTTTTGATTGCATAACCGAAGTTCTGAACTTCTGAGTTATCAGAAATCTTGATAACATCTATTTGTTTACCGTTCGGTCTTTGACCTGCAGGACGGTTTTTGATAGCTTCCATACGAGCTTTGCGTTTAGCTTCTTTTTCAGGATCTTTTTCCTTAGCACCCTTTTTCTTGGTGTCTTCTTTTTTCTTTGCCATAATCTTAATAAGTTTTTAAAAGTTGTGTTATAAATAAGTTGTGACTTCTACATAACATAATAGTAGTTAATTTTTAGGGTAGAAGATGATTCCTACCCTTTATGCTAGGTAAATGGATTATTTTTTACCCTTTTTACCTTTACCCTTAGCTTCTTTTTTAGCGGGCAATTTGATACCTAATTCCTTGGCAATTGCTTTACGGAGTTTCTCAATGTCTTCTTCATCGAAGTCGTCTGGATCAGTATCAAGGTCTTTGTCATCGCAAACATCTTCCAATTCTTCGAAGTCCATTTCAGCAAGAGCTTCTCCAGTCAGTTCTTCCTCTTCTTCCTCCTCGTCTTCTTCATCTTCATCGGAATCATCCTCGTCCTCATCTTCTTCCTCGTCCTCATCTTCAGAATCATCTTCATCTTCGTCATCTTCATCTTCGTCATCTTCCGATTCTTCTTCGTCCTCATCGTCATTAGATTCTTCCTCCTCTTCTTCGTCTTCATCTTCTTCTGAACCGAAGATTTCAGATGCCTGATCTGCAGTCAGCATAATGGGAGCCGGGATAATCTTTACCGAACCATCTTCGTAAGTAATGATGATGTTACCGTTGATTTCTACTCTAGATACTTCTTTAAGTTCAACTTTCTTAGTTTCTTTTTTCTTAGCCATAATTGTTTAATTTTAATGGTTTGTTAATGAATATAGTTAATCACTCAGTTATAAGCTTTTTATACTTCTTTAGGAATGGTCCCAAAGATTCATGTGCATTATTAAATTGTTTTATGTTTTCTAGAACGGTATTAAACTGTTCCTGTGAAGTTATTTCAACTACTTCAGAGTTTATAACTTGGTCCACTTGATTATAGGTCATAATCTTAAGGGATTTGCCCTCAAATGGATTATATGGTCCATGTTGTTCTAATTTAGTGTTCATCGCTATATGATATTTTAGTTAAACCTGGAAAACCCAATTTACCCATCATTTCTGTGTATGATTGATATTTCCCTTTTTTCGAAATTTCATAGTTATCAGAAAATCTTATTGGGTAGACCCAAATTTCTGAATCTAGTTTCCTATTGGTCATGAAGTAAGCATACTTATTCCTTATTTTATAATCAGATAGAGGTTTCCATAGTTCCCATTGTAATTCTCTTATGAGATATTTATCTGGGATAATAACCTGATTCTGAAATTTCAGAGAAGCTTCTCCAAAGTCATCTAAGAAATCGTAGGCCTTTTTGAATAAGATACGATTAAACTTAATATGATATACCTTGGTAAGGAACAGGGCTATTTGCCAAATCCTAGGAGGATGATTCAAGCAATCAAGGTTAAATTGGTTCTTTTCCCCTTGACTCAGCTTGTTGTATCTCCTGTAGGATAGCAGAATGGACCTGTAATCTCTTTTGCTTTCGATATTCAGGTGAGAATTCATCCCTATACCCGTATAATGCAATTTGGTATGCCCTGTTGAATGCCCTTCTTCCATGTTTCTTATAAATTTTATTCATTCTTACTACAAAATGCCTTCTCCTATGTTTATCCATTCTTGCTTCAGCAGGAAAGATAAATCTTCGTATTTTAGTTGGCTTACCCTTAAAGAATATTGATTGATGACCTTTCTTGGGTAAATCAGTTATGCCTTGTTTTATAAGATTCTTACCTTTGATAGTATGAATGTATAAATTGGCATCTACTCCTAATAAAAGAGTTATGGTTCTTCTAGCATGGTATCTTGAAAAGAATCCTAAACCACATATATGTTTTTTATATAACAACTTCTCGGTTCGGTATTTACTTTCTGTTGCATATTGATATTTGGTCCATCCCCAATATTCATCAGGCCTCCAAGTCCATACATATATTAAGTCTGGGTATATTTTCCGATTATCCCTTGCTAGTTTTACCATTTAATTTCCTTTTTGCAGACCTGTACCAGAGTTGAATGGATTTCTCATTAGCATCAGGGAATTTCTTTTTCATTCTCCTTACTATTCTCTCTTGGTCAAACCCCTTTTCTGTTAATTCATAACAGTAGGATTTCTTAGTACCCTTAATGAGGTTAAAAGAATCTCTTTCTCTTGGAGGTTTCTTTTCTTTGGGTTTCTTTATACCTGGTACTCTTTTTAATTTTCGAATACCATCTTCTCCCTCTTCTCCTAAGAATCCTAATCTTAATCTTGAATTACGGATTGGGTCAGTTTTATCATAACCAATTGCTTCCAATTGTTTATCTGCCCATTCATCATACTGGTCAATTAAGGATTTATCGGGTTTGTTAGTAGAGTTACTGATATACTTGATTAAATCAAATACTCCTGCAGCACAAGCATCTGGAAAAGGCATACCAAGGATTACTGCCTTTCTTTTAAGATCCTTGTATTTCATGTTTCTACCTGCAGCTCCTAGGAAATTTTGTTTTTCCTTTGATGGAGCTGGTTTATCTTTTTTCTTTTTTGCCATAGTTTTAGAATCTTTGATTGTAATAGGTTTGAGTTAATTCTTCATGAGTTACATACTCATAGGGAACTAATCCCATGTTATCAATCTTATCGAAGAGATCATTAGGTAAATCATAAGTGATTAACCATAAGTAATTCTCTTGAGTAATGTGGTTTGATACCATATCCTTAATTTTTGGGAAATTAGGTAATAGGTTCAATTTATCATCCTTCCAGCTATCACTGAATTGGTTGAGGATATTATTTGCTTTGTTAAAGCGGATGTCTAAGTTGGTATTCTTCATATTGTCTATATTAAAATTTTGTCTAATTAATTTTCTGATGCAAATATAATACTTATATATTATATAGAAAAATATTCTACTTATTATTTTAATATTAGCTGAGGATCAATAGAAGGAGTCTTCTTTCACTCTAGCAGCTCCTGGTTGAGGTTTCTTCTTTGGTTTTCGTTTTATGTGAGTGTTATAGGCCATATCCAATTGCTTCACATTGAAATCCATGTTATTTACCTGATTGTAATTCAAAGCCTTTTCGATACATAATCTATATTCTGGCCAAAACTTCTGACCTAGTTTTACAGTAGTAGTCTTGGCATTGAATTTAGATACCATGAATCCAAATGTATCTGCATCATCCTTATCCTCGAATATATACAGGTAGAATTTACTGAATTCCCTCATTACCTCATCTGTAGGTCTTACGGGAAGTAATAAATATCCATCAGTATATAAATCTTCAGATATTAAACATACCCACCATTTCTTTATACTAGGCTTTACCTTATACTTAAACCTTTCTCTTAGTTTAGTATGAACCCATTCTGGTACTTTCTCTAATAAGTAGTTGATATAAATCTTTTCTTTCTTATTGGCTCTTCTTTTGAAAGCAGAGGGTTGCTGTACTTGCCTGGGTAATATCCTAAAGTTATTCCATCTATCGAATTCTAATATCAAACCTAGAGAATGTTTATCCCATTCATTATCTGAACCTTGTAGTCTTCTTATATTTCTTTCTAGATTACGAGTATTTACCTTAGGAACTAATTGGGAGGCATCTCCAGTATTTAGTAGAGCCTCTTTCCTTTTCATCCTTTTTTCTATGCAAGCCTCGATATAATCCTGGAAGTTTCTTTCACATGGGCAATCTGGTCTAAATATTGACTCATGTATTTCGAAGAAATCCGAAAATAATCGGAAGAACTTTTCAGACCTTTCTTTTATTTCTAGGTACTTATAATGAGATAATTTTAATATCTCTCCAGCTTCCCAAGAGGATTTACTCTCCGATAACTGAAGAAAAAGGGACTGCTGCTCGGTTGGAGTCAAACAGTCCCATGCTTTCTTTTGATATTCATTCATATTAACGCCTCCTTTTATTAATGTTCTCTTCTATCTTTTCAGAAGTAATAGAATTTGGGTCATAGTCAAAGTTATTACAATGTAATTTATCTGGGTCTGAATCCTGATATACACTGTAAAGAACACTGTCAAAATCAAGAGTTACTTCCATTTTACCATGTTCTGGGTAGATTAGTACTTTTACTGTTCTATTTGAGTAATTTACATCTAATACTGTAGCATCTATACCTTCATAGGGATACCCTTTTAAAACGATATAATCACCAGGTTTTACATTCATAAGATCATCAACAGAGTATTTTTTATTTGCTTTTGCTAATCTTATGAATCTCCTTACATCTTTTCTAGAACAAGTGGCAACTAATGAAAAATCATCGAAGTCTTCAGCATTATCTATACGTACCTTCTTTTTTCTTTCGTGCATTGTTTCAGTAGATTTAAGAAAGGTTCTTATACCTGAGATATTTCGTTTTAGTTTATTTAAAAAAGGCCTTGAGAAAGCATTCTCTGTAGGCATTCTCATAAAACCATAATTGAAAAGTATAGGAACAGATTCAAATACCATCTTACCCTTTACGGTTCTCTTAAGTATATCCAGAGTAGGGATAATAACCTTGATATTTTCGTATCCCTTTTCTTTTAACTCTTTCTCGATAAGGTGATAATACTTTCTTTCTAGGTAGAAGATTACATAGGAGTATGGGATACGTTTTTTCATATTACTGATTTTTTACGATTAACTTAGCTTGTTTGTGAATCATCTTGTACGGTACTTTTAATATTTCACTAGCCATGAATACCATAAGAGTATTCCCAGGTACTTGGATATACATTACCTTAGTAACATACTGGGCAATAATATCTCCAAGTTTAACACCTACTACAAAGAAAAATTCTGATGAGGGCATTGAATTGTATCTCATACATAAGATGGGTACCTTCTTTGCCCTTTTAGCATCTTTACTTGCTTGTTCCCAGAATTTTAATATATCACAGGATTTATTACCAAGTAATACATGCTCAAATTTGATATCCTTGTAGTTTTTACATTCTACTGAGATTTTACATCTGTGAGCATGTCTTTCATCCTGACACATAATATCAGAAGACAAATCCCTACTCTGATGATTTGCACCAGAGTAGGGTGTTCTGCCGAATTTGAAAGAAGTCCATTCCGTAAACCATTTTGAGACTTTGAGTTCAAATCTTGAACCTTTCTTTTTACTATTTGCCATAATTTCATTGTATTGTTTATGGATCATAGTGGTTTATAATAACTAAGGCCCTTGATTTTCTCTACTTGCAGGATCTTAGTATTTGATAAAGGTAACGAGTCGTGATGTGTTATTAAAAATAATGATTTACCGTTGAATATGTGTTTTATTAGGTTTATTACCAATTCTATGTTATCAGAACTTAGAGATTCAAATACTTCATCTAAGAATGCCAGATTAATACCCTTACTTGCAGTTAAAGATTCGTGCATTGCGAAAGCCATACATAGATTTACCAAAGTCTTTTCACCTCCTGACAGTTCATCATAATCAATAATGTGATTATCCCTTTCTATAAGAGTAACAAAATCCTTTCTAGTTGAATTAAGATCAATGTTAAACTCAATTCTAAAACCTAATACTTCTGAATAACTAGCTAGAGTACGATTTAATAAATGTAGGGATGAATCAAATAGATATGCCTTGATTCCATTGTTACCAAGAGGGTCATTTATCAACCAATTATAATTCTCTAACTCTAGTTCTCGGTTATGGTAATCTTCATCTACCTTTCTTAAATCCTTACGAATCTTTTTTAGTCTTTCTTTGTATTTAGTAGACATTACCTTTAGTTTCTGATTCTTAAGGTCTTTTATTTCCTGGTCTATATCTGCCAAATCTGAAGCAATATCGGAACATTCTTTAACTAGAGTCTTATACTTACTGCAGTTAAATTCTAGTTCATCTAATCTCTCTACGGATTCTTCATATAAGCTTTGAAGTTCTTCCCTTTCTTTAAATGCTTTACTGATGGGAGTAAGCATTTTCAAGGCTTTCTTATATTGTTTATTCTTTATTAATTCTATGGACTCATCCACCAGTTCATTTAAGGGAGTACTTAGAGTTTCCTTATTTATCTTAATTCGATTCTTTATCTCTTGTACTGCTTTGGTTTGATTTCTTACCTTTTGTTCTATTGCTACATCTACTTCATCTGAAATATGTTTTTGTTTTGCAATAAGTAACGCAGTTAGGTCTTTCCGTTCTTCCTTTAGTTTCCTAGATTTTTCTCTAAGATCTTTCTTAAAGGATTTCTCCCTTGACCTCAAATCGAAGTAAGCTTCTTTATTGGCCTCTAATTCTTTCTTTAGTGAAAGGGATTCGGATTCTAATTGATTAATCTTATTTAAGATAACTGCCTTATCTTGATTAGCTATACCCTTTGCTAAATTTAGGTATTCTAAATCGA
>OLPR01000097.1_pt1 | contig 86467 bp, 112 predicted proteins | sample 1672761 | NCBI WGS metagenome assembly OLPR01 (sample SAMEA3136721, study PRJEB25190) | human gut metagenome | biome: human gut; feature: human-associated habitat; material: faeces | place: Austria | collected 2013 | reverse complement strand
GCGTGCTTGAATGGGGTTCAAGAGGCCGGAAGTTCGAATCTTCTCACCCAGACCAGCAAAAAGACTTGATAGGACAGCGAAAAGCCTGAATATCAAGTCTTTTTTTCCGTTCGGAATACGCAGACAGTTCTCAACGGTGCCAATGCCCGCTTAATGCTCGCTTCGTGTGGTAAATGTGTGGTAGTAAGTTTCCTCTGCCCAGCCGCATCAGAAATTCAAATTCTCGTAGACGGTTCAGATTTTCGTTCTGAGCCGTTTCTCTTTTTACCCCTCCACTTTATTCACGATTGCGCACAGGCGGGCAGGAGCATAGCGTTAAATCCGTTAAAGGTGTGCTTATTCCTTGCGGGCAACGACGGCTGCAATATCATCCAGCGTCAGCCTGTTTCTCGCAGTCACTTAGGCCTCTCAGAAACGTTCCAGTCCATGCCATTCTGACAGCCGCAGAAAGTTTGGCTGAAATCAATCAGCTCGGCGCTATCAATCTCGGCGCTGTTCCCATGCGAGCAGGTCATGCCTTTCGCAACACCAAACAAACGGCAGACCATCGGACGCACAGAATAGATGGCGCATTTTCTCTGAACATCATCCCGAAATACGCACTGCAACGGTTCGTGTTTCCGACGCACCACTTCGCGGGCATAGGAATTGCCCTGCAAATAGTTGCTGATGCGGGCGTAGTCATCAATCGTAATCGGCACGGGCCCACAGCACTCGCCGCAATTCACACAACGGGTGTGAGGCGGGATGTAGCGCACATTTACGTCACCCATCGTTTTCGCCCTCCTGTCCAGCATCCATCTTCGCGCCGCACTCACAGCAGTATTTGCTTGTGGGCTTTTCCCAGCTTCCTTCGGTGTGGATTATTTCACCACAAACCGTGCAGCTCCACTCATCGCCGCCCAAATGCCGCCACCGCCCATGACATATTCCTTCGTCCTTTGCCAGCATCAAGCAGTTCTTGTGATAATCCATCGGCACAACGTCCACTGTAGGTATTTTGTCAACGCACTCAACCACAGCTTGGACGATTTTTTGGACGCATTCAATGTAAAGCGTCTGTATACCTTCCGGTGCTCTGTCTGTTCCCTCTGTAACCATTGATTTCAGCACATCCGCATCAATCAGCTTCATCGTTTTGCCTCCTGCTTCTGAATGAATTTGTTCCAGACGGCGATGTTCTCATCCCAGCGACCGCCGAAAACCGAATAGCTCATTCCCCAGCTTGGGGAAAGGCCGCAATTCGGGCAGCGAAACCGTCCTTGCACAACAGGATAACCACCGTCAGCCAGTTTTCCGAGCATAACGCTTCGCATTTCCTTGACAGGGAGTGTGCCGCAAAGGCACGGGGCAATGTTTTCTTCTTCACTCAAAACAGCTCGCTCCCTCCTACAATCCACGGAAATTCCTGACGGAAGCCGTCTCGCATCAGGTCGCGCAAGCTGTCTTTCATGAACACGGGCGTTCCGTATTCCTTGCATACCTTCACAATTTCTTCCACCCATTCCCTTTTGGGGACAGTCTTGTGCTTTGAGTTGCCTGTTTCCGCGCCAATGACAACCCATTCCCACCGCCGAAACGTGCTGTAATCTCCGTTGCTTCCGCTTGCGCTTATGAACCATTCCGGCTCGATAGGCTCAAGAATAGGTTCGACGGATACCCATTCAGCATTGGATTTATGCGCGACAGCCATCATGGCATCATCAGTCGCAGATGCACCGAACATCATAACCGGCCTGCTTTTTTCGAGATACATTTCTTCCCACGAAGGCATCAAGGATGAGATTTTCTCGTATCTGGAGGGAGCTTTCGTTAGGAACAGATACCGATGTTGTGGAGCAGCATCGCACGCTTTCAGGACTTCTGCAATCCACTCGTCTGGCACCCAATAGCCGAACAGGTCAGCCATGCTGCACACGAAGATGTTGCGCGGCTTCTTCCAACTCTGCGGCTCGTCCAGCCGGTAGCGATGGAAGGTTGGGGAAAATCCAAACGGGTACGCAGCGTTAGTTATACTTCCGTCCTTGTTCTTCTGTTCCCACGGATAATCAAGTTCTAACGGTTTTCCCGTTCCTGTCAGCATCCCACGCTCAATCAGGTGCCGTTGGCATTGGCATTCTGGGTCATATATTTCTCTCGCCCCAAAACGCTCCGCAATCCTCCGCGCATAGCAGTATTCACAGCCATGCAGACAGCCGGTGACTGGATTCCAGCTCGCATCGCACCAGTCGATTTTTGTTCTGCTTCCCATAGCAGCCTCTTTCTGCCCGTGTAGCCGGTAGCACAGCGTTATCTTTATTCTTCCTCGGTATCTTCCTGCTCGCCCAGAATCAGCCGGATAGCCTTTTCTGCACGACCTGCCGCGCTCACAATCAACCGCTTGTCATTTTTCAATGCGGAAAGCCAGCTCTGAATGTAGGCAGCATTGTTGCGGAAGCTCTTTGTAGTTTCAAGCCCAAGCTCATGGAGAATGCCACAGGCTCCGATTTCTGCGACTAGTTCTTCCTTGGAATAGCTTTCGCTCCCGAATGCAGCGGCGCCATCGTTTTCAGAGAAGCGATTGAGTAAACTCTTGTGGCCGGTGCTGTGGGTCAGCTCATGGAACGCTGTCTCGTAATATCCGGCCGTGTCCTCGAATTGCTCCATCAGCGGGAGGCTGACAAGATGGCGGCTTGGACTGTAGAAGGCTCGGTTCTGCTTGCTGTGCTCGATGGTGAGCTTTGCCCTGCCGGAATATTCCGCGATGATTTCTTCGGCACGTTCAACCGGGGAGGCGGTCGCCGGAAGATGTTCGGCAGTATATTTCGGCTGGATACCATCGCAATCGTCGATGTGGAATACGTTGTAATAGCGGAGCATCGGAATTGGGTCATCTACCGGCAGACCGTTTTCATCCCGAATGACGTTGCCGCTCGTGTCCTTCTTTTCACGGTGCAGCACCTTCCAGAATACAACCATCTTGGACTTTGCGCCCTTCTTGACCCTGCCGCCCTCATCCTTGCATTGCTTGAAGGTGAGATACTCGCCGGGCTTGCCGAGCAAAAGCTGGTTGATGAGGCTGTACGGCTTGCCATTGCTGCGGCGAATTGCGCCCTCGGAAACTCCTGACCACGGCCTGTTCCACGGGATGATGCCAGATTCAAGCTCCGCAATAATGCGGTCGGTAACTGCTGCGAAAATATCCATCAAATGCCCCTCCTTCATGCCGTTCATAACCTATCAAATCTCAATGCCGCCGTAGAGGTTCGCTTCGCTGCGGTACCAGTCGTGGCCGTTGCTCAGGGTTTTTGCATAACGGTAAGTAACCTCGGTACCCATGTTCTCACGGTGGTTCGTAACCTTCTTGCCAAACTTGGATGTGCTTTCGGTCAGACGCACGCGGATGCTCTTGGCGTTTACCTTGATAATCTCTCCGTTCCATTCGGTGCTCTGAATCAAAATACCAATGCAGCTGCCAGTATAAGCCTTTACCTTCATTCCAACCTGCGCTTTCATAGCTCGTATCCTCCTTGTTGCTTTCCTTTTGACATCTTGATTATACTACTCGTGCGTATAGCTGTCAATACAAAAAAATACGAAATTTTGAATTATTTTCAAGATTTCGCATTAAATAAAAAGTGCCTGTGTTTTGAGCACGGGCACTTTTTTGCTTATTCCTTTGTCGGCGATTCCTGCGGCTGGTCAGTCTTTCCGTACTTCTCCCGCCAGCCGGTATATTTCCCGCTGCGCACTCGATTGTCGATGAGCGGTTCATCCTCGTCGATAATCCAGTCTCGCCCCATCTTTGTGGCAGTCTTGAAGCCATTGCGAATGGCTTTCTGCCGTAGCACGGTAGGGTTTCGGCCATGCCGCAGCGCGTATTCTTTGAGCGTTATCATCGCCATTGCTGTATCACCTCACAATTGCCATTGTAACACGCAAACGTAGCTTTGTCAATTTTCGTGATTGGCATCAACCAGTTCATATTCCGCAATTTCAACATCAGTCAATTTGCGAGAATACTCAGCATAACCCCAAGCCGGTCTGCCGATTTCTTCGACAAGGGGACGCTCGTCGAGAAAAACAACCTCAGACGCGCCTTTGGGAATGCAGCCCGGCATCGGCGGGCGCTGGGTTGCATAATACCGATATGACATCAAAGCACTCCCTTCTGGATAGCCGCATTCAGGTCGCCCACTGCACGCAGCACACTTTTCCCAAGTTTTGAAGCAATCGCCTCAGCTTCTTCCTTGCTGAGCCAGTCGGTATGCATTCCATCTTCCATACGAACATTCCGCATAATCAAAGCGTTGCCTACAATGGGCTGACCATGCTCGTGCGAACCGTAGAGGTAGCTGGCGAAGATATTCAGCATCGGCTTGTCCCTGAGAAGCCCTTCTTCGTCAACTACCATGCAATAAGGCTCATTCAGTCCTTTAGGGAAGACAACCTCGATGATGTCGCAGCCAATCGCGCGATAGCAGAACGCGAGAAGCGATTCGTCTTCGCGTCGTTTGACAATTTCAATGAGCAGACCCTTATCGCTCAGTTTTACGCCGTAATCATTCATGGTTCGAACCCTCCATTTTTGCCAAGGCTATTTCACTTTTTGCCGCTTCATCCAGCGTGCGAAGAACCGCCGCGACGCTGCGCATTCTCTTTGCAAGCGTGGTATTTGGATTGCTCATCCTGTCGTAGCGCTCCTGCAAAACCCAAGCCGCAAACGCAAAGTCGCTCATTTCGTTGATTTGTTTTCCTGTCATCAGATTGCCTCCTGTATCATGATGGGCTGCTGGACAACGTTCGCAGGGAAAAGGCCGTAGATGTTCATTTCGGCCATCGACAACTGTCTTGAGTAATCTACTGTGCCGTAAACAATGCCGCCAAGGTCAGGCAGATAAGGACGACTGCCCCAAACGCGATATGCCACCATATCAGGAGGCATATGCTGCGCAAGCGGGCTGCTGTTCATGCAATAATACCTGTACGCAAGCATGTTTCTCACCTTCTTTTTTCGCAAATTCCTTCCATCGCGCATTATTGCGGCGCTCCATTTCGGCCATAAACCGCAGCTTTTCCTTGATGCTCATTGTCCACCCCTCCTGCCGGGGGCTGCTTTGCCCCCGGCTTGATTTCTTCTCATTCGCCTTCGAAAACGCGCTTGAATGCTCGCTCAAGCCTTGCCAGCTTTTCCCGTGCTTCCTCAAGCTCTTTCCGAACCTTGATGCTTTCATCAAACTGCGCCCGGTAGAATTTGAGGTTTTCTTCCTGCTCCTCGATTTTTGCAAGGTACTCGGCCTGCATTTGCTCTGCGCTCTTTCGGAGGGAAAGTTCTCGCGCCCAATGGCCGTCCTTGAAGTCCTTCTTCCACTGCTTGCAGAACGCATCCTTATCGCCATCGAAATGGTAATAGCTTTCCTCAATATGGCTGTACTCTTCATGGCTGGGCTGGTAACCGGTGCGCTCAATGAACTCGCTCATCATCATGGTGTGTTTCCTCCTGTAAGTAGCTCTTTTTGCTCTTGACAGTGTTGATTATAATACTCTTACGTATATAAGTCAATATGCAAATACGATATTTTGAAATTATTTTCAATCTAATTCAAATTTACGTACTCGCAAGGCAAAAAAAGAGCGGCAGCCAGCCAATAGCCGCTATTGCAGCATGATTGCAAATTGCTCAAACCAAGCCGCTGCGACGTTCAGAAAAGAACAGCCAGTTACATCAGCAAGATAGAAATCGCACCCATCGTCAAACGGCATAATACCAAGAAACTGGAACTGGTGGCGGCTCCCATCTGTATTGCCAGCCTCAAATATCAGGCCGGGGGAAAGGACGAAACTTTTTCCGGCTCTGTCCGTTACTGTAACGCTCTCCATGTGTCACCCCTCCATTCCAGACGCGAGCATGAGCGGTTGATGTGCGCCGGTATCCAGATAATAGTCCGCATGGGACATGACGTATTCGTAGCGTTCACGGCCTTGAAAGCTGTCTACGACGTGCTGTTCTTCTGCATTCATATCGGCGTATTTCTTCTTGCCGTAGCTTGGAGGAAGCCAGCCTTTTTTCTGCCCGGCAAACAGGTTGAATTTTTCCAGCAATTCCATGTCTTTGAAAACAAGATGCGCCGTGCCCTTTTTGAAAAAAGTTACCGTGAAATACTTGGTGTCGATGTTTCGGGTGTTCTGAGTGGTTTCGGCGATGCGAAAAACGCTCTCTATATCGCCGGGCCAGTCCGTGCGCCCGCTGTCCAGAAAATCAAAAACCTTTTCGATGTCCCGGAACTTCGACGCGACCCGCCATGAGCTGAACCGCTTGTCCCAGTTGCTGAAAGCATCGTAGAAGGGAATAATGACCTTTTTGCCAACGGAAAAACAATCATTTGTTTTCCAACCGTCATAATAATGCCGGTTAGGGCTATCCTCATTCCAGCAGCGAGCGGTCCATTCGTCAAAGAGCTGCACGATGGTATCCTCTACGCCGTTGATGACCTTCCCGTTCATTTTGATGACCAGAGTGAGGATATTATACACCGAAAAATCATAGTCCATAAGGGCATTGACTGAATCGTGAAGCTCGTTGATGAGATTGCTGGTGAGCCGCTGGGTAATGCTCTCCTGCTGGAATATCATACTCCAATATTTCCTGCGCGTTTGCCGGATATAGGCATTGATTCGCGCATCGTGGTCATGACCGCCAGCATGGAGTTTCAGCTCTAAAATAGGGCTGGCATACTTATCGCTTGGCCTATCCAGAATGTGTGGAATCATCGCCTCGTATTCTTCAATCAGCCGGATGCCGCAAGCCACTTCGTAATTATAGCGATTGACCCATTCTTCAATCTGATTGTATCGCACGATTTCAGCGTATTCCTGCGGTGCTTCTTGCGTCTTGTAGGTTGGAGCCTTGCGCATATCTTCCATGATAGTGCTGTCAGGCTTCTTCCGGGCAACAGTTTTGTGAACGATGGCAATCTCAACGCCGGAAGACCGTTCTGCATCCGCAAACGCACCCGATATATACTCAATACTGCTGTCCGTTTCCAACGCCTTGAGCAGCCGCTGCCGCGCCGGGGTGCATGGATTGCGGATGGTTTCGGCATTCAGAATGCAGCGTATCGTCCCTCCATGTTCGATAAGCTCCAAGGCGTGGAGCAGATGTTCCGCACCTCTGTCAAAGGGTGGATTCATCAAAATCAGGTCGTAGCGCTTCTGCGTTTCAAAGGTCAGAAAATCATCATGCACTACGCGGAAGCCTGTATTCTCCAACTGGCTGCGCAGAAACGAATCAATCTCCACGCAGTCGATGTCGGCCTGTTCCAGCGCTTCCAGTTTGGAATGCTCATCGTAAACGGGGAAGCCCCTGCGGGCATTGTACATTTTGTTAGCAGCAACACGGGCGAGGTCGCCTTTTCCTGCGCTGGGTTCCAATACACTTTGAGTGAAATTCCAGTCGATGCCCTGCATCAGCTTGTCGGCCAATGCGGGCGGCGTGGGGTAAAAGTTTTTCCGAGCATTTTCATTTTCAATCGAAGCAAGGTTCATCGTGCGCATTTTATTCATTCCTTTTTTCCTCAATGGATTTTCATGAAATAGTAATACTCATCCTGCTGACAAGACTGAGCATCAAGGTGATACAAAGCAGCGATACGGCGAACAGCTTCTTTTGCGGTATCATACGAGCCAACATACTGTTCGCGCCCGGTCGCAAGATGTCTTTGGTAGACGTAGTACATGAAATCGCCTCCTGTCAGTCCTGAAATGTTCCATGGTTCACAAGCAGCGTGGTATCCTTACCATTCGCGTCCGTTTTTCACGGCTTCAAGGTCTGCTTCGGCTGCGGCTACATATGCGCGGCACCGTTCGCGGTCAAACTCGTCAAGCGCCTTTTCTTCATTCCAGAACGCCTTAACCTTTTCAAGATACTGTTCGTAGTACGCAATGCGCTTTTCACGGTCTGTCATGTGTTTTCCTTCCACCCGCGTACCATGCCCACGGGCGGGCGGTCGTTCTCACATTCCAGCGTATTTCTCTTTCGCGTCCTTCAAACGACGCAAGGTGTCAATCACGTTGCCGTGTTCGTCCGTCACTTCGAACACGTTTTTCCACGACCCGTTGATGCGACGGTCAACGCTTTCAATCGTGTATTTCCCATCTTCGCGAACGTACTTGCTGAACATGAACACGTTTGCCACTTTCTTAAATTTCATCGCTCAATCCTTTCTGCCGGGGATTCGCCGCCCCGGCTCGGCTTGGTATTATTTACGGTTTGTGAACTCCCAATCGTAAACCTCGGAATCAGTTCGGTTGCCTTTCCAAACCTTCAGGACTTTGAACCCGTTGCATCGGAGGTCGGCAGCAAATTCAACATTGGTCTTATAGTCGTCATACCTCATGATTTTCAGGTTTCCGTTCCGGTCTCTTACAAGCGCGGTTCTCATATAACGTAGTCCTTTCTATTACATCAAATCTTCTACGCTTTCAAGATACTGATTGAAACAATTTAAGGCTGCGGCATGGCTAAAAGCATACATTCCTTGCTCACGCTTTCCATTCACAAGCAGTTCAACATACTCGCAATGGCTTTTCGAAAAACACTTCCATACAATTTCAACATCAAGGCCGCCGATTACTTTTTGCACGCGCCTCCATACCATGTTTGCTTCATCCTCCTTATTGCTTTCCTTTTGACATCTTGATTATACTACTCGTGCGTATAGCTGTCAATACAAAAATACGAAATTTTGAACTTTTTACAAAAAAATTCGCCGTAGCGAATTTGCTACGGCGAATCAGCTTATTCAGGTTTCTTTTCAAGAGCGTTTTCAGCCTGTTTGCCATCTTCCAGCGAAAATCCATACTCAATGGCATCAAGCACTTTGTCGTTCATTTCTTTGACAGCCGCTTCGATGAGGTCAACGTCTACCTCGTACCCAGCCGCAAGCAGGGCATCTTTAACATACTGCATTTTTTCAGAGCCTTTGCCAGCGCCAATGACCTGTTCGGCGGCCTCAACCAGTTTTACAATGACATTCCACATGGCGTTGCGCTGTTCCGTGGTCGTTTTTTCTTCCAGCCACTTTTTCAAGGGAGGAACGACTTTCTTTCCAAGCCACGCGAGCAGGAAGTTGAAAATCAGACCGATGATAGCCACCACAATACCAGTAAGATTGATGGTGACAGGCTGTACGGGGGGAACAGGCGCAGCTTCCTCCGCGAAACCGACGAGGGGAAAAGCAGCGACGGTGAGAATCATCAGAGCAGCGAGAACCAGAGCAAAAAACTTCTTCATGGTATGTTCCTTTCCGGCCTTATTTCAGGCCAAGGTGAGTAAGTACGAAGGTGATGATGGCAGTGATGACCGCAGTTACGATGACGCTCGTAACGCCGTCCATCCGTTTTGCGGGCTTGGTCTTGATTTCCTCCACATCATCAGACAGCGCATCAACCTTCTTTTCCGTCTGCTTCTGCGAAGATGCAAGCAGCTCGACGGAGGTAGCGAGTTTGTGAACGGATTCGGTGAGCTTCGCGTTTTCATCAAGGCGATTAAAAATCGTCTTGATTTGCTCGCTCTGACGAGCAAGCGCTTCACGAATGAACTGCAAGGTTTCGTTATCAGTCGGCATTGGGTTCCACGTCCTTTCATTTCGCCCGTATCGCAACGGGCGGAATGCCCGTTTTTGACGGCGGTTAATCCTTGGAGATAATCACGCTATCGACCGCAGCAAGCGTACCTCCATATGCCAGTTGAACGGATTTCAAGGTTTCCTCAGCTCCTTCAATGATGAGGACATAGGCTGGCTTGCCTCCATCGTCAGGCGTGTCCGCGCCGTCATCAGGCTTCTTATTGTCGCCGGGCGTTTGCGCATCCAGCAGGGCTTTATAAGCCGAGGAATCGAAAACGCCGGTCGCATTCAGCCCGGCTTTCTCCTGCAAAGCCTTGACGGCAGCCAGCGTTTTACTGCCGAATTTCCCATCAACGCCATTCTTTGCCTTGCCATACGAGCCAAGGTCGTAGCCAAGCCAGACAAGGGCAGTTTGCAGCGCTGATACGTCATCGCCCTCATCGCCCTTCTGCAAGGTGCGGTCGCCCAGCTTATAGGTCGGAATTTCCACGCTTCCGCTGACATAGGAAAGCATCGAAGCGGGGAGCTTGCCCCAGTTCGTCCAGCTTCCCTCCGTAACCTTGCGCTTTACGCAGTCCTTGACAAAGCCCTGCATTTCTACCGTATAGCCATTGCCGACATATACGCCGATATGGCCTGACTTCCATACGATGATGCCAGGAATATCAGGAATCGTGCCGATGGGGCCATTCTCTTTGCAGAGGCTGTACATGCCGTTGGCGCTTTTGTCCGGGCAGCCGTTCGCGCCGTACTTATTCGCGCCGTCGAGCGAGCCGCTTTTCCAGAAAAAAGCCTTGATAATCCCAACGCAATCAGCACACATACAGCCGCCAGCAATATCCTTCTTATAGCCAGCTTCGCGGGCGCTGGTATAATGGGCTGGATACTGCTTTTTCTTCGAATTGAACAGGCTCGTGGAGCATTTATAGCCGCACGTCCCGTACCAGTACACCCATTTTGCCGCATAAACTGCAAGGCAAAATTCAGCGAATTGAACATTGGTGAGCATCTTTTCATCGCCCCTTTCTTCCGGCGCTTTTTCGGTGAAATAGCCCAATGGCTTACGGCCAGTCAACACATTGAGGTCAACGTTGCCTTTTATGCCGGCAAGACGGCCTTTGCTGGTATACTGCCAGATGTCATGCGGCCACTTGGGTTTTGCAGAATCGGCCGGTATTGCTCCATCGTTTTTGCCCCAGTGCGGAATCCACATGATGTCGCACATACCGATGGCCGCCCCCGCCCACTTGTAGCGGGTGTTGATGTACAGGCCAATCTTCGCGCAGCCGAGCTTTCGCAGTTCATCAAGGAACGCGACGCAAACCGGCTCTGTGGTCGTCTGCGTCTGAGCCTCATACTCAATATCGGCAACGAAAAAAGACGGCTGCTTTGCCGCCTTTTTCACACAGGACACGAAGAACCGAGCTTCTCTGCGAGCATCCTCAGCCGTTCCCGCCTTGACGTAGTGGTAAGCTCCGAACGGAACGCCATTCCGAACGCATCCATCGACATTACGCAGGTATTTGGTGTCCATGCTGCCTAGTCCGCAGGATGCTCTCAGGATGACAAATTCCAGTTCTTTGGAAGCCGTTTCCCAATCCACATTGCCCTGCCATTTGCTTATATCAGCAATCATACTCTCAATGAATCCCCCTCTCTAAAGGTCAATGATTTCTCCGCTTTCGCACCACGAATCGAATCGGGCGCGAATATCTTCTTCCAGCCCTTCCCACGGAATTACGCCGCGAACAACACGGATGCGGATGTCATATTCCCGAACGCCCAAACCCGTATCGTATTCGCAAAGAACAGGGGATAGGTAAACATCAACCGTTCCGTCCGGCTGTTCATCAATGGCATAGAATTTTCGGTCTTGCTCCGTAGGGCGGTCGCGTGGGTTATAACCGAAACGGTCATTTTTCATTGTGCGTACCTCCGGCTGACGAGAACGAATGCTATGCAGTAGCCGCATAGCTTGAAACAGTAAAATGCGCACTCGCAGAAGCACTTTCCCGAAGCGCATTATTCAGCCTCCGACCAGCCGTAAGCGCCGGGTTCCCAGACGTTATTGTCAACGTCAGAAATCCAATGTTTGTCGTTATGAGATACCTTTGCGCCAGCGGCATAGGCATCGTGCGCACCGATGGGCTGCGACCATGCGGGCCATTTCTCCGCAGGGTCGGCAGCAAACGCCCAGAGTGAAGCGGCAGCATCAGGTCTCCAGCTCTCCTGCGAGGTGTGCGCCTGAACGCAGCGATACAGCCTCTTGTGTTCTCCATCGCCATATGCCCGCAACTGGCCGACCGTATAATTCACGTTCGGCTGCCACAGCGCAAAGGCATCCAGATGTTCGGCAGCCGTGACGGCATCAATCGTGCCGCTTTCGGCCATCGTGACAAAGGCAATGCCCGCCGTTTCGCGTGTGGATTCAGCCGTCACCTTCGCCGCCTTGGACGCAGCTTGCAGACGCGCAAGCCGCTGTTGAATGCTGACTACAATACCCATTCTGTAATACCTCCCGAATCAATTTGTTGAGATAGGCTTCCATCTGAATGACAATGCCGTGCGTATTTCCACGCTCTGCATTGGCTTTCCAGCTTTGAAAATTTGTGCGCATATCATCCAGTGTGCATTTACCGTCAAGCACCCTCCGCTGGAGCTTTTTCAGCTTCCGGCGCTCTTTGGCAATGGATTGCTTGCTCATCCGGCGAACCACTTTACCGCTGCCGGTAAGGATGAAACGCCATTTGAGGAACATCACGCCCTGCTTGAGCGGATGGATATGCGTTTTTGCGTTCAGCGTAAGGCCAAGCCGCGCAAGCCTCTCCGTAATTTGCCGCAAACATTCTTCCAGAAATGCCTTGTCGCTGTGAATGAGGATGAAATCGTCCATATAGCGGATGTAATACTTTACGCCAAGGCGTTCCTTCACCCAATGGTCGAAGTCATCCAGCAAGGCCAGCTCCACAAGCTGTGAAACCTGACTGCCAAGGCCGATGCCTTTATCACCGCCAAAACTGTCAATGATTTCTGCCGCACGGCGATATGCCTCATCATCTGGCACGCGCTTACGCACGGCAGCCTTTGCGTCCTCATGCCGGGTTTCGGCGAAGTAGTGATGGATGTCGCATTTCAGCACCCAGCCATTGGGGCCATGGTGGCGATAGTAGCGGTGCAGGTGCGTATCCATCCTGTTGAGCGCATCATCAACGCCCTTTCCGCGCTGGCAAGCACAGTTGTCGCGTAAAAAGCTGCGCGTAATCTGCGGATAAAGGATGTTATCGCACAAGCTGCGTTGAAACTGCCTGTCTTTAATGCGTGTAGCGACAATTTCACGTTCCTTCGGCTCGTGAATCGTGAAATGTTGGTAGGCATCAATGGCGTATTTATCTGCCAGCAAACTACGACGCAGCTTATAGGTGTTTTTCAGCGCATTGGCGTGGTAAGTAGCGACGCTATCCTTCCATTTCACATTGCGGCTGCTCTTGCACAGGCCCTTATACAATTCGCCGAACGATATTGCGCTTTCGTACTCTTGTCCCATAAAAAGAACCGGCGTGGATAGCAGTAACAGCTCGAATGCTGACTGCATCGCCGGTATGTGTTCCCCCTTTCAAGCCGGGGAAGGTCGAACGCTCCTTGTGTGAGCGCACGGATTTCGGCGGCAGGGATTTCCCCTGCCGCCTACTTTAAGCTGGCATTCTCACAATCTGCGGCCGCGCCGTTACCGTTCGACGCATTGTTGTTGTTCAACGAGCCGTCCGGGTTGACGTTGCGCACGTTGTTCGCGTTCCACGGGTTGGGCGAGCGCATCCACCACGAGGCAGAATAGCTTACAGCGTTCGGCCTTATGATTCAATCACCCTGCGCGGGTGCGGAACCATCCATGACGGCGGCGGTTCTTCCTTCTCCAATGGATTTATAGCGTTCTCGGTCGCTCTTGCGCCAGCCTTTGAGCTTGTCCTCTACTTCAAGGATGAGGCCAGTCCAATATTCTACACGGTCAGATTCGATGCCCAATTCCGTATAGGCGATGTCAATCAAAGACAGCAACGCTTCTGCGTGGGAAAAGGCTTCGACCTGCTGACTGCGCCGGTAGGCATAGTCCTCCGGCTCAACAACCCTCACGGCGTTTGCCCTGCGAATGCAGGTCATAACGGCAAGCGCTTCGTTGACAATGGGCTGCGTGAGAATCCATCTATCGCGCTTTGGAAAGTTTTTCTCATTTTTGCAAATGGTGATGGTGTATGCGCACATTTCCCGCACCTTCGGCAGAATTTCAAACTTTCCGGGCTGACGCTTTGCTTTAATGACGCTCATAGAACTGCCTTTCTGCATTCAAAGCACATCCGCGCCCTGAACGGGCACGGATGTTATGGATTAGTAGATTACGCAAGCTGCGGCCGCGCCGTAACCGTTCGACGCATAGTGGTTGCTCAACGAGCCGTCCGGGTAGACGTTGCGCACGTGGTTCGCGTTCCACGGGTGGGGCGAGCGCATCCACCAATATCGTGCGGTAGACGGGCTGTCAACATCGTATTTAATGCGGTCAACCTGCGTCGCGCCATCGTAGAACGGAAGCACGGTTCCCTCTGCGATGGTATCGTTCTTGCCAAGGCCAAGCTCGGCCATACTGAGCAGGAATACCTTGTCGCGGGTGGTGTAGCTGCCGCCCAGCGTGTCGCTCGTTTCATAGACCGTATTTCTCGCGGTTACGATGTCCACCTCACCCAGCGCGGCGGCAAAGTCCGGGTCGATGCCGTTGAGGAATCCAGCCACGCCGGCATAGCTCGGAGCCATGTCGAAGATGGTCTGCCGCTGCCACCAGCCGCTTGCAGCGTCGCTGTTGAGCCATTGCCGGATAGCGCTTTCCTGCCAGTTGTTGCTTCCATAGGCACGGCGCATAATGGAATTGAAGCGGCCAACCGTGTGGACACAATCTGCCTTTGCGTTGCTGGCCGTGCCAAGGCTCGTACCGCCGCTTGCGGCAGTAACGACAATGCCGGTTTCAAGCACGCTACCGTCCGCATTGTAGGTCGTGATGGTCGCGCCGGTAATATTGGCAACCTTGTAATCCGCTGCGTTGGCGTACCACGCTCCGACCTTCGGATGCGTCCAGCCGCCGCCAGCAGGGATAGGCTGCGCAATCGTAAACTGGTACGTGCCGTCCTCGTAGGTCTGACCGCTGTTGCTGCCCTTATACAAGGTGAAGTTATAGGTTCCAGCGGCCAAAGCGCTGTCGCTGTTATTTACCCAGAGCAACTCGCTGGCATCCACCTGACGACCGTAGATGACATCGTGCATCAGCAGCGTCATGGTGTGAGCAGTCAGGTCGTTCGGGTTTTTGTGCACATCATGTGCAACGACATCAAACAGCAGGCTGCCGCCGCCATACGCCGTATGAGGCACGGAAAACTGTGTGCCAACGGGGAAATAGCGTTTGCCGCCGCCGCCCTTCACAATCTCCTGCACAGCCGCAAAGCTGTCGATGTTCCAGCCGCTTGCAAGCACCTTTACGAGCGAATTTTGCACTTTCAGCTCGTCAAGAATCTGCTGCTGCGTACCCTCGGTGAAAATATTCATGTCAGACATTGATTTATCCCTCCGTTTGTGCTGTCTGTTCCATCCCTGCGATGGTGTGCAGGGATTCGTTGATAGACGCAAGCTCCTGTGCAATGAGGTTCGCCAGCGTCTTGGTGGCGAACGTCGAAGTAGCCGTATCCGTTTCGTCATCCGGGTTGACGTAGCTGATAATCAGTTCGTCATTCTCACCGCGTGAAAAGCTGAATCCGTTCAGGCTGCCGCTGCCCCCCATGCCGTTTTCGACAAGCTGATTGAGCAGGGTAAGCTCCTGCTGCATGACAGCGAGAATCTGCTGCGCGGTAGGCTCTTTGGCGATACTCTGCACAAAGCCCTCCACGGCTTCCTGCGCTTCCTGTGCGGCAGATGCGGAGCTGGAAGCGGCGCTGGCGCTGCCCTCGGCGCTGGTGGCGCTGGTAGTAGCGGAATTCACCGCAGATGTAAGCGCAGCCTGACGGATGTTCTCCGTCGCAACGCGGTTGCTTTCCGCAGTGGCGCGTGCCTGTTCAGCTTGCGAACGAGCAGTTTCCGCGATTTCACGGTCGCTCTCTGCATTCACACGGGCGGTTTCGTTGGAAACTCGCGTTTCCTCTGCCGTATCGCGGGATGTTTCGGCGGAAATGCGGGAGTTTTCCTTGGAAACTCGCTCAGATTCATCCTCAATGCGCTTGGTTTCCGCTGACTTTCTGGCATTTTCGTTCGCAACACGTTCCGCTTCGGCTACAATTCGGGCTTCTTCGTTTGCCTCACGGACAGTTTCGTTGCCGTCCTGCGCTATTTTCTTCAAATCGGCAGACGCGGCCTGAACCGCTGCCAGAATATCCTTTGCCGTAGGCTCTTTGGCAATGGTTTCGACCATCGCTTCAACGTCGTCCTGCACAGCTTCGGCGGCAGCGGCGGCAGTCTGAGCATCCGTTGCGTGCTGGGCGGCTTCGTTCGCACTCGTAGCGGCAGCAGCGGCTTTGCTGGAAGCGGCAGACGCAGAATTTCCAGCGCTTGTGGCGCTGGACGCTGCGCCGGTTGCACTGGTTCCGGCATTCGTTTCGGACTTTTTCGCCGCATCACGAGCGGCCTCGGCGGCAGTTTTGGCCGACGCTGCATCGCCAAGATTCTTGACGGCGGTATCTGCCTTTTCAGCCGCTGTGGAAGCATCTTCTGCGGCATCATTTGCGGCAGTAGCGGCGCTATTCGCGCTCTGCGTAGCCGTGTTCGCGGAAGCAATCGCCGCATTGGCATCCTTTACAGCCTGTTGGGCTGCCGTAGCTGCGGCCTCGCAATCCTCCACTCGGCCAAGCAGCTCGTCAATGCTGGGAATCGTCTGGCCGGGGTCAACGTACTGGCTCGGCAGCGGCTCGCGCACCGTGAAAAAGGATTCGCAAGCCGACATGACCTCGCCGCCCTTGGCGATTTTGAGTACGCCGCGTAGTTGACCAGCAATCGCATAGCATTCCTGCGACAAGGTAACGCTGGCAACGTTCCCGGAAACCTGTCCAACGAGATAAACCGCATTGCCATCATCGCGGGCAAACCATGCGTTGACGGTGCAGCCGGTCAAATCGACTGGCTGGCCGTTGTTCCTGACCTCGATTTCCCAAACGTGCGCCTTGCCGTCACCGGGAATCATCAGTGCTTCCTGCCAGACGTTTACATCAGGGAAGCCGCGAACAAGGTCAACCGCCTGTTTGATAGTCCAATTCAAAATTCATCGCCTCCGTTCTAATAATTGCCACCGCTATAAGAGGTGACAAACGTCTGCACAAAAAGATTGGCCTCGATTCTGGAAAGGCCATCAGGAATGATTTTGATTTCATGCCATGTTCCGCGCTGAATCTTTCCGTTGGAATCCTTGGAAAGATACTTCACAATATCCATTTCATCCGCAGACAGGTCTGCCGCAGGAATATCCGTGCCATCTACGTTGATGGAAACGCTTTTAGCCGTGTTCCCCTCGTAAATGCCATAAATGATTTCGTGGGTGTGTTCCTGAATCGTAACCGTGTGCGAATGGTCTGGAATAGAAACGCTATGCGTGTGGCTCGGAACCTTGAGTGTAATCGCCGGAATCGTAATCACAGCGACCACATTGTGACTATGGCTGAAATTGTGGACGTGTCGCATATCATGAGTATGCACGCCTCCATCGCCGGTGTTGTTCTTTATCGCGCCAGCATAATAGGCATAGCCGGTATCGCCGGTTCCTCCTGCATTGGTAGTAAGGCTTTTCGATGATGTTTCAACGTTTCCACCTTCCGCAGTAGAGGTGTGCGCATTGCCGGACGCATACACGGCGTTCCCGGTTAAGCCGCCGCCACCAGAGTTCGTAGTCAGGGCAGTCGAGCTTGTCTGCCCGGTTCCCGCAGAGCCTGTAGAGCCAGTACCAGCTGCGCCGGTTGTGCCGCTGATTTTCACCGTATGGGTGGCGTTTGTGGAAACGCCCTGCGAGGTTACGGTCGTGCCGCTTGCCTTGCATGTGACCTTGTGCGTATGTCCGTTCGCAATACTTTGGCTGCCGGAAAAGCTGTGCGTGTGCGACGGGCCTGAATGCGTGTGGCTGGGGCCGCTATGCGTATGCCCATCAATCGTGTGGGTGTGCGCCGGAGCGGAATGATAATGCCCAAAAATATGGCTGTGAGAGCCTCCAGTATGGGAATGGGCATCAATCGTATGCGTATGCGACGGACCCGGATGATGGTGCTGCATGGTGTGGCTATGGGCTGCGCATTCCCCAGTTTCAGGTTTGCTGTTGCCGTTATAATCACGGGCATAGCCTGTGTTGCCGCTGGTATCGCCTTGATGCCCGGCAATCGTACCGCCAGTCGAGGCTTCGGTCGTAACAACGCGCTGTTCAGCCGTAGCCGTCGTGGCACCGCCAGCCGAGCTGGTTCTTTCACTTCCTCCACCGGCCGACGTAGTGGAAACGGACGCGCCGCCAGAGGAAGCGCCTGTCTCATAAGCTCGAAATGCGCTCAACCGCCATGAAAGCAGCATCTTGTTGATTTTCTTGCACTCGGAAGGAACATAGACGCGCATGGATGCCGGATGGTTCGTATCTGCGTTGTCCGCAAACTGCTGGGCGTACAGATTGGTTGCTCCTTGCGAATACTGCGCCGTAATGGCGGCTCGCTTTGACAAATCCTCGATTGCGCTCGAAACGTCGGAGGACTTATTGCTGATAGTGATGTCCATATCCAGTGGGTCTCCATCAACATCAGATTTCGCCGCCTCGATAATCATCGCGTCGAGGTCGATGCCCTTTTCTTCATCAATCAGATGGACGTATTTGCCCTCGTCGAACGAGTGCCAGTCCAACCCCGTGATTTTGGAAAGGTCAATCGCCTTGGCCTTATAGGTGTAGCGGGGATGCTTGATTTCTTCCAGCACGGCACGGCCTTTGGCGAGCAGCGTTTCCGGCTCGGTGATTTGCAAATCAATGTAATGGCTGCACAGCACGCCATATAGGGAAATGGTGTCTGCGTCGATATACGGCCTGCCGCCATTCACTTCTGCGATGCCGACCTGATTTACACCCTCGCCGCTGCCTTTGCAGTACAGCCGCGTACACAATGCGGACGAATCCTTTTCGCGCTTGATTTGCTGCATATTCCGCTTCCGGCGAATTTCGCATGACCTGTCCTTGTTCTGCCGGACGAGATTGACCGTCCACGGATAAGAATCCGTATCAAACGTCCAATGGTAATCGTCTGCAAAACAAGTCGGGATGGAATACAGCGCATCCAGCAGATTGGTATTCTCCCATGAATACTGGAATTGATAGTTGAAATCACATTTTCCGAGCTTCCATCGCTTTACCGTCTGACGGGAAAGGATATTTTCAATAACGGCACGGGTTGAAACGCCCGTGCCGCCAATCTCCAAATAGCCGTCAATCACATCGTTCAGCAGGAAAGCAATGACGTGTTCACAGGAATATTTCAGGAACTGCCCTGCGCCTGTAATATCAGTTTCCGGCTCATCGAGAATGCGGTACTTGCCCTTGCTGACTTCTCCATCAAACACATCAACGATGAAATGCGTGTCGCACAGCGCCGTTTTCGGGTCATCATACGGAAGTTCAAACGAGGCCGTGAACAGGTCGTTGTGCGGGCGTACATAGCCGACAGCAGTCGCATTCTGCAAGATGCCGACCAGCTCCATGCTGCGGTTATAAATTCTCGGTTTCAATTACAACCACCTCGCACGGAAAGACACAGCCACGGCGACGGTCGCGGCTGTTCCAGACAGAATTTTGATTTTCTTTTCACCGTTCACAGACAGCATTGGAAAATCACCTGATTTAAGCCATTTAATGCCTTCCTCCGCGCCCTTAGCTATCGTCCCTGACAAACTATCCACCGTGACAGCCTGCCCGTTAGAGAGGCTAAAGCCGTTCGAATACAGACGCATGGTTTTCAGAGCGTTTTTCTCGTCGTAATACTGGATGCGCAGGTCTGTTATGGCCGTTGCGCTCTTATTGGTGACAGAAACAGTCAGCGGCGTAGCATATCCAATGCCATTAGGGAGAAGCGAGGAAAGGTTGATTTCCTTTGCCGTTCCGGCGCTCAAAACAAGGTTCTCGGCGCTGGCACTACCAGTAACGTCGGTTGCGAAGGGCTGCAACGTCATTTTCAGCTTGATGGAGCCGTTTTCCCAGTCCTTTCGGCTCAGGCTTTGGTTTCCATCGACCTCCGCCTCATAATAGCGGCTGACATCGCTGTCAAGGATGAGCTGAGCTCTGCCGGAATTGCCGAGCCATGCGGCTACGCTGTGGAGTTTCTTGGTGATTTCTTCCTCGCTCATCAGCCCGTCGCTGGATTGCTTCACAAAATACAGCGTGCCGGACATGGATTTTTCTTCGTACAGAATCCCTTCGCCGGAATCATACCGAAGCGTACCACTTTGCCCTGCAATCTCATACTTGTTGACCTTGGCGTTCGGCACTGCGTCCATGCTGTCCATTACGAACACACAGCCCATATCATTCAGGCAATGCTTCCCGGCGAACGTGAAGTTGTTCATTTCGCTCGTAGCCGTCGTGATAGGCTGGTTGTTGTAGACGTTGTACAGTCTATTGTCGGCGCAGGTGAACACGACGGTAATGCGTGCGGAAGCGCCGCTGCGCTCCGGCGTTGAAACCGAAGTGCAGCGGGCAAGATAGTAATGGGTCGTATCGCGTTCGGCAAACAATTTCGCAGTTCCGGCTTCATACAGCCATTTGCCGATGTCCTTGAGCTTTTTGTCAACGTCCTTGACGGTGCTGCCTCTTGCAAGGATGGTAGCTTCGATGCTCCGCATGGTGGGAACCTCTACCGCCGCGAGCAATCTGCCGCGATAGGAAAGCTCCTTGCGCTCAAAATCGGCGAAGATTTTGTTCTTCCAGCTCACCACCTTGCAATGCCCAAAGGACGAAAGATGGACGTTTCCGAAAATCATTATGCAATCACCCCCTGAGCGCTTCTGCCAGCAACCGTCTGGCGGGACTTCTTGGAAATCGTCTTACTGACGGGATTGCTGACCTTTTCACCAACCTTATCGCCATCCATGATGACATCGCCGTCCAATGCGCCGGATTCAATCAGCCTGTCGGCAATCACACGGCCAATGGCTTCGGCTTTTTCATACAGGGACTGCTTTTCATTGCTCGCCTCTGCGGTCTGCTTCGCAGTCTGCCGGATGGTATCGCCAGACGTATAGACGGTTCCTCTGGACGGGTCGCCCACAAGGAAGGAATCATGCAGAGAATCGGTCACGTCGCCAGCGGCCTTTTCGATAAGCTGTACCTTTCCGAGAACGCCCTTGGCAAGGCCAGCATCCCACATCCAGCCGATTTCTCTTTCAGCCACGGTAGACGGGCTGTGAATGCCCAGCGAGGATTTCGCCGCGCTCAACGCAGACTGCGCCGCGCTTCTGGCGGCGGCTCTGATGACGGAGGAACCGGCGCGAATGCCGTTCGCAATGCCTTGCGCAAAATTGTAGCCAATGCTGCTGCCAGCACCGTTCGTCAGCACGGAAGAAGCTGCGGAAACGGCAGCTCTGGCGGCGTTATCAGCCGTGTTTTTGAGGGCTTCCTTCATATCCGCAATGCCGTTTTTCATCGCTTTTGTGTATTCATTGCCGGTTTTATAGCCAGTGGTGTACGACATTTCCTTGAGAGCAGCCTCTACAACATCGGATGCGAGCACGTCCATCGAATTGGTGACGGTGGCCGCTCCGTCGTCAATCGCATCAGCCATGCCGGTTGTAGCTTCTTCGCCTGTAATGGCAGCTGCATCGGGCAAGGTATCAATGGCAAGTTGCGCCGCATCGGACAAGCTGGTAGCTGACGTTTCAACTGTAGGCGTTCCATCTTCAACCGAAGAAGAGAGCTTGTCTGTAACGGCAGTACCAGTTTCGGAAGCTGCTGCTTCTGCTTTTGCTTTGTCGTTGGCCGTACCTGCAACTTCTGCCGCTGCTGCGGCCGCTGCTTCCACCAACGGCATACCGGAATCAATACCTGCTTGGACTGCTTCTGGTATGGTAATGCCAAGCAGGGCAAAGGCCTCTTCAAAAGTGGTTACGCCGTTTTCGCTCATTCTGCGAGCTGCTTCAACAATTTCTGTATCACAGGATGCGAAAGAGGCATTTACAAAATCACCTAAGCCGAGGTCATTCAAGGCAATCATTGCCGCCGCTCGCTCCGATGCGCTTGCTGTTTTGTCACACAGAATCTGGAATGCAGTGGTGATTTCTTCACAACCAAGGAATGCAAATTCTTGATAGGCTGCAATCATCTCGTCTGTTCCGTTTTCAACGACCAGCTTCCACACCTGCATTGCATTGGCAAGCGATTCCGAGTTCATGCCGCCAGCCCAATCCAAGGTGCTAAGATTTGCCAGCATGTTTTGGAGAGAGGTGGTGATTTCCTCGCCCTCTGCGTTAATGATAGCCGCTGTGCTATTCAATACAGCTTCTGTCTCATCCGACCATTCGACAAATTCAAAGCCAAGCCCCTCGAATAATCCCTTGAGCGTGCCTTTCACGAACCCCCATGCCCCTTCAAGGATGCCTTTGCCAAGGTTGTAGATGCCGACTGCAATCCCCTCAACCAACTTGCCGCCAAGCTCGATAAGTTTCACCCAGTTATCGCCGTCAAGAACAGCAGTAACGAGTTTATTCACAATTGCGCCAGCAGCATCTCCAAGGCCTTCGCCAGCCGCCTTTATTCCAGAGCCAATTGCAGCAAGGAAATCTGCAAAGTCAACAGTTTTCAGTCCTTCAACAATGCCATCTACGAGCGAAAGAGCAAGGTCGGCAGCCGTGCTTCCGAGTTCTGCCCAGTCGATTTTTTTCAGCATTTCACCGAGCGCAGAAACAATCTTCGTCGCTCCATCTAACACCGCTTTAATTCCAGCGACAATGCCATCAATCAGGACTGAACCGATGCTCTTGGCATATTCACCAAAATCATTCCAGTCTATGCCGCCAAAGACATCGCCGAGAGCAGAAATAATATCTGTAGCTGCATCTGCACACGCTGCAATGCCCTTAGTTATGCCGTTGACAAGCATGGACGCAAAACCATCCAAGCTGACGGTGAGGTCACCCCAGTTAATGCCAGCAAGCACGGTCCCCAGCGCTTCAACAATGTTCACGGCAAGGTTTCCAAGCCCCTTGATTCCGACAACGATTGCATCCAACAGCGCTTTGCCAATGGTCGTAGCGCAATCCACAGCATTCGCCCAGTCGATACCGGCGAGCAAGCTGCCGATGGCTGTAACAATAGAGCCAGCCATTGAGGTGAGCGTGGGGATTGCAGAGGCAATGCCATTGATGATGGTGGTGGCGATGGTTGTCATTCCGGACAGCAGGTTCTTTGCGCTCTCGCCAGAGAGCAGCGTTCCAATTGCGCCGATGATGTTCACAGCTGCGTTGGCAACCCTGGGAATCGCATCCGTAACGCCGGAAATGATGGCTCCTGCGATGGTGGAAAAAGTATCGGCGAGCGTCGTCCAGCCGTCGAAGGAGGCGATGGAAGAAATAAGGTTAGTAACGAAGGCGGTAATGGCTTCTTTGTGTTCGGCTTTCGCTTCGAGGATTTTCTTCACAAGCCCCTGAACGAATTGGGACACATTGCCAAGTTTTGCGGAGAGCGTTTCACCCGAAAAGTCGAGCTTTGAAAGCCCCTCAGAAATCTTCCCGACAATTTTTTCGCCCACATCCGTCCATGTGCTGTCAGCAGTAAAGGCGTTTCCGAGCACGAGGCTCTTTATCCAGTCGCCGGTTGTCTTGAATCCTTCCTTCACCTTGCCCCAAAGGGTTTTACCTACCGTAGTCCACGAGGCATCCGGCGTATAGGCATCACCAAGGACAAGCCCTTTGAGCCAGTCGCCAGACACTTTTATGCCGGTTTTAATCCAGCCCCAAATCTTTGCGCCAACATCGCCCCAAGTAGAGGAATCAGTCGCAGCGTCGCCAAGAATGAGATTTTTCAACCAATCAGACGCGATGTTGAAACCACTCTTGATGCTCTCCCATACATCCGACCATTTAACGCCTTTAACGGCTTCCTTGGCCTGTTCGAACCAACCCTTGAACAAATCCACCAAGCCGGAAAGCGCATCGCCTATGGCCGCAAGAATCTCTTTGCCCAGCGCAACCCAATTTGTATTTTTTAGTCCGTTCCAGATGGCGGCTGCAATCTGCGCCACAGACTGCACGAGCGTAGGAATGTTGCGGATGAGCGCCGACGCGATGCTCGTCATCATCTTTGCGCCAGAGGAAATAAGGCTTGGCAGGTTCTTACTGATGCCGCCAAGAATGCTGGTGATGATGGTTTTGCCAATCTCCGCGATGTTTGAAGCGTTATCGGAAATCGTATCCATCATGCCGGTTACAGCCAGAAGCGCCGTGTCCATGAATTCAGGCACGATATTCTGCACGCCCTCAACGATAGACGCGCACAGGGCGGGCATACGCTTGGAAACGGTCTGCATTTTGCCTTGGATTTCAGCGTTCACCTTTTTCAGCGAACCGCCGACCTTCTTGCTCATGCTGACGAAAGACTTGCCGATGTCGTTATTCGCATCGACCGCCGCCACAGCAAACAGCGCAAGTGCGCCGGTGATAATCCCCACAGGGCTGGCAAGCGCATGCATCAGCGGAATGAGCTTTCCGACAACCTTCACGACGCGCCCACCCATAATCAGGGCGGGGCCAATAGCTGCGGCCAAGGCTCCAACCTTGAGGACGGCAACCTGCGTGGCGCTGTCCATCTCTCGGAAGGAATCAACCCACTTTGTGGCCGTTTGCACAATGCTTCGGAACGGTCCATCTACCAAGCCCCAGAGCGTAATTTCAAGGCCTTCAACCGCAGATTTGAAGATGGTCACATCGCCCTGCGCATTGTCGAGGATAGTGGCAGCCATGCGGCTCGTCGCGCCCTCGGCATCGTTGATGGAATCCGTAAGCGACTGGAATTCTTCATCCGTCGCGTTTACGATTGCCAGCAAGCCGGACATACCGTATTTACCGGCCAGCATGGTGGCATACTGCGTTTTTTCGGCCTCGCTAAGCTGAGAAAAGCTTCCGCGCAGCGTCGTAAGCACCTGATTCAGCGGAATAACGCTGCCGGACGCATCGGTCAGAGAAACGCCGAGCTTACCCATTGCGGCCTGAACGGTGTCCGTGGGCTTCGCCATATTGGTCAGCACATTTCGCAGCGCCGTACCGGCCTGACTGCCTTTGATACCGCTGTTTGCCATCAGACCGATGGCGACAGCCGTGTCTTGGATGGTATAACCCAGTGCGCCAGCAACAGGCGCGAGGTATTTGAACGTTTCGCCCATCATGCCGACGTTCGTATTGGAGTTGGTGGCCGCCGCCGCAAGAACATCGCTGAACATTGCAGCATCATTCGCGGTCAAACCGAAAGCGGTCAGAGCATCGGTGACAATATCGGACGTGGCGGCCAGTTCTTCGCCGGACGCAGCCGCCAAGTCCATGATAGGTGCAAGACCGGCCAGCATTTCATCGGATTTCCAACCAGCCATGGCCATGTATTCCAGCGCCTTACCGGCTTCGGTCGCGGTAAAGGAGGTGGTACTGCCCATCTCAATCGCCTTTGCCGTGAGGGCTTCCATCTGCGTGGCATTTGCGCCTGAAATCGCTTCGACGCGGCTCATCTGCGAATAGAAGCTCGTGCCAGCCTCGTAGATTTCCTTTCCGACCTTGACCAGCGGCACTGTAATGGCCGCCGACATAACCGCGCCGGTTTTTGTCATTGAGGAGGCGAGATTGGAACATTTCTGTTCGATGCCGCTCAAAGCCTTATCAAGTTCCGAAGCGTCAATTCCGAAAGACGCATACAGCTCGCCAACTTTCAGCGCCATAGAATCGCCTCCCGTCTATCACACGGACACAATGGACGAAAAAAAGGCGTTCGCCGCCTGTTCATCCGTCTTTTCATCCGTGTTGTTCTTTTCTTTTTCAGCCTCGGCGCGAATCCTGACAGCGACCGCGCCCGTGGGGGACAGGTTATTGAGCAGGACGAGGAAGAAGCGCCAGCTCATGGTGTCGATTTGCTCCATAAGAACGATGTGGTAGTCGCGCAGAAAATCGGCCTCCACCGCATCCCAGATATGGAGCATGTTTACTTTTTTGCGCGCTTACCTTCGCCGGTCTGACGGCGGCTGTCATCGTCCGTCAGTTCTTCCACCTCATCATCGTCATCGGCGGCGCCCTCGTTGATTTCCTTGAAAAGCTGCTGCACGAGCATAGCGAGGTTGGCCGCGCTCAGGCCGTCCGCGCACATCTGGTTGACATTGGCTTCACCAAACATCGCATCAGCGGCACGCATGACCATCCGCGTGTTGGCGGTGGGGTCGTTTGCGTTTTCGGCGCGAGCCATCATCACGGGAACAATGGCCGGAATCTCCATCGGAACGACGTATTCCTTGCCCATGACGGTGACGGAAATGGTTTCCTTCTTCTTCTCGGCCATGAAATTATCGAAATTCAGAATCTTACCCACGTTTTTACCCTCCTATCGAAATTGAAAAAGAAAGGGAAGGTGCGCGTTGCACCCTCCCATGGTCAGTTTGAGCAGCTTATCAGCCGCCATTCTTTGCGCTGACGGTAACAGCAAGCGTCGCACGCTTGCCGCCATTGGCTGTGGTAACGGCAATGGTTGCAGTACCGACCGCCATCGGCGTGATGGTGAAGCCATCCTCGGTGATGTTGGAAACGGACACGACGCTGCGCTTGTTGTTGGTCACCTTGAAGCGCTTATTGGAAGCACCTTCGGGAGCAAACGCAACGGTGATGATTTTGGGCGTGCCACCCTCGGTGAGCGCAAGGGTGGTGACATCCGTGGAATCATCCTTGAGCGTCACGTCGGTGACCTGAACGTAGGGCAGAACTTCCACTTCGCCCACCTGCTCCAAATCCCACGACAGCGTAGTGCCGGAATCGTCACTGGAAGTTTCCTTGCCGGTGACGATATAATCTCCAACCCACGCATGACCGTAGGGGTCAACGACCTTGAGCGTAGCGTCCGCATCACAGCCAGCGGCCTCGGCATAGCTGTTCAGCAGCTCCTGACCGGGGTCATTATCGCCGGTGGATTCGACAACGACTTCCTTGCCCTCAAGGGTGAGGCTGCCGCTGCGCTTGGTGACATACGGCTCACTCCACGTTTCGGTATCGGCAGAACCGTCCTCGGTTTCGCTGTCCGTGCTGCGGGTGAGGCTGTTCAGACCGAAAATCCGAACAAACTCATTGGTGGCGACATCAAGAATATAGATGAGCCAATTCTTGATGTTTACAGGACAGCCGTTCTTACGACCTTTTGCCATAGCTTGTTCCTCCATTCTCCCGCATCTGCGGGGTTAAAAATTACAGTAATGCACAAGGTAATTGCTGGAATACAGCTCGCGCTTTTTGCCATCCGCGCCAAGACCAGCGGAAGCATTGAGGACGCGGATATGCGCGTCGGCTCCGTCTCCGGCAAGGTAACCATCGAACTCGGCCAGCTCATCTGCGATGGTCTGAGAAAGCTCGTAGGCTTCTTTCGTGGTTTTGGCTCGCACTACGACCTGAATCCGTGCGCCACTCTCCGAACCGCCATATCCGCTGTCCGTTGAAAAGACGCATATCGCCGTATCGGGCGCATCCGGCATCAAGCCCCAAAAGATATTGCCGTTCGTTTCCTTGTCGGCTACTGTTCCAAAGCCGCAAAACTCAATGTGCCTTGCGAATTGTTCAAGCAGATTCAAGGCGTATCACCCCATTTCGCTGCTGAATCCCTGCTGGGCGAGCTGCGCCATCTCCTGCTGCACTCCGCTATCAAATACGGGGTCTTCGAGATACTTCGCTTTTCGTCCGCGTTGGTGATTGAATTTCAGATTTTCGTGCTGAATAACGGCGTAGGGCGTGTCATAGCTGACGGTTCCCTCGCTGCCGTCCTCATTCACGTCAACATAGCAGGAATTTTTCAGCGGCCCTTGGTCGAGCGGAACCTGCTGCTTACTTACGGCGGCCAGATGGTCCAGCGCCATCCATGTTGCCCGCTTGCTGCCGCTCTGCGTGACCTTTTTAACGAGCGACTTGTCGATTTTGATTCGCACCTTTACGCTCATTCAAGGTACACCTCCAGATGGTCATCACGGAAGCCGCTCGCAACAAAGCACTTGATGACGGTGTACTCACGCCCCTCGAAGGAAACGACGCTGCGGTCAGGAATCGGCTCGCCCCGGCAAAACATCCGCGCATTGGCAAGAATCTGGTCAATCTGGCCGTCCGGGGCTTTGTAGGTGGTTTGCAGGTTGCAGCCGCGTTCCAGTCTGCACTTGCGCGTTTCCTCTCTGCCGTACACGGGTTCGCCGCCAGCAGTACGGATGTAGGGCTTGATTTTTACCATCTGTTTCAGGAAAGCATCAATCAGCGCCATATCAGTACGACCTTTCTACGCCCTTATAAAGCAAGCCCTCTCGGAGCAAAACGCCGTAGGCTGCCGGGCATACGGTTTTCTTGGTGAGCTGATTGCCCATTGCGCCGGTGTCGAAGGACATTTCAAACTCGCCAATGCGGAAGGATTCGGTTCCCTGCGGGATTTCATTGTCTCCGCATTGCGCCGCGATGGTTTTCTCGTGGGCAATCTGGTAAACGCAAGCCTTTTCAAAGGCTTCAATCTGTGACGAACAGCTCGGATTGTTCGGGAAGATAAAGGCGCGAATTTTGTCGCGCATCATTTCCAGTTCTTCCTCTGTAGGCGCAGGGCAAACGATATGCACATCAGCCATCAGCGCACCTTCCTTCTGACGGGCTTTCGCTTATTTACAACGGAAACGGGGGCAGGGCTTTCGCCGCTGCTCCCCTTCTGCTGCGCCTGAACATCTTCAACCCATACAGCCCTGCCGCTGGCGACAAGTCTTTCTTTGAAAGCATCAGGCGCGTCCACCATCATGCCAGACGGAAGCACTCGCCCCATCACGGGCACAGGCTTGATGAGTTTACACTTCTTCAAGCGTCAGCCCTCCCATTAAGTCCCAGAGGGGTTATCTTCGCCGCCGCCAGCGTCCTTGCCGCCGTCAGCATGCGCCGCCGCAGGAGTGAACACGGCGAAGGGATAGCGCGTGGCCTTGGTGGGGTTCACGCGGTTGACGGGATTGGGCAGCGCCCAACCGGCGCGGAACACGCAGCGCAGGGCGACCATATCCTGCTGGGCGAGGTTATACACAATTGCCTTGGTGGACGGGTCCTGAATGACGGCTTCACGCAGCAGCGTAGTGGTGATGTCGGAGCGGACAGCCCACACGGCCATGTTCCAGTCGCCGCCAATCAGCAGCGCCTGCGTCGCGTCCATCACTTCCGTCTTGGGGAACATGATGCTGTTGCCGTCCAGCTCATAAGCAGAACGGGAGCCAACGCCGTCACGATAGACAGCGCGGCCGAAAATCGGGAGGCCGTTAGCGTCCACGGAGCCGCGCAGCTTGGAGCGCATACCCACAGCGCCGACATAGCCGTTGGGGACGTAGCCATCTTCCTCAACCTTCGCAACAACGCCGTCCTCGCCCAGAAGCTGCTGATACAGGCTCTTGGTGCTGTCCAGCGCCACATTATTGCCAGCCGCAATCGCGCCGGGAACAATGCCAGCGGGGAAGTTGGCGGGCTTATTGGTGCCGAAGAGCACGGCCTTGTCGAAGGTCGCGCCGATAGCCTCGGTCAGACGCGGACGGACGTTCGCCCAAATGTCGTAATCGGAATCGTCCAGCACGTTCTGCGGAATGGGAACGATACAGGCGATTTCCTCCGCATACAGCTTGACGTTTTCCCACGCCTGAGAGGTGGTCTGCTTGTAGCCGGTGTCGCCATCCACCCAGTACGCCATCGGGAGGCTGGAAAGGACGGGCAGCACGCGGGTCTTGGTGGACATATCCGGCAGACGGCGCATCAGCTGCATCGCCACGGACTGCTCAGGTACATGCTCGAAAATCTCCCGCGAATTCTCTTCCGGGATAAGGACATCAGCGCCAGTACGGTCAATGATAGCCATAGTTCAATTCCTCCAATCGTTTGTTTTGTCATTTTACTGCGCCCGGCCAGCGGCCATACGAATGGCGGCGTTGGCATCGGCGCTGGAAGGTTGTTCCTTGCCGCCCTGATTGCCGAGCGAGCCACCAAAGCCGAAATTACCATGCTGGCGGCCAGAATCGGTAAACAGGTAGCTGTCGGACTTCTTGATTTCTTCGACCTGCTCATTGAGGCCGACGAGCTTGCCGTCCTGCTCGCTGATGCTGTCCATCTTGAGCAGTGGCATCACCACATCGGCGTTCCGCACGTTCATGCCGCGCAGGGCGTCCTTGATGCGGTAGGTCAGGCCGAGCTTCGCAATCTGCTCATCGCGGGCGGTGACATCCGCGGTCAGCTTCTCAATCTGGGCAGTCAGCGAAGCAGTATCACCATTCTGCTGCTGCGCCTCCTGAAGCTGGGCAGTAAGCGTCGCAATCTGCTGGTTGAGCGTTTTCGCCTTGTCGTTGGCATCGTCAAATTTGGCCTTGGGAACAAAGGAACCATCGGCGGTGTTGACAAGGGTAACGCCCGTCGCGCCGTTCATTTTTTCGACAAACTGAGCAAACAGCTCGTCGCCAAGAATCGGTTTCAGGTACTCATACATTGCAAAATTCCTCCTGCTTTGCGTTTTTTACCGGCTCGCTCCGGCTTGGCAGTCCGCAGATAACCTCTGCGGCAGGCAAAATATAAAAACGCCCCTGCAACCTGCAAAGACGTTTTTAGCATGGTCGTTAAAGCTCTTAAAACTGCCGTAGGCAGCTTTATTTGCTCAGGACTTGCGGTAACTCATCTGCGGACAAGGCCGCATTGAGGCGGGCAAGGAACGCCGTCATTGCGTTCTGCACTTCTTCTGGATGATTGGCACAGTACGCCCTGTCCAGCATGTCAAAGGAAATGGTGATGTTCGTGTCTCCAAACGTAGCGCCGGAGGACAGCACCTCGGAACCATCGTCATTGACAGAGTTCACGCGAATCGACTTAGATTCATGCCTTTCTGTGAGCATCGTTTACACCTCCTTCGCCTTTTCGATAGCGTCTTTCAGGGTTTCATACGCATTGGCCACATCCTGCGCGTGGAAGGTGGCCTGAACGTGCTGCCTGAAATTCGCCGCCTGACAGGAATGAAAATGGAGTTCGGCCAGCTCCACATTGCGAAGCATCTGATACAGTGCTTCGGCATCCTGCAAAGGAATGGTAATGGTCGCGGGAGCCGCCTGTTCCTCGGCTGCGGCGGCTTTTTCTGCAATCTTTGCCATGTTCTCAACCTCCAATCGTCATTTGGCGAGTTTTACGGGCGGCAGGCTCTTCGCTGCGGCGCTCAGCTTCACGCGCCCGCCCTCACGCCAGTATTTTCTCGGCAGCCAGTCAACGGATGCCGGAGTTTCGCTGTTATACTTCTCACGCAGAGCGCGTATATCAGCCTGATAGCGCCGTACCTTGGCGTATGCCTGTCTTTCTTCCTCTGGGGTGGTCGCAACGGCCATGCGCCGCTTCCAGCGCCGGATGGAGCGCTCATACTGCCGCTGGTACATTCGAGCGGAATAGCCGGACGAAGGTTCCTGCACAGCGCGGGGCGCGGAACGAACGTCGCGAGAAATACCCTCGTAATATGTTGACAGATGGTGCAGACAGCGCGGATGAAACACGCCGTCGTTTTCCGCTTCCTCCAAGGACGGATACTCGTGGCTTTCGCCGGAAACAGAAACGACAACGCCCTCCCACGCGACACAGAGCGGACAGGCTCCTGCGTGGGAGGAAATGACGGCCAAATCAAAGCCGTATGACCTCATGGTTTCTGTGTATCCATCGACAGTGGCGCGTTCAATGGCTGTAAGGGTCGCCATTTCCGCATAGGTGGACATTTCCCAATGCCGCCCGGCCTTATCGACGAAGGACGAAATGCCACGGTCTGCGAAGCCCTGCAATTCGTCTTTCACAGCGTCGCGCACGGTGATTGTGCCGGTCGCCACCCTCGCGGACGCACGACCAACAATATCAGCATAAGCGTCGTTCGCCTGACGGAGTATCATCCTGTCCGCAGCGTCCATCGATGTATCCAGCTCGGACAGAATCGCCGCAACCTTCGCGCTGTTGGGGGAAAGGTGGGCAATACCAGCCCATTCCGTAAACCGCTGCGCCTCATTGACAAATGCCTGAGCGCTGCCGTTGTAGGCCGTATTGATAAATTCCTCGGACATTTTACGGCGCTGCTTGCTCATGCCGCCCACAATGCCAGATAATTCCTTGCGGACGGCGGCGGTTTCGGCGTACTTCTTTTCTGTCCATCCAGGAACAGTCACGCCCTTCGCCAGACGGGCGGCTACGCGGCCAAGCATTTTTGCCTCGGCCTGTTCATAAAGCGTGAGCATTTCACCGGCAAGGCGCTCGTATGCGGAAACAGCAATCGGCATTATTTGTCACCTTCCTCGCCTCCATCGCCCTCGCCGTTACCGGCATCGGGTTTCTCGTAATCGCCCATGAACAGGTTCGGCTCATCCACAGCCTGACCGCTCTCGTTCTTGACGCGCTCCACTTCCTCGGCAATCTGCTTTTTCGTCCAGTCGGGGTGAAGCATCTGCACTTTCAGCTCGGTGGAGATTGCGGCAGCGCGGTTGAGCAGCTCCAGCGCCGTGGACGTGGTGGAGATGTCGTTGGCCATGTTGTCGGCGAAATGCACCTTGACGGCATCCGCGCCCTCGCTGCCCTTTCCGGGATAGAGTGCTGCATCCAGACGGACCATCGCCGTCATAATTTGCTCAAGGGGCGATTTCCAGTAGGTCTGCTTCTTGCCCTGCGTGTTGAAGGACTTCTTTTCGCGGATGTGAAGCGCCGTGCCGGACTGTGCGTTTCCGTCGATACCGATGCCGAAGGTCTGCGGGGCGTAGCCCGCGATGGTGACGATGTTCCGTATCAGCTCCGCACAGGTGGCTGCATGTTCGGCAGAACGGATAGCGAACTGGCTGGGCGTGATGGGATTGCTCCCAGAATGTTCAGGGTCGATGTCCAGCGCGACCAGCGTTTCCACATCCTCGTCGAATTCGTAGGTGTACTGGTTGTCCTTGAACATATCCGAAGCCTTGCGGCGCAGATACTCGGCGGGTACGATGAGCCGCGCCTTAGCCAGCCGCACATCGCGCATCCAGCTCGAATAGGTTTCATCCAGCGAATCCATCAGGCCGCGAAGGCCATCGCAGTCTGACCGCCCGTGGACGCTGGTTCTGTCCATGCGGTTCGGCCTGATGTTTGGAATATGAACCGCCATCATATCCGCGATGGGCGTTTTCATCTCAGGCTCGAAGCCGAGCTGTTCCAGCATTCCAGTGCCATCCTCCGTGCCAAGGTCGGAGGACGAGCCTTTGAACACGGCCATCGTGATTTTGCCGCGCTCGTAGCGCTCGTAAATGCGCCAGACGATATTTTTCTGCGTATCCCTTTTCAGGATGTCGAAAAAGTGAATGCACTTGAGCACGCCCAGCACATATTCAGGCCACGCGCAATCGCCCTGCGTGATGGTAAGAATGGGGTAGTCTACATCGTCCGGGCGGCTGCTCAGCTTGAAATACACATCGCCAAGGACGGCGCAGGTTTCGGCGGCCTCGTTCAAGAGGCCATGCACGTTGTTGAGCGAAATCAGTTCGTCGAGGCGGCGCTGCTTATCGCTGCCATCATCCTCGGTTTCCTCATCGAAACAGGTGAAGCGCGGTTCCTCGCTGAACAGGAGGTCGGAGGACGTTGCCGCAATATCGGCGGCAATAGGAACGTGGATTCTGCATTTCCCGTTCCGATACCAGAAGGAGCCTCCCTCTGCCGTGGCCGCAAGCTCTGCGCGGCCTCCGCTGTAAACGGCTGAATACTTGTGGTAATACCTCGCCTCGTAGGTTCGCAGCTCGTCCCACGCCTGTTTCGGAGTGAGGAACGCGGAAAGGCTGTTGTCCTGTACGGTTTCCATCGTCCGCACCTCCAAATCACTAATAATTCAAAATAGCTCGCCTTGAATCGCGCACAGACGCGAGAAAGCAACAAAGAAGCCCCCGTGCGCGACAGGCGAGCGCCCCGCGCAAGGAGTGAAACGCAAGGCCGAATCTTATAGATTCTTATCGAAGCAAGCTAAATAATGTATCTGCGAAGCGGATAGAAGGAATACTCGGCGCTGTCCAGACAGTCCACAGGGTAAGAACCGTCGTCCACGCGCACCCAGTCGCCCTTTGCGAATTCATCCTCCGACCACGTTGCCATCTGGTAGGCCTCGTGCCACTTCGCCATGCCGGAGTTGATTTTGTATCGCCCCTGTGCCAGCAGCATGGAGGCCATTTCAATGCGTTCAAGGATGCCGTCCGACTTGTCAAAGCCGCGCACATCGAAGCGGCTCATGCCTCGCCGGATAAGCTCGTTTTTCAGGCCGCGAGTGAACAACTTGGCGGCTGAATCCACATAGATGGTGCCGATGCGCGGGTAAACTCGCGTCCACGGGATGAGCCATTCGACAATCATCTTGGCGTAGAGCTGCTCGTCCATCTTGTTGTCGATGCCCTGCTTGTGGTACATCCCGTCGATGTGGACGATTTTCTCAAAGCCCTGCGTAATGCCGGTGAGCGTGGCGACGGTCGCGTCTGTACCGCCAACGTCCACGCCGACCGTCAGCTCGGCAAAGTTCATGCGCCGGATTTTCTCTGGGGAAATGGCCACATCCTTGAAATTATAGGACGTATAGATGCGCCCGCTGGCGCTGGTGCGCTTGCCCAGAATATCCCGCTGATACCAGATGGATGCACGGTCGTATTTGGACAGCGCGTCTCGAAGAGCATCCTGCGGAATGGATTTATTGTCGAGAATGGTGAAGTGGCCATAATTATAGCCGTCGTTCTTGCCCTGCGCCTTGAGCGTGTCCTGATAATCCAGAAACTCGGCATAGAACCAATGAGACGGCGGCTTGGGGTTCAAATCGAAAAAGAGCTGGCGCTTACTGCTGGCCAGCGTTCTGTCGATGACCTCCTGAAAGAAGGTCTTATGGCACTCGTTCACCTCGGTAATATAGGCCGTACCGTAGGAATGGCCTTTGATGAGGCTCGCGCTGCGGGAATCGCCGCCGCCAGCAATGATGACAACCTTCTCGCCGGTGGACGAATGGATGATGAGCGCGTCGCGCCCGTTGTACTGCCCCATTTTGCAGCGCCCGGCAAAGTACCACTCAAGGCCGAAGCCGTCGCTGTCGATGATATTCATCTTCGCGGATGACTGCGAAACGCCAGCGGCGAGGTGCAGCCTGTCCGGGTGCTTATCCAGCGCCATCGCCCAGCAGATGAGGTTAATGATGTTCTTGCCAGCGCGTTTGCCGCCCTCGGCCACGTTGAGCCATGAATCCTTGGAGTGGCAGATGTACTCTGCCTGGCGCTGACTGAACGGCGCGTAGTTTATCATGAGCCGTCACCATCCTCGTCCGGCACAAGCACGTCCTCAATCTCAAGATTCGGCACAGGGTTATTGATGAGGTCTGCAAGGGACTGAACCTGCTCGTTTGCCCGCTTGGCAGTCTCGTCGTCGCTGTTGTCGGGATAATCCGACTGGCCGAGAATATTTTTTCCCAAAAAGATGGCCATTGCCGCCGATTTTTCCGCAAGCCTGAACTGCATTCGCCGGAGAGATATTTTGCCGCCAGACTTCTTTTCGGCGTAAACTTGGGAATATTCTTTCCCATACGTCCGCTTGCACCATCGCGTAAGCGTTTTGTGGTCAACCTCAAGAAAATCGCATATTTCCTGCTGTGTGCATTGCAGCGCGCACAGCTTTTCGAACTCCATCTTCTTGATTTCCTTCTTTGGCCGACCGGCCTTTCCGCCTGCCGTAAAGCACCCCTCCTTTCTGTAAGACTGTCTCTGTAAGTAGTATATTATATATTATTATATATACTGACTACAGGATAGTTACTGTACTGCTCGGTTGTCAGATGAAGAACGGGTCTTTCGTACCCTGCGCAAGCATTTTCAGGTAGCCATTTGGCGCTGTAAGGCGGCAGGGAACATCGCATGTGCTTTTATCGGTTTTGGCCGCAGCGTGCTTTTCCAGAATGTCCTCATCCATCACATGCCCGATGATTTGATAGGGCTTATGGCAGCAATGCATGATATTCCCTTTTTCGTTCATGGCTATCTGCGCCCAATGTGCGAGACAGGAGGAACAAAAATCCTCAATCATGCGCCACTTGAAATTCAGCACGACGCGCTTATCCTTTTCGGCGATGGCCTGAATGAGCGCGATGCACTTTTTCGCGTTTCCCTTGGCTTCCTCGGAGGCATAAAAGCTGCCAGCCGTGCTCTCCATCGGGCGAAGCGCCATATAGTCAAAGGGCAAATCCTTATTGGCCTCATAGAACGGCAGGATGTCCTCAAACCGTGCGACCACCTTCTGTACGCCAAGGGACGTAAGCGGCGCGTTTTTCTTTCGCCATGCATCGTACTGAATGATATTCTCCCTGACCTTCCGATACGCTCTCACGCCGCGACAGGCCTCGTAGCTGTCCTCGTCCCAGCCGTCAAGGCTCACCTTGAGATAATCGGGCGCACAGTATTTCAAGACGTTCAAGTTGGTGTTTACGCCATAATGCAGATGGTTTTCTTCCAGCCACGCCGCAATCGCCTCAAAGTCGGGAGTAATCATCGGTTCGCCGCCGCCCGTCAAGATAAAGCCGAGAACGCCCAACTCTTTCAGCCGGGTGGCGTACCGCACGAATTCATCCCTCGTCATGGCGTAAGCGCCCTTGTCCAGCTCCCAGCGGTGATAAACGCAATAGGGGCAGTTATTGTTGCAGTAGTTATTCAGGAACACATCAGCCGTAATCGGTCGATGGTCCCCGGCGACGCGCTCTGGATGAAACATGAGCTTGCTGCCGTTGATGTTGCTCTCCATCATTCGTGTTGCACTTCCTTTCGCCAGCGCTGGTTCAGAATCTTCGGAACGCAGCACGTCCAGTTGATTTTGTGGTGAATGCGCTTATGCGCGGAATTGAGCATTTCCACCCTGACGGCGCTGGGCATGGACATGACGGAATAAAAGGACTTGAGGAAGGTTCCACCGTCTGCGTATGCTTCCGACATCCCCCCCTTGGTGCCCTGCGTGGCCGCCTGAATGATGGCGCAATCGGTAATGGACATAATCAGCGCCCCTCGGCTGCCCAGCGTGGTGTACATGGTCACGTCCTCGTTCATCGTGCCGACAAACTGGAACGGCCTGTCCGTGCGGCAGAAAAAGGTGTTCATCGCCTTGCGAATCACCTTCTCGCTAAACCGCTTGCCGTTTACGCCGCCGATGAAATCACCAGCCTGACAAAAGGCGACGGTGAGCGCGTCCGAGCTTTCCAGAAATTCAATCATGTCCGTGAACAGCCGGTCAAGCTGCGTACACTTCTTCGCCTTGAGATGACCGTTCTCAATAAAACGATGATGGAGGCCGGTATAATCGTCATCCAGCATCAGGAAGTACTTGAGGCCAAGGTCGCGGGCGATGTAGAAGGACTGATTTCGAGCGTAAATAATGGCGCGGTGCTCATGGAAGGTATCGGCGGTGTCCGTCCAGTTATCCACGGCCTGTTTGTCGAAGATGACGACGTGTTCCCGGCCATAGCGCCTGATGTACTCATCAGCCTGTTCGTCCTCGTTATCCAGCACCATATACCATTTGCCGGTGTAATTTCCGGCCTGAAGAACGCCCTTCATGGTAACAACCTTGTCGGCGCGGCCATGCGTGAGAATCAAAACCGCGAAATCATCACGCATCGTCTTCGTCCTCCATCATCGCCATGATGTCATCCGACAGCCTGGCATAGCCGTTCGCAATGGCATCGTCCACATCGATGATGACCAGCGCGTTTTTCTCCATCAGGCGCTGCATTTCCGGCGTGGCATGAGCGTAATACTCGGCAATATTGCGATAATTAAAAACATTATGGCGGCGGGAAGCCTGAATCAGAAACTGCTTTTCCTCGTCAGTGATGCCCTCCGCGCTTTCAATCTCTGCAATGAGCGCGTCAGCCTTGTCAGAATCCAGCATATCGGCAAAGTTCGGTTCATCCCCCGTAATCTCGTACTGGGGAATATTGACCTTGAGGGTGTACTTGTCATCGTCCTGCTCGTCATCCTCAAATTCAAAACCGAACTGCTCCATGTCGATATTCAGGATACGCGCGAGCTCTTGGTCGAGCTTCTCATCGTCCCAATCGGCAAATTCGCCGGTCTTGTTGTCGGCAAGGCGATAAGCCGCCGCCTGTTCGTCCGAGAGGCTTTCGGCAACCACGCATGGAAACTCATCCCAGCCGAGCTTTTTCGCGGCCTTGTAGCGCGTGTGACCGGCAATGATGACGTGATTGCGGTCAACGATGATGGGGGATTGCGGGCCAAAGGCACTCAGGGAAGCCGCAACCTTGTCAACGGCATCGTCGTTTTTCCGGGGATTGTTCTCATAGGGCTTGATGTCCTTGAGAGACAGATACACCATTTGCTGTTTCTGCATGATTCTTCGCTCCTTTTTCTTCGTTCAGGCGTTCAACTCGATAAAAGCGTCCGTGAGCTGCTTGACGGTGAATGCGCCGTGCGGCTTTCGCCATTCGCAGTCGGTATCGTCCGCTTTGCGCTTATAATAAATTTCTCTGACGGAGCAATCTTTGAGGTGGACGTCCTGATTCGCATCCTCCACGCCATGCTCGGCAATGATGGCGATAGCGTCCTTGCCGCTGGCTCTGAAATCGTCCACAAAGCGCTGCAGCAGCAGACGCTGGCCGGTCGGCACATCCTTGGACTTGCCCTTGACCTCGACGAAGATTCTTGCCCTGTCCTTGTACTCAATCGTCGCGTCGATGTCGGTCGGCGTGATATTGCCGTACTGCATCCCATCGAACAGCAGAAGCTGACGGGCACGCGCCGGGTGCCTGTATACGCCTCGTTCCTCCAACGCCGCCCACCTCTTTTCTGCAAAGAAAAAGCAGACAGATGAATTTCTGTCTGCTGAATTCGGTTATTCTAATTATACATCCGAAATTTTGAATTGAAAAGGGGGCAAATCCGGTGCAACGGGGGGTGCAAATGCGGAATCATGAATATTCCGCAAAAAAGCTGCGCAGGATTTTTCCCGCGCAGCCTTTTCTTCACTTGTCCAGCAGGTCGCTGTGCGTTCCAGTTCGGGTCAGGGTCAGAACCAGCACATTTTCTTCAATACGGTAAATCAGCAGCCAATCCGGCAGAACGTGACATTCCCGATGCCCAATCCAGTTGCCTGACAGGTTGTGGTCGCGGTTCTTTTCCGGCAGCGCTTCACCCTTGGCAAGCAGGGTGACAATTTCCGCGAGAGCTTCCATTTTCAGGCCGCGCTTCTTCGCCAGCTTGTAGTCCTTCCTGAACTGCGCGGTGACTGCAAGGTCGTACTTTGTGCACTCGTTGTCGAGGCCATCCAGAAAGCTCTTGCTCATTCCTCGTCATCCTCCAAATCGGAGAACAGCTCCTTGACGCTGTGGTAGCGCTTTGCGTTGGGGTCTTTTGCAATCCTCTCCGCTTCCAGCAGCGCAGCCATCGTTTCCCGATTGGGGCGGTCATCCAGCCGAACATCGAACGGAAAGCCGCCAGCACGAATGGACTTGCGCAGGAACACATTGATGGCAGTAGAGAGGTTCATACCCAAAGCTCCGTAAATTCCTTCGCATTCCCGCTTTACGTCGGAATCCATCCGAACAGTGACGTTGGTGCTTGTGCTCATGATTATCAGCTCCTTTCTGCACTATATTATACAGCGTTTGCACATATAATGCAATACTTTTGAAGTAGTTTTTTGCATTATTCGGCCATCTGATAGATTTTCTCCATCGCTCGCTGCTTGAGGCGCTTCAAGGAATCCTTTGACGTTTCCTCCTGAAAAGCAGTCTTGAACTTGCAGACAACCTCTTTCCAGTATTCCCCGTCGATAACCTGATGTTCCACAATCCAGCGTTCCCGCTCGGGCAAACCGTTCAGCCATGCCGAAACGAACAGCACGGTGAAATACCTTTGTTCATGCTCCTGCCGGGTTTCTTTCAGCTCGGCCTGCATTTCCAGAATATCATCCGGCACCCAGCCAGAGGCGAGCATGATACCCAGCTTCTCGGTTGGGTTTCCCACGGTCGTTCCGTGCGGCATACCAGACAGCTGCTGCGGCCTGACGGCGGTCACATCCTCATCCATGGTCGCCATCGCCTGTTGGATGGCCTTTTCAAGCTGGCTGATTTCCGCTTCCAGATGCCCGCAACGTCCAACCTCGAAACGGTACGCTTTCAGCATTTCGTCAACCTTTTCGCGTGTCATGCTCTACCCCTCCATGCCTCAGTTTCAATCCATATCCCCTCAAACGGGGGAAACTGCCTTAGAACGGCAACTCATCGTCATTCACCTGTACAAACCCGTTCGCATCCGGCTGGTGGGCGGGCGCGGCGGCGCTCGCGTCAGGAGCGTAATCCTCGGTCGGTTCGCCGGGCTGACTGCGCGGCGTTAAAAACTCCACGTCGTTGGCCAGCACCTCGGTGACATAGACCTTTCGACCGTCCTTTTCATAATTGCGCGTGCGCAGCTCGCCGCAGACTGCAACTTTCCTGCCCTTGGCGAGGTACTTGGCGCAGTTTTCAGCCTGTGCCCGCCACGTCTGCACGGTGAAATAATCCGCCTGGACAACGCCGTCCTTGTTCTTCGGGCGATTGACGGCGATGGTGAACTGGCAGGAGGCGAGGCCGCTGTTCGTCTGCCGAAGCTCCGGGTCGCGGGTTAGGTTGCCGACCAGAAAAACCTTGTTCATAGCTATCCCTCCGTAATAATCCAAGATTTCCTGTTGAGGCGGCTTCCACTTCCAGCCCTCCACTTCCTCATGTGTGAGCAAATAGCCGTGCGGAAGCCGCGTTCAAGCCGTTAAAGCATCATCAGCACACCTTGTTGCCATGCTTATAGGGGCGTGTTTTGTTATAGCTGTGCTTTTCGAGGATGAGCGTCTCAGCGTCGATGCCCTGTTTCACAATCCAGTAGATAATCATGGCGGCAACCGTCATGAGAATCTGCCCAGCCTTTTCCGCGTTATCCGCACCGTAGGCCTCGGATACGATGTAGTGCAGGAGGCAGAGAAAATCGGGGAATTTCTGTTCGCAATCCGCTCTGCGCGTTTCCGGCATGTCTGCCAGCAGCTCTGTGACGGTGGCGACATTCTCCAAATGCCCGCCAATCGCGCCGATGAAATCAAAGATACGAATCACAGCATCGGCCAGCTCCACGGCGATGCCCTCCGGCTTGTGCCCACGGTACTTGCACTCGTTTTCCCTGCCAAAATTGAGGCACTCGTTTTCGTCCTTAGGGTCGCAAATATGAATTTCGCCGGTCTGCGCTTCCTCACAGGCATACCAGATGTTCGGACGGGCGGCGCGATATTCTTCCAGCGCCTCAGACAGCTCCGAATGAATCAGGGACAGGATTTCGCCGGTCGAGCGTTCCTCATCCCACCAGCCGTGCCGGTCGGCATTGTCATGTACTTCTCCGAAAAACTCATTGAGATTAAGCATCGTTTTTGTCCTCTCTTTCCGTGATGCGGTCGCTGACGACCTCGTTGAAATCAATCTGCAAGCCGATTTTCTGCCACACTTCCTCGATGGCCTCCATGCTGGTGATGGAAAACAGGATTTTCTCATCAACCAGATTGAGAACATCCTTGCAGCGCTTCATGCCGAAGCCGTGCAGCTCGTTGAGCGCGAGGCATACGGCGGCGTAGCAGGTCTTGATGACGGGCCCGGAAGCAACGGCAAATCCGGCTTCATAGCCCTTGTTGTAGTTCTCTTCAAGGTCTTTTATCGTGATGCCGTTCTTGACAAGCGCGTCCATGCGCTGTTGCTTGGTCATCCGCAGATACTGCGGCTGTTTCGGCTTGGGCTGTCCTCTCTGCGCTTTCTTCTGAGCGCGTCTCTGTTCTCGGTTCATTCAGCAGCACCCTTTCAAGCGAATTAACAGCAGTCCTAAGAATCTGATTTTCGAGCTGCAAAGCGTGATAATCTTGTGCCAGAAGAACATGGCGGCCTTGCAGGAAGCGGATGCGCCGCGCGTAGCGCTCACGGTCGTGCGCGGCCTTTTCCAGCTTACGGCGCGTTTCCCGATGCGCCTTTCGCTCCATGTCAAGCAGGGCGATGAGACGCGAAACCGTATCGCCGCTCATTATCGGTAGTTCCTTCCCGTGCGCCTGTCCCTGACCTCTACGCGGGCGGTCAGTTCAAACCCGGCGAGGTCGATGAGGGTCTTGATGGACTTAATCAGACGGTTACAGCGCAAGTCGGCCTCGTCCAATTCGAGCTGCTTGTCCCGCATGACGTTGGTGAGCGCGTCATGCGCGGTCAAATCCATATAGCCCTCGGTATTGCGCAGCGGAACGCGCATTTCGTCGCTCATCCTCGGATACACCTCCCGCAAGATTCAAGCTCATGACATACGCCGCCGTGCCACAGGCAATTCGGAACCAGAAACTCGGCGATTTCAGGCATGGCCTTGGCCGCTTCATCGCACATCATCCCGGCGACCTCCCGCGTCTTTGCGCTGGCCTTGCTGCACAGCCGCTTATTGGCGACGGTCATCAATTCTTCTGCATTGCAGTAGAATACCATATCCACAGGCGTATTTCGGGGCGCTTCGTCGCCGTTCATGCGGTCTTGCCGGTCGTTGCGCAGGCTGGAAACGAACGGGACGGCGTGGACATGGCGGGCAAAGTGCGTCGCCGTGTTCGAGGGAATGTTCTCAATCAAAAACGCGAAATTCAGCACGCGCACGGGTGAATGGCGGGCATTGAGAACATCCCGCAGGAGCTTCGAGGACGGAGCGGAGACAGGCGCTTCGGTCTTTCCCATCGTAACCCAGATGCAGCGCTTGAACAGCATCAGCTCCCGTTCCTCCGGCCAATAGATGAGCGTTACCTTGATTTCGGGCTTATTTTCCACGTCAAGCCCTCCTTTCGTATCGCTGAATGGTGCCGTCATTAAATTCGATGGTGATATGCGGCGGGTACTTCGCACAGACCTTTCGCGGTTTGAACTGTACGGCCTTGATGCGTTTGGGCGTAACATGCTGCTTTTCGCATTCGTCGCACTCTTTTTTATCGGCGTAAAGCGTGCCACAAAACTCGCACTTGTACTGCGTAATTTCCTGCATGGCTCATCCCTCCACGGGCGGCTTTTTCATGTTGCCGCTTTGATTTCTCCACATATGCAAGCAATGGAGATGGAGATTGACGTACTCAGATTCCTTCGGATGGAACTGAACGCACTCTTCTTCTGGGTAAAAGAACATCCGTTTGACCTCGCACATTTCAGCCCAAGTCGGGTCGCGGCTGGGCAAGGCGACGGAAACATGCTCCCACACTTCACCAGCGCCGTCCCGTTCGATAGACCAGATGACGGAGGCCATTTTCTCCTTGCCGGTGGCGCGAAGCATCACCCTCGCCACGCCTCCGCGAGCATCGGCCTGTCCGATGAGCGTTCTTGGAAGCTGCAAAATTTCATTCAGCGTTTTCATACCTTCACCCCCTTCAAAGCCACGATTCGACAACGCATGGCGCGTCTTTCACGGAGCGCTTAAAGCACACCAACCCGGCAGGGACGCAGGCACGCGCCTCGCTCAAGGACTTGGCAAGCGCACAGTACGGCGTTCCAGCCGAGCCATAAAACAGGCGCACGACGAAGTGATTGGGAAAGTCGGTCGGCTTATCAAAAATGACAAACAGCGCAGGAACCTTCGCGTTGCGGTTCCATACAGTATTGAAATCCCTGACAATTTTGGATTGAACGTTCATCCTTTCACACCTCCGTGCCGGTTATCTCCGCGCCCTGTACGGGCGCGGATTGCCGGATTCTTTCAGATTACGCAAGCTGCGGCCGCGCCGTGACCGTACGACGCAGTGACGCTGCTCAACGAGCCGTCCGGGATGACGTAGCGCACGTAGTCCGCGTTCCACGGGTAGGGCGAGCGCATCCAGTAGCAGGATTCGTCGCCGCTGGGGGAATCTGTCTTTTTGCGATTCTCAGGATTTTCGTAGAACGGATACGTCGCGCCCTCATCCTTGATATTGTCGCCGGTAAAGCCCAGCTCGGAAGCGGACAGCAGGAACAGCTTGTCCTGCGTCGTATACGCTTCGCCGCCCTCATCATCGTTGCGGTAGGTGGTCTTTTCGACCCGGCGCATAGCTTCACGGTCGGCTTCCGGGAAGCCGGAAAGGAAATACTTGTTCAGCCAGTTCCGCAGATTGCAGGTATCCCACGCATTGTGGCCCCAGCAGTATTTCTTGCTTGGCGTATCAAAGGGAAGGTACATATCGTCCAGCACATTGGTCATATGCAGCGTGACGGTCTGGCGCTTCTTCCCGACCTCCTGCCCATCTATGCCAACGCCAATTACCGTCCAGTCAATATTGCCGAAACGGTTGTGGTGCGAAATGATGCGGTCGCCTACTTTGAGATTGATGCTGCCATCATCCAGCAGGCTGCTCATTTCGGCAAGGCTCTTGCAGTACACGCAGTCCCAAGCCTTCTGGGCGATTTCAGGCTCTTTCAGCGCTTCAACGCCCTGCCGGAGCGAATGGAGGTTCTGCTCCAAGCCGGAGATTTTTTCAAGCATGACCTCTTTGACCTGCTCAATGCTCATCATACTTTCCATGGTTGTTCCTCTCTTTCTCGCGCTTTCCGGCGCGTTAATCCTTCTCTGTAATCACCCTGCATTCGGGAACGGCTTCGCCGCCCCAAGGGTAAGGCTCGTCATAGTCAGCCATCCTCCGTTCCTCCCTCCGGCTGAAAATTATCCTTCATGTTCGCGTTCCTGCGGCAGCAGGAGCATTTCTGATGCCGCTTTCCAAGCCATGCACAGCCCACGCATGGCGGCGTGCCTTGCAGCTCAACCGGCAGGGTAGCCGTTTTATCAATCAGGCGCTGCACGGATTCAAAAGCAGCCATCGCCGCAACGGAGGTGGCGTTCCGCTTGCCTCGCCCAAGCCTGTCGTGCATCTGCACGACCTTACGCCGCAGATAACTCGCGTCAACAGGGCGAATCCTACTCACGCTCACCACCTCCGCAGCTTGTAAAACGCAACGGCGAGCCAGTTGCCAAAGGCCGTGAGCGGGTAAAGCGCCAGCATGACCGGCATGATGCAGCAGTAAGCCGCAAACCTCTTGAGAAAACGCAGCGCTCCCCAGCGGCGATATTGACGTGCCTGAATCCTGAAATCATACTCGTACATGCTCATTCCTCCTTGCCTTTCAAGCGCTTGGCGATTCCGTTCGAAATTCCAGCGACCAGAGACAACAGGCAGAATGCCGCGACCACGCAAAGGCAAAAGCCCAGCGCCACGAAGAAGCCCTTCACACCGAGCAACAGCATCGCTCTGACATCAATCACCTTGAACCCCTCCTGTTCGTTTTTACGTCGGAATACTTTTTCAGATATTGAGAAGCCATTTCTCCGAAACGCTGCTCAACAAATGCAACTTTGTTCTTGCCGTTTCTCCACTTACAGCCCAGCCATTTCCGGCTTTCTTCATCGCGGCATGGGCGCGGGCCCTGTAAATCGCAGTCGCGGCAGTCTGCAATGCGGTCTTGAATGAGGTTGGCGCTGTTCAGCGCCGCACGGTCTGCGGTCAGCTCCCGCAGCGTAATAAGGCGGCATTTTCTGTCAAAGGCGGCCAGCTCTGCATCGTCGGCATGAGCGGCAACGGCAGCCGACAACCATTGGCAGAAATCGCACAGCGCGTCAAGCTCTGCATCGCGTTTATGCCCATACCTCACTCAGACCGCCTCCGGCTACATATCGAAAATCGAAACGTCCATTCTGGGCATATCGTCGTACCGTTTGGAAATCTCCGTGTATACGATTTGCCGGTCATCGTTGTACGCAACGCCGTTGAGCGCATCGGCAACCACCTTGCATACGTTATCAATATCAGGCTTCTTGGCCGGGCGAATCTCTCCGTCTTTCATCCGCTGCCGCTTTGCCTTGCTGACAGACTTCGGGATGGAGAAATACGCGGTCACACGCAGCCCAATTTCCCGTTCACCAAAGGAAAGACCAGATTGGCGCTCATACTCGACCTTGATGAGATTTTCATAGGAGACCGTTTTTCCCGGCGTGTAGGCCATGACAAAGGAACCCTGCCGGGAGAATCGCGGTCTGCCTTTTCCGACCGGCTCTCCGGGAACCGTAAAATGAACCTCCATTGCCTTTGCACCTCTTTTCCGTTACGCTTCTGCGTTTCGTTCAATCGGGTAATACCGCATGTGCTTGGAATCGAACAGCACACAGGCTTTGCCCACCGCGCCCTGACGCTGTTTTGCTACGCCGATGCAGATATAAGTGAGTTCGCGCTGTTCGTACAGGTCGAAATACTCTCTGTCTCTTGGGTCAACGTAGGGGTCTTGCGAGCTGGATGGGCGGTGCAGGAAAATCACGCCGTCTGCATCCTGCTCAATATCGCCGGACGCTTTCAGGGATTTCAGCGTCGGCATTTGTCCGTCCGTATCGCGGTTGACCTGCGCCAGCGCGATGATGGGAATATTGAAATCCGTCGCCATGTCCTTGAGCGACTTGGATATATAACCCACACGAAGGTGTTCTTCCTTGATGTTCTTCGCGGTGTGCATGAGTTGCAGATAGTCCACGATGAGCATGTCCAGCTCGCCTTTTTCGACCATGCGCTGGCACTCCCGGCGTAAATCCTCCACCGTGCGGGTGGTGAACAGAAACTGAATGGGCAGGTTGGCCAGCGGCGAAACCACATCGGCGATGCTGCACCAATCTTCTTCGGTCAGTTCGGCGCGGCGCAGCTTCATTCCATCAATCAGCGCTTCGTGAGAAATCATGCGCTGGCCAAACTGCACGTCCGTCATTTCGCGGGAAACGACGGCAACCTTGAAGCCCTTTTTCGCGGCTTCCAGCGCGATATTTGCGCCGAACGCAGATTTGCCAACGGACGGGCGGGCGCCGATGACGGTAAGCTCTCCGCCAAAGAAACCGCCGATGAGCGCATCCACATTGGAAATGCCCGTAGTGATAGATTTTTCTTCGCCCTTTGCCCGCCGCTCAAGGTAGTCATAAGTCGCCATCATCACATCGACCATCGTCTCGACCTTATGCCCGCCAAGCTCGATGTTTCGGCTTTCGGTGCGGAGCTTTTCAAGCACGGCGTTCAAATCCTGCGACGGGTCACGAAGCTGGTTGATGGCTTCTTCCACCGAGCGAATACTTTGCCGCCGAGCGGACAGCTCTTTCACGATTCGGATATAGCTTTCGATGTTCTGAAAGCTGAAACTCCCATGGAGACATGCCAGCATAGCGTTGGAAACCGCAGCGCTCTCGGAAGCGAAAAGCTCTGAAATGGTCGCGTCAACCGTAACAAGGTCAACCTGCAAGCCCTTGGTAACTGTCGCTTGAATGGCGCGGAATACCTTCCCGTACTCAGGGTAGTAAAAATCGCCCTCGGAAATCTGGGACAGGACGGACGAAACATCCTCGCCCTTCGTCAGCAGGGAATACAGAACGCTTTCCTCCGCTTCCTGCGATGCAAAGTTTTTGCCACCGGCCAGCATGACCTGTTCGGCGACATAATTGTTATCGGCCATTTTCAAGCCCTCCGTTACCAGAATTTCCCTCGAATGGCGGGCGGCTCAGAACCAACATTGCCGTCCTGCCGCTTTTTCCAGTTTTCAGCCCTGCGGTCATGTTCCAGCGTAGCCGCATGGGCTTGTTCAAGCGTTTTAACGCCAAGCTCTGCCCATTTTTTGAGGATGGCAAGGATAAACCTTTCGGGGTTATCTGGATGTGCCAGATTGGTTTCCTCTACGGCCTTGCACATCACATCCGCGCCAAGCTCATTGTAGTAATCCTCAAGGAGCTGGCCGCTTTTACTGCCTCCATGCGGAATCAAGCCGATGTTCTGCTCATAGGTCTGGACAAACCGAACCCAGTCCGGGTCAAGGCCGTCGATGGAGAACATATCCTCCGGCTCGTTCTTCGGCTTCTCCGATTCAGACGCGGCCTTTCGCTTCGCCCAGCGGGCATTGACAGCCTTTTGCGCTTTTTCAGACCGCTCTCTGGCTTTCTGAGCCACCTCATCAAAACGGCGATTGAATGATTCGCTCCAAAACCGTTCGCCATCTGTTTGGAACAGACCAACCTCGATGCATTTGTCGATAAATTCCTTCACATCGAGGCTGCTGCGAAGGTCGTATGTAATCGCGTCGAACTGCTCCTGTGAATAATCAAGACTGTGGCCGTTGCCACTTTCTGACGAGAACATTTCCAGCATGGCGAAATAACAACCGTAACCCTCCATGCCATACTTTGCCCGCAGCTTCATCACTTTCGGGTCGTTCCGCGCATCCTCATCGTGACTGAAATATACAGCTTTCACGGTTCGCCCCTCCATCAGGCTGGGAGGGTTTCCCCCTCCCAGCCGCCTTTCTTTACGCCATCACGACCACGTTACAGCCGTACAGTCCATTCTTGAGATATTCGGCAATTCGCGCAACCGCCGTATTCTTCCAAGCGCCGCCGTCTGCTTCAAACAGCGCGGCATTCGCCTGTTCGTCGATGCGCAGGGTGAAATTGCTCTCCGGCTGGTCAACCTCGGCAAAAGTACGCATGGGCTTGAGGGGGACGGGGTTCTGAAACTGCGTATTGCTGGCGAGCGTAATGCCCTGCTTAACGGTGATGTTCTGAGAAACGCCGTCATCGCCAACGTTGCAGCTCTGCTCCTTGGTCATGGACTTCATCACCTTGAACAGCTCCGCACGGGCGGGCGTGTCGATGAAGGTGGAAAGCAGCATGGTATTGAACCGCTCTGTATCCTGATAGCGCCCGAACGTGATTTCCGGGGTATGCGCTCTGCACGAGGCAATCACATGGCGTTCCTTCTGGTACTTGGAGGGCTTGCCGAGCAGGGCGACGCTCTTTTCGTCCTCCACCATGACGATGAGCTTTTCACCGTCCGGAATCAGCCCTTCAACGTTCTCGTTGATATAGGCGATGAAACCGTCGAGGGTGAAGAAATCAAGCGGCGCGGGCACAGGCTCATCGTCTGGAATGGGCGGCGTGATGCGCTCCCACGCCCTGCGATGGCTATTCCAGAACATCTTCACGCCGTCCACTTCGATGACGGCCTGCTCGTTCTTGTCGTTCGCTTCCTGAATTTCCTTGCCAATGCCGACGAGCTGTTCAACCAGCTCAGGCGCTCCGTTGAAGAATCCATCCATTTTCGTATACCTCCTGCATTTTACTGGGCTTCCTGTTCACGCGAGAATCTCATCACGCGGGGAATAGGCGCTTCGTTCCCTTCGATGTCGAGCTGGCCGGGAAGCTGGTTCGTGCGCTCGGTGGCAATGATGCTGCCATCATCGCCGAAATTCAGCATGACGGTCTGGCTCAGTTCGCACTTGGCCGCCAGCTTCGAAGTGCAGCTCACCTTAAAATCGCAGGAATCCCTGCGCTCGTTGGGAACGATTTTCACCTTCAAGGTGACCTCACGGGCTGTCTTTGCCGGGGTGTTGGGGTCGCACACGTTATCCCAAACCCGTTCAAGCTCCTGATTGAAGCGCTCTTCCACGCCGCCGTCCATCAGGTCGGACAGGCTTTTAATCGGGCGCTGATTTGCCATAATGGTTCGTACCTCCTTCAAAACGGAATCAGTTCGAGGGGAATGCTCATGCCGTTTGCTGCCGCTACAGTCTCGACATGGGTCTGTTCTGTAATTTCCCGCACCATGCGCTGCTCGTCGCTCCGGCTGTCAGACAGGTGGACAAGGACAATCTTCACAGCCTTGGACAAGTCGTTTGCCGCGAGCGCTTCCTTCAACCGGCGAAGCGACATATGCGATTCAAGGAGCCGGTTTCTGAGGCCGGCATCCAGTTTGCCGCTCTGCAATGCTTCGTTCATCACTTCGTCGCAGTAGTTGCATTCGACCAACCAGTAATGCACGCCGGGGAAGGTATACCGCAAATAGTAAGTGTCCGTGGCATAGAGCAGCGTTTCGCCGGTGGCCTCATAGCGGACGAGAAAGCCAAGGGGTTCTGCCGCGTCGTGCTGCGTCTCAAACCCCATGACGGTAAATCCTCCAACCCGCATCGGTTGCAGCGGTCTGACGAGCTTTAATTGCGTTAAATAGATATTGTCGTCAAGGGCTTGCTTGGTTCCTGCGCTGCAATACACAGGAACGCCCCGCCTGACCAATTCCAGAACGCCTCGCGCATGGTCGCCGTGCTCATGGGTGACAAGACAACCAACCACGGAACGGAAGTCCCTGATGTGCGGGAGCATCTTCCTGACAGGAAGCCCTGCATCAAGAATGAGGACTTCCGTTCCGGCTTCCAGCAGGTAGCAATTCGCACCGCTGCCCGTAGAAATCACCTGTAGCCGCATCAGAATCCGGGGTCCATATCCTCATCGTAAATTACTGCGGCGGCAGGAGGAGCGGCAGGTGCAGCGGCTTCAGGGACAAGAGAGGCCTCAAGCGCAGGGGCAGCGCCGGTGGGCAGGACTATCGGCTGACCGTTAGCATTCTGCGCGACTTCCGCTTCTACGCGGTCGTCGACGGAATCATTGGCAATCGCATTGGCAAACTCGACGGACATCACACCGTACTTGGAGATAATTGTCTTGAGGACAGTTTTCAGCGCCATCGCGTCGAAATTGGTGTGCCACGGGGAATCGGCCTTGCTCCATGCCTTGCTGTAGCGCTTGGCGTGCGCTTCGACCTTTTCCCGCGTCCAGTACACGCACTTTTCAAAGCCGTTCAGGAGCTGGAAGTAGGCAAAATAGCCAACAGGCGTTTCGCTCTTTGCCGTTCCGCTGATTTCCAACATGCCCGTGATGCGGTTGTAATTCACCGATTCGCCCTCGCAAACCACGTCGGCGTTGATGTAGCGGTACTGGCCGCTGCGCTGGGCAAGCTGGATAAGGCCACGGAAGCCGAGCTGGAAAGTGGGAACGTTGTTATAGGGGATGATGTAAGCGAAGCCGAGCTGCTTATTGATGGGGAGCTTGAGCGTCGCGGCTTTCAGGGCTTCCAGAACAACCCTGTTCGGGTCGCACTTCTGCAAAGCTCCGTCACTCTGGTACAGCTCGATGATGCTCGCCATGAACGCGCCCGCATTCTCCGCGAGGATGTTGCGGAAATTCTGCTGCATCGTTTCGTTGTTCAAGATACCTTTCAGCTTGGCAAGGCTGTTGGTCTTGAGGGTAACTTGAGTTTCAGCCATCCTTGGCACCTCCTGTAATATTTCACGCCTCGCGGACGGAAAGGGATTCGTCCGTGCTGACGTAGAGTTCGATTGTCTGAGAATCCATCTCAGGAAGTGAATTGCAGCGTTCGGCGTTGTCAATGAACAGCGGGAGGCTGACATCGTAATGCCGGGAAAGCACATCAATAATTTCGCAGTCGGCGTGTACCTGTGCAGCAGTATTCGCGCTCTCATAGGCCACAAGCCCGCTGTCGCACGGAATCATACAGGTGCAAACATCCACAATGCCGCCGTTGATTTGGATGTCGAACAGCTTCCAGCGGACAGAGGGGAACCGAGCGTTGATGGACGCTTCCAGCGCGCTGCACCTGTCCTGCACAAACTTCTCGCACAGGACGATGAGGCTTTCAATCTCGCTGACGCGAGCGCCAGAATCCTTCTGCTGCGCTTCCAGCGCGGCAATGCGTTTTTCTGTTTCAAGCCCAGCATCGCGGCGAGCAAGAACGGCGCGGTTGCGGTCAATGATGGCCTGAAGCTCGGCTTTGCGGTTCTCATACCCTCGGATTTTCTCATCCGGCGAGGCTTTCAGCTCCTGCCGTTCTTGCGTAAGCTCCTGTTCCACATCCGCAATGCGCGGCTCGCTGGCAGCATAATCAGGTTCGGCGGGATAGGCGTTGACTTTGGCAAAAGCCGCATCGCGTTCCGACATGGCCGCGTTTGCTTTGCCCGTAAGCTCATCAACTGCCTGCATGGCCTCCTGTACAGAGGTCTCGCAGCGTTCAACGGTTTCGGAAGCGGCCTTTCCTTCCAGCTTGATGGCGGCAAGCTCCGCTCGCTTCGCGTCAGCCATTTTCGACCGGGCGGCTTCGATGGCTTCCTGCGGCAAGCTCTGCCCGCAGCAGGGGCAAACGGTTTCAGCCTCCGCAACAGGCGTATCGCGCACAGCCGTGAATTTCTCGCGGAGCTTATCCCTCGCAGCCGTTGCATCTGCCAGCGCTGCGTAATCCTTTTCCAGCTTCTTCTTGGCATCTGCCAAAGATGCGGAAGCGGAACGGAACGCTGCGGAAGCTGCATCGGCCTCAGCCTGCAGGAGCCGCTTGCCAGAAAGATGCTCGTCGGCAACGCGGCGTTTGAGCGAAACAAGCTCCTGTTCCAGCGCCAGCACCTTCATCCGGGCATTTCCGGCGCCATTTTGCGCCTTGGCTTCGGCAATGTAGCCGTCTATGCGCTCAATGTCCTTGAGGCTGTCCGCAACAAGATATTCCGCATCAGTAATCTCGCGGGGCGTGAAGCTCGGAAGGGCTTTTCTCGCCTCGTCAATGCGGACAGGAATCATGCGCAGTTCTTCATTCGTGCGCTTTCTCTGGTCAACGAGGTACTTGCGCAAGCCGTCGATGCTGATATTGCGCTGGGCGCATTCATCGGCGAGCGGGCGATATTCGGCGCGGGCAAGCAGCTCGCCGTCCACATCGCTGCCGGACAAGGAAAGCAACTGCTCCCGGCGCTTTTTCCAGTCCATTGCATTGAACGCGGACAGACTGGCAATCAGCCGAAACAAATCCTCGCTGGCAATCTGAGAAATACGCGCTTTGAAATCGGACAGCTTGGTTTCAACGTCGTTAATCCAGTAGGTTGAGGCGTTCCCCTGATACACGGCATCTGCGGAGCCGCGCTTTTTCACCCAGTTTTCCCGCTGCGTCCTGCGCAGGTTGAAGGGCTGGCCGTCCAGCTTGCATGTAAGCTCAACGGTCGTGTCGAGATAGTGAATCTCCCTGCCGTCCTCATCCAAGGGCTTGTCCCTGAAAGCATCAGAGCCGGGGGCGTTGCCGTGGCTGTCCTTGTTCCACATGCACCATGCAAAAGCATCCGCAATGGTGGTCTTGCCAACGCCGTTCATGCCAAACAGGCGGGTACGACTTTCGGAAAAATCAACCTCGATATGGCGGCAACCCTTGAAATTCTCAATGCGGATGCGGTCAAGTATCAGACGCATTGTCCTCATCCTCTCCATCGTCATCGTCAAAGATAGCATCAATCAAGCTGGCCAACATTTCCTTGGGGGACGGTTTGCTCTTTTCCGGCGCGTCCTCTTCTGCCGCGCGGCGCTTTACGGCTCCCTCGCACACCTTGATGACCTCGGCGCTTCCGTTCTCGACCGCCTTGCTGAAAATCGAATTGGCGATGCTGAACTTGCTATCCAGCAGCTCCCGCATCGTCCCGGCAAGAGCGATGCAATCAGGGTGAATGAAGAGCGGGTCGGCTCCGGCAATATAGGTGCAGACCCTACCGTCCTTTACGGCGATGATGAGAGCGGCTCCAACCGTCTTGGGCAGATGCTCGGCGGCGTGGGCAAGCAGTTCGGGGGTCTTGAGAATGTTGCTTTCCTTCATGGTGTATACTTCCTTTCTCTGGTCGTTGGTCGTTATCCGAAAATCAATCTGCAAATCGCCATGCACAGAAGCACAATGACGAACATTGCCACAAACACGCAGGAAGCCATCTTGGCATTTTCGTAGCGCTTCTTGCGTTCATCCTCGCGCTGCTTGGCGCGGAGAACGTCATAGTAGAGCTTCTTGAAGCGTTCGTAGCTCGCACGCTCATGGGCGAGCAGCTCATCTGCGCGGTTCAGGTCGCGCCGCATGGAATCCAAGCGCTGCAAGACCTCGTTGAAATCTCCCTGCAAATCCTCCCTGACAAGCCCCTGCATGATAGCCTGCCGGAGCCTTTCTTCGCCGTGACCGCGAAGCACAGTAACGGTAGCGCGCTGTTCCTGTTCAGTCATTTTGGGTCATCCTCCATCCAATCTCGCCAATAGGCGGCACAATCTAACGCCCTATTACGGGGCCTTTGGGGTGTCTGCTCCCTCCAAGGCGAGCAGGTTGTTCACGCGCTGCGTACTTTGAAGCAGCTCGGTAACAGCTTTCGAAAACCTTTGTGTAAGGGCTGCGTCGTCAAGCTGCCCGTTCGCTCCATCCCGCATGACGGCGGCCTCAATGTCCCGGATTTCAGCAACCACGCCATACAGCGACATGATTGAACCCTTGAGGTCGAAGGCTGGCTGTGCAGGATGAACGCGCCCATAGCTCATGGGGTATTCCGTCCGCATCCAGTCGTACCACTTCGAAGCGTCTCCGAGCGCGAGGCAGATTTCATACATCACGTCCGGGTTCGGCTTGAGCTTGCCGTTTTCGTAGCGGTAAATGGTCGTGGTATCGCAGGAAATGCGTTCCGCGAGGTCTGCGGCGCTTATTCCCTGCGTTTCTCGCCACTTTTTGAGGTCAATCCCTGCGAACACCGCCATTTCACACGCCCCGACTTTCGTTTAGAATAACCTCAGACAGATTGAACGCGGCACCTTCCAAGTGCTCCATGTAACGCACCAAGGTGTTGCGCCACATCTCTCGCACCCACTCGCCGACGCTTGAATAGCCAAAGGCGAGGATGGCCTTACGGAGCGCGGCGGCTTCCTCGGCAGAGAGCCACTTGCCAAGCTCCGAATCCTGCGGCTGGCTGGCCGCTGCCTCATCGGAAAACAAGGAAGGGAGGTCAACGTCTGTGGCATCATACAAATCAGCCGGGGAACATCCGAGCCGGGAGCACATTTCTTTCAAGCACTCTGGTGTCGGAAGCGCCTTACCGTTGGCAATGTATGAAACAATCGCGGGGTTGCAGTCCTCAACACAGTCTGCAAGAGCTTTTGCCGACATACCGCGTTCAGCGAGAACTGCTTTGATTCTGTTCCGTGCCATGCGCGGACCTCCTTATTCCGAAAAGACTTTTTCGCGCAGGAAGTTGTGCGCATCGCAATTGAGGAAATCGGCAATTCGCAGGGCAATGTCAACGTTCGGCATCTGCAATCCCTTCTCGATGCGATTGTAGAACGTCTCGGAACAACCGGCAGCGTCCGCGACTTCCTTCTGCGTCTTGTTACTGACACGGCGGGCTTTCTCAAGCCAAGTTCTGTCGCGCACAATCTTGCGCACCTCGCTGGTAGCCATCGTAAACTCTCCTTTCTGCAAAGCTAAACTATTGTTTGGTTGCTTAATTTGTGGTAGAATGAAGATGGCTACTTGCATTCAGCCGGAAATCAAGCGGTACAAGAGGCTGGAAAGCCTGAACGGATGATGCTTCGCATTTCAAAATCTCGTATGCGATTGCACATCTCGTATCTTGTAGCTTGATTTTACTACGGATAATTGAACTTGTCAATATGCAAAATTCATAATTTTGAATTTTTCTTGTGTTTCGTGAAAGGATGGTAAGCCATGACAATCTCTGCCCGTATCTCCAATGCCCTGAAAGAAAAGGGCATTCCTCAGAAAGCCATCGCCGAAGCGGTAGACGTGGCCGCTTCCACGGTAAGCACTTGGATGAAATCGAACGGCGACAACATTCCGTCCGGATACATCATGCCGATTTGCCGGTTGTTGGACATGCAGCCGGAAGAGCTGCTTGAAGGAGCCGAGCACAGGGACATTATCGAAATCATCCCGGATGACTATGTGCAGCTCTCCAAGGCCGAACAGCGCCTCCTGAATATTTTCCGTGGTCTGGACGAAGAAAGCCAGATTGTCGTTCTCAATGCTGCCGTTATGGAGAAGCGGGCCTCTTCTGCGCAGGGGAATGACGGCGCTCATGAGGGCAAAGAAAATATGGGGGCAGGCTGACATCCTGCGCCCCATATAGGTAAGCTAGTGTAGCTTATACTAGGTACTTAGATTATATATATAATAGCTACTGCAGCTTATATATTTACTTTAATTTAATTGGTATTTCCAAGTATTACTCGTTCGATACAAGCGTAGATACGCTTGCTTTACATGGGTAATTCTATCGTAATACGTGAGTATTACCTTAGCATTTCTACGAAGAAGGAGGAAATAAACAAATGGGCAGCGCATGGTGTACAGGCTGCAAAGCAGATGTTCCTATCGCCTCTGCCATCGAAGGATTGCCATGCCCTCAATGCGGTAAGACAGAGTACGTTATCTTCGCAAGCGACGATGAATCCTCTATCGCCATCAGCGATGCAAAGGCCGAGTTGCTCATGCAGCGTGGGCAATGGGACGAGGCTGCAAGCGCTTATCGCTCCTGCTTGCCACTCGAACCATCGGAATTGAATCTTCGCATGGCCACGCTTCAATGGCGACGCGACTGTGCGCAATACATAGACCGGGTGCTGGAAGCGCCCATTCCTCTGCCAGTTTTCAGGCAGGACATTCTCGACCGCTACGATACGTTTGTGGCAGACTGGATAGTGCAAAGCTATCGTGGCATTCAGCTCGTACCAGATGGGAACACATACAACGTTGTAAGGAGGAACAACCCATGAAGAAGATGCTCGCTCTGCTGCTCACGTTCTCCATTGTGCAATATGGCTTAATTTTCGGCCAAATTTTCGGGGGGGTACATTCTTCACCTCAGCCCTCGCTGAAACAGACGTGGAGGAATTTGAGCTTTCAAGCATGACTTTAGAGCAACTGAACCAGTTGAAAGCTGCTATTGACGATGAAATCCGCATCAATCACACACCTGACAACGTTGGAAAAGAGGCTATCCTTGATGCCACAAAGGACATCGTTGAAAAGGCCTTTGCCGATAGGGGCATTACTGTTTCGTGGGCATGGGTTGACTATAAATACACCAAGGATTGGGATTCATACACGCTTGCCACGCACATCGACTACTACGATGCCAGCAGCACAAAGGTGAAGCCAGATGTATATGCAGAGGGAAACGTCGTTGACGGCATATGCAATCTGACCTTTGTCCAAGTCGGGGATGAAGTGCTGCTCAGCCCGTCAGCCCCAGTTCCAAATACGACAACGGGTACGGAGGAAGCGACGGAATCTCAGCAGGAAGAAGCGATTTCGCTGCAATACGGCGAGCTGTTATCCCTCCATGAACAGGACGGCATCGCTGTTGTAAAAGCAAAAATCGCGCCATCCTTCTCGAATAGTGCGACCGTATCCCAGAACTATTACAACATTGAAGCGCTTGTCAAAAAGCATGGCTTCGACAAATACGACGAAGTTCAATACTGGGCAGTTGCGGATATGACAGACGGGAGTGAACAAAAAGTGATTTCTTTTACTGTTCCGCACGATGTTCTCACCAAAATAGCTGCCGGGAAGCTGGCTATCAATCAGCTTGGCAGCTATGTGACTGACCTGTGGGTGCATCAGTCCCTCAGATAAGACGTGGCATCCCTCAACTCAACGTCCAAGCGTAAACGGAAAGGAGAGAGGAAAGACGGTTTAATTCAGGTATCGCTCCAAATCGGCAGAAAGCCCGATGGCAAGCCAGACCGACGATACTTCTATGGGAAAACCCGTGCGGAAGCGGAACAGAAGCGTGATGCGTTTAAGGCCAGCCTTTCGCGTGGTATATCTATCGAGCAGTCCATGACCGTCGAGGAATGGTTGAACACCTTCAAGGCCACATACCGCGAAGGCGTGAACAAGGCATACATCACCAACGACAACGTGCCGTACAATCGCCTTGCGGCAGCCATTGGCAAGATGAAGATTGCAGACGTTAGGGAGGCACATCTGCAATCGGCGTTGAACCAAACAGCTGGGATGTCATCCTCGACCGTCACGAAGTATCTAAGCGTCATCAAGCGCGTATTCCGTAAGGCAAGGAAGAACCGGCTCATTGCTGAAGACCCGTCTGAGGACTTAGCTCGCCCTCCATCCGTCAAGGGCAGCCATCGCGCATTGGAGCGCTGGGAGGTTGACCTCATTCTCGAACATTGGCATGATTACGGAGTACGTGCAGGGCTATGGGTGCTGCTGATGCTGCTCTGTGGGCTACGGCGCGGTGAGGTCATTGCTCTGCATTGGGAAAGCATCAACCTCGCAGATAAAACGCTCAAGGTCTGCGAAACGGCGGTGGTCATTGGCAACAAAACAACCATTGAACAACGCGCCAAGACGGATGCCGGACTTCGCACATTGCCCATATGCCAGATGCTGTATGACGCATTACTCACGGTTCCGCAAGAGGAACGGCATGGACTTGTGTGTTTATCGGCAAGGGGTACGCTTCTGACGGAAAGTGCGTTCCTGCGTGGCTTCGAATCTTTCACACGGGCAATGGAGCGAATCGCAAACGGCGAGCCGCCCATGCAGCAAGGCCGCAGGACAGACAAAGAAACGCAGTCCTCCGAATCGGAGAACCGCGTAAGGGTTTCCTTCCTTCCGCACGACTTGCGTCACAGTTTCGCAACGGCGCTCTACGATGCAGGTGTGCCAGTAAAGGCTGCGCAGTATTTTCTTGGACACTCGGACTTGAAAATCACCCTTGAGCTGTACACGCACCTTTCAAGGGAACGGGCGGCAGCTTCCAACTTGCAAATGGTTTCTTATCTCGACAACTGGTTGGAGATGAAAAACCTCGACGCTGTGAAAAACGCAGCTTTGGAGGGCGAAATCGAGCTATAATTTCGCTCTCTGTGGTAAAAATGTGGTAGTAGCTCAAGCGGACGAATAGAAACAGCAGGTTTCCAGACTTTTATTCAATGGTATGAGCCATTTTTCAGACTTATGTGCATAAAATGCACATACAGCGTGCTTGAATGGGGTTCAAGAGGCCGGAAGTTCGAATCTTCTCACCCAGACCATTAAAACTCGGAAACCATAATGGTTTCCGAGTTTTTCTGTGCCAAAATATTTTCTCAGAATCTTTTCAAAAGCCCCTTATTTTCCAGTTCAGAGGTTCAGGCTTTTCCGCTTTTCTGTTTCTATGGTAAGAGTCCAAGGAATTGAACGATTGCTCCATCAAAAGCGGAGTGAAACGCCATGAAAAGACTTTTTCCCTGCTGGTTCACACGTCCTCGGGACAAGATCCCCCAATATTTTCAGCGGCGAATCGGCTATCGACATGTGTACGCCATTCCAGAGGGCTGCCTGCGCGCTCCTTTACAACGCCACGAAGACAGGCTGCGTGCTGCCCGCCTGCAGAACTGGACGGGGACTGTTTCTGTCAATTTCTGTGCAAAGCTTTTCCGAAGAAAAACGAAATTCAGAAGGGTTTTGCCCCGCCTATGTATAAATAACTTCTGAACAACAAAAGGAGGTTCATCCCATGCTTTTGATTCGCGGTGGAAAAATCAAGCCCATTGTGGGCGAAGAAATGGAAAACGGCGAGCTGCTCATCGGCGACGATGGAAAAATTGCGGCGATCGGCCAAAAGGTGGACGCGCCGGAGGGCGTGGAAGTGCTGGACGCTTCCGGCTGTCTGGTAACGCCCGGCTTTATTGACGCGCACTGCCATATCGGCATCGACGAAGAGGGCGTTCGCTGGGAGGGCAACGACACCAACGAATATTCCAGCCCCGTCACGCCTGAGCTGCGGGCCATCGATGGCATCAATCCCCGGTGCGAGGCTTTTGCCAACGCGCTGGCGGGCGGCGTGACCACCGCTGTGACCGGCCCCGGCTCCGCCAATGTGCTGGGCGGCTCTTTTGTGGCTCTGAAGCTGTACGGCGACTGCGTGGACGATATGGTCGTCAAGTACCCTGCCGCCATGAAGATCGCTTTCGGTGAAAACCCCAAGGGCTGCTATGGACAGAACGGCAAAAAGGAGCCTGTGACCCGCATGGCGATCGCGGCGCTGCTGCGGGAACAGCTTTTCAAGGCGAAGCGCTATGCCGCCGAGGTGGAGGCCGCCGAAAAGGACCCGGAAAAGACTCGCCCCTTCGATATGCAGCTGGAAGCCCTGCTGCCCGTCATCCGCAAGGAAATTCCCCTAAAGGCTCATGCCCACCGGGCGGACGATATCCTCACCGCCCTGCGCATTGCCCGGGAATTTGACGTGGATATCACGCTGGATCACGTGACCGAGGGCCATTTGATCGTGGATCATCTGGTCAAGGCGGGCAAGCCGGTACTGGTCGGCCCCTCCTTTGGCTCCAAGACCAAGGTGGAGCTGCGGGAAAAGAGCTTCGCTACGCCCGGCATTCTGGATAACGCCGGTCTGGAAGTCTGCATCATCACCGATGCGCCCGTGATCCCGCTGTACTACCTGCCCCTGTGCGCCGGGCTGGCCGTCAAGGCGGGCATGAAGGAAGAATCCGCCTGGCGGGCTATCACCATCAATCCTGCCCATGTGATCGGCATTTCCGACCGCGTCGGCTCTCTGGAAGTGGGCAAGGACGCAGATATCGCCATTTTCGAGGGCAATCCCCTGCGGGATATTCAGTGCAAGACCAAGGCTGTGTTTGTGAACGGGCAGCAGGTCAGCAAGGGCTGACCCTTCCCCCATTCTTTCAGCGCTGCTTCTCTATTAAGGAGAAGCAGCGCTTTTTGCTTTTGAGTTTACCTTGCGTTCACAATTCGTTCATTGACTTTCCTTTCAAAATCAGTATAATTTTGAATGTTCCAATATTAAACTATCTAACAGGAGGAGAAAATGCCTGAGTGGAATCTGACCGGCTCCCGGATGTTCAGCCACGCTGCCAAGTTTATTGACGCGTATCACAACGTGCTGCAGCCCCTTTGCCGGGAAACGGGCCTGCCGCCGATGGCGATGGATATTCTGCTGTTTGTGGCCAACAACCCGGACAGGAACACCGCCAGCGACATCTGCCAATGCCGCGGCCTCAAGCCGGGAATCGTCTCGGTTCATGTGGACAGGCTGGTGAACGAAGGGCTGCTGGTTCGGGCAGAGGCCGCAAACGACCGGCGCAAGACCCGGCTGACCTGTACGGAAAAGGCACAGCCTATCGTCGCAGAGGGCCGCAAGCTGCAAAAGGCCTTTGCGAATAAGCTGTCGGACGGCATCAACGAAAGCGATATGGAGTCCTTCCGCAGGACGCTGACCCGCTTTGGGGAGAATCTGGAAGATATTTTGCGCCATGGGCTCTGATTCCACTGGGAGATTAGGAGGGTGAAAACATGCTGAAACTACTGAAAAACATGCGCCGGAAAGAGGCACTGATGGCGCTGATCTGTCTGGTCTTTGTGGTAGGGCAAATTTACTTTGACCTGCGGCTTCCGGACTACATGACGGAGCTGACCATGCTCATCAAGACCTCCGGCCAGACGGCGGACATTCTGAACGTCGGCCTGAAAATGCTGGGCTGCACGGCGGCCAGCGCACTGCTGGCAGTCGTTTGCGGTTATCTTTCCGCCCGGACAGCTTCCGGCTTCAGCTTTGTCGTTCGGGAAAAGGTCTTCCATCATGTGATGGACATCGGGCAGGAGGAAATGTCTGATTTCTCCGTGCCCAGCCTGATCACCCGAACCACCAACGACATCACGCAGATTCAGATGATCGTCGCCATGGGCCTGCAAATGATGATCAAGGCCCCCATTATGGCCGTATGGGGCGTGATCAAAATTCTGGGCAAGAGCTGGGAGCTTTCCGTTGTGACCGCCGGTTTTGTGGTCGCTATCTGCCTGACGGTATTTCTGGTCATGGCCACCTGCATTCCCCGCTTCCGCATTGTGCAGAAGCTGACGGACAGCATTAACCGGGTGGCCCGGGAAAATCTGACCGGCATCAATGTGGTTCATGCCTTCAATGCCGAAAAGTATCAGAATGATAAATTCGACGGCCCCAGCAAGGACATGATGAACGTCCAGATGAAGAACCAGAAGCTCTTCGCGCTGGTACAGCCCACCATGACCCTGGGCATGAACGGGCTGGCACTGGTCATTTACTGGCTGGGTGCGGCGCTGGTGAATCAGATTCCGCTGACGGACCCCATGAGCCGTTTGACTATGTTCAGCAACGTGCTGGTATTCAGCACCTATGCCACCTACATTATCATGTCCTTCATGATGCTGGTAATGATCTTCATGATGCTGCCGCAGGCGGAAGTTTCCGCCGAGCGCATCAACGAAGTGCTGGATCGGAAGGCTTCCATTACCGAGGGCAGCGTCCGCGAAGGCAGCGAGCGCGGCTCCGTGGAGTTCCGGGACGTCTGCTTCCGTTACCCCGGCGCCTCTGAGGAGGATTTGAGCCACATCAGTTTTCAGGTCAAGCAGGGCGAAACGCTGGCCATCATCGGTGCGACCGGCAGCGGCAAATCCACGCTGGTCAGCCTGATCCCCCGGTTCTACGACGCGACCTCCGGGCAGGTGCTGGTGGACGGCGTGGACGTGAAGGATTATGCCTTCGACGCGCTGTATGACAAGCTGGGTTACGTGACTCAGAAGGCGGTGCTGTTCTCCGGCTCCATCCGGGACAATATATTCTTCGGAGAAAGTGCCGCGGCTGCGGACGACGGCGCGCTAAGCAGCGCCATCGAGCTTTCGCAGGCTAAGGAATTTGTTGATAAGCTGCCGGAAGGAACGGAGCACCACATCGCCCAGTTGGGCCGCAACGTCTCCGGCGGTCAGAAGCAGCGGCTTTCCATTGCCCGGGCGCTGGCCCGCAAGCCGGAAATTCTGGTATTCGACGACTCCTTCTCCGCGCTGGACTACCGCACCGACGCAAAGCTGCGGGAGGGGCTGGCCAAACAGCTGCACGACATCACCAAGATCATCGTGGCCCAGCGCATCAGCACCATTCGTCACGCGGACAAGATTATTGTGCTGGATCGGGGCGAAGCCGTCGGCATGGGCACCCACGAGGAACTGATGCAGAATTGCGAAGTCTACCGCGAGATCGCTACTTCCCAGCTCAGCGCGGCTGAACTGGCGTAAAGGAGGGAAACTGTTATGATGAGAAATATGCATGGACGTCCCAATGAAAAGGGCGATATCCGCACCGCTCTGCCCCGGATGACGGAATACCTCCGTTCCAGCATGGGCGTGATCGTCTTCGCACTGGTGCTGGCGGCACTCAGCGCCGTCATGACCATCATCGGCCCGGATAAAATCGGCAGTATCGCTACCATCATGTCCGACGGTCTGACTACAGGCATCGACCTGAACGCCATTGCCAAAGTGGGTATTTTTCTGGCGGTGATCTACGTTTTGAGCGCCCTGTTCAGCTTCACGCAGCATTACATCATGTCGGTGGTCACGCTGAAAATGTCCTACCGGATGCGGGGCGAACTGTCCGAGAAGATCAACCGGGTGCCCCAGAAGTACTTCAACACCACTTCTCAGGGCGATATTCTCAGCCGCATCACCAACGACGTTTCTACCCTGCAGCAGGGTCTGACCAACAGTCTGCCCACCATCATCAGCGCCGCCACTCAGTTTGTGGGCTGTCTGATCATGATGTTCGTCACCGAATGGCGGCTGGCGTTGATCTCGCTGGCGGTAACGGTTGTAGGTCTGCTGGCTACCGCGCTGATCATGTCCAAATCTCAGCGGTACTTTGCCGCCCGTCAGCAAAGCCTTGGCGAACTGAACGGCTACGTGGAGGAAATGTATTCCGGCCATGAGGTCGTCCGCATCAGCCGCGCCGGCCGCAAGGTGGGCGAGCACTTTGACCGGCTGAACGCCGCCGTGTACGACGCCAACTGGAAGTCTCAGTTCCTTTCCGGCGTGATGCAGCCCCTGATGAACGTCATCGGCAACATCGCCTATGTGGCCGTTTGCGTTGTGGGCTCCATTCTGGCCATCAACGGAACCATTGAGTTCGGCGTGATCGTTTCCTTCATCCTGTATGTGCGCCTGTTTACTTCGCCGCTGACCCAGATCGCGCAGGGCATGACCAACATGCAGACGGCCTCCGCCTCCGCCCACCGCATTTTCGACTTTTTGGAAAGCGAAGAAATGGCCGACGAAAGCGACAAGGCCGCCGCGCTGCCCAAGGTGCAGGGTGCCGTCACCTTCGACCATGTGCGGTTCAGCTATCCTGACTCCCCGGATAAGATCATCATCAAGGACTTCTCCGCGCAGGTGCATCCCGGCCAGAAGGTGGCTATTGTAGGCCCTACCGGCGCAGGCAAGACCACCATGGTCAACCTGCTGATGCGTTTCTTTGAGATCAACTCCGGCAGTATTTCCATCGACGGCATAAAAATTTCCGACATGCGCCGGGAAGCGGTGCATGATCTGTTCAGCATGGTGCTGCAGGACACGTGGCTGTTTGAGGGAACCGTCCGGGAAAATCTGGTCTACAACATGCAGGGCATTACGGACGAGCAGTTGGAAAAGGTCTGCAAGGCCTGCGGGCTGGACAAATTCGTCCACTCGCTCCCCCATGGCTTTGACACCGTGCTTTCTGACAGCACCAGCATTTCTGCCGGTCAGAAGCAGCTTTTGACCATCGCCCGGGCCATGCTGCAGAACGCGCCCATGCTGATTCTGGACGAGGCCACTTCTTCCGTCGATACCCGCACGGAGCTGCTAATCCAGCGGGCGATGGACGAGCTGACCATGGGACGCACCAGCTTCGTCATCGCTCACCGGCTGTCCACCATCAAAAACGCCGACCTGATTCTCGTCATGCGGGAGGGCGATGTGGTGGAAAGCGGCACTCACGATCAGCTGATGGAAAAGGGCGGCTTCTACGCCGATCTGTACAACAGCCAGTTCGAGCAGGCCGCGTAAAAAGTCTCTATAATCGAACGAGCCGCCGTGTGGATATCACACGGCGGCTCAGCTTGTTTTTCAATGAAAATCTCTTTTTACAGAATATGAACGTACAGGCAGCGTTTTTGAAAGGCTCAAAATTTCCTTGGGAATCAGCCATAAAAAGCCGAACCACGCCCATCCATAACGGGAATAAAAACCGCTTTCGCCATTTTTCCCCGATGGACTTTTGTGTCCACCGCGCAACTTGCATTGGCGATAGCTCAGGAGAAAGACGATACAAGCCGGCCTGCACAGTCAGACTGGCTTTTTCTGTTTCTACGCCATCCGTCGACCCCTTATAATTCTTTCAAATAAAAACGATTCATGGTGCTGTGCTGCGTCCGGCAGGGCTTTTCGATCAGATGGAAGCCCATCTTTTCATACAGTTTCAGTGCGACCGACAGATTGGTATGGGTTTCAAGGTACAGCTTTCGATAACCGGCCGATTTTGCCCATTTCTCCGCCAGATGCAGCATTTCTTTTCCGTACCCCTTGCCCTTCACGGAATCAGACAGATAAAGCTTTTGAAGCTCCGCACAGTCTTCCAAGCCGTCAAATTCTGCGATCCCCACGCCGCCGCTCACTTGCCCGTCTTCATCCAATGCGACAAAATAAACGCGTTTGGCCGGATCATTGTTATAGTACGCGCTCAGATGATCCAGTTCAGGATCGAAATACGCCGTTCCGGGAATATCCAGATGAAGGCGCTGCAAATTTTCCCGGATGATCTCCGCAATTTTTTGGTCATCGGCCTCTTTTATTTTGCGGTACTTCATTCATTTTTCCCTCTTCTGCTGCTCGGCTGTCAACTTTTTCAATTGCCAAAATGCTGTATAGCAAAGCACGCTCCTCGCCGCTTCCTGCTATAGTTGAACCAGTACAGTCTATGGCGTTCGTCGGATTTCTCCCCAAAACGTTATTTCTTCCCCTGCGCTTCGGCCTTTTTGCGGAAGATTTCCTTCAGGCTTTCCGTATAGGGCGGACGGGCGATACCGTATTCCGTGACGATACCGGAGATCAGCTCATGATCCGCAAAGTCGAAAGCGGGGTTGTAAACCTTTACCCCGGCGGGAGCCATAGGCTGCTTGTACCACATTTCCGTCACTTCGGAGGCAGGGCGTTGTTCGATGGGAATGTCCTCGCCCTTTTCGATACTCATATCGATGGTGGAGGTGGGCCCCAGCACATAGAAGGGAATGCCGTAGTATTTCGCCAGAATGGCCACGCCGGAGGTGCCGATCTTGTTGCAGGCGTCGCCATTGGCCGCCACCCGGTCGCAACCCACAAAAACCGCGTTCACCCAGCCGTTTTTCATCACCTGCGAGGCCATGTTGTCGCAGATAACGGTGGTGTCTACGCCGTCCGCCAGCATTTCGAAGGAAGAAAGGCGTGCCCCCTGCAGAAGCGGGCGGGTCTCGTCGCAATATACCCGGAAGTGCATCCCCTTCTCCCGGCCCAGATGGATGGGAGCCAGCGCCGTACCGTACTTGGAGGTCGCCAGCTGACCGGCGTTGCAGTGGGTCAGTACGCCGTCGCCATCCTTGATCAGGCTCAGGCCGTATTCGCCGATCTTGCGGCACATCCACACGTCCTCGTCCTTAATGGCGATGCACTCCCGGCGCAGCAGCTCCTTGATCTCCGCAACCGGCTTGTCCCGGTTGTCGAGGGCGACCTGCTCCATCCGGTTCAGCGCCCAGGAGAGATTCACCGCCGTAGGCCGGGAGGAGTTCAGATATTCCTTGGCTTCATGAAGCTGCCGATAAAAACCGTCGAAGTCCTCCGCCTGAATCTGCCGGGCGGCCAGATACAGGCCAAAGCCCGCGGCCACGCCGATCGCGGGCGCGCCACGCACCTGCAGGAGATAGATAGCCTGCCAAATGTCCTTCTGTTCGGTCAGGTGCAGAATCTCCACCTCGCCCGGCAGCTTCGTTTGATCGATAATGACCAGCGCGTGATTTTCCTCATCCAGCGCCACGGTTTCGTAGCTCATAATGTTTTTATCTGCCATAAAAAAACGCCCCTTTATTGGATAAAAATAAACGCCATCCAGAAGCATTATAGCGCCGGCGGCGTTTTTGCGCAAGGAAATGCGGCTATCAGGCAGTAAAATCCCCCTCGTATCGTTTTCCTGCTTCACTTTCCATCGTTTTATTCTCCGTCGGCGGGATCATAAAAGCGGCCTTTGTGGAAATTCTCGTTTCCCAGCGGACGGGCCGTCAGACGGAACATCACGCACCCGTCCGGGCAGACGATGGTCTTGGCGTATTTTTCATCGCCGCCCACATATGTCAGGTCGCCGCCGCTGCGAACGGCCTCCATCAGCGGGTACAGCATCATCATGGTTTTAGAACAGATGCCCTGCCCGTCCTGATTGACCGGGCAGCCGTAGGTGCAGCGGTAGATATCGCCGATCTCCTCGCCGTTTCGGCAATAGCGCTCGGTGTGATCGCCGCGCAGAAAGCCGGTCACTTCCACGGTAAACTCGTATTCTTCCTCATACCACTTCTTCATTTCTCATTCCTCTTTTCAGAAAAGTCACAGATATTTTGTCAGAAATGCCTCCAGCGAAGGAATCTCCTCCGCCCGCCAGTACTGCCGACCGTCCGCGGTACGGTTCAGCAGAAAATGGTTGAACAGTTCCCGGCGCAGCGTGGCAGGGTCGTGAAAGACCGTCCATTCATCCAGCAGCGTATTGATTTCCGCTTCGGAATAAACTTTTCCCATTTCCATCTGTCCGGCCAGATACCACAGGGCCAACACCTTCCGTTTTTTTGGCGGGCCAATTTTTCAGCTGCCCCCGTTCATTCAAAAAAGGCTGCAGCTCCCGCAGCTAGATCGAAATTTCCATTCCCGTCTCCTTGAAACATTCGATGTGCAACATGCGTATTTTAGTATAATGTTCAAAAATAAAATTGTCAACAAAAATCCCGTTGAAGGATGGGGGTTCATCCTCCAACGGGAAAAATTTATGCACGACGGAACCAGAGCAGCTTTTCCAACGGCGCTTCCAGCACGGCTTCAGTTGGGCCTTCGTAACGCCGACCTTCCTCGTTTTGCCAGACACCCTGCGGGAAAATCACCCTGCGCGCCCTTGCGCCCTTTTCCACCACCGGGGCGACCAGTATGTTTTCTCCCAATAAAAACTGATCGTTGATCCGTTCATAACCGCAGCCCGGGTATGCGTACTCCATGCTGCGGATCATGGGTTCTCCGGTATGCTCGGTCTCTTCCAGCGCTTGTTCAATCTCCGGGTACATTTGCTCATGCAGCTCCGCCATTTCCTTGCAGACCTGCACCGCCTTGGGCGAAAGATGCCGCCACGGCAGCGAGGAAAACTGCATCATCGGGAACAGGGCCGAAGCCTCTGCCATGCGAATGAACAGCTCTTCGTCATGCTTGCCGTAAACGAAGGCCGTCCATTCCCCTCCGCCGATCATATCCGGACAGATAAAGGGACAGCCGATCAGGCCGGTAAAGATCCCGTGAGGAATCAGGCAGTCCAGACCATTGCCCTTCCATGCGTGATTTTTGTCAAACAGCCGCTGAACCACCGGCTTGCCGCCCATCTTCCAGGTATCCTTGTATTCGTGCAGGCGATACCGGGAACCGAAGCGTACCCACGCCTGATTCAGCTCCAGCGTGGAATAGCCGCCGTAGAAGTCTGTGCCATTCAGGAAGCTTTGGGGCAGGCAGGTGCCGCCGTCGAACTTGAAGCCGTCCGCCCCCATGTCCAGCAGCTTTTGCAGCTGTCCATCCATATATTCGCAGTCTCCCGGCAAATTAAAATTCAGAATGGCCCCGAAGCCGCTCCACCAGTGCTGGATAGCGACTTCGCCATTTCGATAGCGCACCAGATGGTCATAGCAGGGCTGGCCACCCACGTTTTCAGAGGAACGGGCGGAGTAGAGCTTCAGGAAATTGTCTCCCTCGGAGCACATAAACGGGCTGACCCAGATCATCACCTGAAAGCCCAGCGCGTGCAGCCTAGAAAACATTTCCTCCGGGTCGGAGATCAGTTCCCGGTTAAACTCCCATGTGCCCTGACATTTCTGCCAGCCGCCGTCGATGATGAAAATTCCCGGCTGGTAGCCGTGCTCCACCACTTCCTGCGCGTAAGCCAGAATGTCCTGCTCATTCTGATTTTTGATCAGCTCCATCCAGGTGTTGAATTGGGGATGGTGATAAAACTCTCGAGGCGTATGAATGCCGCTTTCAAAGGGAAAATGGGCCTTCATGGCCGCCAAATAGGCTTCCCGCAGGGTGGAGCCGGGGGCTTCCAGCTGCACGGGCTCGTCGCTTTCGATCTCCATGACCCCGCCGTCCATCTCAATAGCGAACGCACCCTCGCTCCAGAGATACCGCCCCTTGCTGGACAGAAACAGCGGCGCGCTCTGGGTGCGGCGCTCCCGAAGCAGGTCCACATGATACTGTGTGTGCTCGTCAAAGGGCATCCGCTCCGCGTCCTTGATGGTGCCGCCCCACCAGCATTCGCCGGCAAGCATGGGGATGGTGAGATGATAGCTCATGATGGCGTTCCTCCCAATATTTTCTCGAACAAAAGGTTTGTGAAAAGTATAATCTCAAGCGGGAAAGCCGTAAATATGGTCGTTTTCTAGCGACGGTTTTTTCGGGTGATTTTGACCACAGGCGTTTTCTTCCCATCTCCGGCTATGCTATAATACAGGCGGCGGAAACCAGAGAAAACGAATGAACAGGACGGTTAAAACGCGTGATTGGGCTTCGAATGTTTTTTCGACGGTTTCCTACTGATTTTTGATTACTTTTTCGCAACGAGTAAGGAGGATCGCCCATGAGCAGCTACGTCATCCGCAAAACCCCCGGCGATACCGCGTGGTTCCGGCACGACCGCTTCGGTATGTTTATCCATTGGGGCCTGTACGCCATGCCCGCCCGCCACGAATGGGTCAAGACCAACGAGCGCATCCCGGAGGAAAAATACGACAAGTACTTCCAGTATTTTAATCCCGACCTGTACGACGCGCGGGAATGGGCCCGTCAGGCGAAGGCCGCCGGGATGAAGTACGCGGTGCTGACCACCAAGCATCACGAAGGCTTCTGCATGTGGGACACGCAGTACACCGACTATAAGTGCACCAATACTCCCGCCGGGCGCGATCTGGTGCGGGAATATGTGGACGCTTTCCGGGCCGAGGGGCTGCGGGTTGGCTTCTATTATTCGCTGATCGACTGGCATCACCCGGATTTTTCCATTGATATGCTTCATCCCCGCCGGGACGACCCGGACGCCTATGAGCAGAATCAGGGCCGCGATATGCGCCGCTATGCGGAATATATGCGCAATCAGGTCACAGAGCTTTTGACCAACTACGGCAAGATCGACATCCTGTGGTTCGATTTTTCCTACCCGGACAACGAAGTCCCGGAAAAGACCCCGTGGATGCGCGGCAAGGGCAAGGACGACTGGGAAGCGGAAAAGCTGATCGCGCTGGCCCGCAGTCTGCAGCCCCATATCATGATCGACAACCGCACCGGCATCGAGCAGGATCTGTGGACGCCGGAACAGTTCCAGCCCACGGAATGGGTGCGCCACCCGGAGACCGGCGAACTGGTCAACTGGGAAGCCTGCCAGACCTTCTCCGGCAGCTGGGGTTATTACCGGGACGAGCAGACGTGGAAAAGCCCGGAAATGCTCATTCGGATGCTGGTCAACACCGTGTCTCTGGGCGGCAATCTGCTGATGAACGTAGGCCCCACCTCCCGCGGGTACTTTGACTCCCGGGCGGAAAAGGCGCTGGGCGTTTACGCGGACTGGATGAAATACAATGCCCGCTCCATCTACGGCTGCACCATGGCCGAGCCGGAGTTTCAGGCTCCCGCCGACTGCCGCCTGACCCAGAGCGGGGACGGAAAGCGGCTATACGTTCATCTGTTCGCCTATCCCTTCGCCCACCTGATTCTGCGCGGGCTGGCCGGGAAGGTGGATTACGCCCAATTCCTGCACGATGGCAGCGAAGTGAAATTCAGCGACGGCAAAATGGAGCACTTCGGCGAAGCGCTGCCGGAGAATAACGATCAGCTGGTGCTGTATCTGCCGCCGGTAAAGCCGGACTGTCTGGTGCCGGTGATCGAGCTGTTCCTGAAATAAAACGAATATCCGTTCTCCCCGCCGGAGCCTTTGCGGCTTCGGCGGGGTTTTGGTATTTTGGGGAAAAAGGCTGGACGCGCTTTCGAACCTGTGCTACAATGAATACGAACAAATGTTCTTATTTCATTTTTCACGGAACGTTCCATCACCCCGGAGGCCGTTGGAAAGGAGCCTGCATCCCATGAACGAGCGCGTCTATCTGGCTATTGACCTGAAGTCCTTCTTCGCTTCGGTGGAGTGTGTGGAGCGCGGGCTGGACCCTTTGAAGACCCATTTGGTGGTGGCGGACGCCAGCCGCACGGAAAAGACCATCTGTCTGGCCGTTTCCCCCTCCATGAAGGCCTATGGCATTCCGGGGCGGCCCCGGCTGTTCGAGGTGGTGCAGAAGGTGCGGGAGATCAATCTGCAGCGGGAGCGCCGCGCTCCCCATCGAACCCTCAACGGGGCTTCTTTTCTGGCGGAGGAATTGGAAAAATCGCCGGAATTGAGAATGGACTACATCATCGCCCGGCCCCGGATGGCCCGCTATATGGCGGTCAGTACCCGGGTCTATCAAATTTACCTGAAATATGTGGCCCCAGAGGACATTCACGTCTATTCCATCGACGAGGTGTTCATGGAGGTCACCCGCTATCTGAAAACCTACCGCTTGACCGCCCGGGAGCTGGCCATGCGGATGATCCTGAACGTGCTAAGTGAGACCGGCATCACCGCCACCGCAGGGATCGGGACGAATCTGTATCTGTGCAAGGTCGCCATGGACATCGGGGCTAAGCGGATCGCGCCGGATGCGAACGGCGTTCGCATTGCGGAGCTGAACGAGCTTTCCTACCGCAAGAACCTCTGGGATCATCGGCCCCTGACGGATTTTTGGCGGGTGGGCCCCGGCTACGCCCGAAAGCTGGAATCCATCGGGCTGCATACCATGGGCGACGTGGCCCGCTGTTCGCTGGGCGGCCCCGGGGAATATTACAACGAGAACCTTCTCTACAAGCTTTTCGGCGTGAACGCCGAGCTGCTGATCGACCACGCATGGGGCTGGGAACCCTGCACCATCGACGAGATCAAGGCCTACCGGCCGGGATCCAGCAGTCTGGGCTCCGGGCAGGTGCTGCAATGCGCCTATCCCTTCGAAAAGGCCCGGCTGGTGGCTCGGGAAATGGCGGATCAGCTGGCCCTCTCGCTGGTGGAAAAAGGGCTGGTGACGGATCAGCTCGTGCTGACGGTGGGGTATGACGTGGATAATCTGACCGACCCGGCTATTCGCAAAAGTTATCGTGGGCCGGTGACCACGGATCGCTATGGCCGCGCCATTCCCAAACACGCCCACGGAACGGAGCAATTGGAGCGGCCTACTTCCTCCTGCCGTCAGCTGATGGAGGCCGTGGCGCGATTGTTCGACCGGGTGGTGGACTCCCGGCTGCTGGTGCGGCGTATGTACGTGGTGGCCGGGCGGGTCATTCGGGAAAAAGAGGCAAACGAACATCCGTTCTGCGAGCAGCTGGATCTCTTTACCGACTACGCGGCGCAGGAAGCGGCCCGCCGTCAGGAGGAAACCGCGCTGAAGCGGGAACGCAGCCTGCAGGAAGCCGCCCTGCTGCTGAAAAGAAAGTATGGCCGAAACGCTCTGTTTCGGGGCATGAATCTGGAAGAAGGGGCCACTGCCATGGAGCGGAACCGGCAGATCGGAGGGCATCGGGCATGACGGGAAAATACGACGATATACTGCGGCTCCCCCACCACGTTTCCGCCAGCCGAAAGCCCATGGCCATGACAGCCCGTGCCGCGCAGTTCGCCCCTTTCGCGGCGCTGAGCGGCTACGACGCGGAGGTACAGGAAGCGGGACGGCTGACCGACCGGCCCATCGAGCCGGACGAGTATGAAAAAGAAGCGCTGAACGCCCGTCTGCGGCTCTTGGCCCGTCATTTGCGGGAGAAATGGGTCGTCAGCCTCGTTTTCTTTCAGCCGGACGAACACAAGGCGGGCGGCGCTTATGTGACCCGCACAGGCACGGTGAAGAAACTCTACGAAACTGAACGTCTCCTGACCCTGACGGACGGAACCGTTATTCCGCTAGATGATTTGATCGCGCTGGATGGGGAAGAATTTGCGGCCTACGATTTGTAATGCTGGCGAAAAATATGTTATCATAAAAAAGCGCCGCCGCTCCACAGCAAGGTTCCCTCTGCTGGTGCCGGCGGAAAAGAAAATTTTTATCAGACGGCTTTCCGCCCACGGCACGGGAAGCGGCAAGGAGGAACGAACCATGGCAGTTAAGCAGACGGCAGGACGGGACGCGCTGGGCGAATTTGCCCCGAAATTTGCGGAATTGAACGACGATGTGCTCTTCGGACAGGTATGGAGCCGGGAAGAACAGCTTTCCCTGCGAGATCGCTCACTGGTGACGTTCACAGCGCTGATGGCGCAGGGACTGGTGGATTCTTCCTTCCAGTACCATCTGATGACCGCCAAGAAAAACGGCATCACCAAAACGGAAATCGCGGAAGTGATCACCCACGCGGCGTTCTACGCCGGCTGGCCCAAGGCATGGGCCGCTTTCAGCATGGCCAAGGAAGTCTGGAAGGACGAAGAATAACGGGATGGAATCGGCCGCAGCGGTTCATTCTGCCGCGGCCGTTCCTGCATTTCCGACAGACTGCGATTCGTTGGCGCATAAAGCGGAATTTTTGCGGAGGAAAATAAGCGATGAAAAAAACTGCCGTATTATTGTATGACTCATTTTGTAATTTTGAAATCAGTCCGGCGCTTGAGGTGCTGGCGCTCGCTGAAAAACCAATGACCGTTTTTGGAATTGCAAAACAGCCCATCAAAAGTGAAGATGGGCTATCCGTATTTCCCGATGATACGATCGATCATCTTGATTTAGATGAGTATGACAGCTTACTATTGCCTGGTGCGATGGACATCAGAGAAGCGATTGAAAATGAAAAAATCATAGATTTCATCAGGAAGTTTGCCGGGAAAACAATAGGAGCTATTTCCATTGCACCGTTATTGCTTGTCAGAGCAGGATTTCTGAATGGAAAACCCTTCATGGCTGGCGTCAATAAAGAAGAAGTTTTGGAAGAAGGATTTTCAGAAAGCGACCTGGCTGCAATGGTTGGATGGGACGACAATTTAAGAAATCCAGTTGAGGAAGGCTATATCATAACGGGCAATATCATTACATCCATCTCATACAACTTCGTCAAATGGGCGTTGGCTTTCGGAAAAATGCTAGGAATTGATATTTCTGCAAAAACGTTTGGGATCCAATAGCTTCCCGTTTATTCTTTTTTCCTGCGCTGTGTCTTTTCCTAGCATAGAAGCGACCGCCCGCCCGGCGTTTTTTCCGGGCGGGCGGTCTTTTTCAGGCGATCACGCCTTTTTTCAGGATGATGTTCGCATAGGTGGCGGCTTCGCCAGTCATGACGACGCAGCAGCTTTTCGTCTTAACACGGTCATAGAAGGCGTAGCGTTCGACCTCGGTCACGCAGTCCGCGCCGCGAGGGTCGTGGCGGGCGATGATCTCCTTGTAGGTGTCCCAGATGGGCGTTTCGGTAGGGTCGCCGGGCGTGACCTGCATCACCATGGCAGGCTGGGCCGTCTGGGTATCCAGCGGGATCAGCTGCAAAATGGCCTCCAGAATTTCCGGCACGCCGTGGCCGTCCATCCGAACCACCGTTTGTCCGTAGGTGTGTCCGGGGAAATTGGCGTCGCCGAGAGTAATCTCGTCGCCATGGCCCATCTCGCTCAGGATTTTCAGCAGTTCCGGGGGAATGATCTTCGGGACTCCAAGAAGCATAAGGTTTTCCTCCTATTTCCGGGCGCGCAGCTGGGACAGATACTGCCCCGGTGCGATCCCTTTTTGTTTTTTGAATACCCTTGTGAAATACTCCGGCGCGGAAAAACCCGCGTCCAGCGCGATCTCCGTCACGTTTTTGTCGGTGAGCTGCATCTCGTTCAAGGCCCGCTCCACCCGGTAGTACTGCAAATACTGCATGGGCGTCATGTGGGTCGCTTGTTTGAAAAAACGGCAGAAGTACTTGCGGTCCAGATGCACCGCCGAAGCCAGATCGTCCAGCGTCAATTTCTGGCTGTAGCGGCTTTCGATCAGGTCAAAGACGGTCTTGAGCTGCAGCATTTTCTTGTCCTCGTCCCGGGGCTGCTCCACCCGGGTAAAACTGCCCCGGGCGTAAACGCCGCCGAAGAAGACGTACAAAAGCCCCAGCGTTCTCAACTCCCAGCCTTCCTCGTGACGGCGCAGAATTTCGAACAGCGGACGCAGCGTCTCCCGAACCAGCGGGTCATCCGAGCCGTAACGCCGCTGCAGCCGCACCTTTCGCCCTTCGATCTCCCCCATTTTCTCCCGGCACAGTCCGGGGGCGCTCAGGAGCATCCGCAGATCGAAAACGATGCATTCATACACGCAGTCGTGGGGCGTTCCTGCGTGAAGGCTTCCCGCTGGGAAGTACGCCGCTTCGCCGGGATGAAGCTCCATGCTTTCCCCGTCCAGCGACAGGGAAAAGGTGCCAGACAGTACAAAGAGAATTTCCGTTTCCTCATGCCAGTGGTAGGGCATCTCATAGCGGGCGTGGTTTCGGTCAATATAGTGATAGTCCAGCGGAAATTCCATCGACCCGCGCTGCTTGGCTTCATGATATTGCAAAGTCCTCATTTCCGCAACCCTCCCGTGCAAAAAGGAGAATATTGTCCAGCTATTTGCCATGATAACACAGGCGGGCGCAGGCCGCAAGGGCTATGATGAACATATCAGGAATCTGCAAATAAATGAGGTGATTTTTGATGAATTCCCAGGAAATCAAGGATCAGATCTGCGACGTATGCCACAAAATGTGGCAGCTGGGCTGGGTAGCCGCCAACGACGGCAACGTATCCGTCAAAATGGAGGATGGCACCTACTGGATCACGCCATCGGGCATCAGCAAGTCCTTTATTACCCCCGATAAGCTGCTGCGGGTGGACGCGGCCATGAACGTAGTGGAAGGCCCGGAAAACTACAAGCCCTCCAGCGAAATGAAAATGCACATGCGCTGCTACGAAGTCCGGGAGGACGTAGGCGCGGTGGTGCACGCCCATCCGCCCACGGCTACGGGCTTTGCCGTGGCCAACAAGTCTCTGGACGACTACTGCATGATCGAAACGGTCATCACCATCGGCTCCATCCCCGTCGCGCCCTACGGCACGCCCTCCACCAACGAAGTGCCAGATTCGATCACGCCCTTCCTGCCGGAGCATGACGTGCTGCTTCTGCAGAACCACGGTGCGCTGACCGTGGGCTGCGACCTGATCACCGCCTACTACCGCATGGAAACGCTGGAACACTATGCCAAGATCAGCCTGACCGCCCACCTGTTGGGCGGTGCGCAGGAGATCCCCCGGGAGAAGATCGACCAGCTGCTGGATCTGCGGAAGAACTATTATCACATCACCGGGCGGCACCCCGGCTACAAGAAATATTCCGTATGCAAGGAGGAAAACTGACATGATGTACCCGAAAATTGGCATTCGTCCCGTCATCGACGGTCGTTGGGGCGGCATCCGCGAAAGTCTGGAAGCCCAAACCATGGGCATGGCCCACGCCGCTAAAGCGCTCATTGAAACGCTGAAGTACCCGGACGGCACACCCGTGCAGGTCGTCGTTTCGCCCTGCACCATCGGCGGCGGCGCGGAAGCGGCCCGCTGCGAGGAATATTTCTCCACCCAGAATGTGACCGCCACCCTGACCGTGACCCCCTGCTGGTGCTACGGCATGGAGACCTTCGACATGAACCCCCTCACCATCAAGGCCGTCTGGGGCTTCAACGGCACCGAGCGCCCCGGCGCGGTATATCTGGCGGCAGTGCTGGCCGCCTATGCCCAGAAGGGACTGCCCGCCTTCTCCATCTACGGCCATGACGTGCAGGACATGGGTGACTCCTCCATTCCCGCCGACGTGGAAGAAAAGATTCTGCGGTTTGCCCGCTGCGCCGTCGCCGCCGGCTGGATGAAGAACAAATCCTATGTCAACATCGGCGCGGTCGCCATGGGCATTATGGGTTCCTACTGCGACACCGACGTGTTCCAGCGCTACTTCGGCATTCGGGCCGAATGGGTGGACGAGGTGGAGATTCTCCGCCGCATGGCGCTGAACATCTACGACCCCGAGGAATACGAAAAGGCCCTTGCGTGGATCAAGGAGAACTGCCCCGAGGGCTTCGACTGCAACGCGGGCAAGGAACTGATCGAGATCGTGACCCGCTCCAAGGTTATCCCGCCCGATAAGGACTGGGAGTTCATCGCCAAGATGACGATCATCATCAAGGACATCTTGTACGGGAATCCCAAGCTGGACGAGCTGGGCTGGCACGAGGAAGCGCTGGGCAAAAACGCCGTGGCGGCGGGTTTCCAGGGGCAACGGCAGTGGACGGACTGGCTGCCCAACGCGGACTTTACCGAAGCCATCATGGCCTCTACCTTTGACTGGAACGGCCCAAAAGCGCCTACGCCCTTCGCTACGGAGAACGACACCCTCAACGGCGTTTCCATGATGCTGGGCACTCTCGTCACCCATACCGCTCCCTGCTTCCATGACGTGCGCACTTATTGGAGCCCCGAGGCCGTGGAACGCGTCACCGGCTGGAAGCCCGAAGGCGTGGCCGAAAACGGCTTCATCCACCTCATCAACTCTGGCGCAACGGCGCTGGACGGAACCGGCGCAGCCAAAAATGAAAACGGCGAGGGCTGCATGAAGCCCTTCTGGGATATGACCGATGCAGACGTGAAAGCCTGCCTTGCGGCTACCGACTGGTGCCGGGCCAACTATCAGTACTTCCGGGGCGGCGGCTTCTCCAGCCACTTCAAGACGCAGGCGGAAATGCCCGTGACCATGCTGCGGGCCAACATCGTGGACGGTGTGGGACTGGTGCTGCAGATCGCCGAGGGCTACACCGCCACCCTGCCCGACAAGGTGCACGACCTGCTGGATAAACGCACCGACCCCACGTGGCCTACCACCTGGTTTGTGCCTCGTTTGACCGGCGAAGGCGCGTTTCAGGATGTGTACTCCGTCATGGCCAACTGGGGCGCCAATCACGGCGTGACCGTGTACGGCCATGTGGGCGCCGACCTCATCACCCTGTGCTCCATGCTGCGCATTCCCGTGACCATGCACAACGTGTCCGCCGGCAAGGTGTATCGGCCCCATTGCTGGGCTTCCTTCGGCACGCAGGATGCACAGGCCGCGGACTATGCCGCCTGCAAGCACTACGGGCCGCTGTACCGATAAACGGTATCTAAAGGCCCGCCGAACGCAAAAAACGTTCGGCGGGCTCAAATTACTGGCAAAATGCAATTTTCTCCGGCCTGCTCTTTTCCATGAACCGGCAAAGCGCCGTTTACGAAAAAAGGTATCCTACAGAATGATGAACAAACGCCCCCGCCGAATCCTGAAAAAGGTTCGGCTGGGGGCGCTTTATTTGCCGTTTTACCGCTGGACTTTTCCGCTGCCGCTGCCGTTCATCAGGGCTTCCACCTCGGAGGCCTTGCAGCGGTTGTAGTCGCCCGGGATGGTATGCTTCAGGCAGCTGGCCGCCACGGCGAACTCCAGCGCGGTTTTCTCGTCGCCGTAATGGCTCAGGCCGTAGATCAGACCCGCGTCAAGGCTGTCGCCGCCGCCGACCCGATCCACGATGTCCGTAATGGCGTACTTCCGGGAATGAAGCAGTTCCTTGCCGTTATACAGCAGGGCGCTCCAGTCGTTATGGCTGGCGCTGATGGATTCCCGCTGAGTGAGCAGCACCCGCCGAAGGTTGGGATAGGCTTCCATGGCCAGATCGGCAATAGCGCGGCATTGTTCATCGCTCCGGCCGTCCCGGACGGTTTCCACTTCATCCGTCCGAAGGCCCAGCATCGTCCGAAAATGCCCTTCGTTGGCGATCAGCGTATCCACATACCGAACCAGCGGAACCATCACCTGCTCGGGGGGCTTGCCGTACTTCCACAGATTGCTGCGGTAGTTCAGGTCGCAGCTTACCTGCAGCCCTCTCTTTTTGGCCTCCCGCACTGCTTCCAGCGAAAGCTCCGCCGAGCCCTCACTGACGGCGGGGGTAATGCCGGTGATGTGGAACCAGGACGCGCCCTCAAACACGCTGTGCCAGTCAAAATCGCCCGGTCTGGCGTTGCAGAATACAGATCCTTCCCTGTCGTAGATCACCTTGCTGGGGCGCTGCACCGCGCCGGTCTCCAGATAGTAAACGCCCATCCGGCCCTCCCGGCGGACGATCTTGGAAGTGTCCACGCCGAAGCCCCGCAGCTCGCGCAGGCACGCGTCGCCGATCTCATGATCGGGCAGCACGGTCACAAAGGCGGTGTCCATGCCATAATTGGCCAGCGAAACGCTGACGTTGGCCTCGCTGCCGCCGAAGGTAGCCTCCAACGCGGGAGACTGAAAAAAGCGCTCGTAACCGGGGCTTTTCAGGCGAAGCATGATCTCGCCGAAGGTAACGACTTTCTGGTTCACGGGCTGATTTCCTTTCCTGTTTGTGCGTTGTACGCCTTATTTTTGGAGCAGATGCACGGCAAAACCGGCGATGTCGTCCTTAAGGTAAATGGCGCGCAGCTTGCCGTTTTTCATGATGACGCTGTCATCGTCGAAGACGAAGCCGCGGCGCTCCATGTGCCAGCGGGCGCGCTTGATATTGTTGCAGCCGATGGCCACATGGCCGTTCTTGCCCCGGAAGGGGATCTTCATGATCTCAAAACCGCCGCCCACAAAGGTGGCGATGGGCTGTTCGTCCAGCTCCCAGCCCAGAAGCCGGGCGAACTGCGCCGCGTCCTTCGCGGCAGTCTCCGGGTCGCCGCTGTTCACGCCCACGTGCTTGAGTTCCAGTCCCAGCATGGCGTTGACGGCGCTGCGGGCCAGGCGCTCGATGCGTTCCCAGTCCTTCGTGGCGATGGCATCCTGCGGAGCCATCCAGCTGCCGCCGCAGGCGACGACCTTGGGGAAGGACAGATAATCATTCAAGTTGCTTTCGTTAATACCGCCGGTAGGCAGGAAGGTCACGCCGCCATAGGGCGCGGACATGGCCTTGATCATCTGGATGCCGCCCAGTGCCTCCGCCGGGAAGAACTTGACAGTCTTCAGGCCTTCCTCCAGCGCCACTTCTATATCGCTGGGATTGGCGCAGCCGGGAATGATCGGCACGCCCTTTTCCCTGCAATAACGGACGATCTCCCGATTAAGGCCGGGCGAAACGATATAGGCCGCGCCCGCCGCTACGGCCCGGTCTACCTGCTCCTTGGTCAGCACGGTGCCGGCACCCAGCATTACCTCCGGCAGTTCCTCGTGTACCCGACGAATGGCTTCCTCCGCCGCATCCGTGCGGAAGGTGATCTCCGCCACCGGCAGGCCGCCCTTGGACAGCGCCCGGCACAGCGGCACCGCATCGGCCGCGTCTTCCACCTTGATGACCGGCACCAGCCCAGCCAGAGACAGTTTTTCCATCATATCCATGGTTCTTTCCTCCCTCATAAACGATAAAGTGGTATTTCCAGCTTGAAACCGTCAGACGGTTTGCAGATAGGGTTCGAGCTTCTGGCGAACGCTCGTCAGCATCTCCACGCAGCGCCTCAATTCTGTTTCCTCCATTCGAAAGGACGGCGCGGACACGCTCATGGCGTAGACCGCCTCCCCCGCCGCGCTGCACAGTGGCACCGCCACACAGCAGACGTTGGGTTCGTTTTCCTCCCGTTCCACCGCGTAGCCATTTCGGCGAACTTCCCCGATCTGCTCAAGCAGTCTGTCCACGTCCGTAATGGTATGGGCCGTGTAGGCTTTCAGTTCTTCCTGCCCGTACAGGCGGCGAATCTGCTCGTCCGTCATGCCGGAAAGCAGCGCCTTGCCCAGCGCCGTACAGTACAGCGGCGCACGGGTCCCGATTCGGCTCGTCATGCGGATCGCACGGGTGGAGTCCAGCTTGTCGATATACAGCATCTCATTGCCGGAGCGAACGCCCAGATGCACCGTTTCGTTCAGGACGGACTGTACCTGCCGCATTCCCTCCCGAAGCAGGGGCATGTCGTCCTGATCCCGCATCCAGGCCGAGCCGATCTCGAACATTCGGGAGCCCAGCACGTACTTTCCGTTTTTTGGGGAAAGCACGGCATAGCCCAGATACACAAGCGTCTGCAGCAGATTGTAAGCAGTTGTACGGGGCAGACCCATGGCGCGAGTCAGGTCGCACAGGGCTATTCCCTGTGGATGGGCACTGAGCGTTTCCAGCATCTCCAGCCCCCGCTGCAGCGTTCTGTTTGGGATTTCAGCCATTGAATTCCCCCCTTTTTGTTCTCATATGGGAACAGCATTCCCGATAAATCCATTATATCTGTTCCCCCTCCAAAAAGCAAGACTTTCTTTCCCCTTTCCCACAAAAGAGATAGATATTTGTCATACTTCCGACTTTTCTTATGGATACTTTCATGCTATAATGACCAAGGGTCCCTAAAAAAATGAGGAGGAATACAAACACATGAAAAAGGTTGTTGCAATTCTCATGGCTGCCCTGATGCTCCTGTCCTGCACCGCCGCGCTGGCGGAAAACATCAAGCTGGACAAGCTGACCTTCGAATTCGTTCCCTCCAAGGACGCGGACGTGATCATCACCGGCACCAAGAATCTGCCTCAGCTGGTGCAGGCTGAAATGGCCAAGCACGGCTACGACATCGGCGAAGTGGACATCACCGTCGGCACCAGCTATGAAGCGACCGGCGAAGCCATGTGTGCTGGCGCGATCGACATCGGTTGGCTGCCCGGCGGCACCTATGCCATCTACAGCCAGAATAAAGAAGTGGACGTGATCCTGACCGCCACCCGCGATGGTCTGAGCAATGACAGCACCGATCCCCGGACCTGGAACGGCGACGACAACAAGACCCTGCCCACCGACAAGCAGGTGACCTTCTACCGTTCCCTGATCTACGCCACCCCCTCCGCCTACGGCAAGGAGCTGGCCGCCAAGGTCAACGCTGGTGAAAAGCTGACTTGGGAAGATCTGGACAAGGCCAACTGGGCCGTGAGCAACACCTCTTCCTCCGCCGGTTACATCTACCCCACCATGTGGCTGATGGAAAACTACGACGGCAAAAAGATCTCCGACCTGAGCAACGTGACCCCCAGCGTGGGCTACGCCGACGCTTTCGCACAGGCTGCCGCCGAGCAGTTTGACATCATCGTGTGCTACGCCGACGGCCGCCGCGACTATGAGAAGGCCTGGAACCTGCCCACCGATTCCAAGGACGAGACCGGCAAGGCCGGCATGGGCCGCAAGGATTCCATCTGGAACGAGCTGAACGTGATCGGCGTGACCGCGCCTATCTACAACGATACCGTGGCCATCACCACCGCCAATCCTCAGGTGTACAATCCTGAATTCATCGCCGCCATGCAGCAGTCTCTGATCAACATCATCAACACCCCCGAAGGTCAGGAGATCTTCTCCGTGTACAGCCACAAGGGCTATGCCGTCGCCACCGACGCGGATTACGACGGCGCTCGTACCGCTCTGACGGTCGTGCAGTAATCGGTTTCCCTGATACCTCGCAAAGGGGCGGCCCAGCCGCCCCTTTGATTCTGCCTTTTTTCCCGGGGCTCCCTGTTTTTTTCTTGTACTTCCCCGGGGTTCGTGTTATATTATAGGTAACCTTTACAAAAATACACGGCGCAGCCGAAAAAGGGGTCGATATCTTGATCGAATTCCAACACGTGAGCAAGACCTATCCCAATGGCGTCAAAGGCCTGAAGGATGTAAACCTGACCATTGATCAGGGCGAGTTTGTCGCCATCATCGGCCTCTCCGGCGCCGGTAAATCCACGCTGATCCGTACCATCAACCGCATGATCGACGTTACCGAGGGCACGCTGACGGTGGACGGCGTGGACGTAATGACCCTGCGGGGTAAGTCCATGCGCCGCTTCCGCCGCAAAATCGGCATGATCTTTCAGTCCTTCAACCTGATTACCCGCTCCACCGCCATCAAAAACGTGCTTTCCTCCATGGTGCCCGATATGAACTTCTTCCGGGTTCTGTTCGGCATTTTTACCAGAGAGCAGAAGCTGCAGGCCCTGGAGGCGCTGGATAAGGTGGGCATTCTGGACAAGGCCTATACCCGCTGCGACCAGCTTTCCGGCGGCCAGCAGCAGCGCGTGGCGCTGGCCCGCACCCTGAACCAGAACCCCACCATCATTCTGGCCGACGAGCCCGTGGCCGCGCTGGACCCCGTGACCGCCCATCAGGTCATGAGCGACTTCAAGCGCATCAACGAGGAAATGAATATTACGGTGCTGATCAACATTCACCATGTGGATCTGGCCCTGAAATACGCCACCCGCGTCATCGGTATCCGCGCCGGCGAGATCGTCTACGACGGCCCCACCGCCGACGTGACGCAGGAGGTTCTGGACAGCATTTACAACGGCGCTTCCGTGCCTCAGGCCGGGGAATGAGAGGGTCAAGCATGAAAAAGAAAAACGCAGCAACGGAATACCGGACGCCGCTGTTTGACCGGTTGTTCAAGCCGCAGGTGATCACGCTTCCCAACGGCCATACGGTGGAGCGCCCCCGCTCCCGCCAGCCGCTGATCTGGATCTGCGTCGTCGCCGCCGTCTGGGCTTCCGTCGTTCTGACCGGGTTTGATTTCAGCATTCTGATCAAGCGCGGTCATCAGTTCACCGTTATTCTGAAGCAGATCTTCCAGCCCGACTGGAGCTTCCTGCCCAAGGTGATCGGCCCGCTGGTGGATACCATCAAGATGTCCATTCTGGGCTCCGTGCTGGGCGCTACGCTGGCCCTGCCCTTTGCCGTGGTTTCCTCCACCAACATCAACCGCAACGGCATTGTGGTGGCCCTGTGCCGCTTCCTGTTGAACCTGATCCGTACCCTGCCCACGCTGGTTATCGCCAAGTTCGCCGCGCTGATCTTCGGGCTGGGCACCTTTGCCGGCACCATGGCCATCACCGTGTTTACCTTCGGCGTGGTATCCAAGATGCTGTACGAGGCCATCGAGACCATCGACATGGGCGCTTTCGAGGCCATGGAGTCTGCGGGCGGCAACAAGTTCCAGTCCTTCTGGTCCGCCTGCTTCCCTCAGATTCTGCCCACCTATCTGAGCTACTGCCTGTACAGCCTTGAAATGAACATCCGCGCCGCAGCCATTCTGGGCTACGTAGGCGCCGGCGGTCTGGGCATTCTGATCAACGAGCGCGTCGGCTGGCGCGACTATCACGGGCTGGGAACGCTGCTGCTGACCCTGTTCGTGGTGGTGCTCATCATTGAAAACACCAGCGAATACCTGCGCAAGAAGCTGAGCTGAGGAGGATGGGAACGATGGCACAACAAAACAAAACGGATCGTCCCATGACGATTCAGGAAGCCTATGAAGCCCGCCCCCGGCTTTGGTGGGCATACACGCTGATTTTGCTGATCGTGTTCTCCCTGCTGGGCTGGTCCGGCTCGGCGGTGGTGTTCAAGGGCTTTGCCACCAAGGGCGTGGAGGTGGCCAAGGGCGTATGGAACGGCCTGACCCACCCGGATACCGCGCTGCTCTTCAACCTTACGCCGGAGGGCGTGCCCTATCAGCTTTTGCAGACGGTGGCAATCGCCGTGCTGGGTACGCTGATCGGCGGCATTCTGGCCATTCCCTTCAGCTTTCTGGCCTCGGACAAAATCGTTCCCGGCTGGGTAGCCTTCATCTTCCGTGCGTTTATCCTGATGATCCGCACCATTCCCAGTCTGGTTTGGGCGCTGGTCTGGATCCGGGTCACCGGGCCCAACGCCTTCTGCGGCGTGGTCACCCAGTCCATCTGCTCCATCGGCATGATCTCCAAAATGTACATCACCGCCATCGCGGATGTGGATACCCGCATTCTGGAAAGTCTGGACGCCGCCGGCTGCACCGCCTTCCAGAAGATTCGCTACGGGCTGCTGCCCCAGATCATCCCCAACTTCATCTCCACCGTGATCTACCGCTTTGACATTAACGTCAAGGACGCCACCACGCTGGGCATCGTGGGCGCGGGCGGCATCGGCGCGGCCCTGATCCAGTGCATCAATTCCAGCCGCTGGAGCATGGTGGGCGCGTACCTGTGCGGCATGGTGGTGCTGATGCTGCTGATTGAGTGGCTCTCCACCAAGATCCGCAAGCGTCTGGCGCGAGGGTAAGCATGGCGAACCGGCTGACGATCTACTTTACCTCCGATACCCATGGGTATCTTTACCCCAGTCATTTCTGCGACCAGCAGCCCCGACCCATGGGGCTGCTTTCCATGCGCTTTCCCAAGGATGGAAACACGCTGATCATCGACGGCGGCGACACCATTCAGGGTTCTCCCCTGACCTATTACTGCTACGGCCATCATCTGCCCCTGCCTGTGGCGGACGCGCTGAACGACCGGCAGTACGACTTTGTCACCCTGGGCAACCACGACTTCAACAACGGCTACGGCGCGCTGGAAAGCTATCTGACCCGGCTGAACGCCCAGTGTCTCTGCGCCAACGTGACCGACCGGACAGGCGGGCTGCCTCTCCTCCCCTATGCCGTCCGCACGATGGAAAACGGCCTTCGAGTGGGCGTTATCGGGCTGGTGACCCACTGGGTGACCCTTTGGGAAAAGCCGGAAAATCTGACCCGCTTCACCCTGACCGACCCGGTAGAGGCGGCCCGGCCGCTGGCAGAAAAGCTGCGCGGTCAGGTGGACGTGCTTATCGGCCTGTACCACGGCGGGCTGGAAAAGGATCTGCGCACCGGCGAACGCCTCAGCTCCACGGATGAAAACGAGGGCTGCCGTCTGTGCGAGGAGCTTCCCTTCGACCTGCTGCTGACGGGCCATCAGCATATCGCCATGGCCGACAGGCAGTACGCCGGAACCCATGTGGTGCAAACGCCCTGCAATGCCGCCGCTTACGTAAAGGTAGAGCTGGAGGAAGACGGAACGTTCCATTCGCAGCTGATGACTCCCCCCGCTCACGCGGAGCTGACCCCTTCCCAGCAGCGGCTCTGGAAGGATGTGAACGGCTGGCTGGACCGGCCCATCGGTCATCTGAGCCGTGCCCTCTGGCCCGAGGACAAGCTGACCATGGCGCTGGAATCCTCGCCCATCGCGGCCTTCTTCAATCAGGTGCAGCTGGAGGCCAGCGGCGCGGATATTTCCTGCGCCGCCCTGCCCAACAGCCTGCGCGGGTTTGACAGCGCCGTTACCGTGCGGGACGTGGTAGCCAGCTATGTATATTCCAACACGCTGGTGGTGCTGCGCGTTACCGGCGGCATTCTGCGGCAGGCTCTGGAGCAATGCGCCAGCTATTTTGACATACAGGCAGACGGTACGCTGGCTGTGGCCCGTTCCTTCCTGCAGCCGAAGGAGGCTCACTTCAACTACGACTATTTCAGCGGCGTTGAATACGGCTTCGACCTGCGTCAGCCGGTGGGCAGGCGGGTTTTCCGGCTGGAATATCACGGAAAGCCGGTGCAGCCGGAGGATTCCTTCACGCTGTGCCTGTCCAGCTATCGGGCCACAGGCGCGGGCGATTTTCCCTATTACGCTCAGTGTCCCCGGGTTCGGGAAATCCAGACCGAGATCAGCGAGCTGATTCTGAATTACTTCACGGCCCACCCCTATGTGCAGGTGGAGGAAAAGCCTGCCTACACGGTCATTCGTCCCTGAAAAACGTACAGAAAAAAGCCTTCCGGGAAGCGCCCGGAAGGCTCTCAGTTGTCGAAAAACTCCTTTGGGGAGTTGTCAGAGGGGCCCCGCAGCCCCTCTGACTGTAGTTCTCCACCGGCTGACCTGCGGTCGGCAAATGGCCCCGTAAGGCTTCGCCGTGCGCAGCAC